>Ga0302324_100003003_pt1 | contig 38175 bp, 37 predicted proteins | sample Palsa_T0_1_FD_201949 | JGI IMG/M metagenome (GOLD analysis project Ga0302324, IMG submission 201949) | Peat permafrost microbial communities from Stordalen Mire near Abisko, Sweden - Palsa_T0_1 | ecosystem: Environmental > Terrestrial > Soil > Palsa > Peat permafrost | place: Sweden: Abisko... | reverse complement strand
GTTCCCTCAACGCTGTAAACTTAGCCGAGACCTCGAATACCTCCACGAGCTTGTCGAGTTCGCGCACGGTGATGCCCAGTATATTCGCGGCGCTTGCTCGTCCGACGAGATCGACGAGACGATAGGCAACCATTTCTTTTTCTCTGGCGTCCCACTCCTTGCGCTGACGGTGGATGTAGATCCAGACCCGAAGCCGTTCCTCCTCGGATAGGGTGCGGTCAGTAACCTCGACTGGAATCTGGCGATATTGCTCGCGCCCTCTGTCCACGAGCGCGCGAGAGTTGGTCCAGCGGCGATCACCGTCGATGATGCGGTATTTGCCTGGCAAATCTGGATGGGGTTCGACGAGCAGTGGCTCAAAGAGACCTTCGTTGGCCTCGATTTGTCGTTGGAGTTCTTCATCTTGTTTTAGACCAAGCCGCGGCTGCTTTGGATTCGGCACGAGCTCATCGATATCGACCTTGCTGCGATACGTGCGAAGAATCGTGCGATCGAGGCGCCGCTCCTGCAAGCCCATGACATGAGGACGCTTCGGGGCTGTGCTTTGGTTTGTCATGACTACGATGCTTCCGTTAACGCTGCGGTGCCGTTCGACGTGGCTCCAAGGATGCCGGCGACAGCATTTTCGATGTCTGCCTCCGCCTTTTGAATACTTCGCAGGGCCTCACCTTCACGCCTCCAATGGGCTTCATGCCATTTAACTTCTTTCTCCTGTTCTTGGAGGAGATCGTTCGTTCGTTCCTCTACGCGGCGAACTAGCTGAACGTAATGCTCCGAGGTGATGAAGTCGTAAAGTGCGACGGTCTTCTTCTCCCGTTCGATGCCGCTCAAGCGCATCGTGTGAACTTGAATGATGTGCTGTCGCAGTAGATTCGCCAGCGCTACCACTCTCGCGGGATTGGCGAGCAGAATGCCGTCGCGTTGATGAAGCTGCCGAGTCCCTTCCGGGAATTTGTGCAACGAGAGTATTGCGTGCTCCGCCTTTGCGGCTAATTGGTCCGACCGTAGCTTCGCGACATGCTCGCTGCGGAATGCCTTGTGATTCTTCGAATCGTAGATGATCGTGCCGCACTCTTGGCCGCGCAGCTTAACGACATGCCGGATATCGGCGCCAGGTGCCCCCCTAGCGAAGCGCGTGATGTCGTCATCCGGGAATTCTGCGCGTAGAGCTTCGAACAGATCTATCTCCGCGCCTTCGCCGAGTTCTTCACTGGTCTTTTTCTCAAGCGCCCGCTGCAATTCATTGACCTTGGCGGACAGTTTCTGGTTCTCCTCGAAAGCGTTGGCCTTTTCGACATTGACAGCGGTTTCCTTGTCCTTCTCAAGGATCTCGCGCTGAGAATTCAGCCGTTCGTTGATCATATGATCCTGTTGTTCACTGAAAGTCCGGAGCTCCTGCTGGGCACAAAGGGCTTTAGTGTTGGCTTCGGCCACGGCCTCATCCTTTGCGGCGATCTGTAATTGGAACTGCGCCGTGGCGGAAGCTACCGCTTCTTGCCGAGTACGCACAGCGTCAGCTTCGGCAGCGGCCCTGATCTCTGTAATCTCCGCTTCGCTGTTCTTGCGTTGGTTGTCGAGCCGGGCGACGAGTTCCGCTTCCTTCTGCACGGCCGCCGACTTCGCTGCCTCGGATTGAGCGAGACGCTCTTGAAAGTTTGCCTCAGATGTGACGAGGTCGGCCTCCAATCTGGCGACTCGCTCAGCCACAGCGCGCTCTGCCCCTATTTTGGCTTGCTCTAGAATCTCCACCTCTCGCGATGCGGTCTCTCTTCTGAAGGCTTCAAGCTCTGTAGCACTCGATTGACGAAGTTCTTGCATTTCCATCTGCAAGGTAGACGCTCTCGCTTCGGCAACTTGGCGCGCGTCCGCTGCCTCTTCCAGCTTCTTCTTGTCCTCAGCGAGAAGGTCCTGCAGGAGACGCTCAGCTTCCTGTAGTTTGGCCTTCAATTCTACTTCCGCTTCGGTCCTGGCCTTTTCAATAGCTCGTGCCTCGCGTTCCGCGCTCTTACGTTTTTCGAGGTCGATGTCCGCCTTTGCCTCTTCATCTGCTTTGGCCCTCTCGGTGGCAAACTGCTGTTCGAGCTTGGAGATGAGCGCAGACGCCTGCTCGCGGTCGCGGGCGGCAATCCGTCCACTTATTTCTTCGAGCCGGTCAGACGGAATTGCTTGGCCACAGGACGGGCAGCTGTCTACGGCCAAATTGCGCTGAGAGGGGAGGACGGAGCCGCGGTCTTTAGCGGTGGAAGTCTGAGGATTCATGCGATCTCCAATTTATAGGTCCTATTTTATCCTAATTACTCCCAATGTCAAAAGGGAAATTTGGTGCGTTGTGGCCAATGCGGTTCGCCGGGAACTCGCCCCACCTCCCCTAAGCTCAAGAAAGCAAGAAGTTGACGGTCGCTTGCCTCCAGAGCGTCAACGGCCACCTCGGCCACGTCAAGGGGCACTCTCTCACCTCGGGAGCTGACACTTGACTTTGCTAATTCGCCTATTTCCGCAAGGGCCAGGCTCGATTCCGAGCGGCTCGTCCTCTAGCCGAGAATCGGAGCCGGGACCGAAGTATTGAGCCTTGGCAGGAGCGACATTTTTCGCGAGATCGGGGCTAGTCCGAAAGACGACGCCATCCCCTAGCCCAACCGGCTAAGGGTCGCACGAGCCCGCGCGAAGCCGACGTTGTTTCAGTCTTTGTTCGGCATCTGTTCGGCGTTTGTCCGGGAATCTTGTCCACCAACGCCGACACCGAACGTAGGCCGGGTTCAACGATGTGAGGAGGCAGAGACAACAGAAGAACCGCTGTGATCAACGAGATGGCTAACACCGCGCGGCTTGCTCTCGCTCCTCAGCTTCGAGATCGGTCCTCTGCAATCAATGACAATACTGCACCGCTGCATATGTTGTATCTGCCGCTTCGATGTCGAGCAACTGGCTCCATTACGAATTTAGCGTCCCATGCCTCGACTCCTGCCTCGTTCGCGTTCTTTCGCCTTCTCCTGTTCCACTGCGAATGCGGCATCAACCAGGGATTTCTGATAACGGCCGAGCCATCCGCTCCAGCCGTCATCCTTGGGAGTGACGCCACGCTTCGTCATGTCCCGCACCATCTCGCGAAGATAGTACTTATTGCTCAAGATGGCTTCCGAGTTGCCCATGTCCTTGATCTCGACGACCGGGCCGCGAACCGTGTCAAGCTTGCGGAGCCGAATGAACGAATTGGTTTGCAACCGTCGTTGACTTCGCAGTTCCTCCATCTCTGGCGTGCGGTGGATGTGATAGACATGGCCGTCCGTACTCTCCAGCATCATGAAGCTGCGCCCGGAAGCTTCCTCCTCCCCGTGCACCAAGATTCGGCCTTCAATGGACGTGAGATCCCGAACATCGAGGGTCATCATTGGCAGCCGGTCATCGGACAACAATGCCCCATGTGCCGTCAAGGTCTTCTGCCGATCCGCGCTGCGTTGCATCGCTCGGAGCACCTGCTCACAATCGCGCCGCACCAGCCAGCTTGCTCCGCCACTCGATTCCGCCAGGCCCATACGGTGAAGGACAGCGAGGCGAGAAGCCTCATGCTGGGCGCGAAGGCGTGCCGTCTCGCTCAAACCGGGCTCGGTAGGATTTCGAACAACTTCGAAATACTCGGGGCCGAAATCAGCTCCGGGGTTCGACGCTTCCCGCATAATCCGTCGGTCAAGCGACGTAAATCGCATCTCGCTGATCTCGCGCCGTTCCGCCTCCATAGCGTCCAGCTCCGTCCGATACCCAAACTGGCGGGTGCATAGGTGCTCGGCGGCACTCCGAATCCCTTGCTGAACGTACTCGCGGCTCATTCGCAAACCGGAGCCATCGGTTCTAAGGCCGCGGACTACGACATGAGCATGTGGGTGCTCAGTGTTGTGATGCTCCACTGCAACCCATTCGAGCTCCGTTCCGAGGTCCTTCTCCATACGTTCCATCAGATCTCCCGTTAGACGGCGCAGATCCGCCTGGTCGCCAAACTCCGGGGAGATGATCAGCTTCCACAGCCGCTCGTCACCGGATCTCTGCCAGTCTTCAAGTCGGGCCGCAATGTCGATTTTCTGGTCCTCCCGGCCGAAGCCCACGCCCTCTACGGGGTTTTCGTGTGTGGCGCTCTCCCGCGCCAAGTAGCGTCCGTGCGCCTTCCACTGCCCTCGCGTCTTGTTGTTGAGATAGGTCACCCGGACAGCGCAACGCTGTAGGTACGGATGCGTGCTTCTCCCTTTTCCGCCGTAGGTGCCGCGGTTGCGGACCTTTCGCGAGCTGCGCGCGTAGTGCATCAGCAGCTTGAAGCCGCGGGACCACCCAATGCGCTCGTCGCTTGGTCGTCGGGGCTTCGGCGGACGCAACCGGATCTTCGGCTCGTCATCAGTTCTTGGCATAGCCCACCAGATCCTTCATCGCTGCGACTGGATCGCCCGACATCGTTTGACCAGCGGCCTTGATCAGCTGGTCATACCGCTTCTTGGCGAGCGCCACCGCCTGTGGCCGGGTGTCGAGGGGCGGCTCCGGGACGCAGGTCAGAATCGCCTTCACAAAAGTGTCGAAGAGTGCAAAGAGTGCCTGCTGGCCGCGCACGATGCGCACGTTCTCACGTGACACACGGTCGAACCCGCCGACGATCCGCTCTTCGGTCTCGGTCTGTTCCGGACGACCGTGAAGTTCGTTCTGGATTGCTGCCCGGATGAACGCGCTCGGGCTTGTGTAGCCCCGCACTTTGACCACCTCGTCGATCCGAACACGATCTTCCTGGCTCAGTCTGACCGCGATCCTGGCCGCGCGGGCCGCTCCTGTGTTCTGTCTCATAAGGCTGCTCCTTCACATACTCAGAGGGTTTTCGAAACCAATTCCTCATCCTGAAAACACGCGTCAAACATTTGTTAGACACGACCCTAATTTCGTTCGACGACTCAAAGCCATAACCGCACGGCGCTTGGGCCGGAAAAACAAATCAGACGTCGCACGTTTCCTTTATGTTCCACTACCCATCGCAACTGTCTCATTTGTGGGGTCGGGGACCTCGGGCGTTGCCGTGGAATGCCGTGATTGGCCGCGTTTTGCCGCAAATCATCGCAACGTCGCACGTTGTCGCATTGTGTCGCAAATCGTCGTAATCGGCCGTTTGGAATATACAGATTGTTTCCAGGAAGTTTCCAACTCGGGAGGCGTACAGAAAAAGTATCCAGCAAGTTTACAAGAAGTTTCCACTTTTGAGGACCAGCGGAAAGTTGAACGGAAGGGAGAGCCTCGAAGTGGTATCTCTGGCCCGCACGTGGTTCGCCAACAAAATTTGCATCGACCCGTCCCGAAGGGCCCTCCGAAATTCCCTTAGTAAGTAGGGGGCCTTTTCACGGATGAACGCAAAGTTGGCTTGGCGTAGGAGGGAAAACTGCAAACTTTCTTGTCCCGAAGTGGCTCCGCCATTCCCTTACAAAGTGGGGGGAGCTTCCTGAATCGACCGTATCAACAAGGACCGGACCCAAAATGCCCGGACTGGCAAAATTTCTTGTCCGGAAAACCCTCCGCCAATCCCTTATCTGTTGAGGGGAGTTTTATTCCGAATGAAGCTTTTTGCCAGCCGATCCAAAACTTTTATGTCCCGGCCCCCCCCTCGCCATTTCCTTTATAAGAGACAAGATCGTTCGGCATCGAATGGCGAATGGTACCGGACCGAGCATGGCAGATCGAAAGATAGCCGTCCCGAAAAGCCTCTGCGGTTCCCTTAGGGGACGGAAGGAGTTTTGTGGCTGGATCACGTGACTGGCAGACAACGTCCGACTGGTTTTCTCTCGCCCGTGCCCGGTTCGCACGCCACCGCACGGAAAAGCCAGCAACCAAAGCCGGTCAGATTCGGGCACTCTGGCCCGACATCGAAGCCGCGATCGAAGGAGGACAAAGCATGAAAAGCATTCGTAAATGGTTGGAAGAAGATGCTGGGATCACCCTCAGCATCACCAGCCTAACCTCGTATATCAGCCGTATCCGGCGACATTTGAAAGCCAAGCGGTCCGCAGAAGTTGCTACTGGGCAAATCATACAGCCTCAAGTGCCACCTGGACCAAACACGCGTTCGCCGGCTACGAATCAGCTAACCGCGGCCGCCGCGCCCGAACACGATCCGCTCGCTCAAGCCAAACGCGCTCTATCTCAGCCGAAACTCGACATCCGCAAGCTCCATAACGACGGTGATCCCGAAGGTAGAAATCTTATTTGAAGAAAGGACAATATCATGGCAAAGAACAACACGAACGGAAATGAAACCACCGCTGCAATCGCAGCTCCAACGTTTACTCCAACCGTCCATCTCATCTTGCAAGGAAAGGGCGGCGTCGGCAAGAGTATCGTAGCCAGCTGGCTGGCCGAGTTTCTCATCGGACGCGGGCAGCCAGTGCGGTGCCTCGATGGCGATCCGGTGAATCGATCCCTGGGCCAGATTAAGGCCTTGAACGTCGAGAAGCTGGATCTGCTGAATGACCAAGGCGTCGTCCAGCGCACCCGCTACGACGCATTGGTTAACCGATTTCTCACCGAAGAGGCAGTGTTCCTGGTCGACAGCGGGGCGACCGCATTCCTTCCCTTCTGGACCTTCATTGTCGAATCGGACGTGATCGCGACCTTGCGGTCGGCCGGCCGCGGCGTATACATTCACATTCCCATCAGCGGCGGAGACATGCTGAACGACACGCTTCTGGGGTTTCAGACGTTAGCCGAGACCGCAGCCGAAAAGAGCCTGGTGGTCTGGATCAACGAATACTTTGGCGAAATCGAGCGCGATGGCAAGACCTTCGACCAAATGCAAGTTTTCTTGGACAACCGCGAGAAAGTGCTCACATCCATCGGCATTCCTCAGCGGTCGCCCGATCTTTACGGCCACGACATTCGGCACTTGCGGGAGCGGAAGCTGACCTTTGACGAAGCGATCAGTGTAGAACCCGATTTCAACCTCGTGGAAAAATGGCGGCTCAATCGCGTTCGCCGGGAACTGTTCGATCAATTGGCGCAAACTCCATTCGCGTGAGGTTCTAATGCCAAACTTCCAAACACCTCCCCTCGCCAATGTTTCCTTCGCTCGGGAAGAGCTTCCGCTCCGCGTCCGGGAAGCCGCCATTTTTCTTGGCGTCAGCCCGCAAACGGTGTATCTTTGGGTTGAGCGAAAGCAGATTCCCCATCTCCGCGTGATGGGCCGCAACATCCGGTTCTTGAAATCGGAGTTGGAGCCCTTCCGCGCTCAATTCAAACAGGAGATTGGGAATGGCAAGACCTAGTAAGCATGATGGTGGCTTGTATAAACGCGAAGGGTCGAAAGTCTGGTGGATGCGTTACCGGGACAAAGACGGTAAGCGACGCCGGGAGTCTACCCTTGCTGAAGACTGGGGCGAAGCGCAGAAATGCCTCAGAGAGCGTTTGCAGGCTCGAGACAACAACACACTGCCCGCACTGCGTCGCGGGCAGGACTTGCAGTTTGGAGAGTGGGCGGATTTTTACTTGGAGAACTTTTCCAAGCCGCCGTTTCGCGCGGAAAAGACTCACGCGGTTAACCAGCGGGCATTGAAGCATCTGAGAAAGACCTTCGAAACTATTAAGCTCGCGGATGTGACTGCTGACGACATCGAGATGTATCTTCGCCGGAGGCTCAAACAGCGGGCGCTGGTGAAGTCGAAGAATGGATTCTTGGAGAAGCAGGTGCTAAAGGCAACGACCGTACATCAGGAATTGCGAGTGCTACGTCGCATGTTGAATGTGGCGGTACGCAAGAAGTTCCTGTTTGCGAATCCATGCGCAGGTGTCGAGTTTCCGGCAAGGGTCGATGGATTGTTCCGGCCACACTACGTGAGTTGGTCCGAGCAGCAAATGATCGAGCGCAGCGCTCCGGAGTATTTGCGTAATGTCATCCGGATCGTCACCGAAACCGGGCTACGGATTTACAAAGAGCTGACTCCAATGAAGAAGGACCAGCTTGATCTGGAGAACCGGACCGTGTGGATTCCGAACTCGAAGACTCCCAACGGCGTCGCCGAGGTGCCGTTAACGGAAATCGCAGCGGATGCCTTTCGTCGTCAACTTGCTCTCTCAGGGCCAAGCCTCTATCTGTTCCCCAGCGATGTAACTCCAAACGGTTATCAGCAAACCTTCAAAACAGTTTGGCATGCGACGTTGCGACGGGCAGGTGTTCGATACTTTCGCATTTACGACCTCCGTTCTACGTACGCCACGCGGCTCAGTGCGGGCGGTGTTGCGGACGAGTGGGTCACGCAGTTGCTTCGGCAAGGCGATGCGAAAGTCTTCAAGAAGTACTCGCAGATGAAACTACAGATGAAGCGAGAAGCGTTGGCGAAGTTGAACCGGCGGGCGAGCGAAGGTGGGAGTTTTGGCACAGCACAGACCGGTTCTGGACAGGGTTTTGGCACAGTTTTGGCACAGTAGGGTAATCCAGGATACTAAAACGACGGAGCGAGAATAAATAACTCTTTTGGAATCAACAACGATTTGGTCGGGGCGGGGCGATTTGAACGCCCGACCCCCTGCGCCCAAGGCAGGTGCGCTACCAGGCTGCGCTACGCCCCGACTAGGCTTACATGATTATAGCTTGGCGCCGCTTCCACGCGATCTTGGAGGCTCCATCCCGCTTTTCTTGATCGCTGTTTGCGCCTCTTCCGACGCAAGGAATGCGATCAGCCGTTTGGACGCCGCAGGTTCCTTTGAGCTTGCCACCAGCGCGGCGCTGAACACGGAAATGTACTGGATCTCCGCCGGTATGGTGCCAACGAAATCGACGCCAGGGACATGCAGCAGTTCGCTCACCGGCTGAATCGCGATCTCCGATTCTCCTTTGGCTACCGCAGCCACGCCGGTGGACGTGATCTTCCCCGAGATGGCGCTCGCGATCCCGAGCTGAGGAAACATTTTGGCGGTCATGTAAATGCCAGTGGTGCTATTCGGAAAGGTGATCGATTTTGCACGCAGCAGCGCCTGTTTGAAAGCCTCGACAGTGCTGATATCGGGTTTGGGCGCTCCGGCGCGCACGGATATGCCCAAGGGAGTTTGAGCCAGATCAACGTCGCTCTTGCTGACGATTCTACCTTCTGTAATCAGGTCGTCTAAACCCTCTCGAGACATGATCACCACGTCGGCGGGCACGCCCCGTCGAAGCTGGGCGCCGATGGTATTGGGACCGCTTCCCTGCGAAGCTCCTCTGGCCGTGGTGACGGTGATCCCGGAAATCTTCTCGAACATTGGACCCAGTTCTTCGAAGGCAGCCGAGAAGCCTCCGGACGTGATTACTTTAATTTGCGCGAACGATGCAGCCGGCCAGGCGAGAACCACCAGTAACGCAAGTATCCGTCTTAGCGGCGGGCGTAGCGACGCGCGAAAATGATTGTTCATAGGACCTATCCTCTCTTACTCAGCGGATTCTTGCGATCATTGGCTCAGGCCTGGGGAGCTGGGAGCCTCCCGAACAGCCGCTCTATCGAAAGGCCCAAGCTCAGCAGTTGCCGATCCGTTCCCTCCGGTGCATCCAATTCCAGCCCGACCGGAAGCCCGGCGTTCGTCAGTCCCACAGGAAGGCTCATTCCGGGTATGCCTGTCACTGTCATTGGGCGAGCGTTGTGCGTGTAGATGGCGAGCGTCGGGAATTTCCGGCCGTTGAGTTCCACCTCAGAGTCCTGTCCAATCGGGCGCGCCGGCAATATCGTCGTGGGGAAGACAATCGCCGGGACGTTGTGGGCGCGGAAGTAATCGCGGTAACAAGCCTGAACAGCCGGGCGGCCTTGCTTCATCGCTGTCTCATAGGCCTCTCGCGTGGGCGCCAGGGGGCCGATTCCGAGTGTTTGATACGATGCCTTGACGTCGGGACTCGCGATCCGCGCAATCACGCTCTTCGCATCCACCTGGCCGCTGCTTTCGTGCAAATATCGCGAGAGATCGTGAAACATTTCGTAATAACTGATGGGCGGCCGTGCCGCAGTGTAGAGTTTCTCGAGATCGGGGATGTCGGCCTCCACGAGAACGCAGCCGGCTCTTCGAAGCGTAGCCAGCGCGTTCTCGATGACCGGTGCAAGACTGGGGTCGAGATTATCGTAGAAGAAACCTCGCGGTACGCCAAGACGCAGACCCTTAAGCGCGGCGGGCAGAACCGGACCGAGTCGTCCCGTCACGACGGAATCCAGCAGTACGAGATCTTCCACTGACCGTGCCATCGGTCCGGCTGTATCCATCGTGCCGGACAAGGGCACGATGCCGGCTCGAGGATAGCGGCCGACCGTAGGCCGTAAGCTGACGATGCCGCACAGCGCGGCGGGAATCCTGACCGAACCGCCGGTGTCCGTTCCAAGTCCCGCCGGGCACATTCGCGCCGCAATCGCAGCCCCGTTTCCGCCGCTGCTGCCGCCGGGAATCATCGCGGGATTATAAGGATTGTGAACCGCGCCAAACGCTGCATTATTGCTAGTGATGCCATACGCAAGCTCGTGCATGTTTGTTTTGCCGAGCAGGATGGCTCCGGCGGAAAACAAGGACGCCACGACCGGGGCATGGTAAACCGGGTGATGATCGCGAAGCGCGGGCGTTCCGGCGGTGGTGGGTGCGTTCGCTGTATCGATATTGTCTTTCACCAGAATCGGCAGTCCGTGAAGCGGTCCCAGCCGTTGGGCTCCACGCTTTTTGTCCGCGGTTCGCGCCGCTTCCAAGACCTGAGTCTCGTCCTGCCAGATGAATGCGTTTAGAGCGCGCTGCTTTCGACACTGATCCAGCAATGCCTGGGTATACCGCTCAGCGGAGAGCTCGCCCGATCGCAAAAGAGGGACGGCTTCGGTCGCCGTGAGCTCCACAAGGCTGCCGGCGCTGGGGTCCGCTTTCGCCTGGTCGGCTCCCACGATTGTATATGCAGACACGGCATATAGTCCTACCGGTGCGCTGAGCAAGAAGCGGCGGCGTGTTGCGCGGGTTTGCATATCCGACTGAGCCTTGGAGGACTGCCATCAAACCTAGCACACATGGTTGGCGACGCAGGGGGGAACTACGGCAGCCACGAATTAGGGTACAGCTTTTAGAGAACGGGCTTGCGGCGCCGTGCGAACCACAAACCGGCGAGGCCGAGCGCCATCACAGAGAGATACCCTGGCTCCGGCGTAACTGTCTCGGACGAGATGGTGCCGGTGATCTCCTTGATATCGGGTGCCAAGCCAAGGTTGTATAACAGATCGTTACCCGAATAAGAGATATCAGCGCTGGTCACACCGGTCACCAAGAATGCTTCCGGACTGCGGCCGAGTCCAAGAATTGTCGCGTCTCCAACTCCGCCCGGGCCAGTGCAGGTGTAGTCTCCCGCGCTTCCCGTGCAGGACCCGCTCACAACCCAGAGCCCGAAAAATTCATACTGCAATCCATTTTGCAGCGTGCTGTTGCCGGGAAGAAATACGGCAGGTACGGTATCCGGCGTGGGGCCTTGGAGCAGGTTCGACGAGGTATCGGTGTACGTCACACCGTCGTAGGTCAGGCTGAACGATTCCAAACCGTCAGCCGGATCGGCGTAGGGGCCAAGGCTATCCGAGGTTGAGACTGCAGCCGGATCGTAAGTAAACTGTCCGCTTCCAGAGAGGTCATTCAGACTGATACCGAAGTCCACCGTGACTGTGGAAGCCGACGCGGAAAACTGCAGAGCTGCCAGCAAGGCGACCAAGACGAACCATCTGGCGGGCCTGGTTATCACCGTGATAAGGGAAAATGGCAGCATCGTAAAGAAATTATAGGGGAAATTCACAACACAGACAAATCGGGAAGTACCGGACGTGTCCAGTACCTTGAAGTGAGGTCACCCGGCCTGCGCCAGGCACGCGTTTTCCGGCCACTGTCCCTGCGGCTCGGGTCCTGAGTACTTCTAGTACCATGGGGCCATTTTTGAGCTTTCTAATCAAGACTTTCCGTTGCTATCATTGAAAAACGAATTAAGCGTTTTCGGTTTTTCCGGCGCATATCCGGTGTGCGTCAGTTCGATATTCTTCACGGGGGCGAAACGATGAACATCACGCGTTTTCTGGCGCTGATTGCGGTGGGTATGTTGAGCGGCACTTGGGTTCGCGCGGATAGTGCTCACTATGTGATCAATCTGGATGGTTGGGACGACCCTCAAAGCTTCACCTTCATTCCCAATCCCATTTTGCCTCCTCCTTCCGAGATCGACCCTTGCCTTCCTGTCGGCGACGTCTGCGGCGATGCCTCCATCAGAATCAGTAGCGGCGGAGGAAGCCAGGACGAAAGCGGCGAGTTCACTTTCAATTCCGACCAGGCGAATGCGGACGGAAATATCTTTTTCGCAAACACGGGGCCACTGATTGGCTCGGTTGAGATCACCGTTCAGTTGAACAACGATGAATTGAACGACCAGTTCGAATGCAGCGGTGGCAACATTTTCCAGAATTGCGGATTCGTGGTGAACGATCCCCCGAGCGACGTGACTCTCGATATCTACTACTACAATCCGTTTACGCCTGGCGGCGGCATCCCGTCGCTGGCGCCAGAGCCGTCGCAATGGATTGTCCTGTTGGTGGCCTTCGCCGGAATCATCGCAGTCCGGGCTCGCAAGCAGTCCGCCTAGTTCGCCTTGCGGTCAAATTCACCGATCAGCTTGCCCCACTCGGGATTCGTAGCCAAAGCCTTCCACTCCGGATCGCTCTTGGCTTGCTGCACCGAATAGCCCTTTTGCAACGCGGCGCGCAAGCTCGCCAGGGCCTCAGCTTGATGTCCTGCCATGGCGTTAATCACCGCTTCCTTGTACATGAGCTCATTGTCGTTGGCATCGATGCTGCGCGCGCGGCCGATAAAGTCGAGCCCCTTCTTGGAATCGCCGTTCTTCGCCCAGTAATACCCCAGGTCGCCGAGCGTGCTCGCGTCCTGCGGATTTATTCTCAGCGCCTTGAGAGCGAGCGTAATGGCCTGATCATAGGCCGCTTTGGCCTTTGCCTGATCTCCCGACTGGCGATAAGCCTCCCCAAGAGCACCCACGGCCTCAGGGTCATTGGGATTCAGTGCGACGGCCTTCTGGAACATGGTGATCGCGTCGGTTATGTGTCCCAGATTGAGATACGCCACGCCCAGATTGGAATAGAGCACCTCCGTCGGTTCAATCTTCAGTGCCTTTGCGAACCAAAGAATGGCGTCATTCCATTTCCCGGCTTGAGAATTAACCGCCCCCAGGTTCGCGTATCCCTCCATCGAATCCGGCGCCAGTTGCACTACACGCCCGAACGCGTCGAGAGCCTTTTGTTTCTGGCCGAGCTGGTAATAGACGGTACCCAGCTTGTTGTGATTGAGCCAATAGTAGGGGTTCGCATCGATCGCCTTCTGATAGGCCTGGATAGCTTCGTCCGACTTGCCGGCCGCCAGGTAGGCGTCGCCCAGGCGGCGATAACCCTCATCGGAGTTGGGCGCCAGTTCCAAGGCGCGCTTCAGCTCGACAATCGCCTCGTTGGTCTTTCCGGTGGCCCGGTACGCATTGCCCAGCGCGAAGTGGACTTCGGGAATTTCATCGTTCAGCGTTTGCGCATGCTGGGCGGCGCTCAACCCCTTTTGCGGCCAGCTGGTGTCCTGGGTCAGGTTGTACAGCACGATGCTTGCATCCGACAAACCGGCATAAGCCAGAGCGAAGCTTGGATCCTTCTTAATGGCTTGTTCGAACAAGTCGACGGCGGACTCCACGCGTTTCACTTCACGTTTCCCGCGCAGGATATCGCGGCCCTTGAGATACAACTCGTACGCCGCGACGTTCTCGGTGGGACGCAGCGCGTTTCTGGCCAGCTCTTCGTCGCTTGGCTTGAGCACCAGGGCTGTCACAATTTCGTTGTAAATCTGATCTTCAATAGTCAGGAGATCCTGACGGACTCCGGAAAAATCCTTGGTCCAGAGTTGCTTTCCGCTCGCGTCGCTCAAGCGCAGCACGACGTCGATTTTGTCGGCCGCGCCGCTTTGCATCGTGCCCTGGATAATCAGTTTGGCGCCCAGTTGCTTGGCGATCTTCGGCAGAGGATCGGCTGGATTGATCTTTTCCACCGCCGCTGTGGAAGACAAGTGGACATTCTTCATCTGAAACAACTTCGCGGAGAGCGATTCGGCCACGCCCTCAGCTTCCGAACGGAGTGTGGCGTCGTTTCCCAGCACCCGCAGCGGCATCACCGCTATGAACTTGTCGTCAGCCTTGGACGCGGCGCCCTTGGTGATGTTGAGCGTGATGGTGGAACGGCCAAACACCAGCTCGCGTACCGGTTTGATCGCCAATCCAATGGCCACCACCAACACGATGCCCATGGCCGCGAACATCCACTTCGAATAGCCGGTTTCGGCGATGCGCAAGCGAACGATGCGAGTGGGCGGAGTGCCCGAGTCCAGATCGCGCAGCAATTCCGTGGCGCTTTGATAACGAAGCGCGGGATCCTTCTCCAGACACTTCAGGATGATGCTCGCCAGATACTCCGGTGTGTCCGGATTCAGCAGCCGCGGGTCCTTGGGAGCCTGCTGCACGTGCTGGAACATCACCTGCAGCGATGATTCGCCGGTGAACGGCACTTCACCGGTCGACATTTCGTACAGAATCACGCCCAGCGAGTAAAGATCGCTGCGGTGGTCGGCGGCCTTCGATTCGGCCTGCTCAGGCGACATGTAGCGAGGCGTGCCCAGCACTTCGCCCGCCCGCGTCATGGCCGTGGTTTCGGCGTCCAGCGATTTCGCCAGACCGAAATCCGACACATACACGTGATCTTCCACGGTGATGAGGACGTTGCGCGGCTTCAGGTCGCGATGCACCACGCCTTCGGCATGCGCTGCTTCGAGCGCGCCCGCAAGCTGCTTGGCGATGTTCACCACTCGTTCGGTTTGCAGCTTCCCCATCTTGGCGATCAATTCGTGCAGATCCATGCCTTGGATATAGGCCATGGAAATGAACTTCACGCCGCCCACGTCGCCCAGATCGTGGATCCGAAGAATATTGCGGTGTGAGATGCGGCTGGCGAGCAACAACTCCTGCTTGAAGCGCAGCAGGGAGCTTGCGTCTCTCGCCAGTTCGGGACGGATCAGCTTGAGGGCGACCGTGCGATCCAAATCGCTGTCGTACGCCTTGTACACTTTCCCCATGCCGCCTTCGCCAATCTCAGAGTCAATGCGATAGCGCGGTCCGAACTGTGCGCCGGGACCGAGCGCCTCCATCGAAATGACGGATGTTTCCGCGGAAATTATCGCAGCGGTGGGAGTGGCGCCGGCGATCTCAGTGGCTTGCATCGATCTCGACAGATCATCCAGAATCTCGCGAACGGACTGATACCGTTTCGCTACGTTCGGCTCCAGGCATTTGGCAACCACCGCGCTCAACGGGGCGGGAATGCTGGAATCGATCTCCGCCACCGGCTTGGCCCGTTGCTGGACGCGCTGCAGCAGCTTGGCCATCAGCGTCTCGGCCTGGAACGGCAATTGCCCGATCAGCATTTCATAGACGATGATGCCCAGGCTGAATAAGTCCGAACGAGCGTCCACTTTCTCGGCGCGGGCTTGTTCGGGCGACATGTAGTCCGGCGTGCCCATGAGCACTCCGGTTCGCGTCATCCCGGCGAGTTCCATGGAGCGCGCCAGCCCAAAATCCATCAGCCAGACGCGGCCGGCATCGTCGAGCATTACGTTTTGGGGCTTCAGATCGCGATGGACCACGCCTTCCACATGCGCCGCTTCCAGGCCACGGCAAATCTGCTGGAAGATGGGTACCACTTCGTCGGGCGGCAGCTTCCCGCGTTCCACCAGGATGCTTTTCAAATCGCGGCCCTCGATGTAATCCATCGTGATGAACTTGCGTCCATCGGCGCTGCCGAGATCGAAGATCCGGACCACGTTCTTGTGCGTCACCTGACGCGCGAGAATCAACTCTTGCTTGAATCGGCGGAGAATATCGGGATGACCGGCCAACTCCGGGCGGATCACTTTGAGGGCCACCAACCGGTCTAACTCATGATCGCGCGCTTTGTAGACAGCGCCCATGCCGCCCTCGCCCAGCCGCTTCAGGATCTCGTAGCGCTCGCCCAGAAGAACTCCTTCTTCCACTGGAGAACCGGGACTCGGAGCGTCAGGACGTTGCATCGGCACGGACCAGCCGGTGCCGCCCACCGCGGTGGCCTGCAGTGAGACCTCGCTAAAAGCCTGAGTTGCGCCCGGATCGACGGACGGCGCTGGAGAAGTGTCGATTACTAAAGTCGCGCTATCGATCCCAAATGGTGCGCTGCATTTGGAGCACAGGCGTGACTCAGGCGGATTGCTCGTGTGGCAGGATGGACATTCCACCATAATCAACAACCTTGGACTGCCGGGTCGGTACCTTCCACGGTAACGCAGAATGATTCGTGCGGCAAACTACCACACCGTTTCGTACTACACAGCCCCAAAAAAGTTGTCGCGCATGTCACACCCGGAACCCCCGAGGCGCATGCGCGACCAAAACTTTGGCTAACGAATGAAAGGAACCAGTTAGCTCTTCTTGTCGGCGTCTTTGTCGGCCTTTTTCTTCTTGCTCTTCTTGGCTTTCTTGTCGGTCTTGGGGGCGTCCGCCGGCTTGTCCTGCGCGAACAGGCTGACCGTTCCCATTAGGAACGACAGGCCGAGCATCAAAGTCATAATTTTCTTCATTTTTGAGATCTCCTTAGGTGTCGAAGCTATGTCGATAACTTCAGCCCTATCATTTCAGCCGGAGATGAACCCAGCCTTAAGAGGCTATTAAAAACGCTTCATTTGCGCTGCCAGTGACGGACTCTGCGCCTGGCACGTGGATTCGCCCCAGTCCCTTGAATAATAAGCACTTCATATTCAATCTGGCATGTTTCTTCGCGGCGGCTGTCGCCCGTTCCTCACCCGGGATAGGTGAGGATTAACCGTGAAGAAAGATCAACTCGCCAAGCGGCTGGCCATCGAGTCGGGGATTTCCGCCGCCGCAGCCGCCGATCAATTGGACGGCATTCTCGTCGGCATTCTGCGGCGGGTGCGGCAAGGCCGCAGTGCGTCGCTCCCCGGCTTGGGAACGTTTCTGCCTGGCCCGCAACCCGAGTTCTATTTCGAACAATGTCTGCCAGTGGGGGCAAGACGGTCCGGAAGGGGAAAGGGATCTCAGTGACCAACTCAGCCCTGGCGCGCCGTATCGCCTCAATGCTGCGCGAAGTGCTGGAACAAGGCGGATCCGTGGAGATCGACGGCTTAGGCACATTGTCGCCGGGAGGCAAGCGCGGCTTTCGCTTCGTGGCCGAGAACAAGCCACGCGTCTTCATCGCCTATGTCCAGGAGGACCTCTCGTTCGCCAGGAAGCTTTACCGGGCCTTTGAGGAATCCGGGCTCAGTCCCTGGCTGGACAAAAAGAAGTTGATGCCGGGGCAGAACTGGCCGCGGGCAATCGAGACTGCGATCCAGACCTCGGACTTCTTTGTCGCTTGTTTCTCCCAGCGCGCTGTTTCGAAGCGCGGCAGTTTTCACAGCGAACTCCGCTATGCGCTGTTTTGCGCGGCCAAAGTACCGCTCGATGAGATTTTCCTGATCCCTCTGCGCCTGGATGGTTGCGTGGTGCCCCGCCGCATCTCGAAGCAGACTCAATACCTGGATCTGTTCCCCGATTGGAAGGCCGGCGTCGACCGCTTGCTGGACGTCATTAAAGCGCAGAACGAAATTCGGAAGCGAAAGCGGCTACCGCTTGCCGGCTAGCTTTTTCTTGATGGACTCAGCGTCTTTGGCATCCGGTGCAAGAGAGAGGTATTTCGTGAAGGCGTCATCGGCAGCCTTCTTGTCCTTCAGCTTCTCTTCGCTTTCCCCCAGCCGCAGGAAAGCTTCGGCGTAAGTGGGATTCCAGAGCGTGGCCTCTCGAAACCGGCTGGTGGCGGCTTTGTAGTTGCCTTTCTTGTAATAATACAGGCCGACCTTGAGATCCTTCTCGGCTTCCAGCGGATTGAACGAATATGTTTTTGGAGCCAGGCTCTCGTCTTCTTCCGGAGGCTCCTGGTCTGAGGGCTGCTGGGACTTGGGCTGGTCCACGGGGCGCTTCTTGAGCGTGGGCTCGTCCTGAGCGAAAAGAATCCCTGTCAACAAAAACCCGATTGCAATTCTGCGTACCACGGTTCCAATTATACCGAGGTCTGAAGAAAAACGGCCCGGAACAGCCCGATCATATCGGCGAACGCATGGTCGGTGACCTCCGGGTCATAGCGCGGCCCTTCGTCGCGCATGAAGGCGTGTTCGGCGGGATAAAGCTTCAGCGCGTAGTCCACCTTCGATTCGCGCAGTTTGCGATCGATGAACGCGCGCCCGGCCTCAGGCACGTGCGGATCGGCGTTTCCAAACACCATCAGCAGTTTCCCGCGAATCTCGGCCGCGCGAGCCAGCGATCCGGCATCGGAATCGTGCCCCAGCTTTCCATCATGCAGACCCGTTGCATAGAAGCAGACCGTGGCGCGCACCTGAGGATCGAGCGCCGCGCGAAACGCCAGATGGCCGCCGATGCAGTTGCCCATCGCGCCCAGTTGGTTTCCAGCCACCTGCGGATGCCGCACCAAATAATCCAGCGCCGCTCGGCAGTCCTCATCGAAGTGCGCTACCGGCGTTTTGGCGGCGTCGTCTTGTCCGCGCGTCCTGCCCGCATCATCGAATGGAATCGCGGCGCCCGCAGGCTCTACGCGATGATAGATCTCCGGCGCCGCAGCCACGAATCCATAGCCCGCGAGACGAGTCACCAGGCGCAGCGTGGGTCCGGTGAGCTGAAAGATGTCCGAATAGCAAACGATTCCGGGGTATTTCCCCGGCGCCCTCGGCGCAGCCACAAACATGCGCATGGGCGAGCCGCCGGAAGGAATATCGACGTAGCCAGGGGTGATTACCATTGGCTGCATGATACCCCCAGGCATGGAGGGAAATCACGCGGCACCCTGACAAACTCGCTCTACGGTGCGGACGGCCACTTCCAATTCTGGATCTCGGGTTTGTCCAAACCCTGGCTGTAAGCATAGTTGATGCTTTCGATGATTTGACCCTTCAGCCATTCCTTGAGCTGGGCGCCGGGCCCCTGCAGACTGGGCACTCGATCAATCACATCGATAGCCAAATTGAAGCGATCCACCTGGTTGCGGATTGCCAGTTCCAAAGGCGTGTTGATATTGCCCTTTTCCTTGTAGCCGCGGACATGGATGTTTACATGATTGGTTCTACGGTACGTGAATTTGTGGATCAGCCACGGATAACCGTGGAAGTTGAAGATGACGGGCTTGTCTTTGGTAAACAGCGAGTCAAAATCGCGGTCGGAAAGCCCGTGAGGATGTTCGCTATCCGGCTGCAAGCGATACAGGTCCACTACATTCACGAAGCGAATTTTCAGGTCCGCGAAGCTCTTCCGCAGAATGGCAACGGCGGCCAGGGCCTCCTGGGTCAGGATGTCGCCGGCGCTTGCCACCACGACATCCGGCTCAGCGCCCGCATCGGTGCTCGCCCATTCCCAAATACCGATGCCCTTGGTGCAATGGATGATCGCGGCGTCCATGTCGAGATAGACCAGGTGCGGCTGCTTGTCGGAGACGATCACGTTCACGTAGTCCTGGCTGCTCAGGCAATGGTCTGCGACGCTGAGTAAACAGTTCGCGTCGGGGGGCAGATAGATGCGGGTAATTTCCGCGCTCTTATTACTGACGACGTCGAGAAATCCGGGGTCTTCATGCGTAAAACCGTTGTGATCCTGGCGCCAGACCAGCGACGTGATCAAAAGATTCAGGGATGCGATAGGACGCCTCCAGTCGATTTCAGCCTTCGACTTCTCTAACCATTTCGCGTGCTGGTTGTACATGGAGTCTATAATGTGCACGAATGCCTCATATGTACTCAGGAGCCCGTGCCGGCCGGTAAGGATATAGCCTTCGAGCCACCCTTCCAGCGTGTGTTCGCTCAGCATCTCCATTACGCGGCCATCCGGAGCAATGTCGGTGCCATCGGCATCCTCAGGCTTGATCCTGGCGAGCCAGGTTTTCAGGCTTGCTTCATAGACGTCTTGCAACCGGTTGGACGCATTCTCGTCCGGGCTGAACAGGCGAAAACTGCTCATGTTGCGCCGCATGACGTCGCGCAAAAACTTACCGAGTGTTTCGGTGGGTGAAACCTTCTTCGTGCCTGGGCTTTTAATTGGAACTGCGTAGTCGCAGAAGTTGGGGAGATCGAGAGCTTTGCGTACCTTGCCGCCGTTGGTGTGAGGGTTGGCGCTCATCCGGCGGTCCCCGGTGGGCGGCAGATCGCGCAGCTCGGGCACCAGGGTACCGTGCTGGTCGAAGAGTTCTTCCGGCCGATAGCTGCGCATCCACTGTTCCACGATCCGGAGATGCTCAGGGTTCGACTGCACGTCGAGCACCGGTACCTGATGCGCGCGCCAGAAATCTTCTACCTTATGCCCGTCTACCTCTTTGGGTCCCGTCCATCCCTTGGGCGATCGGAGAATGATCATGGGCCAGCGAGGCCGCTGTGGGTTGCCGCTGTTGCGCGCTTCCTTTTGAATCGCGCGGATCTGCTGCACGCAACTCTCGACCGCGGCAGCCATCTTTTGATGCATCCGCTGCGGCTGGTCGCCCTCGACCACGTGAGGCGTCCATCCATATCCCAGGAAGAGATGTTCGAGCTCCTCCGATTCGATCCGGGCCAACAGGGTGGGATTGGCAATCTTATATCCGTTCAGATGCAGGATCGGCAAAACGGCGCCATCGCGGATTGGATTCAGAAACTTGTTGGAATGCCACGAAGTGGCGAGTGGCCCGGTCTCGGCTTCGCCGTCACCCACCACCACGCTTACGATTAAATCCGGATTGTCGAACGCTGCGCCGAATGCGTGTGAAACGCTATAGCCTAGTTCGCCACCTTCATGTATGGATCCGGGAACCTCCGGTGTGCAGTGGCTTCCGAGTTGGCCGGGGAAGGAGAAAGCGCGAAATAGCCGAAGCATGCCGGTTTCATCCTGGCTCTTGTCTGAATAGATCTCCGAATAGGTGCCTTCCAGGTAGCAGTTCGAGAGCACTGCGGGTGCGCCATGGCCCGGGCCGGAGATGTAGATCATGTCTAAACCGTATTTCTTGATCACACGATTCAGATGGACCCAGGTGAATGTCTGGCCGGGGTCGGAGCCCCAGTGTCCGAGCAGCCGATTCTTGAAATGCTCCGGGCGCAGCGGCATCTTGAGCAGTGGATTGTCGCGCAGGTAGATCATCCCCGCGCAAAGGTAGTTGCAGGCGCGCCAGTAGGCGTCGGTCTTGCGAAGTTCTTCAGGCGTTAGGACCTCGTCAGAGGAGGCCGGTGGCAATTCACTATTTTCAATGGATGTCATGAAAGCTCCTCGCTGCTTCGCTCAGTGGCAATGGCAGAATCGGCTTTTGGAGAGCCGAGAAGTTCGAATTTCTGGCCTGTTCAAGCCCAATCGTAACATCGCCTCCGCGAGAGATCTCATCCAATCCAACGTAGACTCCTAATGGAGCCGTGTCGCGAGGATTGACGTGGTGACGACCTTTGGTCTCTCAAGGCGAAGGGAACTTGAAAACACGATGCTAGCCAATGGAACTGCGATTGCTCAACAAACTGTGTGGAGATCGACGACACTTCGCCAAGACCGGCCGATGAGGAGAGAGCATGATGCCAAGAACTCTGTTCACGAGTGAAATTTGCATTCGGATTAGCGGCGATGAAGAGTTTACTTATTCGACTCGATGGGCTGGATTCCGCCTTTGGGCCAAGCGGTTTCTTTGCAACGAGAGACTGGCCGCCTCTTCAAGTGCCGCATCTTCAATTATCGAAGAGCGGGAGCCGGAGTCCTCAATGCCGGCTGGCCAGCCCCTGAGAGCCAAGCGCCACGAAGGTTACCGAGGTTACTTCCGATGACCCTTCGGCAAATTGCATTGAACTTGGTTGCCCTTGGAGTACCCTGGACGCAGTCGATCGCGGCGCCTCATTGCTCGAATTTTCCGGGATCGAATTTTCCGGCCCCGCCCGGTGCGGTGACACTGTCCGGCAAAGTTCAGGCCACTGACTTTTTCGCGCAAACGTTCTTGATCAGGCTAGACGACGGAAATGTTGAAAACGTACCGTTCTCCCGATGGACTGGCTTCTTTCGTGTCTCAAAGGAGTCCAAAGGGGGCGTTAGTCGCGAAGAGATGGACCCCTCGGAGGTAGGAACGGGAGATCGGCTTCACATTCTGCTGGATCCCAGTCAGTCTACGGCCGAGCGGATTGAAGTGCTTCCAAGCGACAGGCAGGAGAAACGAGTCCATATTATTGACAAGCCGAGAAGCGAGACTATGGCATCTATGTCGCGTAAGAGAGCTTCGCTGGACTGAACCCGAATCGGAGGCGAAGCGTCGCGTAAGCTGTCGTTCGCAAGTGAGTCTCTCCGGTTTCCGAGCACGTTATCTATTAGGTTTCATCACGCACCCGCGCTCCAGTTTCGGCAATGCCTCTGAACGCTTCAATGCAAATGGGACCGATCGGTTCCATCCTTCAGCGAAATATTCTTAAGCGACCAAGTCTGGAAAATGAGACCATTTGGTCCCAAAGAGCATCGAAAGAGCCAGAACGGTATGCTAGAAGCGACTGAGCGGGTCGGAGCGGGCAGGCTCATACCAAAGGTGACCTCACCCGGAAGAGAATTATCCCCGGTGGATGTCCTGTTTTGAACACGGCGGTGGACGCCGACGACGGTGCCGGCATCGACCCGAAAGATGTTGCGACGCTGATCGTAGCCTCTCTTGAACGCGCACTCATGATGAGCAGAATCCAGCGCAGTGACGATGCGCTACGGCGCGCTCAATCGCATCTGAATGAATATCTTGACAAAGAAGTGGCGGTCTCGAGTTGAGCGATGGAACATTTGTATCTCGAAGATCTTCACGTCGACAGTGAAATACTCGACATTACACCTTCGCGGTCCAAGCCAAACCAGGCCATCGTCCTGGTTCGCAGCACGATGCTCAATCAGAAAGACGAACCGGTATATGTTCTAGACGCAAAGCTGCTGGTGTTCAAACGCGCGTGAGTTTCTGAGTGAGTGAGAAAGGGTTGTTAAGCCATGAGACTAATGATCTGTTTTTTCGGTGTACTGCTTGCTTCCTCCGCGTCTGACGATACCGAGCCGGTTCAGGCCAGGATCGCCCGCGCCATGTCTGCGGGTCCGTCGGAGATCGCCAGGTCGGCACGCATTGTCGACACGGATTCGAACGGGAAAACTGTCGTGCTGCGCGAGGGGAACAACGGCTTCACGTGCATGCCGGGGAATCCGAAAGTCATCGGCGATCCGGCGATGTGCGCGGATGCCGCGTCCATGCAATGGTCGGCGGATTTCAAGGCTCATAAACCGAAGCCGACCAACACAGTTCCTGGAATCACCTACATGCTGGCAGGCGCGACGCAGCGCAGCGATTCCAATCCGTACGACAAGACCAGTCCGCCGATGACGGTTCCCCCGCATTGGATGATCATGTGGCCTTTCGATCCCAAGGCCACCGGATTGCCGGTAACCCATCGCGATACCGGATCGTACATCATGTGGGCGGGCTCGCCCTACGCACACCTGCACGTCATGGGGAAGCCTTAAGCGAGGTATGGGTCCGTCGCGATGAACCCGGGACATGCGGCGTTGACCTTAATGCCTGTCGATGGATTTCGCTGACGACGATGCGGTCTTTTTCCAGCTCGGCGCGTGCCGTGAGGCTGAATCCGAGAAGGGCACGCTTCGAAGAGGAGTACACGCTGTATTGCGGAACAGCCATGAACGCAGTCCCCGAATTGATGTTCACGATGCTTCCGCCGCCCTGAGCGCGCATCAGCGGAATCACCGCCTGCATCGCGACGATCGGCCCCAACACGTTGAGATGAAAGATTTCGTCAAAAACGGCGGGATCGATCTCCTCCACCGCCGCCGCATAGCTGCGGCCTGCATTGTTTACGAGACCGTCGACGCGGCCGAAATGCCGGTCGACTGTGCTTACGGCTTCCCGCACGCGATCAAACTGCGTCATGTCTACGGTGACTGGCAAGCTCCCTGGCAGCTTTCGCGCCAATCTTGCAGCGCATCGCTACTGCGAGCGAGCAGGGCGACTTTCGCGCCGCGATCAGACAGCGCGATCGCCGTCGCGAGGCCGATCCCCGACGAAGCGCCCGTGACAATGAAAACGCGATCTTTGATTTGCGTCGTTGATCCTGCCTAACCTAACGCTTAGGCGCGGGGCGCCGCTGAAGCGACAGCGGTCTCAGTTTCCTGATACCTCATTTGTCCGAGATCGGCGATCAATCCAGGCCCGGTGGGTTGCCACGCCAGCCTTTCTCTGGTGAGTGCGCTTGATGCCGGAAGGTCTCGACCGGCGAATGCGGCGAGCCATCCAAAATGTGCCGGCGCCTCTTCCGGGGATACGGATATCACCGGCACCTTTAGGCCTCGGCCGATGACTTCAGCAATGTCGCGCATGGACACTCCCTCTTCGGCAACTGCGTGATACCTGGCGCCTGTTTCCAGCTTCTCGAGCACCAGCCTGTAGAGGCGGGCCGCATCGAGGACGTGCACCGCTGGCCAGCGGTTGAGTCCATCGCCCACATAGGCCGAGACGCCCTTCTGGCGAGCCAGTTCAATTGCGTAAGTGACGAGCCCTTGCTTGACAGTGTTGTGAACCTGCGGAAGGCGCATCACCGCCACGCGCACGCCCTTTGCCGCGAGCGAAGCGGCCGCCTGCTCCGACGCGAGGCGCGGCATCGGGTGGGAGATTTCCGGTGCATCCTCCTCTGTCGCAAGATGGCCCGGTGCACTGTTCGCAATGCCCGTCCCGGAGGTGACGATCAAAGGCCGGTCGGAGCCGGCGAGTGCTGCGCCCAAGGCCTCTATGACGCGCCTGTCTACCTCGCAAACTTCCTGGAACTTCGAAAAATCGTGAATGAAGGCCGTGTGGATGACGCCGTCCGACATGGCCGCGCCCTTGCGCAGGCTTTCGAGGTCGTTGAGATCGCCGCGATGCGCCTGGGCGCCCGCGGCAGTGAGCGACTTGGCGCCGGCCTCCGAGCGCGCGAGGCCCAGCACCTGATGGCCCGCATTGATGAGCTCTGGAACGATGGCGGAACCGATAAAAGCGGTAGCCCCAGTAACAAAGATACGCATTTGATATTCCTCCCTGACGCATCGATTGCCGCGCCGTCCCGAATTTGATAAAACGGAGTTAGTCTCCGCATAACTAGATTACCGGAGGATGTCTCCGGTTGCAATCTTTTTTCGAATGGTCAGGAAACGTTCACAATCTAAAGCGCGAAAGCCCCGCACCGATGGGCAGCGGAACCGCGAGCGCATTCTGGAAGTAGCAAAGGGAGCGTTCTCTCGGTCTGGTGCAAGCGCCAGCCTGGACGAGATCGCGAAAGAGGCGGGTGTCGGACCCGGAACCTTATATCGGCACTTTCCGACGCGCGAAGACCTTCTGGAGGCGGTCTATCGGACGGAGGTCGAGAAGCTCGCCGCGGCGGAACGAACATTTGCTGAGACCCTGCCTCCAGTGGAAGCGCTGCGGGCCTGGATGCTGTTGTTTGTCGACTACATCGCCGCCAAACACATCATCGCACCTGTGCTCAATGCGCTGGCCGGCGATCCGAAAAAGGTATTCGAAGCGTCGTACGGCCAGATCTGGGAAGCAATTCGCGCACTGGTGAAGCGGGCGATCAAAAGCGGCGATATACGGAAGGACCTCGATCCCATCGATCTGCTTCGCGCGCTGATCGGCGTCGCGAACGTATCAACCAGTCCTGACTGGCAGCAAAGTGCGCGGAGACTGGTGGAGATTCTTATCTTGGGTGCGCGGCCGATCAAATAGCCCGAGGGCGGTCCGTTGATCGAGTTACGAGCTATTGTGCGTCCCGTGACCCGGCTAGACTGCCCACTATGGGATGGCAACTCACTTGCTATCCCATTGGTCCGGGTCGCAATGCAAGCGAGGAGGCCGCCGATGGAGGTTTGTCAAATGAACGGTAAGGCGCAACCACGGATTTGTAGAAGGGGCTCTGAGCTTTCCGCAACGTGGATGGCGATCGCACTGTTGTTTGCATCGGGCGTTACAAAGAGTGCGAGCGCGGCGGAGCTCAGCGCGGATGGGCAGGCCTGGCTGCGAACGAGCATTGGCGCCGGTAATTTGCCGGATTTGCGCTGGCCGGATTTCAGCGATTACAGCAAACATATCCAGAAGTTCTACGAGTTCAACGGTTATTCATTGTGGTGGGTCAACGAAACGGAGCCAACCGCGCAGGCGCGACAGGCGATTGCAATCATGCTCCAGGCTGACCAAAAGGGCCTATTCGCGGAAGACTATGATGGGAGCCGTTGGAGCGCCCGGCTGGCAGAACTCAAGCCCGCGGCGCAACAGCCCACTGAGGCCAATGCGTTGAAGTTTGACCTCGAACTTACTGTTTGCATAATGAGATACGTCTCCGATCTCCACATTGGCAAAGTGAATCCGAAGCACTTCGCCTTTGCGCTGGATGAGGAGTCCAGGAAGTACGACCTCGCAGAATTTCTCAAGGAGCATGTAGTGAACGGGGGCGATATCGCCGCCGCGCTGGCACAGATAGAACCGCCATATCCGGGTTACCGGCGTACCATTCAAGCCCTCCAAACCTACACGGCGCTTGCGAGCAAAGATGACGGGGAGCAATTGCCTCCTACCAAGAAACCCATTGCTCCAGGCGATGCCTATCCCGGCGTGCCGCGGCTTACGCGACTGCTTAAGTTGGTCGGCGATCTCCCGGCCGACGCCGATGTGCCCGCCGATCCGCCCATTTATCAGGGTGCGCTGGTGGTTGCGGTGAAAACCTTTCAACGCCGCCACGGCCGGGATCCGAATGGACGAATCGACGCGCAGACGTTGGCCGACTTGAACGTTCCTCTGAGCCAGCGAGTCCGACAAATGCGTTTGACTCTGGAGCGATGGCGCTGGTTGCCGGATTCATATTCAAAGGCGCCCATCGTCGCGAACATTCCTGAATTTCGCCTGCGAGCCTACGACAAAGATTTCAACATCGCGGTGACGATGAATGTCGTAGTGGGCAAATCTTATGGCCACAATACGCCGGTCTTTACCGAAAACATGAAGTACGTCGTTTTTCGGCCGTACTGGGAGGTGCCTTACTCCATCACACGGTCGGAAATGATTCCGCACATCCTTCGCGACCCCGACTACCTGTCCAGGAACGGATTGGAGGTTGTGGATAGCCGTCAAAGCGTGGTGGCGGCCGGGGCGGTCTCGAGCGATGTGCTTGGCCAACTCCGTTCAGGAAAACTGTTCGTCCGGCAAAAGCCCGGTCCGAAGAACGCGCTCGGTCTGGTCAAGTTTCTCTTTCCGAATGGCTACAACGTATACATGCACGACACTCCGGCGCCCGAATTATTTGCGAGATCCAGGCGGGATTTCAGCCACGGCTGTATCCGGCTGGAGAGGCCTGCCGACCTGGCTGCGTGGGTGCTGCGCGACAATCCGGGGTGGAACCCGGAGCGGATTCGCGCTGCCATGAAAGGCGAGGCGACCCAGCAAGTGAATCTCGTACAGCCGATTCCGGTTTTAATCCTCTACGCAACTGTTATCGTGCTGGAGGATGGACTGATTCACTTCTACGACGACATCTACGGTCACGATGCCTCGCTAGGGAAGGTTCTTGCGCAGGGATATCCATACCCAGGGTGAGAGTAATGGCATCCAGAATGCATACTGGTTCTCGAAACATCGGATCTGGCCAGGAAGAGGGAAGATGATCTTGAAGACCGCTCCATTCGGACAGACGTTCGGACTGAAAAGCCGCACGCTAAATTGTGTTTTGCTGGTCACTAGCTGCGCCGCGGCTTTGATGGCCCAGAATCCAGGCGGAGCGGTTCCGCCCTCAGGCTCCGCCGTGCGCGTTACGCATGTTTTGGGCTTCGAAAGTATTGCGAACAACGCCAACGGAGAGCTCTCGATTCAAGAGCATACCTTGCGATTTCGAAAAGGCGACGGCGCCATGGCTCAAGTGAGCGTTGACTCCATCCAGGACCTCTCTCTCGGAGTCCAAGACAAGCAGATGGGCGGTACCGCGGCGGCCTTGGGCAAAGCCGCGACACCATACGGTGGCGGGCGATTGATTAGCTTGTTCTCGCACAAAAAGTACGACACCCTTACCGTGGAGTATCTCGATCCCAATGGGGGATTTCACGGCGCGGTATTCCAGCTTGACAAGGGCCAAGGGCAGGGTCTCAAAGATGAATTGGTGGCTCAAGGCGCGCATGTGACGAATGGAGAAAGTCGACCCACAAAAACAAATGCTTCCGACGCCAAGAGTGAAAGCATACTCGCTCAGGCCTGGAGCGTGCAGGTGGACAAAGTAGACCCGGGGGACGTGAACATTGAGCCCGCGTTCAGAGCCGCGATTTACGAGAACCTGTTGGTTGAGTTGGCCAAGACGAAGCAATTCAAACAAGTGTTTCGTGGCGGTGATCGCAACGCCAGCGGGCCCGGATTGCTGATCCTGAGAACCACCGTGCAAAAGTATACGCCGGGTAGCGAGACCCGGCGCGCCGTTACCACGGTGAGCGGCGCCACGAAGTTGAACGTCCAAAGCCAGATGTTGAACCCGGAAGGGCAAGTTGTTCTGGAGCGGGTTGTGGAGGGTGATGTGCGCTTTTTTGGAGGTAACCTGCGAGCTACCCATAATCTGGCCCGCAATGTGGCAGAGACCCTCAAAAAGACAGAGTCCCCGGCATCCGCGCTCGCGGTTCGTGAACAGAAGTAGAAGGCCAACCGGGTCCACCGTTTGACGGTCCAGTGTCGAGTTGTGGTCACAAATTGTCAACTCTCCGTCAACGCGTGGACTGGTGAATTATCAGAGCGCGAGCACGCATGAGCGAATTACTTCCGATTGTTTACCTGGCGCGGCACGGTGACACCGCATGGACCGTTTCGGGCCAGCACACCGGTCTTACCGACTTGCCCCTGACCGCGGACGGTGAACGCCATGCGCGGCGCCTTGGGGAAAGGCTGAAAGGCCTGAAGGTCGCAAAGGTATTTACCAGCCCTTTGCAGCGTGCGGTGCGAACCTGCGAACTGGCGGGGTTCGCAGCCGTTGCGGAAACCGATCCCGATCTTGTGGAATGGGACTATGGCGAATATGAGGGGCTGCGCTCGGCCGAGATCCTGCGAAAACGTCCAGACTGGCAATTGTTCCGAGACGGCTGCCCCGGTGGCGAATCTCCGGCGCAGATAGGTGAGCGTGCGGATCGCGTGGTGCAGCGTGCCCGAGCAGTCGCCGGCGATGTACTCCTTTTCTCCAGCGGACATTTCATCCGGGTTCTGGCCGACCGATGGCTGGCTCTCAGCCCGGGCTGCGTGGGAAGGCATTTGCTGCTGGACACGGCGAGCCTGAGCGCGCTCGGTTATGAGCGCACCCTATCCCAGCCTGTGATCCGGCTATGGAACGACGATCACCACTTGGACGGATGACGTCACTAATAGCGTCGAATGGTTTTAGTTTCAACATGGCCTGTCTTTCATCAGATTTCCGCGTGCTGGAAGTGCTGCTCCACAAGGGGCCTTTGCCCGTCAACACGATAGGACCGATCGTCGATCTCACCCCAGGTTCGATCAGCATTGCCGTGGACCGTCTCTTCGCGAAAGGCTTGGTCAGCCGGGTCGAGAGCGCCGAAGACCGGCGCGTGCGGATGGTCGCCCTCACCTCGCGGGGAAAGGACCTCATTGTTCCGGCCTTCCGAAAGCATGCCGGGCAGATGAGGAGAGTGTTCTCTGAACTGAGCCCGGAGGAGCTAAATGGCCTCGAAATGGCGCTCAAGAAAGTCGGCAAGCGCGCTTCCGCGCTGATCAAGCAGAGTTGAACGGCTTCCTGTTGGAACTGGTGTTTACGTCGGATGCTGTGGCGTCAAGCTCTTCTTACTGAGCTTCCTGCGCACGGCGCAGCATGCGATCATCAATGGCTACTTTTGTCTGGTGGAGAGAGGTAGCGAGCGAGTCTCTCGAGACGCGCCGAACAATTGGCGTCACGAGCAAGCGAAAGGCGGCGGGAATATCGCGGCTCAATGCAATCGCTTCCAGCTCCGCGTACACGCCTCCGTCGCGCTCCTCAAGCCGTGTGATGCTGGATAGCCTCCAAATCAGCCCGGTACCCTCGTCCGGGGGTAACGTTCGCTGCTCTTCCGTTCCAAACTTGTCGATTTCGCGGATCTCGGTGGTGTTGGAAACACCATACCAGCGCGTATCATCTACGCGAATATAGGACGCCACACCTTCGGTATCCAGAGCTGTCTTCGCAACTACCGATCTATTCGCAAGCCGCATGAAGAAGAAGTCCTGCATTCCGTCCGTGCGGCGAAAGGCTGAATCGATTACGCCGGGGCGGTAAACGTCTTTGTACCGATCATAGTCCCGCACCACTCGCAAAATATCTTCGATTTTCACGTTCGGGACAAAACCGACGCCGAGCCAATCGTGAATCAGCCCCGATGGAACCTTCCTTGGAATGTCCTTCACCATGGGCGCAATGTAGGGTCCCTTGGTGCGAATCTTCTCCGCCCGATCCGGTTCGTCATCGAGCCACAAGAAATGTGCGCCCGGCTGGAGGCGGGCCTGCATTTTGTCATTTGCGGCCTGCAGGTAAGCGTCCCAAGCTGCTACCGTTTCCGGCTTCAGCTTCAAAGTGGCGGCGCTCGTGTATGGGCCAAATCGCAGGAGGATCGCAAAAGCTATTAGTCGAGTTTTGGTGGTCATAGGATCAATCAGTATGCGGCGTTACCAGCGAAGGAGCGGCAGTCCCGTTGAGCACGGCGTCAATGTTGTCCAGAGCCAGCATACCCATGGCTGTTCGGGTCTCTACTGTTGCGCTCCCGATGTGCGGCAGCAGGAAAGTGTTCTTGAGTGCGAGATATCCAGGATGAAGCTTGGGCTCCCCTTCATAGACGTCCAGGCCAGCCGCGGCTACATGACCACTCTGAAGAGCAACGATGAGTTCTTCATCCACGATAAGCCCACCCCGGGCCGTGTTGACGACGATGGCACCGGGTGGAAGAAGCTGGATCGTCTTGGCAGTCAGAAAATGATGGGTTTCTTTTGAGTCCGGCGCATTGAGGCTCAGAAACGCGCTGACGCGCAGCAGATCCAACGGGTCGGCATGGAACACCGCATCCCCCACAGTCTCTTCGGGTATGCGAATGGGATTGTAGTAATGGATCTTCATACCGAAGCCCCGCGCACGGCGCGCAACCGCCTGGCCGATGTGTCCCATACCGAAGATGCCGAGAACTTTGCCGGTGGGCTGCCATCCAAGTAGCGTGGTAGTGCCGGACGATTTCCACGCTCCCGAGCGTACGAGTTCCTGCGCTTCGTATGCTCGCCGCGAAGCGCCTAGCAGCAACAGCATCGCCAGGTCCGCTACGGCATCAGTTTCAACGCCTGGGGTATAGGCAATCGCGATCTTTCGCTCAGCGGCAGCACGCAGGTCGATATGATCGAAGCCCACCGAGTACGTAGCGATCACCTTGACAGACGCTGATAGTCGCTTGAAGAATTCGGCGTCCATTCTGTCCGCCAGTGTGACCAGCATGGCATCCGCTCCTTCGGCGGCTGCGAGCAGTTCCTCGGATTTGAAGGGCGCCCCATTTTTGCTCCGTCGCACTTCGTACTCCCGCTCGATGCGCGTTTCCACGCCTTCAATGAAGTGACTTGTCACAACCACGATTGGTTTCAGCACCTTAATTGCTCCTATTTCCACCGCCTTGCAGTACCAATCTTCAAAGGCGTAGAGCACCGGGAAGAAAGTTTTGTTGGTTCGGATGGGGATCAAACAATCTCAGGCTGTTTCGGCTCTTGTCTGTTAGCGCATATGCCCGATTCGAAAGAGCCTCAGCCACAAGCGCCGCCCGCGCTCTCGTCCCGTCTCGCCCGCTGGCTCGTTCCGGCGATTATTCTCCTGCTTGCCGTAGGAATCGTCATCCTCATTACTACGAACTGGAATGCCTGGGCCGGCGGACGAGCAGTGCAGGAAACTGATGACGCATACCTGCACGCCGACCTCACGCCGTTGAGCACAAAGGTGGCGGGCCTGGTCTCAACAGTTGCAGTCGCGGATTATCAGGCAGTGAAGGCCGGCGATCTGCTCGTGACGTTACGAGACGACGATTTTGCAGCCCAAGTACAGCAAGCCGAAGCATCAGTCGCCGCGGCTGAAGCTGCCGTGGTCAACAATCAAAAACAGAAACAGCTGCAGGACGAACGGATCGTGGAAGCTGAGGATGGGATTAGGACTGCAGAAGCGAATATCTCTGCGGCCCAGGCCGGCATCGAGGCGGCAAACGCGGCTATCGCGGGAGCAGGCGGGGGGATCGAGTCCATCCAGGCGAATGTTACGCGAACCGCGAAGGAGCGCAAACGCCAGGAAGCCTTAATCGCCACGGAATCCACGACACCTCAGAAACTCGAGCAGGCGGTCGCGGACGACGAAAGCTATCGGTCCCAGCTCGCCATCCGTAACGCCGATCTTTCGAGTGCAAATGCGCAATTGTCCAGCCGACAAGCCGATCTGGCACGCGCCCGGGCGCAGTTAACGAGTGCTCAATCCGAGGTGGAAGCGCAGAGGCGGCAGCGGGCAGTGCTCGACTCGCAGGAACTTCAACTCCACGCAGCCGTGGAACTGCAAAAAGCTGCTCTGTCATTGACGAAGACCAATCTCGGCTATACGAAAATCGTGGCGCCGGAAGACGGGATCGTCAGCGAGCGCCTGGTCAGGACGGGACAACTGGTGAGCCCGGGTACCCAAGTAATCTCCTTGGTCCAAAACGATGTATGGGTGCAAGCCAACTTTCTGGAGAACCAGATTCGCGGGATCCAACGGGGCGACGTTGCGGAAATTCAAGTTGACGCGATTCCCGGCGTGCTTTTGCGGGGAAAAGTAGAAGAAGTGGCTCCGGCGAGCGGATCGCAGTTCGCGCTCTTACCGCCGGACAATGCGACGGGAAACTTCACGAAAATTGCGCAGCGTATACCGGTAAAGATTATTCTGGATCGAGATCAGTCAACGGACGCTCGTCTGCGCCCCGGTCTCTCGGTCACAGTCCGGGTTCATGCGAACGGCTCTCATTCGTGATTGCTCAAACATGACCGCCGCAAACCAACCGAAGGCGAAATTCGTCACGAATCCCTACGTCGGAATCGTCGGCGTATTCCTGGGTGCGACGCTGGCGACAATGAACGCACGTCTGATCAGCGTCGGGCTGCCGGATCTTCGCGGCGCCTTGGGACTTGGTTTCGACCAGGCTTCCTGGTTTCCAACCGCATTGAACATGGCCACGATGTTCAGCGGCATCTTTGTGGTTTTCGTGAACACGCTGCTGGGGCCGCGGAGAATCTTGATACCGGCCTCGCTGGTGTTCGCGTTCGCGAGCGCACTTCTTCCCTTCGCGCATGGATATGGTCAGATGCTGGCGTTGATAGTAATCGCGGGCTTGAGCTCGGGAACCTTCTACTCGCTGACCATGACCTTTGTACTCAGTGCGCTTCCCAAGAAACTCATCATTTTCGGTGTCGCGGCCTATGCGGCCGATATTGTTTTCACGGCGAACGTCGCACCGGCGCTCGAAGCCTGGTACATGAACCACCTGTCGTGGCACTGGATCTATTGGAACTCCGCCGTTCTGGCGCCTTTCATGACTCTATGCGCTTACTATGGAATCCCCAGGGTGCCTTTACCAGCGCTGCGGCCGAGTTGGCGCGGGTTTATGTATTTCAGTGTGGGGTTGAGCCTGATCTACGGCGCGCTGGATCAAGGCGAGCGTCTGTATTGGCTCCATTCCGGAGTCATCGTCGGCATGCTGAGCGCTGGAATTGTCCTTCTTCTGGCTTCATTGGTCAGACGGTTGGTCCAGCCGCTGCCGGTTTTGGACCTTAAGTTCCTAAACACAAGAAACATTATTGTGGTCGGCTTATCGATCTTTGTCTTCAAGTTTGCTCAGTTGGCCACTCTCGTTCTGGTGCCCAGCTTTCTTGAGAATATTCACGATTACCGGCCGCTTCAAGTTGGCCAAGCACTGGCTTGGGTGGCGCTGCCGATGTTCGTGACAGTATGGGTGATCGCAATCCTGGTCGTCTTCACGAACTCCAGACTCATACTGGCACTCGGGTTGACCCTGGCTGCGGTCGCTTGCTGGCACTACTCCCACATTGACACTTCCTGGTCAGGGAACAGTTTCGAACTCTGGGATCTCATGTTGTCGATCGGTTTCGCCTGCTCGTACGTCGGTTTGGTGAGCAGTCTTATCTTGGAAGCGATCCAAGGGGGAGCAATGACAAGCCTGGCGAAGGCGGCTACGGTCTCCGGGTATGCTCACTTCATCCGGCTGTTGGGCGGCGAGGTGGGCGCAACCTTCATGGGCCATTTCCTGTCGGCGCGGGAAAAGTTCCATTCCAATCTGCTGGGCCTGCACGTCCAGAGCGGAGCGTGGATCACGGACCAGCGCCTTCGAATGCTCGCCGCCGGCGCTTTTGGAAAATCAACTGGAACGGTGGAAGCACAATATCGAGCGGCCGAAGCCCTGGGCTCACAAGTCCGGGCGCAGGCGTTTACTCTTGCGGTCTCGGATGGATTTATTGTGATCGCATGGGCGGTGGTTTTTTACCTCATGTTGATGCTTCTGCTACGGCCCGTAATCTCCTTCCGGGACTTGAGGCGATCATCATGATGCGCGCAATACTTACCCGCTGCGTGGCTATTGGCGCACTCCTATCACTCCTCGCTCCGCACCAGTATGGAGCCGATGTGCGAAAGTTGAGCCTAAACGAGGCCGTCCAACTGGCAATCAGCCAGAATCATTCGCTGCGCATCGCACGCCTGAAAATCGTCGAGAGCGAGCAGAAAAAGGCCGGTGAACGCGCGTCATATTTTCCGCAAATTAAGGATGCCGCCAATGCTGACGACAGTACAGGCGTCGATCACCTTGTAATACCAGCCGGAACATTGGGGCGCGTCCAAGGACAGTTGGTCCCAGGAAGCGCGGTCAATATTCCTCAGGGCCTGCACCACCTGCTGCTCAATGAAGTGAGCATCGATCAGCCGCTGACCCAGTTAATACGAATCCGTGAGGCCAATCGTATTGCCGCGGCGCAGGTTGCCATCTCACGGGCAGACTTGAAGAAAGCTGAGAACCAGGTGGCCGTCGATGTCCATCGCTTGTACTTCGCCGTTCTCACCGCCGAACTCCAAAAGCGGGCTGCCGAGGAGCAGATCGCCTACGCCAGGCAAGAGCTAAAGGAGAACACGGAGGGCGTTCGCAACGGGAGCCTGCTTCGCGTCAGCGGGATCCAGGGAGATGTGGATGTGCTTGAAGGGCAACAAGCCGCTCTCACGGCCGATCTTCAGGTCGGCGATCTGAACACAGAACTGGATGACTTGCTGGGGCTCCCGCTCGATACCAAGCTGGATCTGCAGCCCATCGAGGCGGCCGGCGCCGATCGGCGTCCATTAGAGGAGTATGTCCAGGCCGCCTGGGCGAACAATCCTGAAATTGCATCCGCGGAGGAATCAATCAAAATATCCCGCGCCGCTGTGGCGAGCGCGAAGTCGGCGTTCATTCCCGACGTTACGGCCTACGCCAGCGATACTTGGCAAAACGGAGTGCCGTTTATCGTTACCAACTTCGGCACTGTGGGCGTTCGGCTCAACTACCATGTGTTTGATTTCGGTAAGAGGCGTTCTGCCGTCAGGGAGCGCGAAGCACAGCTTTCAGAAGCCGAAGAAAACCTGCAGCGTCTCAAGGACAGTCTGTCCGCGCAGGTTGATCGCGACTACAACGCGCTGGAACGAACCAAGAATCTCGTGGCCGTTGCGGACCAGGTTGTGGCGCTGCGGCGCGAGAGCGAGCGGCTGTCAAAAAATCAGGTGACGGAGGGTGTTGTGACGGTGGCCAATACTCTCCAGGCCGCTTCAGCGACCTATAAATCGCAGGTGGATCTTCTGCAGGCGAACCTGAATTACATGCTGGCCTGGGCGGAACTCAAACAGACCATTGGCCAGACCCCAGGCCTTTAGGTCCGAGTCTCTTGCGGTGTCGCTGCGGCTCTTGCCTGGACTTGCCGCGTTCCGTAATGATTCACGATGAGGCGCGACCCACGCTGCCCGGTATTCGCCGTCCAAATCCACTGCAGGAAGACGCTCACGCGCTCGCTCGATTGTGCCAGAAATTGCAGGTGTACCAGCCCCCAGGCCAGCCACGCCAGGAATCCGTGCATCCGGAGCTTGCCAGTCTGTAGCACTGCGAAGCCTCCACCCACTACCGCCATATTTCCCTTATCAAAGTAGTGAAACGGCTTCGGAATGCTTCCGCCGGAGATTCGACGTGCGATCAGACGCCCCGCATACTGGCCCTGCTGGATGGCGACCTGTGCCACGCCCGGCAGTGCGTGACCCTCCTGATCGAGTGATGCTGTATCGCCCAGGACAAAAACTTCAGGAGAACCTGGAACGGAGAGATCCGGTTGTACCCGCACGCGCCCGGCGCGGTCAGTCTCGGCGGTCAGCCACTTGCCCGCCGGCGAAGGAGCCACGCCTGCAGTCCAGATTACAACCTTACTTAAGATCCGCTCGCCGGCCACTGTAACCCCCTCAGCGTCGATGCCGTCGACGCCGACGCCCAGTCGAACCTCTACGCCGAGGCGCTCTAGCCTCTTCATCCCCGCTTCGGAGAGCTCCTCCGCGAACGTTCCGAGGACTCGCTTCCCTCTATCGATTACCATAATTCGCGCCGACGTGGGATCGATTCTTCGAAAGTCCCTGCGGAGCGTGGTTCGCACGAAGACCGCAATTGCCGCGGCCATTTCCACCCCTGTGGGTCCACCTCCCACCAGCACAAAGGTCAACAAATCGCGATGCTTTGCCGGTTCTTCCTCTGCCTCGGCCTGCTCAAACGCACGCAGGATCCTGTTGCGGATGGCGACGGCGTCGGCGAGACTTTTCAGACCGGGCGCAAACGGCGCAAATTCGTCGTGACCGAAATAGCTGTGCGTTACGCCGGTGGCCAGAATCAGAAAGTCGTATGTGACGGGGACGTTCTCGCGAAGGCCGTTTGAGACGTACACCGCCTTTTTCGCGCGATCGACACTCGTAACCTCGCCGAGGATCACAGTAGCGTTAGCCTGCTTGCGGAGAACGCCTCGAATCGGCGAGCCGATTTGGCCCGGCGTCAGGACCGAAGTCGCAACCTGATAAAGAAGCGGCTGGAAAAGATGGTGGTTCGAACGGTCGATGAGAATAATCCGCGCCGGCGTTTTGCGAAGTGCCTTTGCAGCCGCAAGGCCGGCGAAACCGCCTCCAACGATGACAACTCTCGGAAGACTGTCGGACATAGTCGCACCTAACCCTTGAGAGCCCCTGCTGTTCTCATCTGTTTGACGCCAGAGGGCGCCCGGAGGTGCGATAAACCGCCTGACTGCGTCAAACAAACTGATCTTGAATGTGCTCTTCGTTTGTGAGCCCGAGGGCATGCTGCGCATCGAGAGGCAGTCGAAAGGTACGGCCATCAAGCTAAGACTTAGCGGACGCGTGCAAGCGGACGGGCTTGCGGAATTGCTTGCCGAAATCGAGAAGTGCACCCCCCCGCCCAGCCTGGACTTAGAAGAAGTCACCCTCTTGGATCGCGAGAGCGTTCGCTTCTTGATTCGCTGTGAATCGAAAGGTATCCAGCTGGTTAACTGTCCGCTGTACGTCCAGGAGTGGATCGCGAGGGAAAAGGAACAATCTGCTGGATAATCAAGCTCTAACCTGGAACCGGTATTTGTCGATCTGTAGGCTCCTGATTTTGTATTCCAGAGTCGTCCGTGGAACTCCCAGCCTTCTGGCAGCTCCAGCCGGACCCGAAATACGGCCGCTGGTTTCCGCAAGAGCCGCTTCGATGAGATCTCGTTCCTGGCTAATCAGAGCCGGCTGCAGACCGGCTAGAGGCTCTGCTTCCGGCTGCAACCACGCCTTTTCCACAGAGAACGTGTCAGAGTCGCATAGGATCAAAGCTCGTTCGACGACATTTTGAAGCTCCCGGATATTGCCAGGCCAATGATAGCCCTCTAGAAGCTCCGCTGTCCGCTTTTCTACCCTTCGAATTTTTTT
>Ga0302324_100003002_pt1 | contig 38181 bp, 41 predicted proteins | sample Palsa_T0_1_FD_201949 | JGI IMG/M metagenome (GOLD analysis project Ga0302324, IMG submission 201949) | Peat permafrost microbial communities from Stordalen Mire near Abisko, Sweden - Palsa_T0_1 | ecosystem: Environmental > Terrestrial > Soil > Palsa > Peat permafrost | place: Sweden: Abisko... | reverse complement strand
TTCTCCGCTTTGCGCCGGGCCACCGGCACGACATCGACAAAGGTGCCGCCGTTCAGGAAAATCTTGTGGCTGAGCGCCTGTTGCTCGGCTTCCACTTCTTCCATCACCTTCTTGCCCGCAATCGCGGAGCGCAGCAGCGACTCCAGCACCGGCAGCAAAGACTTGGCTTCATCGAGAGTGAAAGTGCGGTCGGACATGGTTCTATTTTACTGCACCGCTGGTTCCGGCGGCGACACCAGGATGCGCAAATCGGTCGCGAGCCGGCCGACCCCGGAACTAAAGTTCCGGTCGCTATCTGCCTGCCCCATACCAAATCGACTGTGTACGTTAAAGCCCCATAACATCGCGTTGGTTTTGGGATCGCGGATATTCAATTGAAACTGCGGAATAAACGAGGAAGCGCCTGCGCCCGTCGGAGTGACGGCGGAAACATACTGTCTGATTTCAAGCAGCAGGTCGGCATCCGCGGGCGAATTCACGATCTCGAATCGGCCCCAGCTTTTCATCGCCGCGTGAAACTCGTTATAGGCCCGGTCGGGCCCTCCGCTGAAGTGCCGATCGTCCCCCGTCATTTCGTCTCCGCCGGCATTGGCGATAAAGACTTTCTTTGCGGCAAGAATCTGTGGCGGGATGGGCGCCGTCGGCGCGACCGCAGGTTTGCTCTGAGCCATCGAAAGCGGGAGCTGCAGCATTGCGAGCGCAAGACAAAGCGCGGCGATTTGGAAGCGCGACATTATCGTTACCTCCTGGCGACCACATCTTACTCACGTTGCGTTACGGGCTCAAAGCAGTGATCCGCGTGAATCCGTGGCAAAGAACTTTCTTGGTCAGCGCGTCCGGCCCTGCGAAGGATCAGCGGACGCAGCCGCATTGACGTCAATGGCCAGCATAGCGATTCCCGGCGCGAGGCAGTCGCCGTCACGGCTGTAGTTGGTGCAGCGCCCGGCCACGTCCTTGCGCTGCGGAGACTGTGCGAACTGCCAGACTTCGGCGAAGGCCACTTCACTCGCCGCGGGACTCGGCGGCCGCGGCGGAAACGCGCATCCCGGCGCCGGGGGGCAGGCATCATTCGTGACCCAGTAAGTGATCTCGCGACCGGCCGCGTGCCCGCGAATGTCTTCGGCCGTGACTACGTTACCGTCGTCGGCGGCAGGAACGCCGGAGCAATAAATGCCGGCGCGAAATCCCGCGGCTGTCACGCCGTCAACCCAGGCATAGATGTACGCCTTCTGCTCCGGCAGCATGCGCCCGCCCTGTTCCTGATCGAGAAAAATAATCGTCGCCGGCGGGAACCCCTCGCGCCGCGCCGCCGCAGCCGCGGCCCGCGCATCCGATTGCCCCAGCCGAGTTGCGTTCGCCACGGTTTTCAACTCGGCGTAGAGCCTGCCGTTGAAGAGCACCAGAAATCCGAATCCCGCAGACTCGACCGCCGCCCGGTGCCCGACCCAGGTGTTCGTCTTCTCGCCCGGAGGATGGTTGAGCCAGTATCCCGTGTAAGCAAAAGCCTGATGCAGAGTTCTAAGATCGGCGTCGCCGGGATAGTCGTTGGCGTCGAAGCCGAGGTAGGCCTGCGCAGTCGATATAACGCAAAAAAAAGACAGCGCAAGCGCGGCGATAAGGAAGGGGAACCTCACTCTCCGATCTTAACCTAGCAAACCTCAGCGACTAAAGCTGGTTCCACGCGTGCAGCTTAACAGGCACGAGTGGAACTCGTGCCCTTCCCGGTCTTGCCCGCTTAACCCCGCTACCCGCCTATGTGCACCATGGTCCGCGAGGCCGGCACGAAATCCGGCTCACCGATATGGTGCCGTTCTTCTTTCTTCTGCACGACGCCCTGAATGAATTCCGCCAACTCGTCGTCCGATGCCCCGCGGCGCATCTGGGCGTGCAGGTCGTGATCCCACACCGAGAACAGGCAGGTGCGAATCTTTCCGTCGCTGGTAATGCGGATGCGGCTGCAATGTCCGCAGAAGGGATGCGACACCGGCGCGATAATGCCGATCTCGCCCACGCCGTCTTCAAAACGGTAGCGCCGCGCGGTTTCCGAGCGCGCGTGCGGAATCTCGACCAGCGGCCGGTACTCGGCCATGCGCGCCAGAATTTCATCGAGCGTAACCACGGTCGAGGGCGCCCAGGTGCGGCCTTCTTCGAGCGGCATGAATTCGATGAAGCGCACGGTCACGCCCTCTTCGCGCGCGAACATGCCGAACGGAATGATCTGGTCTTCATTGAACCCGCGCATCAGCACGCAATTCACTTTCAGCGGCCATAACCCCGCCCGGCGCGCCGCACGGATGCCCGCCAGCACGTGATCATATCCGTTGGGCACGCGCGTGATGCGCGCGAAGCGGTCGGGATCGACCGCGTCCATCGACACCGTAACGCGGGTCAAGCCCGCGTCTTTCAGAGGCTGCGCCATCTCGGCCAGCATGTGGCCGTTGGTGGTGAGCGCAATATCCAGCGGCTCAGAAACTTCCTCCTTCTTCAGTCTCTCCAACTCGCGCACAAACTCGACCACGCCCTTGCGCAACAGCGGCTCGCCTCCGGTCAGGCGAATCTTCTTGATCCCCATCCCCACCAGCACGCGCGCCATGCGCAGATAATCCTCGAACGGCAGGTCGCCATAGAGCGCGCCTTCGTTCCCCGTGCGGCAATACACACACTTGTAGTTACAGCGGTCGGTAATGGAGATGCGCAGGTCGGTGATCGCGCGCCCGAATTTGTCGTGGAGAGGCATGCAGCACTCAGCATTCAGCATTCGGCCAGAAATGCCCTGCTCGGCTAATTGTAATGGCTGAATGCCGAGTGCCGAGTGCTGAGCGCCTATTGCAGCGCTTTCTCGATCGCCGCCTCGGCCAGCGGCGCCATAATCTTGAATCCTGCCGCATTAGGATGCAGCCCGTCGTCGGCGAGATCCTTCTTCATCAGTCCCTTGTCGTCAACCAGTGCGCTGAAATAGTCGAGATAAACGCAGCCGTTCGACGCAGCCGCGCAGTAGCTCTTCAGCCAGCCGTTCAGCGCCAGGATTTTTTCCGGCGAGCGCTGCGCAAAAAAATCTTTCGACTTATCCGTGTAGTTGTGAACCGGCAGAACCGACGAGTAGATGAGTTTAATGCCGTTGGCGCGGGCCAGGTCGGCCAACGACGCATAGTCGGCTTCGATGTCCTCCAGGCGCATCGGCCCGGTGTTGCCGGCAATGTCGTTGGTCCCCGCCAGAATGATGACGATCTTAGGCTGCAGGTTAATCACATCCTGCCGGAAGCGCACCAGCATCTGCGGCGTGGTCTGCCCTCCGATGCCGCGATTGACATAAGGCTTCCCAGGGAAATATTGGTCGAGATGCCAGATGTCTGTGATCGAGTCGCCGAAGAATACTACGCGATTCTCGCCCGCGACGGGAGGTTTGAGAGCGGCGTTGGCATCGCGGTAGCGGGCCAGTTGCCCGAAGTCGTCGGTGAAGACAGCAATACGCCTCGCGCGATACTGATCGAGGCCGGGAAAGCCGGTGGGCGGAATCTCAGGAGCCTGCGCCGGCTGCTGGGCCGCGGCTGAGAACGCAAAGAACAGGAAGAAGACTACCGCGAGCCTCTGAAGGTGACGAGTTGATTTCATTTGGTTGACCCAAGGTAACAGGATAAAGCTTACATCGGATTAATGCCGAAGCGCCCGCGCAATCGCCTTCTCGGCGAGCGGCGCCATCACTTTGTACCCCGCGGCATTTGGATGCAGCCCCTCATCCGACAGATTGCGCTTCAGCATGCCCTTGTCATCGACCATGGCCGAGAAGTAGTCGAGATACACGAGGCCATTCTTCGCGCAGTAATCTTTGAGCCACGCGTTCAGCGCCATGATTCTTTCCCGCGGCCGCAGGGCAAACGACTCCTTCGCATCCTCCGTGTAATTGTTCACCGGAAGCAAAGACGCAAAGACCACGCGAATGTGATGCAGGCGCGCCAACTCGGCCATGGACGCGTAGTTGGCCTCGATGTCTTCATTGCGGGCGGGCCCGGTGACGCCGGCAACGTCGTTGGTTCCGGCCAGCACCACCAACACTGCGGGATGCAGGTCAATCACATCCTGGCGGAACCGCACCAGCATCTGCGGAGTGGTCTGCCCGTCGATGCCACGATTAAAAACGACGTACGGCGTGCCGGGAAAATAATCCGCCAGCTTCCAGTAGTCGGTGATGGAGTCGCCAACGAAAGCGACGCGATTTTCGTGGGGCGCTGGCGCGGCAAGCGCCGAATCGGCCACGCGGTAGCGTTTCAGTTCTCCGAAGTCATCGGTGTAAATAGCGATGCGCGAGGCGCGGTACTGATCGAGGCCGGGGGAGCCGGTGGAGGGGATGGAAGGAGACCGCTGTGCTAATACAGCTACGGACTGCAGAAAAACGGCGACAACGGTTGTTCGGCAGCGCATCGCGCAAATGCTATCACGGTCAGCGGGCCGGCAAGTGTTTTCCTGGATTCTAATCCGCGTGAATCCGCGCCGATCCGCGGCGAAGAAGTTCTCGCGGGAACTCCGACGCCGCTAGAGATCCTTCGACTCGGCAAAGAACGCCTCGCTCAGGATGACGGCGCGCGGCTCCCGCTTCGCTCACGCCGCGCAAGAGCCGTCACATCCCGTCGTAATTCGGCCCGCCGCCGCCTTCTGGTGGAACCCACGTAATGATCTGGTACGGGTCGGCGATGTCGCAGGTCTTGCAGTGCACGCAGTTCGACGGGTTCAGGCTGATGCGTTTGCCGTTGGGCTGGGTCGCGTCCTCAACCATTTCGTAAACGTTCGCCGGGCAGAAATTCTGGCACGGGCTGCCGAATTCCTTCACGCAGCGCGTGTTGCAAATGTTGGTATCGTGAATCACCAGGTGCGCCGGCTGATCTTCTTCATGTTTGGTGCCCGAGTGGTAAAGGTCGGTAAGCTTGTCGAAGGTGAGCTTGCCGTCGCCCTTGGCCGCGCCCAGCAGATGCGCCTCAGCGCCGCCATCGGCGGGCAAATCGGCCAGTTTGCGCATGCGCTCGTATCCGGCTTTCGCGGGATAGCGGTTGCGCACCCCGCGCCCGCCGGTGATCATCTGCAGCGCGGTGTGGAACATGCCCGCATACATGCCGTGCTCGAATCCCTGATGCAGATTACGGACCTTCCACAGTTCTTCTTTGATCCAGCTCGACTCGACTTTCCTCTGAAACTCGCCCAGCTTCGCCGCCGAAAAATCATCTTTGATGAGTGCATCGAACGCCGTTTCGGCCGCGAGCATCCCGCTCTTGATCGCGAGATGAATTCCCTTCAGCCGCGCCGAATTCAGAAAGCCCGCGGAGTCGCCAAGAATCATCCAGCCATCGCCCGCGACCGGGGGAATCGCCCACCAGCCGCCGTACGGCATCGACTTCGCCCCATAGCGAATCATCTTGCCGCCCTCCAGCAACTTCGTCACGAACGGATGCCGCTTGAACTCCTGCAACACGCGCTGCGGATCCAGTCGCGGATCGGCGTAATCGAGACCCGTGACATAGCCGAGCGAGACTACGTTGTTGTTCGAACCGTCGCCCTTCGAACCATAAATCCAGGCGCCGCCATATTCATGGGGAGTCAGCGGCCAGCCCAGCGTGTAAATCACTTCCCCCGGCGCGATGCGCCCCGCCGGCACTTCCCAGAGTTCTTTCACGCCCACGCCGTACGTCTGCGGATTGGCGTTCTTGGCGAGATCGAACTTCGAGATGAGTTGTTTGGTCAGCGATCCGCGCGGCCCTTCGGCGAGGATGACGACTTTCGCGTTCAGATCGTACCCGGGCTCGAAATTGGATTTCTGATGACCTTCTTTATCTACGCCCTTGTCGTCGGTTCGGACGCCGGTGATGCGGTCGCCTTCGAATAGCAATTCCGACCCCGCAAACCCGGTGAAGACCGTGATCCCGGTCTCCTCCACCTTGCTGCCCATCCACTTCACAAAGCGGTTCAACGAGATCACATAATTGCCGTGGTCGCGCAAGAACGGCGGCGTAATCGGGAACTTGAACTTGGATTTTTCGGTGAGGAAGTAAACAGATTCCTTGGTAACTTCGGCGTCGAGAGGAGCTTCGTTTTCAAATCCCGGCAGCAACTCGCGCATCGAGCGCGGATCAAGCAGCGCGCCAGAGAGACAGTGCTGCCCAATCTCGCGCGCCTTCTCAAGCACGTAAATATTCTCTTTGGTGAGTTGCGCCTCAGGATGAGCCGCATTGTGCGCGTCAATCAGCTGTGCCAACCGCAAGGCGCACGCCATGCCCGCCGGGCCGCCGCCGACGATGACCACATCGGCCGGCATCTGCGGCCGTTCAACGTCTTCGATCGGTTTGCGGAAAATCAGCATAAGAAAACATCTGCCACGGATTCGCGCGGATCAACACGGATAAATCAAGACTAAGAACCAGATCCGTGAAAATCCGTATTGATTCGTGGCAAAGAATTTAGCTCCCCGCCTTGGCCTTCTTCACTTCCTCAATCAGCGGCGGAACGATGTCGAACAAATTCCCCACCACCGCATAATCCGCGATCTCGAAAATCGGAGCTTCTGCATCTTTGTTCACCGCGATGATCGCCCGCGAGCCCTTCATCCCAACAATATGCTGAATGGCGCCGCTGATGCCCAGCGCCAGATACACCTTGGGCGCGACCGTCTGTCCCGAGGATCCGATCTGGCGGTCCATGGGCAGCCAGCCCGAATCGCAGATCGGGCGCGAGGCCGCCAGGTCGCCGCCCAGCGCATCGGCGAGTTGCTTCGCGATCTCGATATTTTTCTGTTCTTTGATGCCGCGGCCGACCGCCACAATAATTTCCGCCTGCGTGAGGTCGACGGCCTGCTTGGCTTCCTTGAAAACCTCCTGCGGCTGGGTGCGGATGACGCTGTCGGCAATCTCAACCTTCACCGTTTCGACAGGAGCCGCGCTCGCCCCAGCCTCAGCCTTGTCGCCGCGAAACGCTCCGTTCTGAAACGTCGCAAACCAAGGAGCGTCGCTGGTGAAGCTGACGTCGGACGCCAGCTTGCCTTGAAACATCTGCCGCGTGAAGACCAGCTTGCCGTTTTCGTGCTTAAACCCGACGCAGTCGCTGATCACGGTGCGCCCCATCGCGGTCGCCAGCTTGGGCACAAAATCGCGAACCTGATAAGTGTGGGGCATCAGGACGAGCTTGGGCTGCTTCGCCGCAAGGAATTGTTTCAGCGCCGCGGCGAACGCATCCGGAGTGTAGGGCTCAAGCTTCGGCGACTCGACCGCATACACTTTCGCGACTTTCTTCTCCGCGATCTCAGTAGCCAATGACGCGGCGCTGGCGCCGACAACCGCCGCTTCCAGCGTCCAACCGGTGGCCGCAGCGACCGCCTGTCCGGCGGTGATGGTTTCCCACGAGACGCGATTCAGTTTGCCTTCGCGCTGTTCGACTACGACTAGAATCGTATCTGGCATAAGTCAGCTCTTAAGCTTCCAGTGAAACCTTGCCGAGCTTCGCTCGGCAGACAGCCGAGGGCGGCTGTCCCCACATAAATCTTCCAAACAAACTTCTCAAACAGAATTCCTACAGCACCCGCAACTCATTCCTCAGCTTGTCCACCAGCTTCTTCGCAATCTCCCCCGGCGAGCCTTCAATATGCTCGGTCCTCTTCGTCTTCTGCGGGATATAGAGCCGCTCAATTTTCTGGAGATTCTCGGCGATCGCCGCCTGCACTTCCGTGAGCGCCACCTTCCGCAGCGGCTTGTTCTTGGCCTGCTTGATGCCGATCAGCGTCGCGTAGCGCAGCTTATTGATGCCGGACTGAATGGTCAGCACCGCCGGCGTCGGCATGTCCACGAACTGGAAAAATCCCGCCTCCAGTTCGCGCTTCACCCGAATCCCGCCCTCGGTCTTCTCAATCTGCATGATGATGGTCGCGTGCGGCAGCCCGAGCAGTTCGGCCAGGATCACGCCCGTCTGCGCGTACCCATAGTCGTCCGATTGCAAGCCGGTAAAGATCAGGTCGAACGTCTCGTCTTTGATGGCCGCCGCGAAAGCCTTGGCCGTGTTGAACGCATCCAGCCCCACAAATTTGTCGTCTTCCAGATGAATCGCCCGGTCCGCGCCCTTGGCCAGGGCTTCGCGCAACACCTGCTGCGCCCGCGCCGGACCGCTCGTGATCACCACGACTTCGCCCTTGTGTTTTTCGCGTTGCCGCAGGGCTTCTTCGAGCGCGTAGGCGTCCGGCTCGTTCACTTCGTACGAAACATCTTCGCGGATCCACGCGCCCGTCTCGTTGAGCTTGAGCGGCGCATCCTTCTGCGGCACCTGCTTCATGCACACCAGAATTTTCAAGGGGACTCCTCAGCCGCGGCCCTCAGCAAGCCACAGCAAAACCAGTCAGTATAAATGAGAGATCATGCAGACGAAATGGGGAAAGGAGGGAACCCGTTGGGTTGGACGCGTCGCCGCCGGCAGTCCTGCCGGCAAACACCTACTCGGTGATCACCGTCGACTGGCCGGTAAGTTCGAAGCGCTTGCGGCAGCGCATATTCTTGCAGGCCATCATGTCGTCCTTGCGCACCATGTACGATCGGAACTTCGCGAAGCGGGCGCGGTCGCGCTCGTCGGCCCGGCCCGACAACTGGCGCTTTTTCGTCCGCACCACCCAGGTGACTTCATACTCCCCCGCCTGCTGGCAATGCGTGCAGGTCAGTGAAGCCACTTTCTTTTCCTGCTTCTCGTCAAAAAAATCGCGCTCTTCCATAAGTTCCCGCTCAGTTCCACCATGGATTATTGCACATTTTCGGGCCCACACCGTTAAACTGACTGGGAGATTTCCCATGCCCAGAAAGAAAAAAACGAAACGATTCCGCGCCGTCACCGCGGTCAAGGAACTCGCCCGCGAGCGCGTCGGCGCGCCCCCCGCCGGACAAATTGTCATTGAGAAAAAGAAGAAACCGGAAAAGCACAAACCCACGCTGGGCAAGCTGATGGAGTCTGAATAACTTTTGGAGAAATCGGCGTCTTAATTGAAAGTCGCCGTCACCGTTACGTTATTGGTCAGATCTTGGAGAGTACATGTCGTTCCAGCATTAATGGTGCAGCCGGCCCATCCGCCGAACGTTCCGTTCGGATCTGCGGTCAGAGTGACACTGGAGCCGGTCGGAAAGCTTCCCGTGCAGGACGAACCCGCGGTCGACGAGCAGCCGAGACCTGGCGGCGAACTGGAGATCGTGCCGCTACCCGTGCCGGCGAAATCGACCGTGACGGTCGGTCCGGTTCCACTGAAGCAGACAACGTTGGCAGTCATATAACCGGTCACAACCGCTCCCGAGGAAGATATGCCCCCGGAACTATTGCCCGTGTTTACTGTTGCCGACACCAGCGTTGCTCCGCATGAGTCTCCCGTTGCCGTAAGCAAGCCGCCGGGAGTGACGGTGAACATCTGCGGAGTATTCGAGTTCCAAGTCGCCTGGCTGGTAATGTCTTTCGTCACCGGCGGATGAATGTAGGTTCCCAACGCTCGCAGCTGCACTTGAAACCCGGTATCCTGAATCACCGGAACGTTGGATGCGCCCACCGTCTCAGTCCCCGGCTGGATCGCGATCGACACCAGTTCCTGGTTATGCGCGCAACTGTTCAGCCCGAGCAGCATACTTGCCGCGGCGACAAGAATCACAATGCTCAACCACTTCCCGTTCATGAACTGCTCCATTGTTAGCATCAAGCCGGGTAGCGCGCATCCGGCGGGGAATGCCGTCAATCTAGTCAATGACGGACCAAAAAGCAATAGGCACGATCCTCAACCCTTCACGGCTTCCGCCACCACCTTGGCAAAGTCCTTCACATCTTCTTCCGTCGTATCGAACGAGCACATCCAGCGCACAATGCATTCCTCTTCGATCCACATATAGAAGAAGTAGCGGTCTTTGATTTTCTGCACGGCATGCCGCGGAATCTGCGCGAACACCGCGTTGGCCTCCACTTTCCACACCACTTTCACTTGCGGAATCTTGCGCAGTTCCGCCTCCAATAGCCGCGCCATGCGGTTGGCGTGCTGAGCGCTGCGCCGCCACAGATCGTTGGTCAGCAGCGCTTCGAATTGCGCCGCGATGAAGCGCATCTTCGACGCCAGCTGCATGCCTTGCTTGCGCAGGTAGAGAAAATCTGCGCCAGGTTTGCGGTTGAAGAACACCACCGCCTCCCCGGCTATAATTCCGTTCTTCGTGCCGCCGAATGAAAGCACATCCACGCCCAGATCGCGCGTAGCCTGGCGCAGCGTCTGGCCCAGACTGGCGGCCGCGTTGGCAATGCGCGCGCCGTCTACGTGGAGAAACATTTCATGTTCGTGCGCGAACCGCGCCAGCGCCAGAATTTCTTCCGGCTCGTAGACCGTCCCCATCTCTGTCGACTGCGTGATCGAGATCACACGGACCTGCACATGATGCTGGTCGCCGATCCCGTGGTAGGCGTGCCGCACGGAGTCGAGCGTGATCTTCCCATCCTGATGCGGCAGCGGGATCAGCTTGCATCCCGTGTGTTTTTCCGGCGCGCCGCATTCGTCCGTATAAATGTGCGCATAATCGCTGCACAGCACGGCATGATACGGCCGGTTCAGAGCCTGAAAGCTGAGCACGTTCGCGCCCGTTCCATTGAACGTAAAAAAAACGTCGATGCCCTCGCCAAAATGTTCTTCAAATTTCGCAATCGCGGACCGCGTATAAGCATCGTCGCCGTAAGCGACTACATGCCCCTGGTTGGCGCGCGCGATCGCCTCCAGAACTTCGGAATGTACTCCGGCATTATTGTCACTGGCGAAATTTCGAGTTGGCTCATTCGAGACTTGCGGCATCAGAAAACAATGTAGCAGAGTGTTCGCAGAATTGGCGCCTACTGGGTGCCCCATTTCTCGCGTCTTTTGCGAGAAGTGGGAAGTTGCCCGTAGCTCAGCAAGGAAATCGAGTCGCCGCAATTGGCGCGCACGCCAACGCACGAATTACAATGCCATTCCTGATCTTGAAGGAGCGCTCGTGAGCCTGAATGTCCAGCGCTGTTATCTGACAATCGTTCTCTTCACCGCTCTTGCTGGGGCTCTCGCCGCGGCTCAGACCGCCGAACTGAAAACCGCGCGTTATCTCGACTCCATCCGCCGCCAGCCATCTCTGCTGCTGGCCTTTTTGCACGACATGCCCAAGGGCGGAGACCTGCACAACCACATCGACGGCGCCATCTACGCCGAAGACATCATCGACTGGGCTGCATCTGACAATTTCTGTGTCGACCGCACCACTTCGCGGCTGATTGCCCCGCCCTGCGATTCCTGTGAGCATTACACGCCCAAACCCAGCATCCGCTGCGCCTACGACGACCACATTCTCTATAACCAGATCATCGACGCCTGGTCCATGCGCAACTGGCGCCCCGGCGATGAATCCGGCCACGACCATTTCTTCGCCACCTTCGACAAGTTCGAGATGGCGGCCGACAACCACACCGCCGAGGCCATCGCCACCGTCATCAACCGCGCCGCCCGCGAGCACGTCGAGTACATCGAGTTCATGCACACCGCCGACGGATACGCCGCTTCACAACTCGCCGCTCGCCTCGGCCGGGATAACAATTGGGACAAGAACTGGGATAAAGATTGGGATAAAAGTAACGATGGCTTCGCCAAAATGCGGGACAGGTTCCTGGCCGGCGGCCTGAAAGAAATCGCCGCCTCGACCAGCCAGGCGCTCACCGCAGCCGAAACCCGCGCCCACACCGAACTGAGGTGCGGCACGCCCGACGCCGAACCGGGATGCAACGTCACCGTCCGCTATCTCTACCAGGTGCTGCGCGGCCTGCCGCGCGAAGCCGTGTTCGCCGAGATCCTGCTCGGCTTCGAGCTCGCGTCTTCTGATCCGCGCTTTGTGGGATTAAATCTAGTCATGCCCGAAGACTGGTACGTCCCCATTCACGATTTCAATGAACACATGGCCATGCTCGATTATCTGCACGGCGTCTATCCCAAGGTCCACATCAGCCTGCACGCTGGTGAACTCGCCCTGGGACTCGTGAAGCCTGAAGATCTTTCTTTCCACATTCGAGCCTCGATCGAGCGCGGCCACGCCGAGCGCATCGGCCACGGCGTCAGCGTCATGCAAGAGAACGATCCCATCGGCCTGCTGAATGAAATGGCCGCGCGCAACGTGCTGGTCGAACTCAACCTCACGTCAAACGACGAAATTCTCGATGTAAGCGGCGCAGACGATCCCCTGCTGACTTACGTGAAGTACGGAGTCCCGGTCGCAATCTCGACCGACGACGAAGGCGTCTCCCGCTCCAACATGACGCATGAATACCTGCGCGCCGTCGAGGGCTACCAACTGCCCTACACGGAGTTGAAGCGCATGACGCGCCACAGCATCGAGCACAGCTTCCTGCCGGGAGAAAGTTTGTGGGCTGAAACGAAAGTGATGTTCCTCCCCGTCTCGGCGTGCGCAAAAGATTTCGCGGGCGGCGGGAAGCCCTCAGCCCGATGCGCCGAATTCCTCGCAGCCAGCGAACGCGCGAGAGAACAGTGGAAGCTGGAGGGTGAATTCTCAACTTTCGAGAAGCGGTTCTAGGAACATCGGCAATCCAAGGTGCCCCATTTCTCGCGTCTTTTGCGAGAAGTGGAGATTTCCCTTAAACAAACTGCACAGCTGGATGAAAGCTCCAAGAAATGCCACGAAAACGAACCCTGATTGCTTCTCCTCTTGCATGGACCATGCAACCCCGGCCGGTTGCTCCTCCCGCTCTGCCTGTTCTCGCCGAGCGCGGAGGCACGCAGCTCCGTACCCCGCTCCCGGTCGCCATCATCGACACTCGCGAGCAGAATCCCCTCTCATTTCGCCGCTTTCGAAAATGGTTTGCCGGCATTGAAGAACGCGCCCTGCCGCTCGGCGACTATTCCGTGAGCGGCATGGAAGGTTCCTGCGTGGTCGAGCGCAAAGATCTCGCCGATCTGATTCAATCCTTCACCACGAACCGGAGCGTATTCGTCAACCGCCTGCGCCGCATGGCCGAGTGTCCCCACAGCCTGCTCGTCGTCACCGCCTCGTTGACCGACATCAAGTCCGAGTATCCCTACCGCGCCGCGAATGCCAACCGCATCACGCAATCGCTCATCGCCGTGCTCGCCGGCCCGCGCGTTCCCTTCGTTTGTACCGAGACCCACGAACTCGGCGAAGAGATCGTGGCATCCTATCTTTATCAAACATTTCTGTATGATTGGCTGGACCGCAACGGCCACGGCCGCCACCTGGCCGACGGCGATTTATAAACCCGATTCGCAATCATGCCCGATCAATTCACACTCGCCGACTCTGCCGCGCAACTGATCCTGAACCGCACGTCGCTGCGCCCGCAGATCGCCCTGGTCCTCGGCTCCGGCCTGGGCGGTTTCGCCGACTCGCTCACCGACGCCGTGCGCATCCCCTACACCGACATCCCCACATTCCCGCGCTCCACGGCGATCGGCCACGCCGGGCAGATGGTCTTTGGCAATGCCGGGAACATCCCTGTCGCCGCCATGCAGGGCCGCGTTCATCTTTATGAAGGATATTCGCCGCAGGAAGTAACTTTCCCCATCCGGGTCTTCTCGCGCATGGGCATCCGCGCCGTCATCCTCACCAACGCCGCCGGCGGCATCAATCTCAGCTACTCGCAGGGCGCGCTCGTCCTGATTCGCGACCACATCAACCTGCAGGGCGCCAACCCGCTGGTTGGCCCCAACGACGACCGCTTCGGCGTCCGCTTCCCCGATATGACTCACGCCTACGCCCGCGAATATCGCGCGATCGCCCGCGAAGAAGCCGCCAAGCTGGGCATCCCGCAGCATGAAGGCGCCTACGCCGGACTGCTCGGCCCCAGCTACGAAACGCCGGCTGAAATCGAATATCTGCGAAGAATGGGCGCAGACCTGGTAGGTATGTCCACAGTCGCGGAAGTCATCGCCGCCCGCCACATGGGAATCAAAGTGCTCGCGATTTCCTGCGTCACCAACATGGCCGCGGGCATCCTCGACCAACCTCTCTCTCACGCCGAAGTCATGGAAACCGGCGAACGCGTCAAGACCATTTTCGAGTCGTTACTGCGAGCCGTCCTGCCGCGAATCGAGCAGCTTGAGTCGTAAAGTACCTGTCATGCTGAGCGGAGAATGGCCTTCGCGAAGCGAAGGCCGTTCGCAGTCGAAGCATCCCTAATAGTCACATCTGCTCGTAAGGCCGGTCCCAGCAACATTCTCAACGCGGCAGGGATGCTTCGACTCCGCAAGGATAATCGCTTCGCGATCATCCTCGCTCCGCTCAGCATGACAATCCCTTCTCACTTCGCCCGCGAAATAAACAGTGCAACCGGCGGCTTCACTCCATACACCGCCGAAAAACTATTCTGATTCACCGCCATCGCGACATGTCCCCGCGAGTCAATGTACAGCAGCGGCTGGCCCAGCGGCACATCGCTGAAGGTCTTCACAAACTTCATCTTGAGTTCCTTGCCGCCCACCGTCACCGGAACTTCCTGCCCACGCTGGTAACCCAGCTTGAAAAAATCATCCGCATCAACATTCGTGACCAGATTTCCAAACGGCCCGTCAGTCGCAATCACAGTGGCGCTGAGCCCGCGCTCATCGAGCGTGGCTGCCTTCAACTGCAGCCGCACCAGATCCTTCACCGGCACTTCCGGTCCCGCCTTCGTCCAATCATCCCCGCGCGCGACATGCGCACCCACGGGCGAAAAAATGTCGCGCCCATGAAACGTGGACGACATCTTGCCGCCAATCATCCAGTCCGGATTCGTAATCTCGTGCACCGCCTCAATCCCGTCGCGCTGCTCCACCAGCGTCAGCAGCCCGTTATCCGGCAGCACAAAATATTGCCCACGCTTCGAGCGCGCCACAATCGCCTTGCGGGTGCTCCCGACGCCCGGATCAATCACCACCACAAACACCGTGCCCGCGGGAAAGTACGGCGTCGCGCCATACAGAAATCGCGCCCCGTCGAGAATCGAAAACGGCGTCACCTCATGCGTCAAATCCACGATGCGAACGTCAGGCATGATCGAATACATCACGCCGCGGCACAGGGCCACCGAATCGTCCACCACCCCAAAATCCGTCATAAACACAATCGTCGGCGGATATTTCTGAGCCGCATCGGCAGCTGCGGATGCCCCAATTCTCGCGTCCTTTGCGACAAGTGGGGACTCCGACCACAGCAGCGGCCCCGTCACCACCATAACCAGCATCAATGCCCGAACTACGAACCCCATTAAAGTGCGTCGCAATGTCATCACCTTCCTTGTGATAAATTGTGTGGCCCTGAATTTTCAGGTCGCAATTCTAAACGAAACGGCGCGGTCAAGGGCAAGCGTCGCGCCCGCCCGTCGCAAAGTCTATAATGCTGCTGCAATCCAATTCCCGGAGGCTCTTATGCCCGAACTCATCCCCGAGAAGTACCGCGATCTGTTTCAGAAGCGCGCCTTTGCCAGCCTGGGGACACTCATGCCCGACGGTCGTCCGCAAGTCACTCCCGTCTGGGTTGACTTTGACGGTGAGCACGTCATCTTCAACTCCGCCAAGGGACGCCAGAAGGACCGCAACGTCCGCCGCGACCCGCGCGTCTCGCTGGCCATCATCGATCCTGAAAATCCTTACCGCTATCTCGAAATCCGCGGCCGCGTGGTCGAAATCACGGAAGACGGCGCCGACGATCACATCAACAAACTGTCCAAGAAATATCTCGGCGTCGACAAATATCCCTACGGCCAGCCCGGCGAAGTCCGCGTCATCTACAAAATCAAACCCGAACACACCACGGTGATGGGCTAGGTTTTGTGTGACATAACTTTTGTCTGAGATAGGTCTTCTGTGAAGCAGGCTTTGTGTGGGGACAACCGCCCCCGGCTGTCCGGCGGCCCAGGTTTATCGGGCCGCAGCGTGGCAAGAGAACCGCTGGGACAACCGTGGAAGAGCGGCGCTTTAGCGCCGCGTCAGCAGTCGTGAAAAAACCGGGCTTTAGCCCCCGCGCCAGGAGTTCCCCATCCGCACCTACAACCTCTGCTTCCTCGGCTTCGGCAACGTCAGTCGGACCCTGGTCCGCCTCCTCGAAGACCGCGCCCAGGAACTCCGCGATCGCCACGGCATCGCCTACCGTTTCACTGGCGTCGCATCCCGCCGCCTGGGCTGGATCGCCGACCCGAACGGTCTGGACCCTCATGCCCACGCAGCCGAAACCAATGTGGCGCGGACGCTCCCTTCGACAAGCTCAGAGCCTGCCCTGAGCTTGTCGAAGGGGCAGGATCTGTCCGCGAACAGCCGGGAATCGGGTCAAAAGCTATGCGATGTCCGCGCCTGGCTCGCCGCCGCCCAAGCCGACGTCCTCTTCGAAGCCACATCCCTCAACGTCGAAACCGGCCAGCCCGCCATCGACCACATCCGCGCCGCCCTCGACCACGGAGCCCACGCCATCACCGCCAACAAAGGCCCCATCGTCCACGCCTACCGTGAACTCCGCGACCTGGCTGCCGCGCGCGGCAAAAAATTTCTCTTCGAATCCACGGTCATGGACGGCGTCCCGATTTTTTCTTTCTTCGACCAGCTGCCCACGGTTCACGTGAAAGGCTTCCACGGAATTCTGAACTCCACCACAAACGTAATTCTGGGAGAAATGGAACAGGGAGTCACCCTCGACGAAGCTCTGAAGAAAGCGCAAGCCCTCGGCGTCGCCGAAACCGACGCCACCCACGACATCGACGGCTGGGACGCCGCCGTCAAAACCGCCGCCCTGATCACGGTCCTGATGGATATCCCCGTGCGCCTCGCCGACATCGAGCGCGAAGGCATCCGCGACCTCACCCCGCAAGCCCTGCGCAACGCCCGCCGCGACGGCTGGCCCTTCAAGCTGGTCTGCCGTGCGCAACGCGTCAGTGGCGGCGTCGAGGCAATCATCGCCCCCGAAAAGGTGTTGGCGACATCGCCGATGGGCAAGATCACCGGCACCTCGTCCTACCTCCATTTTGAAACGGATATTTTCCCCGGCTTGGCGATCACCGAAGAAAATCCCGGCCTCTATGCCACAGCGTACGGTATGCTCGCGGACTTCGTGCGAGCGGTAATTCGCGAGAATGTCGTTGAAAAAACGCCTGCATAACCGTGGAAGAGCGGCGCGTAAAGCGGAGAAAATCACGAGGGGCTTTCAGGACCGGTAGGTCGCGCCTCGCATCGACGGTCAACTCTTTAGCCTGCAGGGAGATTCTCAAACCCAGCACTCGATTAACAAGCCTGGCTTCGTAGCTCGAAAGTGGAATGGTTCAAAAGAGGAACTCTGGCGCATAATGGCGTCGATCTAGCGTTAGGGACATTGATCCACAATTCGTCGGAAGACTTCCCGCGAGCTCGCGGTTGCCCGTTTCCTACGGCCCAGGTGCCATTATGAAACTGCCTCTGATGATGTTGTTTCTTGCCTGTTCCATGGTCTGCGCGGCCCAGAAGACGACGCACCCGCCGCCCCTGCAACTCACGGTAATCGACGCCGATGTAGTCGGCTTGCCGCATGGGAATTACATGCTTATGGCTGCGGCAAGGTTCTCCGATGCCATGATCGAGACAGCAAGAAAGAATGGCATGCCGCCGGGTATTGATAAAGTCCGATTTGGGCTGATGTGCGGCGGTTCTCGTCCGGGATGCGTGCCGTTGCAAGCGGACGACACTTACTGGGCGCAATACATCTACCCAGGGGATGTCGGATACTACGACGACGGCGGGGATCCTCGCCTAGCAAACTGTCATCCAGCAAGATTCTTCCGCTCACTTTCACCCGGAAAAAAAGCAATTGCTGTGTATTACGTCTGTCTCAGCGACTCTAAGAAGGAGGAATGACTGTGTACGTCTTTTGGATAACTCTGGCCGTGGTTATCGCGGCGGCGGTTGCGGTATTTCTGGTGGTGGTCGCCCGGGAAAACCGGCGCAGTGACATCTGGATCGCAGACCCGCAGCGGGAACTTGAACTCCACAATCGCGCCACCCGAGAGAAGACGTGGGGAGGCACGTCTGAGGCTTGGAAGGATGAAGTGGTCCGAACAAAAAAGCAGAAAGATGAAGGATGAAGCGACGTGGCCACGCCCACCGCGAGAGCGCGGGGGAACCCCTTCATCGTGATAAAAATAAAATATCTCCATGCCGACCACCGAACAGACCTCCCCCGCCCTCGACCTAGCCTCCATCCGCGCCCAATTCCCCTCGCTCTCCCAAACCGTCAACGGAGACCCCGCCGCGTTCCTCGACGGCCCCGGCGGAACGCAAGTTCCGCAGCGCGTGATCGACGCCATCGCCAACTACCTGCGCCGCGACAACGCCAACACCGGCGGAACCTACGCGACCAGCCGCCGCACCGACGCCATGATCGCCGAAGCCCGCAGCGCCATGGCCGACTTCCTGCATTGCGCCGCCGACGAAGTCGCCTTCGGTCAAAACATGACGACCCTGACGTATGCGATGTCCCGCGCCATCGGCCGCGAGCTGAAGCCCGGAGACGAAATCCTGGTCACCCGCCTCGACCACGACGCCAACGTTTCTCCCTGGCTGCAAATGGCGGAGGATAGAGGAATCGCCGTCCGCTGGGCCGAAATCCACGACGAAGACTGCACCCTCGACATGGCCGACCTCGCGTCGAAAATAAATTCCAACACGAAGTTAGTCGCCGTTGGATACGCCTCGAACGCCGTCGGCACCATCAATCCCGCAAAAGAAATCGTTCAACTCGCTCACAAAGCCGGAGCCCTCGCCTACATCGACGCCGTGCACTACGCCCCGCACGGCCTGATCGACGTGGCCGCGCTCGATTGCGATTTCCTGGTGTGCTCGACTTACAAGTTTTTCGGTCCGCACATGGGCGTGCTCTTCGGCAAGCGCGAGCACCTCCAGCGCCTGCGCCCCTACAAAGTTCGCCCCAACACGAATGCGATTCCGAATTGTTGGGAGTGGGGCACGCTCAACCACGAGTGCATCGCCGGAATCACCGCCTGCGTGGAATACATCGCCGACCTAGGCCGCGAGTCATCAGGAACGAGGCTGCCCCACGCTTCGCGCCTTTCGAAGGGTGGGAACGATGCTGCCGACACAAGTGAGGTAAATGAACGCCGCGCAGCCATCGAAGCCGCCTACGCCGCTATCCACGAGCACGAACGTGCATTGCTGGAAAGAATAATGACCGGCCTGAAGAAAATCCCCGGCCTCAAGATCTACGGCATCACCGACCCCGCCGGTTTCCACCAACGCTGCGCCACGCTGGCAGTCAGACTCGCCAGTCACACGCCCCTCGAACTCTCCACCAAACTCGGCGAGCGCGGCATCTTCACCTGGGACGGCAACTACTTTGCCCTGAACCTCACCGAGCATTTAGATGTAGAAAAATCCGGCGGCTTCCTCCGCATCGGCCTGGTCCACTACAACACTCTCGACGAAGTCGACCGCCTCCTGGCCGCGCTGCGCGAAATTGCGGAAGCGCAGTAGGTGGAAGCGCGGCGCTTCAGCCGCCCTCACACCGCCACCCGGCGCAATTTCGCGATCTGCTCCGCGCCCGGAAATTCCCGCGCCCGGTACCGCACCGGGACGAACTCCGTCTCCTTCTCCATCAGATCCCCCACAATCGGCGCAGCATCCTCCCATCGCACTACAAAATGGTCGCCGCCTTCCGGGTCGACCATAAAGGCAATGTTCTCGGCGACCGGCAGCGTACTATCTACTCCGTTTGACCACACGCAAACGCTGTAGGCGAATCCGTCCTTCCGCTCGCAGACCTTGTAGCTCGCCACAAAAATGTCAGTACCGTCCTGCTCGTGGATCGCGTTCAGAAGTTCCTGCTGCTGCGCGTAGTCGAGCGCCTCCCGCCTGATCTTGAGCGTCCGCCACAACTCCCGCAGCGCCGGCTCTTCAGGCACATACACCTGCCACTTCCCGTCTGCCAGCACGTAGAGTTCGGGCGAAAGCGGATGCCCTCGCTTGAAATGGCCGTCCAGCCCTTCCTTCAGAATGACGGCCAATCCCGCGGAATTGTTCGTGCCCGTCACCCACAGCTCGTTGCGGTTGGGCACAAACGCAACCGGGTCGCCATCCACCGCGAGACGGTAAATCAGCTCCGGCAGCAGGATGCGCGAACTATCATAGGAATCGCTCCACTGGCTCCAGTACACGCCGCCCCTGCCCGCCATGCGCTCCGGATCGGTCCGATCCCAAAGGTTGTCTTTCGCGGCCGCAAATGCCTGCTCCAGACTCACGCCCCACTGCTCAAGCTGGTCGCGGTTGATCGAGGTGATGTTGCGCTCGGTGTCGTAAACCAGGTCCACCACCAGTCCGCCGACCAGAGGCTTGGTCACAACTTCGAGAGCACGCTCGGGCCTGCCGTTCCGCCGCTGCAGCAGCCCGAAGATGCTGAAGTAGGCGGCGTCGCGAATCGCCGGCATCAGGCCGGGCTTGGCCGCCGCAAATTCTGCGGGAATGTCCGGCAGCGTCGGCATCGCCGCCGCGGCGCTCACAAATTCCGCCAGCACGCTCGATCGCTGAATCCGAGGGGCGCTGCAATAATTGGAGTAGACGTTGCTGAGGAAAATCGTGCTGTCGCCCTCGCCCACCTTCAGCGCAAAATCGCCAGGAATCTTCTGCACCTTCTCGACGCCGGCCTTTTCCAGGGCCCGTTTGACCATCTGGACAAATTCCGGACGATTGGGTTTTCGGGAAAAATGGTCGATAAGGCTCACGGCATTTCCGCCTGTCAGGGCTTCGCGGCCGGTGCCGGCGCAGGCGCAGCAGCGGCGGGCGCCGCCGACTCCGACACCACCAGCATCTCGTAACTCTTGCCGTTCACTTTGAACTTCATTTTGTCTTTGCTGAGCGACAGCTCGACCGGAGCATTCACCGGGATCATCTCTTTGTGCGCTTCTTTTTCCTGCCGCACGTGATATTCGGTCGCGCCCGCGCGAATCACATATTCCTGGCACATCAGGTCCGTGGTCTGCTTCTTACCCTTCGCCTGGGATCCGCATTGCACCGAATTCTCCGATACAATCGTCCCCTGCATCTCATCCTTGGCCACCGCTGCGGTCACGCCCACAGCCAGCACTACTGCCAGCAGCAGAACCATCTCCGTCCGCTTCATGCCCGCCTCCTGATCTTTATCTTCAAAATCCCTAGCTCTTAAACTCCGCTCGAAAATCCTTGCCTTCACCTCGGCTTCGATTCCTGGCTCCGACTTTCCCTGCAACTTGATCGCATACACTTCGGCCCGGGAAAAGTCCCCCGGGCCAACATGCTTACGTTCAACAAGCTTACGTCCCTCGCCTTGCGGGGGCGGGCTCCGCGACAATTCTGGTGAAGGTTCCGTTTTTACGGCCAGCGCTTGGCCGTATCCTCCCAGCCAGCCGCGCGCACCGGTTGCGGCGCGGGAATCGACTGCGCCGACGGAACTGAAAGCCGGGTCGTTGCCTGGGGCCCGTTCACCGCGGTCGCCAGTGCTGGCTTCCCCATTTCCGACCCTATTTCCTTTTCCTCGGAGAGCAGCGGAGCCACCAGTCGTAGCGCCTCCACTTCCTTCTCCAGGCGGGTCAGTTCCATCTCTTTCTGCCGCAGCACTTCGTAAACATTCTTCATGACCATGGCACCTGCCAGTTCGCTCAAAGTTTCAAAACCTTTCTTCGCACTTTAGCAGAGTTGCCTGTGTTGTCAAGAACTTCGGGGAATACTGGCCGCCGGACCCGCACCCTCAGCGCAGAAAGTAGAAGGCGGCAGCCCCCGCGCCAACCAGCAGCAGGACAGCGATCACATACCTGTTCGCCCCCAGCCACGACTGCGACGGCGCGAGGCCGGCGCTAAGAACGAACTCCGGAGACGCAACTTCCGCCGCCGGCTCAGCCGGCGCAGCGCTCTCCTGAACCGGAGTGTCCGTCAGCGTGGCGCGAGATTCCTTTCCCAATGGCGCCGTAGCCAGAGACAGAGACACCGTAGCCGATGCCCCCGCAGCCACTCCGCCCGCACTTGCAACCGCCGCGCTCGCCGCCAACGCCCGCACTTCCGGTCGTACCTCCGGCACGGCAGCCGCACTCTGCCGCAGCGGGCCCGCAGCCGGGACTCTGAGCTGTCCCCGCCACTTCTTTTCTTCGCACTCCACGCACAGCCCGCGCCCCATCGAAACCGGAAAGCCACACGCCTCGCACTTGTGCAGTTTCCTCAACACCGGGGGCACATGGCTCTGGTCCGCGTCTTCCGCCCTGCCTACCGGACTCAGCGCCGCCGACCAGAACAATGGCTTCTTCGACGGCGCGGCTTCAGCGGCCGCCGCCGGCGGGACGGCTGAAACATTCTCCAAAACACGAATCCTATCCTCGCGCGTCCCAGGCGCGAGGTCCTGCCCTGTTTTGCTCGCAGGGGCTACGATTTCCGCCGTCACCAGCTCCGGAACCGCAGCGGATCGAGACGGCTCGGCAGCAACTGCCATCATTAGCTCGCGCTCTTCCTGCTTCGGATCTTTTTGCTTCGGCTCTTCGTGCGGGGGATCCTCCAGAACGATCTCTGCCAGAACCTCGCCCTCCAGGGGCCTGGATTCCAGAGACTCGGATTCCAGAGCCTTGGATTCCAAAACCTCTGCGTCCAAACCCTCGGCCGCGTCCTGCAGCACCGAAGACTCCTCCCGATTCAGCCGCTCCGTCAGATGCTCTGCGGCCTGCGCCAGCCGCACTGCCGTTTCCACCATTTCACTGAGCCGCTGGATCGCCGAAACATCGCGCACTCCGAAGGCGTTCGCCTTCCCGGAAAACAGCTCAAAAACGCCCAACACCTCGTCGTCATTCACCACCGGCATCACGACAACTGAGGCGATTCCCATCTCGCGGCACACTTCGCGATTCACCCGCGCATCGCGCTCCGCGTCGTCGCAGCGCAAGGCCTGGCGCGTTCGCACACTCTCGCCGGAAAGTCCGAACTCGGTGGAAAGCAGCGCGCCCAGTTCCGGCGCGTTCAGCCCCGAACTGGCGCGGCACAGCATGTCATTCTTGCCGCTGCGCCGCAGGGCGATGGCCGCCCCGCTCGCGCCCGTAATATATTGTGCACGGTCCGTCAGCAACTGCAGCGCCGCATCCAGGTCGCGCTGCGCCATCTCCGCCAGCGAACGGCCTCCATCCTCGCCCGGAAACCGCGCAGGATGAGGCACATCGCCCGAGGCGTGCTTCAGCCCGGCCCCCGGCGCTGCATGATCGGCGGTGGAGAAAGATTCCATAGCTTCGCGCAACCGTCATCCGGCGATGCAGGCAAAGGACTACCAGCAAACCACCCTGCAGTCTACCCGTCCAACTCATTCAGCTTATTAAGGATGCAGTACTTGGAGTCTCGCTCGCAGCGCCCGAGGTGTCAAGATTTCCCCCACTCAGAAGTGCTAAGCCAAAAGTTCGGCACTCAGCATTCAGCCAGATTGTGGACTTTTTCGGAAAGCAAGCAACTGTGGAGGGGCTGAGTGCCGAGTGCTGACTGCTGAGTGCCTATGCGTTCCGCCGCAACGCCGACTGCGCCAGCCCGTTCGCCTCCGCGTTATCTTCCCGCGGCACGTGCGAAATCGAAAACGTCAGCGACCGCGCCAGCTTCCGGCAGGTCCAGTGCAAGGAGTACAGCCGAGCGCTCCGGCAGGTGTACTCCCCCGTCATCTGCCGGACCACCACTTCCGAATCGGAATACACATGTAATTTCTGCGCCTTGCGCTCGACCGCGTACTGCAGCGCCTCCATCAGCGCAGCATATTCCGCCACATTGTTATCCTGATGTCCGATCCATTTGGCAATGCGCACCGGACTGGTGCCGCACCCGCGGATCACTACCCCAATCCCCGACGGCCCCGGATTGCCCAGGCACCCGCCATCCACATAAGCCACCAATTCCGCCATCAGAGCTCCGGTGTTGGGTGAGGGCGCACAGGACACTGCCAACAGAGGGTGCCCCATTTCTCGCGCGCTCTTTGCGCGAGAAGTGGGGATTTTCCAGTCCCCATCGCTTGCCCCACCTCGAAATTCCTTCCTCTTTGCACGATGCGCCCATATCAATCCATCGTCAAGACGATTATTTGGTTCCCTGTCATCACTTTGCGGCGTGCCCGCCCGCTGTGCAGCTTTTGTGCAAAAACGGGAATAATTCCATCCCCCTGTGGATAAATATCGATTTTGCAACGCCTTGCATTTTTCGTTATGCACAGGTTTGCAAAGAGCATTGCACCAATAGTTTGCGTTGACGTTTTTCATTTCTCTGATAGTGTTGCTTGCGTCGACGGTCGAAAGGGTCGGCACAGTAAAATGTGCCGTCGCAAAGTAGACTGGGTGATCAGCCGGGCGGGGCGACCTGCAAGGCAACTGGACCTGAAAAAACCGACGGCCCTGCGAGGGGCAGTTGGGGTTCGGAACTGCGAAAGCAGTGATCGCATCAAGGGGTCGTGACGGTACATGCCTCCACGCTGTTAGCTCCCTCGCAGGAGCGAGCGGCTAGAGCATAACCAATGTCACGGCCCTTTTAATTTTTTCCCGCCTGTTCTCCCCAATCCGCACCCTAAGCACCAGTCGATGAGTGATATCGGGATTCCTCACGATTGACGCAGGAAACTTCCTCTAACCCCTCGCATTCATTGACTCGTCCTCATCGACGGCCGTAGGATTCCGGCTCTCGGATTTCTGCCAGTTGGAGAAGCGATATGAAATCGATGGCTCTTCGCTCCCTTTTCTTGCTCCTCTGCGGTGTCGGCGTTGGATTGGCGGTTGGTTACAAGCTGGCTTTAGTTCGAGAACATCAGCGCCTGGAACACAACAAGGAACTGGTCCGCATCATGGAAGACTAAGGTCTTCAGCCAAAAGGACGTTGACGCTGCCATGAAGGTGGCGCGTGAAATTTATACCAGCGATTTCACGGTTCACGACTGGCTGGGCGACCACAAGGGCATGGACTCTCTCGCCGAAGGGACTGAGATACACGCAAGCGGACTTTCTCGACTGGAAGGAGAGTGCAGGGTCGATCGTTGCCGAAGGAGATTACGTGGCAGCGCGCCTCATCTCCGGCGGAACGCAGGCTCGGGATTTCGAGGCGGTCCCCCGCATTTCGCCGGCGATTCCCAACAGGCACCGTCCCCTGCGACTCCAGGAGATGGTGATTTTTCGCGTCGCGGACGGAAAGCTAGCTGAACAATGGGCGATAAACGACGGCTGGGATGCGAGTATCCAACTCGGGCTGTTCGATCACGATCACTGGAAAGAGTCGGTTTGTGGAGAAATAAAGAAACCGTAACGGCGCGAACGAGGGCTGCCTCGTCCCGCTGCCTCCCCCAGCCCCTCTAGAAAATCGTTTTACTAACTCGCCCTCACCTGTGCAATAATTCCTCCCCGTAACCCTCCGAGGGCTGTCGCGGAGGCACGCTGTTTCGGAAAACGAAATCTCAAGACGGAGAACCCCATGTCCAAGTATCCCCTGTCCCGCCGTCAATTCATTCATCTCGGCACTGGAGCCCTCGCCGCCAGCACGGTCGCCAAGACTATTCTGCAGCCTCACCTGCTCTCCGCCGCGACCCGCCCGGTCGCGCCCAGCGACACCATTCGCTTCGCTTCCATCGGCACCGGCATTCGCGGATGCGAGCACCTCGAAGCTTCGCTCAGCGTTCCCGGCATCAAGTGCGTCGCCGTCTGCGATTTGTATGACGGCCGCCACACCGCCGCCCAGGAAGCCGTCAAGGATCCCAGCGTTCCGGCCACGCGCGACTATCGCAGCATCCTCGATCGCAAAGATGTCGACTCCGTCCTGATCGCCACCATGGACCACAACCATCGCCGCATCTTCGAAGACGCCTGCGCCGCCGGCAAAGACGTTTACTGCGAAAAGCCCATGTCGCACAACGTCGAAGACGGATTCGCCATGGTCGAAGCCGCGCACAAGAACGGCCGCATGGTCGAGATCGGCAGCCAGCGCGTCAGTTCCATCCTCTACGCCAAAGCCAAAGAGATTTACGATTCCGGCAAACTCGGCGAAGTTTTCTCCATCAACGCCTACTGGGACCGCAATTCGCCGAGCGGCGCCTGGGTCTATCCCATTCCGCCCGACGCCAGCGAAACCACCATCGACTGGACCACCTTCCTGGGAAATGCCCCCAAGGTCCCGTTCGATCCCATTCGCTTCTTCCGCTGGCGGTGCTACAAAGATTACGGCGAAGGCCTGGGCGGCGATCTCTTCGTCCACCTGCTCTCCGGCATTCAATTCATCACCGGCAACACCCAGCCGGCGCTGCGCGCGCAATCTTCTGGAGGTCTTTTCCATTTCAAAGACGGCCGCGAGTTCCCCGACCTCATCGAAACGCTCTACGACTATCCCAACTGCCGCGTGACTCTGCGCTGCAACCTGAACAACGATGGCGGAGAGTTCATCGGCTTCTACGGCACCAAAGGTACGATGATCATCAAAGACTCCACCCTCAGCTACAAGCCGCAGGATACGCGCCCCGAGCCCGAAGGCTACTCGATCGGCGGATGGCCAAAGGCTCTGCGCGACCAGTACCTTGCGCAGTGGCAACTGGATCATCCCGAGCACCCGGAACTGGTTTCAAAAACCGAAGCAGAAGGCGAGTTCTACACCGTGCCTCGCGGCTACAGCGACACCGTCGATCACCAGGCCAACTTCTACAACGCCGTGCGCACCCGCAAACCGGTAGCCGAAAACGAAACCTTCGGCAATCATGCCGCCATCGGCTGCCACCTCGCCAACTTCAGCTACTTCAACAACGACGTCGCCGTCTGGGATGAAAAAGCCAGGAAGATCGTAAAAGGATAAGAAAACAGGAAGCTCAGCCGCGAAGCGGCGATAGAATGCAGCCCACGGCGCAAGCCGTGGGTTCTTTGTTTTAGAGAAGAATAAGGATCGTAGTATTTTGAATCTGCTCAATATTTGGGAGGCCCACAGTGCGAAGGCTCGTTGCTAGCCTGTTCCTGCTTCTGCTGGCAGTTTGTGTATTCCCTCAATCGAGCGAGTAACCCAAACAAGAAAACAATCTCTACGCCGACGCCCTGATCGCCAGCATTACCGAGATGCAGAAACCAATGGGGCCACATCGACGATAGTAATAATGGCAGCCGGAAGCGCACCGATTACAGCCGCGTGATCGTAAGGAAAGATCCGGAACTTACAGGCGGCCTGCCTTCAGAATTCGGAGAACACCACGTCGAGTATCCGGATAACCAAACCCTAATTGAGAAATACAATACGCTCAAGAAAGAATTCGCGGTCCTCGCGATCCATCCTATGCGCAACGAAGGAACGCACCTGAGAATCCAGGTCTCCACATCCTGGGTCGAATACAAGAGGAAAGGACTCTGGTTCGGCATCTCAGATTGGAGCGACGTCGAATTTCAGCACGACTGCGACAAGCAAACGTACGTTATCTCATCCGTGAAACTTGGCGGCATCTAGCGCGGCTAGGACTCATTTCTTTTTCGGCAAATACTTCTTCTCCACCGAAGCCACCACCACGTAATTCTGATCCCCCATCTCGTTCCCCTGATTCGCCCTTCCCTTGACAGCCCCTTCCAGCGGAGTAATACTTTCGCAGGGCCTCCCGGTTGAAAGCTCGCCGCCTTCAATAGCTTCGCCCACTTTGCCTCGGGTCCGGACCTCTGCGGCCACGAAGGAGCGTTCCATGCGCGACCCCAAGGCGTTTGTGTTTGAACCCCTCACCTCTGCAATCGCTGCGGCGAAGATTCTCAACCACGCGACCAAAGCATCCGCGGCCCTTCGAGCGCTCCTGATTGCGGTGTTCCTTTGCGCGAATGCTTTCCCGCTCCACGCTCAGACCTATTCCACGCTGGCCAGTTTCAGCGGCGCGAATGGCGCTGACCCGAATTCCGAAGCCCTGGTGCAGGGCCTCGACGGCAATTTCTACGGAACCACCGAAGCCGGAGGAGCCAACCAAGTCGGCGTCGTTTTTCGGGTCACCGCACAGGGCGCATTGACCACGCTCTACAGCTTTTGCTCTCTATCAAACTGTACCGATGGCTCCGGTCCTCGCGGCGGCCTTGTCCTCGGCAGGGATGGGAACTTCTACGGAACCACGGTCAAGGGCGGCACCGAGAATCTCTCAGCGGGTGGAAACGGGACCATCTTCAAGATCACTCCGGCAGGCGCCTTGACCGTTCTCCACAGTTTCTGTGGCGCAGCCTGCTCGGAGGGAGTGAGCCCTTATTCACGGCTCGTCGAATCGACCGGCGGAACCTTCTTCGGCACAACCCTGAGCGGCGGCGTTTATGACCTTGGCACGGTCTACAAAATAAGTCTACAGGGTGTCTTCTCCACCATCTACAGCTTTTGTCCCGTGACTGGCTGCCCTGATGGAGCTTCACCAATCTTAGGACTGGTTCAAGGCAGCGACGGAAAATTCTATGGCCTCACCTTTGCTGAAATTTACCCGTCCACCTTATTTTCCATTACGGCGAATGGAAAGCTTACGACTCTGTACACTTTTTGCCCAAGTGGCGCTCCCTGTACCGACGGTACTTATCCTGCTGGAGAGCTTGTGCAGGGCGTCGACGGAAACTTCTTTGGAGTGAACCACAGTGACGGCAGCGGTGGTGGCGGAACAATTTATGAAATCACTCCTCAGGGCCAACTCACCGTCCTCTATTCCTTCTGCGGAAAAGGCAAATGCCCGGACGGCAACTTACCTTCAGGAGGTTTGGCGCTCGCCACCGACGGCAACTTCTACGGTACCGCGGGACTCGGTGGTACTTGCTTCACCGGCTCACCCGGCTGCGGCACTCTCTTTCAGATCACTCCCAACGGTGTTTTCACCTTGCTCTATACCTTTTGTCCCGCGAAGAAATGTCTGGACGGGGAAGAGCCAGACACCACTCTCGTTCAGGGCACTGACGGAGCGCTATATGGGCTCGCGACCTATGGGGGGACCGCCGGAGATGGCGTTGTCTTCAAACTGGATATGGGCCTGGAACCCTTTGTGCGCCTGTTGCCGCCACTCGGAAAGCCGGGCGCAAAGATTTTTATCCTGGGCACCAATCTGGCCGGAGCAACCCGGGTCTCTTTCAACGGCACTCCAGCCTCGTTCAAAGTAATCTCGTCTTCCCAGATCAATGCCGCAGTCCCCGCAGGCGCCACCAGCGGTGTCGTAACCGTAACGACTCCGCAAGGCTCGTTCTCCAGCAACGTCGCCTTCGACGTCCCCTAGAACGGGAACCGCCGCGTTTAAGGCTGGCGCTCCTTGGCAGAGCGCCGATTCAAGAACGCGCTGAGAACCACCCACACCCCGGTCATTCCGGCCCGAGTGGAAGGAATGGCTGTTTCGCCAAGAACTGCGCCCCGGCCAAAATGCACTACTTCTTCTTCGGCAAATACTTTTTCTCCACCGAAGCCACCACCACATTCAGCGGAGAACGCTTTTGAATTTAATGGACCTCTCTCACGATGAACAGGGAACTACCGGTTAGTCTCTTACGCAACTCACTCCTCCAGTAGCCGGATCGGTATAGCGATGCTGTCCCGCCGGACATGGTGCGCTCGCGCCCTGCTGGCCGTTCTGCCCTTGGTCACCTCGGTGGCCCTGGTCACCCTGCTGGCCCTGTTGCCCCGATGGCCCCTGGTCACCCCGATGGCCTTGTTGGCCGGACTGGCCCGGGTCACCCTGCTGCCCTTGTTGCCCCTGTTGCCCGGACTGCCCCGGGTCACCCTGCTGGCCTTGTTGCCCGGACTGCCCTTGGGCACCCTGCTGGCCAGGGGGCCCTTGCACCGGAGCTGGGCTGTTGGTGCAACCACAGATAGCCAGAAGAATTACAACCGTAACTAGCGATCCCTTCATTTGATTTCTCCTTAAGTGTTTTGTTGCCACAAAGCTGTGCGCGGACCTGATTCTTAAAGACTGGGGTGGGAACAAAGGAGGCCATTCGGCGATTCACAAAAGCACGGCCTCGCGCTAGTTTCCCATCATTGAGCTAATTGCGATGACAGTATCAGGGAGTGCGCCAGCGAATCTGTGACGAATAACCACGGCTGCTCTGTGGAAATCCCAGCAACGCAGACCTACAAGGCCGTCCGATGCACAAAAAGCGCTGCCGCACGTCTGGAATCTCAATACACCACTCAGTGAGTGGCCAAAATGACACAGATTTGACGGAGCCGGTTCTGCCACACTGGCAGGCATGACAACTCAAACGATTCCGGAATACCTTGAGGAAGAACGGCAAAAAACTGCAGACACTCAGCTGCAAACGAAAAAAGAAGCTGCGCGTATCGAGCCGCTGCAGCATGGGCACCATCGCCATTCAACGCAGTCGAAGGTGGAATTGGCATTAGCGCCCCCCTTCAGAGCCGCAAGCAAAAAGAAGACCCAGAGCAAGAAGAAAATAATGAGCAGGAAGAAGACCGCAAGCAAAAAGACAAACAACAAAACAAAAAAGAAAAGCACCGCCGTGGTCGCTCGCAAGAAGCCGCGCGCCGCCGGAAACAAGGCAACGAAAACCCGCAAGCGGGCTTAACCTAGAAGTACTTGTTGAGAGCGTAGAAACTGGCACATGAACGAGGCTACGGTTCAAATTCAGGCCTTCTCCTCTGTTCTCCCGATGGCTTATGCGAGATACGCGTGTACGATTTAACGGTGATTGCCTCAACCAGAAATTCCGCAACGATACAAAACTAGATACAAAATCAGGAGGAGCTTATGAATAAAGATCAGGTGAGCGGCAAGATCGATCAGGCCGTGGGCAAAGTGGAGCAAAGCGTCGGAGAGAGTGTCGGCAGCAAAAAGCTGGCTAACCAAGGCGTGGTCAAACAAGCCAAGGGTGCGGCGAAGGAAACCTGGGGCGACGCCAAAGACGCCGCCAAGCAGATCCATGAATCGCACAAGCAAGCCGCTTCCGAAAAGGCCGCCCAGAGCCGGGAGAAGATCAGCCAGTCCGTGGACGACACAAAAGAAAAGGCCAAGGCCAAGATTGAGGAATTCAAACAGCGCCACTCCGCGTGATATTTAGCCTGATCCACGTATTCTGATCGAAGACGGGTGCCCCATTTCTCGCGTTCTTTGCGAGAAGTGGGGATTCTGACTCGCCAACTTCCCGCCCCAACTTTTACAAACTTTTACTTGCCCGTGACAAATCCCATTCCTTCCTGACGGTATCCTCTACTGAAGCTTGGGGATCAATCTCTCTCTGTCTAGACGTTATGAAGTTAAGAGAATTGATTCACGGCTGCGCGCTGGCGGGCGGTCTCCTCGTTCTGCTTCCGCTATACGCCCCGGCGCAAACCCCTCACGGATTTGACGATGTCGTCCAGCAGACTACCTCCGCCCGCGAGCGCGACGACGTCCCGCAAGCCATCGCACTCTACCAGCAAGCTCTGCAACGTAAGCCCTCGTGGCCCGACGGCTGGTGGTTCCTGGGCTCCCTGCAATATGAGGCAGGCGCGTACGGCGCGGGCCGCGATGCTCTCTCCCACTACCTCGACCTCGTTCCCGATGCCGCCCCGGCGTGGGCTCTGCGGGGACTGTGCGAGTTCGAAACCGGCGACTACCCGCAATCTTTGGCCGACGTTCAACGCGGCCTGTCGCTCGGAGCGGCGAAGCAGCCGCAGGACGAAATGATTCTCCGCTACCACGAGGCGCTGCTGCTGACCCGCACCGGAAATTTCGACGGCGCGCTGCAGAAGTATGCGTCGCTGGCTCACGGCAGAGTACCGAACCCGGAAGTGCTGGTCGGCATCGGCCTGGCCGGCTTGCGCATCCCGCTCCTGCCCAGCGAGTTAAGCGCAGACAAGCAGGACCTGTACACCAAAGCCGGCAACGCCGCCTTTCTCTTTATGTCTGGCGACGAAGCGGCCTCGGAATCCGCCTTTGAAAACTTGTTTCAACGCTACCCCACCACGGCTAACGCGCACTATGTTTATGGCGATCTGTTGTTCCCCACCGACCCTGACCAGGCGTCCGCCGAATTCAAGCGCGAGTTGGAGATCGATCCTTCCAACGCCGCAGCTCAGCTGATGGTGGCCTGGGATTCCCTGCTGCGCAACGATTTTTCCAGCGCGCTCGCCTACGCCGAAAAAGCCAGCACCGAGGAACCGGCGCTCCCGGCAGCCCAGCTCGTTCTCGGCCGCGCCCTGGTCGAAACCGGAGACCTGAAGCGTGGCATTGCACTTCTGCAAAAGGAGTCACAACTTGAGCCGGACAATCTTGAGATCCATCTTGCGCTGGCCAAGGCTTATTCCAAATCCAGCCGCAAAGCCGACTCCAGGCGCGAGCGCCTGCTCTGCCTTCAAATCGAGAAGAACAGGACAACTCAGCAGGCCAGCCGCTAACGCGTGGAGCGCGGTTTTGCTCTGGTCGGTCGTGCGCTGGACGATCGTGCCGTGGACGGTCCTGGTCTGGTCCGCCTGCGCGCTGGCCATGCCCCCGCAGCAGCCGAACAATTCAGCCGCGGCTTGCCTGCACTGCCATGCCGCTCAGGCCACCAGTCAGCCGCAAACCCCCATGGCGCGCGCCGTCCAGCTCGCCGGAGCAAATCCCATTCTCGCCTCGCACCCTAAAATGACGTTTCGCAAGGGCGCATACTCCTACACTGTCGAAACCGTCGGTGATCGCAGTACCTACACCGTCACCGACAGCAAGAACACCATCTCCGTACCCATTCGATGGGGCTTCGGCACCGGCGGCCAGACCTGGGTTCTCGAACGCCAGGGCAAGCTCTATGACAGCCTGGTCAGCTACTACCCATCGCTCCAGGGCCTCGAAATCACCATGGGCGAAGAGCGCATCACTCCCAACACCCTCGAAGAAGCCATGGGACGCGAACTGGGCCCGCGCGAAGCCAAAGCCTGCTTCGGTTGTCACACAACCAACGCCGTAGTTAATCGCAAGCTGAATCTCACATCCATGCAAACCGGCGTGACCTGCGAGCATTGCCACCTTGGCACCAGCGCTCACCTTCTCGACGCACTGCAAGGGCAATTCGATACCGCGCCGCCCAAACTCGGCAAACTTTCCTCCGAGGACATCTCAAACTTCTGCGGCCAGTGTCATCACACCTGGGAGTCCGTGCTGCGCGATCACTTCGACGGCGAAGTGAACGTCCGCTTCCAGCCCTACCGCCTGGCCAACAGCAAATGTTTCGACGGCACCGATCCCCGCATCAGCTGTCTCGCCTGCCACGACCCTCACCAGGATGTCGTCCGCAAAGATTCTTCCTACGATCCCAAATGCCTGGCCTGTCACGCCGTCTCCACCCAACCGGCGTCCGCTCAACCGTCGTCGATCACGGCCCACGCCAGCGCGCCCGCCTGTCCCGTAGCCAAAACCGATTGCGTAAGCTGCCACATGCCGAAAGTAAACCTCCCGGGCGGACGCACGGCGTTCACCGACCACCAAATCCGCAACGTAAAACCCGGCGAACCCTACCCCAACTAGCGCGCCAACGGAGTCCGTCGGCCGCAAATCGCGATTACACTCATCGCCTTCGGAGAGAGGTTTTGTGATCGCCCGGTTACAACACTTTGCTTAACATCGCCGGCACGGTGTGCTACACCTTAGTGTGGAATGTTGTTAGTTGAGGCTTGAGGATGGAAACGTTTCGTCTGGCCACCGCGCTCACTGGATTCCTGACCATTGCCTTCGCATGTTCCTGTTCGAGTTCCGCACCGCCAATTTCAGTCCAGATCTCGGCCTCGGCGACGCAAACCGACCAGGGTGCCTCGGTAAGCGTCACGGCCACGGTCGCCAACGATTCTTCCTCCAGCGGAGTCTCGTGGAGTCTGAACGGGCCGGGGTCGCTGACCGGCCAGTCCAACTTATCCGTCACCTACGTCGCGGGCTTAAATGGCTCGGGCGCGCAGAGCGCCAGCATCACCGCAACCTCAGTCGCTGACAAAACGAAAACAGCTTCCGTAAATATCGCCATCAACCCTGCGCCAACAATCACGACCATTTCCCTGCCCGAAGGTTCGGCAGGAACCGCCTACAGTCAGACAGTCGTCGAGTCCGGCGGGACGCCGCCCTTCGCATGGACGATTGGTTACGGAGCCCTGCCGAACGGACTCAGCCTCGCCGCCAGCACCGGCGCGATCAGCGGCACGCCCGCGGAAGGCGGTACCTGGTATTTCTGGGCGCAGCTCACCGATGGTGCGGGTGTGACGACTGTGCAACCTTCTCTGAGCATCGAGGTGCTGCCCAATACCCCCGCTGGAAACCCGGTGCCGTTCCTCAACCAGTCGCTCGTGCCGGATGCTACCGCGCCCGGCGGCCCGCAATTCACCTTGAGCGTAACCGGAACCGGCTTTCTTCCCACTTCCACCGTCGACTTCAACGGCACGGCGCTGGCGACTACCTTTGTGAGTACCAGACGGCTGACAGCCGTCATGCCTGCGGCCAACATCACCACAGCCGCGACCGCTTCCATAACTGTCGTGAACCCGCCGCCGGGTGGTGGAAGCTCGAATGTCGTTTACTTTCCGGTGTCGACTCCGCAAGCGAACGTGACATTTTCGAGCGCGAGCGGATCTCCAATCTCCGTTCCGGTTGCGAACTATGTCGCCGTGGGCGATTTCAGGGGACAGGGAAAACCCGACCTAGCGGTTGCGATAAACGGAAACGGGGCGTACATCTACCTCGCCAACGGCGATGGTACTTTCACGCAGGCGCCCGGGTCGCCGATCACGATCCCGCGCCCGCCCTGGAACACTGGGGTGAACGCCCAAATGGTCTTCGTCGCCGTGGGAGATTTCAACAACAGCGGGAAGTTGGGCCTGGCTCTGGCGAACTTCGGAGAGACCAACGTGCCCATCCTGCTGGGGAATGGAGACGGGACGTTTACCATTCCAACTTCGTTTGTCTCCAGCGGAGGCGGCAACCCCAACTCTCTCGCAGTCGGGGATTTCCTTGGCAACGGCAATCTCGACTTGGCGGTAGCCAGCGCGTTTGGCGGCCTGCCGCTTGACATTGTGCTGGGTTGCGGAGACGGCGCATTCAATCAGGGGCCGGTCTCGGCGAATGAAAACGCCCCGGCTAGCGCACTCATGCCGGCAGTTGGCGATTTCAACGGCGACGGCAAGCTCGACATCGCAACCACCGGAGGGGGATATGACTACACCGAAAACCTGGTGACCATCCTGCTGGGCAACGGAGACGGAACCTTCAGCCTTCCTCAGAGTCCGGTTTTTGCGACGGGTTCCAATCCCTGGGCAATCGTCGCGGCCGATTTCAACGGCGATGGCAAACTGGACCTCGCCATCGTCAACTATGACGGCAATTCGCTGACCATTCTTCTGGGCAACGGCGACGGAACCTTCGCCCCCGCCCCCGGCTCGCCCATTACCGTCGGACTTAGCCCGATCGCGCTCGCCGTGGGCGACTTCAATAGCGACGGCAAGGCCGACCTCGTAGTCGCAAACCAGACCGATAACACTCTGTCGATTCTGCTCGGAAACGGCGACGGAACCTTCACCCCCGCAGCGAGTTCGCCTTTTGCCCTGGGCACCGTGCCGTCCTCTCTCGCAGTAGGCGACTTCAACAGCAGTGGACGACTCGGAATCGCCGTCACGGCAGGATCCAGCGTCATCGTTCTGGTGCAGCAGCCGTAAGCGGCGGCTTGGGGTGAGCGAAGTCGAGGGATGGGGATCCTGACTTGACCTGAATCCCCTTCCATCCGCTACTTCCAGACCGTTCTAGCGCAAAATCCCCATTCCACACATTGACCTCAGAATGTAGAATGCGGCGATGCAGCGACTCGCGATCCTGGCAACGGTATTCGCGGCCCTGACCGCGATGGGGCAACAGGCGCCCATCAATTCCCCTCTGCTCGACCATCTTGCCGGCAAGTGGCGGCTCGAGGGAACCGTGGGCAAGCAGCCGGTCACGCACGACTTCGATGCCGAGTGGGTGCTGCAGCACCACTACCTGCGCTTCCGCGAAGTCTCGCGCGACAAGAACGACAAAGGTGAACCGCAGTACGAAGCCACGGTATTCGTCGCCTGGAATGAGAAGACCAGGCAGTACTCCTGCGTGTGGTTGGATGTGTACGGCGGAGCAACCTCGGAGTCCATCGGGGTGGCCACGCCCAAAGAGAATGAGCTGGCCTTTGTCTTCACCGATGAGCACGGCGAGACCAGCTTCACCAACACCTACATCTACGATCCCAAGACCAACACCTGGGAGAATCGGCTCGACAATATAGTCAAGGGCGAAGCCAAGCCCTTCGCACGATTCAAGCTGACCAAACAATAAGGCGCCGACAGCTTGCCCGGAAATTGGACAGGGCGCTCCGCGGCTGGTGATAAGTCTACGATCTCTGCTTGGAACGCATCTCCGTCCCGCACAGAAAAAACACGCGCGATTGTACAATCGCTGCAATGGAGAAAAAGATCTTCTGGGCGGTCTTCATGCTGCTCGGGCTGCTGGCCGACGTCCTGCTTCCCTTCTGGTGGGCCTGCGCCGCCACCCTTCCCATCCTCTACGCCGCCTGGTGGATCGCCTATCGCAGCGACTGGTTCTAGCCCGTGGGCAGTCAATGAGTACTATCGCCTGTGAGCGTCGGTTGGCCCCAACCATTTGAACGGGGTTCGCTCATGCGTTATCGTTGGGTTCGATGAAAGGCAACGTACAGCTCGTCCTTCCCCTGTTGTTTCTAGAGCTGGGATTCATCCTCAATTGCCCGGCGCAGGACATCACCGTTCGGCTGGTTGATGTCCGTAATGGGCATGTCTTCGTCAACAAGATCGTTAACGTAAGGTTTGACCCTCCGGAAGGCCGCGCTCAAAGCCTTCGAGTGACAACTGGAGCCGATGGAACGGCAAAGGTTCATTTACCTGAGCCCACTCCCGAATCGATCATAGCTTTTGTGGCGCATAAGGATACGGGCCTGGTGGGTTGTTCAAGCGTTGCTCCGATCAACACACAACAGATTATTCGTGAAGGTGTTTTGCGCTGCGCCAAACCGAGCGAGGCTGCCGCCCGCCGCGCAGAAGGCTGTGGCTGCAAGTTTACTAAGCAGGTCGCTCAGCTTAAGGAGACTCCTGGAGAATTGGTGCTTCTTGCTAAACCGATAACTTGGTTGAACAGGATGGAAGGTTCTCTATGGGGTTGGTAATGCCAGCTCTTCTGCACGGCGTGGATGTTGATAAATCCCGATTACACTCATCGACCGGGCTCGGCCATTCTTAACAATCGAATTGGTGCGCTCTGAGTAAAAGCGACACGATCCTGGGTGCCCAGTTCTAGCCGCTTCCCTTCTTCTTCCGCGCATAAAATCGCTGGAACTTTGCCCGGTTGCCGCAGCGCGTCATGTCGCACCAGCGGCGATGATGGTTCTTGCTGCTATCGAGAAAAAACCACTGGCAGGTCTTTGAAAAGCACGCCCGCACATAAGGCAACTCGTCCGAGGCCAGCAGATCCACCGCCGCGCGCGCAATCGGCCACAGCATGCTGTCGAAGGCGCGCAGGTCGTCGTACTTCCACTCGAAGCCGCCCTTGCCCGATACCCGAGCCATCGGACCGCGCTCCACCACCACCAGGCTCATGTGACTCGCCGCGCCCTGCGCGTCGACATTCACTTTTGCCAGCGCCGCGGGCGGCACCGGCCGCTTGTTCATAATCGCCCAAAATATATCGTGGATCGCCTCCCGCAGTTTCCTGCCCCACTCGAGCACGTCCTGCGCGGCCCGCGGTTCCATGAAGCTGCGCTCGACCAGCCGGTCAACCTGACTCCAATCCAACAGTCCGGCATCTTCGGCGAAACGCGCCAGGTCCGCATACGTCTGCAGCAGCTCTTTCGGCTTGCGGTCACTGTCGTCAATATGACGATCGTCGAGCGTGTTCACGAAGTCGAGACAGGCGTTGCCCGCAATCAGATCGAAGCGTGGGGGACGCCGGCGGCTGTTTTTTGTTCCTTCCCTGGTCGCAGTCAGAGGTTTTCCTTTCCGTCGACAACCCGTCAATTATCTAACCATTGAAACATGCTTGACAAGTTAGGTGCGGCGGCCCGATGATACATCTAACCATTAAAATACATTTTAATGGTTAGATAAAAGGCCAGGTTATGCTCAACTTTTCGAGCGAACCAAATCCCGGAATCTCATTCGCACTCGGCCGCTCACAGCCAAAAACTTGCCGCGCGAAAAGATGATTAACATAGGAGGAAGGCCCGTGCTTGTGA
>Ga0302324_100003001_pt1 | contig 38189 bp, 46 predicted proteins | sample Palsa_T0_1_FD_201949 | JGI IMG/M metagenome (GOLD analysis project Ga0302324, IMG submission 201949) | Peat permafrost microbial communities from Stordalen Mire near Abisko, Sweden - Palsa_T0_1 | ecosystem: Environmental > Terrestrial > Soil > Palsa > Peat permafrost | place: Sweden: Abisko... | reverse complement strand
TGCGGTTGGTATCCTCGGAGCCTGAGCCCTACAAACTCGCTACTGCTGATTTTTACCGTCACAATCAGCAATAAAACATTGGCGATTGTGATTTGGAGGCGGGGGGAGTCGGAATATTCAGGCGTATTGAAAACACGTAAGTTATTGATTTCGCGACCCGCCAAAAACGCAGCACACGGCAAAATTGCGCCCAACTGGAACGTAACTGGAACACAGAATATTTTCGCGCTGCCCTAACCCGGGAAGCTTCAGGTGCAGACTCTCGAGAAATTCCTTGTCTTTCGGAATGCGACAACAAATTCGCGCCGGTCAAAACGGAAAAATTGGCCCATGTGTCGATCGGCCGTACGCGAGGTGTACGTGGGGAGGGTGTTGCAATTCCCGAAACCTCGGATCGAAGCTTGTTGCGACGATGTTTTCTACATGCGATAATTGAATTGGGTAGGTGGAACATTCGGCTGTTTCCTTAGGTCAAAGGAGACAGCGATATGAACGAACTTCATTACACAGTACAACAGCTCGCGAAGATCTGGAGGTTGTCGGAAGATAAAATTCGCGGTCTGTTCGATAAGGAAGAGGGAGTAGTAAGAATAACAGAACGCAAAAAGGGAGTTCGGCAGTATGTAACCCTCCGAATTCCTGAATCCATAGCGCAACGCGTCTACAAAAAACTCACAAACTGCATAATACGGAAGGTGGCGTAAGCCACCTTTTTTATTTTTACTCTCGCCTCCTGCAGTAGCGATTGTTCACCGAGATAGCTCAACTCTTCAGTCAAAGACGTAACCGCGAGCGTCACATCACCGTGATGGAGATAGCGGACCTCCGGCGCGTGTCGACGGATACCGCTCGCCGGCCCTTTGAAAACGAGCCGGACGTCATCGTGACCTGCAACAAACGGCGCGGCACGCGCGTGTATCGGACGATTCTCATCCCCGAGTTCGTCGTAATGCGGATGTATCAGCGGTTCATGAATCGACGGTCCAATGGGCTGTACGAGACAACTTGGCCAGCCAAACGGCGTCATCACGCTTGCTCGTAACTTGCACCGCGTGCTGATCGCCGATGATACAAATTCGAACCCAGAGAATCCGCGCGGAGTACCGCGCATGCCCCACCACCACATGCAGATGCTGGCATCCACCACCTCCCCCCGACCCGCCGCTGCTGCGGCGGGGAAATTCAATTCCTCGACCACGCTCCTGCGTGCACCGTGTGGTCTCGGCTACGCGCCCAGTTACTGGGCGCTCCGGGTTCGCCAACAACGCAATGAGTTGGCTCACCAATCGAATTTCCCCGCCGCATCCGCGGCGCCGCAACCCTGCGCTTTTGCCCGGTCCGAGTCCGTGCTGAAAAAGAACGACGCGCAGGGTTGCGGCTCGGCTTACGCCTCGGGTCGGGGGGAGGTGGTGGTGTGGTGGTGGGGATACAAGAAAGTCAGAAATGCCGATGGGCTCTTTGCGTCAATCGTTCCACGGTCGAATCCACCGGAGCATATTGCTCCGGTCGCGGTGTGGTGGTGGGGATGCAAAGAATTCAGAAATCCTTTCGGAGTTCTTCGGTCATTCGTTCCACGCCGATCCGATGCACCGGAGCAGCAACGCTGCTCCGTTCGGAGAGAATCATTCGGGCCCAAGCGAAACCCTGTAGCTCGATTCCGGGCAGAAGCGACGCGCGATGTGTCCTACCGATCAACACATTTATCGTTTTCCGCGCATCGTGCGTTTCTTGCGAATGTCATTCACTTTCGGTTCTCTTGCGGTGGTTCTAGCGGTAGTGCATAAAAAAAGAAGCCGATGCTCAGACGGCAATCTGAGCATCGGCCGCCGCGTGATGCGCGGCAGCATCGACCACATCGATCGCTTTGGAGGACGAAAACATGGCCGACACCCACTCTTTATACTCGCCCAAGCCGGTGCGTCAAGGGCCGTCGACGCACTCACAGGCTAGAACACACCGACCGGAACCATGTCAACGCGCGCAATCTCACGCCCTCACGCCGAAGCGGAGGCGTCCTTCGGATTGCGGATCTAGAAAATCTTGGAGGGCACTATGCCAATCGTTCTGATGATCTTAATCGCTCTTCTTGTGCTCTTCTTACTGGCACTCGTAGGGTTCTTTCACCTCGTCGAGAGTTTGTTTGGACTCGGTAAAGATGAGCCCGGCTTAAATGTATCGGCTGATGCGCACCGAGCGGCCAAGCGGAGGGTGAGCGAATTGGAAGCTGCGCTCGCCGAGGCGAGGGCGAAAATTGAAGCACTTGAAAGCGAAGCAAGGCTCCGGACGACCGACGTGTCGCCAGCAGACGAAACTTTCAAGTGCACGATTGCGCTGCCACCGAACGGCCGCGAGGTCTTCGTGCCGCCACTCGATCCGAACCGTGTCTACGAAATCACGGTTCAAGGGCAATGCAGCCAAGGTGACACGAATTCGCCTGTCGACAAGAAAGCGGGCCGCGCCGATGCACTCTATCGGACCGATGCGCTAGGAAACTTCGTCGTGCCGCACACGTTCCTCACGATTGGTGGCGCGCCCGCGCGCGACTTCTTGGCGAATGACAACGGCGCTGGAGTCTCTGCGGAGGACCGCGACGCCCACCGCTATCGGTTCCGGATTGACGGCGAGGACAAAAATCGCGCCCTGAATTTTTGCGTTTCGTTAGCGGGTCTTCGAGAGGCGCCGATGGGTTCCCTCGCGATGACCGTTGAGTGTCTCCCTTCCGGCACGCTCTCTCCGGCCGCGCTGCGGCGCAACGAAGAAGAGGCGAAGGCAGGCGCGGCCCGTGAGGATGCGAAGCGCTCGCGGCTTGAGAGCACGCTCGCGGCCCTCCGGGTGCGGGCCCACCACGAGAGCCATCATTTCGACCCGGTGTACCAAGAGAATTTCGCGCGGTCCCGCACGGGAGAGATCCTCGGTTTGAAAGCGGAGTGGGCTACCGAATATCGCAAATTCGTGCAGGACGCGGACCTCAAACGCCTCGCAGAAGCGCAAGCGCCGGAAGTGCTCGCTTGGTTCGAAGCGCGCGTAAAGATCGTGCAGCTCGCGGAGCGATTGTCGGTGGCGCCGCCCCCGGAACCGAAGGTCGCAGAGCCGAAGCCGAGGCTGAACGCGGCGCAGGTACGGGAGATAAAGCTCCGCCGGGAAGCAGTGCAGACAGACGATAGGATCGCGCTCGCAAAGCAAAAAGCTGAAAAACTTCTCGAGGCAAAAGAACAGCTTGGGGATGTTCCGCTCGAACCCGAAGAACGCGAGCGAATCGAGACGGAACTTATCGAAGGAATCCTCGAATCGACACAGGAGAAAGACAATGACGAAAATTCGACGACACTCTAAACCGATTCCGCTCGGCGCGAATATGGATACCGGCGCGGCTGCGAATCTCGACGCGAAGTGGCTTGAAACCCACGTTCATATTGTGGGGCCTCCAGGTTCGGGAAAAACACGGCTCATGCTCGGCATCTTCCGGCGCCTCGCGCAAGACCCGCGAGCAACGATCGTCCTCGTGAATCCGAAGGGCGCGCTGGCGCGGATGGCGCGCGACGCGATGATCGCCGACGGACAGAGCAAGCGCGTCGTGTGGTCCGACCCGGGCGACCCGGAATTCATCATGGGATATAACCCGCTCTTGCCGAACGAGCTTGCGGTCGCCACGCACGCGAAGGCCGTACGGGAAGCGATTCGCTCAGCGTGGGGTCAAAGTTCGTTCGACCAGACGCCGCAGCTCGCCCGCCTGCTTTACCTTACGCTCGCGGTGTCGCTTGCGACTGGCGGCACGCTCATGGACGCGCTGCGGCTTCTTCGCTCCGGCGAAGAAGGGTCCGACGTCCGGCGTACTTTTCTCGCCGCGCTTGAGCATTCCTCTGCGCGCGGCGGAACTGATCTCCTCGCGTATCTCAGGAATGCGCTCGTGTGCTTCGATTCGCTCGGAGAGCGACGCCAGGACGAGCTTGGCGCGAGCACGCTCGCGCGACTCGAATCCTTTGTCTGCGACCCGGCGATATCCCGCATCGTCACGCAACCACGCTGTCTCGACCTCCGTGAGGCCATCCGTAGCCACAAGATTCTCATCTTCAACCTGGAAATCGGGCGGCCCTTGCGGATCGACGACGTGAAGCTCCTCGGGCGTTTCGTCGTGAACGACATCGTGAATCACGTCTATGGAAGTCCTACGCCCGATGAACCCGTCTATCTCATGCTGGACGAGGTGCAGAATTTCGCGACGCGCGACCTCTGTTCAATCCTCGACATGGGCCGCGAGCTCGGACTGCACTGTATTCTCGCGCACCAGAACATAGGCCAACTGCGGGCCGAGGACGAGACCGGTTACCTCTACGATTCCGTAATGAAATGCGCCCGTACGAAGTTTCTATTCGGAGGCCTTCACGTCGAAGACCTTGACGTTCTTGTGCGGGACGCCTGCATCGAGGAGTTCGACCCCTACAAAGTGAAAGATGAATTGAAGACGCTCGTCCTTGATCCCGTCGAGGCGCGGCGCGACGTCGTTTCCCGCGGCTGGAGCCGCGAGGCCTCGTACGGCGCGGCGAGTGCGCGATCGCGCACGCAGAGCCGCGTCCGCTCCGTCGGGCGGTCCGTGAGCAAAGGCAAGACTACGATGCACGGGGAAAGCACGGGCAGCACATCGTCGTCAGGATACGTTAGCGGAAGTCAGTCGGGGTTCGGGGGCGGGGAGACGATGCTCGCGGATGGGACAATCATCGGAACTTCGCACGATATGGCGGGGACGAGCGAATCCGATATCTCGAGCTACAGCGATACCTGTTCCGAAACGCATTCTCGCGGCAGGCACCGGAGCGAAAGCGTCCAAGTATCCGGAGCGTCCGGCGAAGCCCACGCCGTGCAAGAGACGCGAAGTAAAAGCGCGAGCGCGGGAGCGAGCGAGAGTACGAGCCGGGTTCCGTTCTACGAATACGAAAAGCAGTGGCGTCCTTCGTCGCGGACGTTCGAGAGCGAAGCGGAGTTCTTGACGAAAAAACTTCAGAGGATAAAGGGTTTGCCGCAGGCACACGCGTTCGTCAAAGTGCCGGGCAAGACGGGGCGCTTCCTACGTCTCCCGCGCGTGCGGACTCCGTGGCTTCCGGAGCGCACAAGGAACGCGGGTTACGCACGCATCTTCGACCGCTCATTCTATTTCAAGCCAGGTGAGCCGGTAATTGCGGAGGACTTGGCTTCGCCCACCGAGCGAAGTCCAAAGAGTCTTCCAGCAGCGAAAACGGGCGAAGATCTGACTCGATGCGCCCGCAATGCCCTTGCTGAGGTCCGTGCCGTCGCAGTCGAAGCCCAAAATCGCGACGAAGATTTTGCCGGTCCTGATGTGCCCATCGCACCCCGCAAGACGAGAAAGAAAAAGACATGAGCGCGGACGAGCAAACCCATCCGCGAGATGCTTTCTATTTTAAGGAGAGCGACGCCGAAATCTTAAAACGGCTCGTGGAGTATCGCTATCTTCAGCCAGCCGACTTCGTAAGCCTTACCGGCCGCAACATCATTTCGCTCCGTCGGCGGCTTCTACAACTGTTGCGACAGGGCTATGTCGAACGGCTCACCTTGCCATTGGAACGCGAGCGGCCAGTGGGCAGCCCGCCCGATGCTTTCGTCTATCGACTTGCCGGGCGCGGCATGCGCACCGCGAAGGAGTACGGGTTTGCGAACGAGGACGACCGCGCGACCCGCGAGAAGAGCAATATGTTCCTCCCGCACGATCTCATGATCACGAGGATTCATCTCACGCTCGCGCTCGCGACGCGAGGCACGCCGCTCGAACTTGTGGGCTGGGAGCAGCGCCGGTCCGTGCTACTCGATTGGGCGGATAACGGGCGCACGCGCTTATCGGTGAATCCCGACGCGCTCTTTGGACTCAAGAACCGCGAGAAGCCGGAGGGCCAGAATACGAGCTACTTCTTCCTGGAAGTTGTCCGTTCTCGCGAGAGCGATTACCGGAAGGGTGAGTCCTACTTCATGCGCAAAATGGCGGCGTTCGCCGCCTATCACCGTCAGGGGAGACACACCGAGCGGTACGGAATCAGCAACTTTCGCGTCATCACCGTGACGCCCACAAGGCACCGCGCGGAGAATCTCTGTGAAAAACTTCAGAAAGCCGGGCTCGCATCCAATCGTTTCTGGTTCACGGACCACGCCGCGCTCTCACGTGACGGATCCGCAAGGATTCTTGAGAAGATATTCTTCACGCCGAAGGACGCCGAGGATGGCATGCGCTATGGATTCGGGAACTAGTGATTCTCACGGTCAAAGTAGGCGGACTTATTCCTGCGTTTCCTGTCGAACGATATTCTTCAGCGCGTGTCCGAAGTGGCGCGCGCCGCCGCCGTCATCAGTGCACCTGCCACTGTTTCGACTCGACTACCCGGATGCTGCCCTTGGGCACGTTGTGTCCGCAGTAGGGCGACTCGACCTGCCCGGCCGCTTCCAGTGTCTTGCCGACGAGGACGGATAGATTCAGGCCGACCCTCTCCTGGAACAGGTCGGGATACGGTGAGCAGACGACGAAGGTTGCGTCGGGCGATTCCTTGAAATAGATGGTCACCCACTGCGGGCTGCCGCCGGGCGCGACCTCGACCCGTGACACCGTGCCGACGACCACGAGGTTCTGTCCCATCCACTGCGGGTCGTAGGAAGCGGGAGACTGGCGGGAGCCCGACCATCGCTGGCGGTTATTCTCCTCGTTGCGTTCGACGATTTGTGCCGGCACCTGCGCGTCGGGGACGCCAGCGGCGGCTGCCGCTTTGGTTTGTTTCTGGGCTTCTTCTCTGGCAGCTTGTCGATCCCGCGCCTGCTGCAGCTGTGTTTCCGCGGCGGCGGCCTCAGCTTGCACCTGCTTCTGGCGCTCCTCCTTACCGGCTTTGGCGGCGGCCGCCAGAAAGTCCGCGATCATCTTTAGGCCAGCCTGCGCGTCGGCCGCTGAGCTGACACTAGAACTCCCGACCGATGCGTGGACATTCCGGTCTCCTGGCGCGGGTGCGACGTTTAGAATGTATCCTCCGCCCGAACAATCTAACTCGAAGCAACTCGAGGTGACCGGCTTGAAGTAAAGTGCCGTAGCGAACGAGAAAAATGGTCCAACGTTGCCTTCGGGATGATAGCTCGCGCAATCCGCCAGCGTGAGGTCTTTGACGTTGTAGCTCATCTTGTCGTCGTTGACACAGATTTTCCTATCCGCCTTCGTCATTATGTTCGATCCCGTGGAGCCGGTCAGAGCCATCTGGACCAGGTTGTTGGGGTTAAAACCAAAATCAGGCACGGGGTCGACCGTGCCCGTGGTCAGCTTGTCGTGGGGATCGAGGAAGGAAAATGCAATATAGGCCGGTTCCCCGGAGACACGATACCCACTTTCCGAATCTTGGTAAACGCGGCCGCAGATTCCAGGTCGAATTAACCACCAGCCCTCGACATGCCACAGGGGATCAAAGAGCGTCTCCAACTTTTTGGCGACGGTCACGTTGACAGCGACAGTTCCTTTATTGCAAACACCGAGGACCGCGACGCTGTATTGCTGTGCGCGCAAAGTCGAAGCAGCGCTCAACGTGATCAACAGGAGCACTATTTTCGTCATTGGGTGTCTCACGGGTTTCCTCCCCGGACCGGCGTTCCGCCATTGTGGAGCTGTGGGCCGATTTGCTAAACCGGTCCGCATGAACATTCTCGCCGCGGTAATTTGCGCGCGTCAGTTCTGCCTAGATATTCAACTCGGTGAGAGGGATGTCCAGCCGGTCGCAACGACCTTCCGCGTGCCGCCACTACCCTACGTGATTTGATACGTCAAACCGAAAGAAACACACGACAGAGTACAAACCCAAAACCCGTCAGACGTCTAATCTGTCCCATGGCTTTTCCCTCCGTTTGGTTTTCAGAGGTATCTATCTACTTGCGTGGCCTGCCTGCTTCTCAATGTGGGAACTGGTGAAGCAAGTGCGCCGATTCTGGCTCCGAGCCTTTGGAACTGTCAAGCATAAGTTCTGTCGTAAGAGCGAAGAGGGAGCAGCGATGCCGATACCTTTGGCGGGATTCTGGTTCACGGACTTCGCCGCGATCCCAACCGCCGAGCCCACGAAGATTCTCGAAAAACTGTCCGGGTTTCCTTGAAAGCACAGCCGCCGACTTATTTGCGTTTTACAGAGGGTTTTCTATGATTCAGACATGGGAATTTATCGACGAGTTCTTACAACAGTGCTTCTCATCGTGGTTATTGGTGCGGCAATTCTGTGGCTCTACGCGCGAAGCAACGCCGGCTCGGGCCCTTCTCGCTATATGCCCAGCGCCCCTTTGTCTACGTCCAGCGCCGCCTCACCTGTCTCCGAGCTAGCGACGAGCTCCGCGGCCCTTCCGACAGCAATATCGTCCGAACAGGAAGAGAGTTTTCCGAGCACAACTTCCACATTCGTTGGTATTGAAGCCGACGCCTTCTTTCAAGAAGATGTAAATATGCACACCCCGACGGTAGAGTTGCAGCTCATTGACCCTCAGGGCCGACGCCTCGGATATGTTGCCTCGGGGACAGATGCCTTCGAGATTCCTTTCGGCAGTTATGACCGCGATGACACTGGAGTGGACATTTCTGATTCCCTGCAAGCAGGCGATTATCAGCTCAAGGTTATCGGCCAGCGTTTGGGAACGTACGTTCTTTCGCCGATATGGTACGTCCCCGCAACCGGGTCGGGGCAATCGGGGTGGGATGAGCCCATCTTTGGAGTGTCAGAGGCGGGTTCCGAAGACGACTACGAGGTGTTGGTCGGTACCGACCCGCCTTCCGCGACAGTAACTGAAGAAGCGACCGTCTCGAGCACGCTGCAGGATATCGCCGCCAGCCTGAAGCTCGGCCTCTTGGATGATCAGGACACGGCCGAAACATTGTCGTCGATGTGGCTTTCAAAAGTGGGAGGGGTTTCAACGTCATCGGCGAAAATTGAACTTCTGAATTTGTTCCGCGCGCAAACAGCCGGCAAAAATGTGAGAGGACTGGCGGCTCAGGTGTTGCTGCGCGACGCCGATTCTCTGATCCAGGAAACGCAGGAGAATTAATCAGACCGCAGCGCGGCCAGGAGCCGCCAATACCAATAATTGAATCCCTAGAAAAACCCCGCGATGAACGTGGTCAGCAGCTCCTTGTCGAAATGGATCGCACCGTTCCCACTATTGGTTATCGTCAAGCCTACTATCGCGCCGTACCAGGCATCATTCCCGCTCATGGTTATAGGCGCGTTCGGAGCATAAACAACGCCATACGAATTAGAACCGCCCGAAAGATTGACTGTCCCTTTTCCTCCATAGAAGATCTGGAAATTCGCAGCTATTCCGGATTCGTTCGACATTTCTCCGCCGCTGAAATTCAATACGGTGGACACGCCGCTTCCGGCGATCTTCAGCGCGACTGCTCCCGGCGGAGAAACAGTAATCGTCGAGTTTCCGCTCAACGAGACGCTGTTAACGTCATAAGTCCCGGGTGTAAGCGTCAGAACAGCCCCTCCGCTCACGCTTATGTTTCCGTAGCTGCCCGGCGTGAGAGTTGCGCTCTTGGAGTAGCTCTGAGCGTTCGTGGGCGGTGCCGGAACGATGGCTGGCGGAGCTGGAAAGCTCAATGACTGACCGAGAGCAACCAGTCCGCCAGTGGCCGACGCGTTTCCGGAGGTAGTCAGGCCTTTTACGCTGGTCGAACTGCAAGTTCCCTTTGTCGCGTTCGGAGCGGACACAGAGCCGTATATTTTTGCGTTGCCGCTCAAAGTCGCGTTTCCGTTTGTTCCGACATTACCCCCGGTCGACTGTTTCGTTTGCGCGTATGTCCCGAGGCTCGAATTGAAGCTGTCGACGTACCCGCTTCCCGATATCGTAATCGCACCGCAAGTGGCGGCCGTTGCGGAGATGCCGTACGGAGCAGAATTGACATTGACCGTCACCGTGTGACTTGCGGTCGTGTAGTCAACCGAGTCCAAGGGCGTGAAATTCACCGAAAGAACCTCATTTTGTCCGATGCCGAGGATTGTGCCTATTGCCGGAGAATAGACAAACGTGCCCGACACGCTCGCAGACGCGTCGAGTTGGGTTCCGCTAAGTGCTGTTCCGTAATTGAGCGCTCCCGGGCTGGCCCAGGTGATGATCGGCATCGCGGGGTTGACTTGCAGCATGACCGACGCATTCGCGGTTTTGTAATCGACCGTATCCGTCGGCGCGAAGGACACCGTCAACATGCGCGTCCCGGCGCCAAGCACCGTGCCGATTCCAGGCGAGTAAGTGAATGCCCCGGCCACGTTCGACGACGCATCAAGCTGCGTTCCACTGAGCTGAGTCCCATAGGTGATCGGGGCCGGGGCGGTCCAAGAGACGATCGGCATCGCAGGGCTGACTTTCAGTGTCACGCTGGCAGTCGCAGTCGAATAGTCCGCTGTATCTGTCGGCGAAAACGTCACCATTAATGTTTGCAGTCCTGCGCCCAACACTGTGCCGCTCGAAGGCGAATAAATGAAAGTACCAGGTATGTTCGCCGTAGCGTCCAATTGCGCCCCGCCGAGCGACGTTCCGAATGTTATGGGAGCCGGACTTGCCCAATAGATAGTGGGAACGATTGGCACGTGATTGACGCTGAATGTCGAACCGGGCTGGGGTGAATACGTTATCTGGTACAAAGCCTGTTCCCCAGGATTTGTAACTCCGGTGACAGACGTGTCCTGGACTGTGCCGTCCGTCGCGACCGCGCGGATGTCTAGCGTGTACGTGCCTGAAGTCGTGCCTGTCAGTTGCAAGCTAAAGGTGCCACTTACTGGCGTTGGAACATAAAGGGTCTTGAGCCCAGTCGGATCTCCGTTTGATGAGCCGTCGCCGGTATCGTCGGCGAGGGGAAATCCGCGCAAATAACTTCCGAACGGGATTTCAAAGGCATCCGTGCCGGTCTGAAGATTCCCAAGGGAACGACCTTGCGGATCCGTGAAGAGTAATTCGACAGGAGATTGGGCGACGATGGACAGGGCCGCTCGATTAAACGACTGCGAGTCCCGATAAGCAAGCGCGCTTGTCACGGGGAACTGACGAAACGCGTTGTTCGCGGTAAACCCTGATATGTGATCGTTAAGGGTCGGTGGTGCAGCGCTCCAACCTGGATCGGCGACGATCCAGTCTGACGGCCCCGCGGACGATTCTCCGGTTACAAAAACATAGTGCTGCCCGGTCGCTTGTGTGGAGTGATTGTCGTACTCAGTAAGTTGCAGGATAACTCGGTCTCCGTTCTGGCAGACATGCGTTTGCAGATAGCAGTCAACCGAACTTAAGGATGGGTCGCAGCCCGGGTTTGAGAAACTGTTGACTATTGAACCGCCGTCCAGCAGTTGAACAACATCGGGCGCGTTTGCCTGTTGCGCTGCGCCGTTTATCAACTCGGAAATTCGCCCCCAAGCTGGCGTAAATTCACACCAGTCAGGCTGATTTTGTGGATTGGAGCTCGTGCAATCCGCGATGCAAAAGAAGCCGTTGTTGCCATATCCGGTGGGCTGCAGATCGTTAAGGGACGCGTCGAGCAGTATTGGTGTCGGCGAACCGGAATTGGGAGCCGTTGGAAAAAAGCTAAACGAGGTCAACATGGTTGCTGCAGAGCTCAATGCGCAGCCGTAGTTTTGAGTTGGGCACAACGCGTATCCGCTGGTCGAGTACGGTGGTTCGGGTTCGGGCGGACCATTCGGCTGCGGCACTAGTTGTGGGCATACACTGCCAGCGGGGCAATGGCCGAAATTCAGTGGGACTGGTTGCTGCGGGTCTAGTAGAAATCCATACTGATAGAACGGCGTAACTCTCACTTGACAGGCAGCGGGGCAACATGAAGTTACCGTGACCGACCCTGCGACCGTAGAAATCCCACTCGAATTTTGAAGCGTAATGGCTAACGTGCGGTCAACCGGACATCCCGTCCCGAACTGAATTAGCTGGGTCGAGCCCTGAGGAATCGTAACGTGGATTCCGACGTCGGGTTGCATCCATGTGTAGGTGTCGTCTTCTGCGAAAAAATGGGCGCTGAGAGTATCTGAACATCGGATGAAGAACTGGTAGGAAGCAAAGCCGTCAAAACTTGAGTTCTGAATCGTAACGGTTGGGAACTCCCTGGTCTTGGTGCAAGCGGGATTGGAGCAACTCGGACATTCAGTCGCAGTTGTTGGCACTGCCACATTCGGCGGAAAGTTAGTGGCGCCTGGCTCGGGGACGGCGGGACAGGAAGGTTGCTGGCAAGCAGCTCGAGATGGAAAAAGAAAGACAAGCAGCAATAGGCTGGCGGCAGATGTTAGGAATCGCATGAGTTAGTCACGGCAGGGGTTGAGGAGCTCCGTGACATTGCATTTCCCACAACGCACCCGGCAACAAGAATTCGCAGTGAGGTGGTGAAGAACCTGTGGTGTGCCACGGGACGCCTCCTTCGGCATGTTCAGGTGCAGTGTCTCGATGAGCGCGTGCTCGTCAGACGTTCCCGGTGAAAACGATTGACCGAGGAGAAATCTGGCCTCAGTCGTTTATGCGATGCGTGAATGATGCTCGTGGCCCGTCGTGTTCGGGTTATCGATTTATAGGAACCCAGGGCCGATCTAGGGAAAGGGCCTTGCCTCGTTCGAGCTTGCGTGAGCCGTGGCAGAATTGACGTGTGCTCTAACGAAGCGTGCGCGGATTTTGGCCCCGCTGCCTTGTGCGAGTCAAGCAGAATTTATTCTAAATTAGTAACAGTACTCCGAGAGGACTACCTATCGTCCGGCCATCTTCTGCGCCATCGAAATCAGTAGGCGCCGCTTAGACTCGGGCATGCGCGCGAGGAACCGACACAGCGACTTCCAGTAGTTCATTTCTTTTCTCGAGTTGCCCCAGACGACCTTAGCCGCACCGCTCACTTCCTTGAAATCCAGAGATTCAGGCGCCGTCGTCCCTTCATAGAAAAGCTGATACAGAGGAACATCGAAACCATGCGCGAATTTCTCGAGGGTTTCAAGCGAGGGGACGGTGTGGCCGTTCTCGACGCGAGACGTATAGCAGCGAATCAAGCCGGTGCGCTGCTCGATGTCACCTTGCGACAGCTTCTTTGCTTCACGAATAGCCCGGATTCGCTCGCCGATCAGCATGGCTTAACCCCTTCTGCTCAATCTAAGGCCCTCGAAAGCTAAGTACGCTGAGGTAGGAATAGCAACCGCGCTTACCCACATCGGAACCGCCCATCCGTTCAGAACCACTTCCCACCTCAACGCCAGCCTCAAAACATGCATCGCCGCGACGAGGAGAAAGATCAATCCGGCTACAAGCGAGGATGTTTTCGGACTCATCGCGTCCGCCTGTCACGTCCTCGGCTCATGGAGCCATACCTTCATCCATCCAACGCTGGAACAACACTATGCGATCACTCGGCCAGGGTCCGTCGCAGGGCATGCTGCCTTCGGCGAGGGTCGCATAAATCTTTTCCGCTTTCGCTTTGACATCCATGAAGGAGGACAGGTCGATCCCGTATTTCTTCATCGAGTCCACGTCGGGCGCGTCACGAAATAGTGGTCGAATATCTTTCGCAAAACTCAGCGCCATGAACGCCTCCAAGGAAGAGCGTCACAAGCGTGCAGATTCTACGCTCGGCGCAGTTCGATAGGTAGACTAAAAGAATGCGCCATTAGGCGACAGCTTTTTTCGCTTGCGCTCTAATCTTTGCCCAGCGTTTCTTGGCAGCTCTTGAAATCTTTGCTCTCGCTGACGCGGACAGCACACGCTTCTTCACACTCGTGAGGTCCTTACTCGCCGACCTACCCAGAGCCTTCGCTGCCGATTGCAAGCAAATCAAATGATTCTGTAACTTTGCTAACTGCTTTTTTGCCTTTTTCTCCTCGCGCCTAATTGCTGCCAATATGCTCATGATTCCTCCGCGATCAATCTACCTGAGAGATCGGCTCACACCAATCCTTTTCCTTCCGGATATCGTATTCAACTTGATAGCAGTAAGGTTGAGCAGGCGGTCGAGAACCACGTCGTTCGGTCACCGCGTAAATTAAGAGTGAACCCCTGGAACCTCTCGGTCCCAATTCGGAGCCTGCCGCGGTGGCAAATTCGTTGTGTCGAGTACAGGGGAAGCGTACGATGCGCGAGGCTGAGGTCCAAATACGAAATTCCGGATAAAAACACTTGAAGCATCTCTGACCCGGTCCCTTCAAACTGGTCGGACTCGGCGAGATCCTACACTCTCGCTTCCGCATCCCAAGGTGCGGCGTACTCCGATAGTCTACGGCGAATAGATGTTGCAAACTCTCTTGAGTGGGTGAGTCGAAAATCACACGATCCGGTAGTAACGAGGGCGGCCACGACGCCGCACGAAACGTTTCCGCCAACGTCTCGGAACAAAGTCCCCCAAGTCCCCCAAGTCCCCAAGTCCCCGGAATCCCCCTGCATCGCCTATCCGTGTCCGTACTTATCCCAAAACTTCCATTCGAACAGAATTCCAATAATCCAAGCCTTATATCCAGTCGGCGCGGTCGGCGTTTTCTTCAGAATGCCTTTAGCAATCTGGTGGTAAAACTCATAGTTCTCTAGCACTCCGATAGCGATAACTCTCCAGACCAGCAGCAAGCCTGCTTCGATCAGGATCCACTGCCAAGAGGTAAGTTGACTCCATTCCTTCATCACCCAGACGATGCAAAATGCCGGAAAAAGGAAAAATAGCGCCGAATAGAACTGGTGCAGACGAAACACTTCATCCACCGCCGCTTGGAGTTCGGGGATCGCATCCTTGTCGATGTCCTTGAAATCCGAGGGCTTAAAGGACAGCTCGTGCAACAACCACCTCGAGAAAACGGCCGTTCTTAACCCGTTGAGGAGAAGGCCCAAGCTGATGGCAAGAGCCGTCGCAAAGGTCAAGTGCTCTCCATCTTTCAACAGGAACTTCCCAATGTCCGAATCAAAATAGCCGAGGACACCCAGCGCAATTGCCCCCGGCAGAACGTAGGCAGCAACTAATCCCAGCGAAGTCGTGCTCAGATCTTTCGCAGATTCGCTCACGGCGCTGTCCTCCTTCCGGGTTTGTTGAGCATGTAACGGTTCGAAGCCATCGTCTCAGGAGTGCATATTTCGACTCCATTTGAAGGCCGCTGCGTCGCTGCAGTTCGACGCAAGTACGGGCCGTTCGACCCCGCATGGGTCCCACTAATCATGCGTTTTATGCACCATGGAAAATACGGAGATAAGGGCCTTGCCTCGTTTGGGCCTACAGGAACCGTGCAACAGTGACGTGTGCTCGAACGAGATGTGGCCGGATTCTGGTCTCGCTGCCTTGTTTGAGTCAAGAAGTATTTCTTCCGCACTGGTAACGGTACTCGGAAAGGAATACCTATCGCCCGGCCATATTCTGCGCAATCGAAATCAACAAGAGATGTGAAGTCGAATCCGAATCACGCGTCTCCCGCGATTCCGTTCTCAATCCGCGATATCGGGTGAATTCTTCATAGCCGTAGAAAGCCCGAATTGCATTATTCTCTTGACACTAATAATTTGAATCTATATATCTGACGGCAATTATCGCGAATCCACATAGGGGTGTCGTATGCAATTCCTCTCACATGGAAATTCTCATAATTGTTTGTCAAAGCGATTGTTGGCGTGCTCCATCCTGGCGTCATTTGCGATTGGGGGCTGTATCTCTCCGACGTTGAACAGGCAGGGCCAATGGAATAAACAGTTCTCATACTTTAAGGCGATTCAAAATGACTTTAGCGGCACTACGTCCACCCTCGATTGTACGGATTATGCGAAATGGGAGATCGCCAAGGACGGGAAGAGCGGAGTGACCGTCCTTCAAAAGGCGCGCTGCTACACTCACGACACGTCAATAAAAGAAACCGATCGTGCGGCACTGAGAAACGCCATAGTCGAGGAAGCTATCACTATCGTAAATCATATTTATGGTGACTTTGAGCAAAAGGAACTCCTAACACGAGGCTATATCGACACGGCGTTCGACGTCGCCGACCTCGGCTTGACGGCCGCAGCCGCTGTTTCGTCTTTGGGCAGCACACTCGGCGCAACGGCGACAGCGACGCTGGGAATGCAGAGCGGCGTCAACAAGAATTTTTATAACGCGCAGACAACTGTGGCTATCAATTCCACCATGCGCGCGCTAAGGCTGCAACAGCTAGCCGCGATTCGTCAGAGGGAAACATTGACAATAGTTTGTACAACCACAAACAATATATCGCCTCAGGCCGGTTCGCAACCGCAGTGCTACACGCTCGAGCAAGCCCTTAACGACGTTCAGGAGCTGTACCAAGTCGGAACTGTCCAGGGCGCGCTCGTCGAGATCAATAACAATTCGGCATCTAAAACTAACGACGCACAGAGCAAGCTTTCGACCCTGACTTCGCAGATAGTGGGGGGCGCGAGCACGCCTCGAGCGGCACCTGGCATTACTGCCGTCACTCCGTCATCTGCACAGGTTAAAGTAGGTCAGAGTCAGTTGTTCAGCGCCGTGGGAGCAACAGGTGACGTCGATTGGCAGGTAAACGGCGAGTCCGGTGGTGATTCCACGACTGGATTGATAGACAGCACCGGTAATTACAAGGCACCTGCATCAGTACCGGCCCCGCCGGACGTGACCATAACAGCGATCTCCAAGAGCGACGGCACAAAAGCAACGGCGACGGTGACCATAATTCACTAAATTCCTCCACGATGGGCAATCAAGTTGATCTTCGCGCTGCGGCCTTCAAAATTGCGCTTTCGTCCTGCTTAGTGCTTTCCACTGTGACACAGTTGGGTGCCAACGTCATACCATGCTGGATCCGGTGTCGACATCCACCTGCAATTACCTCGGCGCAACAGATGGCTCCTGTACTACGTTCTATGAGCAATCCTCCATTAACGTTTTTGCAGAGGGCTACCGGCGTCTTAACAACTTATTGCGGAAAAATGTGGGGAATTCAGGGCTGGAGAAATTATCACATCCAAGCACAGGTAACTGGCATCGTAACTCACGCTGCCGGGTCGACCGACGGTCTCTACACGATCGATGTTCGGATTACGGACCTGACGCTTAACCATAAGGAAGTTTCAATTTCGTGCCCGAGTTTTATACGCATTGAAGTTTTTCCACTGGTACGATTTGGCGCCCCACTGCCCCACTACCCTGGTGACGTCGTTTGTATTGCGGGCGGCCTCTACTGGGATGCGGATGGCTTCTTGGAGATTCACCCGGCCAAATCGCGTGATATCTCACGCGGGCAGTGCCAAAGCGTCTTTTCACAGCAGAGGACGGGTGACCGAAGATTGGCGACGGAAAATTTCTTTGCGTACTTAACAGGATGGTAGATGCTGGTAGCCCCCAACTCCGGAGTCCAGCGCCTAGACCCTCACGAATGTAATGCACTCCTTCGTCGAGTGGCTATTCTTGTAGGAATGCTCATTGCATTATCACTCACGTCGACGAGCTCTGCTGCGCCTGGCCCCTGTTCGGTCGAAGGCAGCAATACGGAGATCACCCTCACGGTCGCGCAAGCCGGTCAGTTACCCCTGTTCATCATCTGTTCGGGCCCAGCTCCGGCTTCCAGAACCGTGAGCATTGGCATCACAACCTTTTCCGGCGACGCAGGTTCGCTTGATGCAGTGAAACTACTGCTACCACCCGACTTCAGACCCACATCAGATAGCGGCCCAGTACCTATCGCTTTCGCTCCCGTCATCCAGGTTCACTTGCAGGTTCCCGTGCTGCCGAGCGAAGCCAAATACACTGGCAGAATTTACATCACGGCCGAAGGCGCAGACCCATCCGTTGCAAAACTTACTTTAACCCGTGGCGTTCCTCCTGGAAGTCTCGTCCTTGATCACCAGCAACTAACATTGCAGTTGACACTGCCTATCTGTTGCGGTCCGCCGAAGGAATCAATTTCAGTTACCATTCGGGACAAGACTCAGCAACACGGAATCCAGAATATCCGAGTGGGTCTTCAGAATGTGCTGAAACAACCCGGCAGTGGCTTCGATCTCCGAAAAAATGTCTTGTTCACAGTCAACGACGAGGAAGTGAAAGACCTCGACCAGTGGCCTCCTGCCAACCCCAACACTGAAGGCGAGCTGGCGCGCTCCTTTGGTCCCGGCGGTCAGTCCGAAATCGGTATGCGGTTTAAGGATCTGGAGCCTGGCGAATACAACGTCACCCTCGCCTTCTCAGCCGCAAACGCTATTACTGATGATACGCAAAAGCTTGTCCTCATCTTGCAAGTGAGGCAATCCATCTGGTGGTCCATCGCGCTCCTGATTATTGCGGTCATCTTTTCTTTCGTCGCCAGCAAAGTCCTCACTTCCATGGTGCACCGGTACCTTTTCATCAGTCGGATTCGAAAACTGCGCCCCTCCTGGCTCGCTGACGAACCGGCAACTTTTCCGGTAGTCTGGGTGCGAGCAGCCATGCGAGAGACGGAGGAACTGAGCCAGCGTTTCTGGCTTACTGGCGTCGACCAAATCGAAACTCGAGTGAATCAGATCGAAGCCCTTATCGGCATCTTGGGTTTGGTGCGCGCGGCACGTCAAGGCCTAATGCAGTCCAAGAGCTTGCCGCGCCTGCCTCGTGTCCGCTCGATCTCAGCTGTCAACGCAATCGCCTCAAGCCTTACCGCCGATCCCTTGACCGATGCCCAGCTGGCCGACCTCAAAACGAAACTGGCGGCCTTTTCCGCTTGGCTCGACGCCACGAAGATGAACGATTGCTATTGGACAGTGGTACGCGAGGAGATCACGACACTTCTCCTCAGAGTTAGCCCGGCCGAGATTCCCGATGACCAACAGAGAGCACTTTTGGTTGAACTTGCGGAAACACTTCGAGCGGCGCTGATCAACAAACCGGGAGATCTCGATGGCATGATGAAGGTAGAACGCGCATTTGCGACACTAAAAATCCTTTGGAATTGGCAGGGCACCGATGATTTCGCCCAATTTATCGATCTGGTCAAAAGAGCACCCGTAGGAAGGACCTCCCCGACTGCGCGGGACATTGACGAAACTCTTCTTGAGCAAATATTTGACCTTGCCGATCGCCGTACTTGGGAACTGTTGACGAAAGCCAATAGCGAGAAAAGACTTCGGATTCTTTTTTCGAGGTCCGATACCACGGAACCCCCCGAGGCGTACGATCCGTTATCCTTTCACATCGCCGCGAGCGATCCAAGAATCGATAACGCCTACCTGTTTAAACACGGCCTCAGGTTCGATTGGAAATTCAGGCTCATATTCAAGAGGAAGTGGCTTCGCTCTAAAGCGACCATAGAAAGCGCAGAAGAGTCCCCTTTGAAGACTGACGGCTCCACGCAAAAGATCGAACTTTCCCCAGTTACTCTGGGGCCCCGCGTGGTCCAATACGTGCCTCGCGGCGGCCAGCTCAGCCTCACCGCCACTCTCAAGAACGATAAAGGCGCCCCGCTGGACCTAGCGAGCTCCTTGCCATCCTCGATTCTCGTTGTTCCTAACTCGGACTTCGGTACGTTCCGAGGATTGGCGCGCGTAGAATCGATCTCCTGGGTCCTTTCCGCGGTCGTTGCCGTCGTAACTGGACTCTCGATGTTTTACTACAAAGGGCCGACATTCGGGAGTTTCCAGGACTACCTCACTCTGTTTTTGTGGGGCGCCGGTGTGGATCAAGGCAAAAACTTCCTGCAAGCGATGCAGACATATTCGACTCCGACCTCAAAGACGAACTGAAAGGGAGCTTGTTTCTGGCGGATCACTATTATTCGTACTTTGAAAATAGGAGACCACGATGGGACTCAATGGCGGCACAGACACTTCGACCCTAAACCTTCAAATCTATGACGGAACCCGGAATCTGCTGCCGGACGGCCACGATATTCTCATCCGTATTTTCGACGGAAATCAGAAGCAGGTATTTGTGGGCGATAAAACGAGTTCGTCCATCGCATTCACGAGTCTGCCATTCTATGACAACTCTGCTGACAACTTCGCCGTGATCATCAGCTCTTCCGGTTATCGCCAGGCAGGCTTTACACCAGTTTCCCTGTCACCTCGACTACCCGCGCGACTGGACCTCATGCTGCTGCCGCAGGATCCCCATTTCAATTTCTCCTCGGCAGCCTGGGTAGCCATTAAATCGCTCCTACCTTTTCTCGCTAATGGTCTTACTGACACGGCTGCCGAGGAACGGTATACAGATCTCATGGAAGAGCGGCCCCCTAGCCTCGCTGCACTCCTAAACATTACAACGGCTATGAGCCAAATCTTCCTCCCCGTCGGTACGCCCCTTGACTATTTGAAGCAGGTGCTCTGGGACGACAGCGTGGCTCAAGACCGCTTTTTTGCATACGCGGATTCTAAGCTCATCGATCAAGTCAGGCTCGCAGCTGCACAGGGTTTGTTCGCGCCAGAGGTAGGTCCCGGCTTCTTTCATCCAGGAGCTAGCGCTAGCTGGAAACAGGTGCAATTCGGAGAAGCAAATGTGCAGCTAACATTTCATGAGGACCAGAAGGCCGTTATCGACGGCGTTGCCTGCGTCCTCGTCGAACCTGATATCGATTACTACAAAGACCTTTTGGCTCATGCACTACTCGAGGTCCTCCCTAACAAGCTCACAGGAGGATTGACTAACCCGGTTGAAGTCTACGTTCTTCGTTGGATCGCTGGCCGACATGCCGGTGTACCAGAATTTAATCCGCCTTACATACTGGATACGTAATTTTGCACAAAAGGATAACATGCTGTCTGATCGTACATTCGCCTGAAGTCGCTGCCGTGCGTTTCCGGCCAAAAATATAACCAGTCCGAGAGTTATCAGGCACAGACATAATCGAGGGAAGATATGAATGAAATCAACGCGCTGATAGATATGTCCCACCACAATCAAAGCTTGGATTTCCAGCAGATAAGGAATGAGGGCGGAATTCTCGGAGTGATCCATAAGGCGACGCAAGGTCTAGGTTTCAAGGATCCTACGTATTCAGCACACATGGATGGCGCCCTTGGCGCCGACTTGTATTGGGGAGCGTACCATTTTGGGACTGGCAGCGAGGGTGTACAACAGGCGGAATTCTTTCTGAAATGTGTAAATCCCGGACCTCAAACACTATTGGTACTAGACTTCGAGTCGAATGCTCAAGGCCCGAGCATGACGATGGAGGAAGCGCGGGCGTTCGTTACTCACGTGCACGACGTCACCGGGCGCTGGCCCGGCCTATATTCAGGCCACTACATAAAGGATTTGCTCGGGACGGGTCAGGACGCCGTCCTCGCCAACTGCTGGTTCTGGCTGTCGCAATACGGTCCCACGGCGGTCGTTCCGCCAAATTGGCCGGCATGGACAATCTGGCAGTACACGGACGGAGCAAACGGACCGGAGCCACACGCTGTGCCCGGTGCAGGCTTTTGCGATCGAAATAAGTTTGCCGGAGACGAATCCGCGCTTCGTAAGCTCTGGGGCTTGCCACCTCAGGGCTCCTAGAGAGAGGCCCAAGCCATGGGATTCCGGCCTCGCACCTGCCAATTTCTGCGGTCCGCCGTACGGCAGGCGATGATGAGCAAACCCACTGCGGTCAGAGCGCAGATTGTCGTGAGGCGCCATAGCTGACCTCAATAAGCAGTTCGTTGCTTTCCGTAAGGGAACTACCGTGCGCGCGACTCTGCGCGCGCCCCAAGCCCTTGTCAAAAAAATTTAATCTACTATGACTATAGCCGTCGAAGCTTCTGTACGCCTCGCGTATTACTCAGATGTGTGATGAAAAGAACCGACAACATCGTGCTTGACATCTCCATTCATCGGCAATAGACTCCGCGTCCGCAGGAGGCCCATCCCAAAGCACTATCCCGGGTTCACACGGGCCGGCCCAAATCCGAGCAATCCTCTCAGGAGAAGAAGGAGACCGTGTCAGTGTTCGTCGAATTGAGTGCGACTGAGCTAAGGCCTAACAGTGTCGTTGCCTTGATACGGGACCACGCTTGACCCGAATAAATCTGGGAGGTGACCCATGCCAGGCATTCTAGAAACAATCAGTCAATTCAAGGAACCTGCGGCCGTTGTGGCCAGCGCTGTCGCGGTTTTAACCGGGATCGCAAAAACGGGCTCCGAGTTTTTGCAAAGCCGATCACAAGCCTCCAAGAATGACAAGTTGCTCACAAAAATACAGGGGTTGGCTATGGCTCGTCAGGCATTGGCAGGAATTTCACAAGAAGCGGAACCAGCCGGGATTATTGAATCCGAGCTCTCAGAAGCGATGCGTTTGTTTGCGCATGGTTCGAAACAGGAAAAAGAGACGCAAGCATATGAACAGGGCCTCAGTCTCTTCCAGCGTGTCTTTGTGCTCTACCGCCCATTGGGCGCTCGTGCGTGGATAGCCCAGATTATCTGCTGGATGGCCTTGTTTGTTCTGGTTTTTGGCGCAATTGGCGCCGCGGGTTCAGACGAGACCAACGAATTCTCATGGGAAACATTCCGGACTAATTGGGCGGATGGGATGTGGATTGCCCTGCTATTCTTTCTTGCCATCTTTCTTCTTTCGCGCCTGTGGGCTGTCTCGGAACGAAAGAAATATGTAAGAACGCATGGCAAAGTGACAGTCGATAAGAAGCGACCGGTCATCGGCACGATAGTCGCGATACTTTATGCCGGATTGGGAATAACCGCGATCGTCGCAGGCGTAACATTCATTTCGAGCGGCGCCGCGACCTCCGTGAAGTTCAGCCTGTTTGGACTGGTACTCACGAGTTGCGGCTATGCGGTCTGGAGGTTCCAAAACTTACGCGATCATCATGAATTGCTTACAGGCAAGAAGGCTGGCTTTCTATTATTGCCAGAGGTTCTATTAGTCGCGATCGTTGTCTTTAACGCATGGGGTATTATTGATGCTAGTTCGAAGAATAATATCTCGAATTACTGGCGGAATTGGCTAGCCCAACCAATAATACCCTTTATCCTTTTCCCCTTCAGCGCTATTCCTCTCTTTGTCTCCATACGGTCTTGGTGGGTGGTCCGAAAATCTTTAAGTCTAGGTGCTGCTGTTTCAAAGCCATAATTTACTCACTTTAGTGACTACGGGCAATAATTCTTGAGGCGACTTTTCGGTTTGCCTTTGTCTCGTGCCATGGATACGCGGGAGAATTGCCGACCCAATTTCCGAACGAACCCTCGCTTGTGCCGCAGGTATCAAAGCTTGCGAGACTCGTACCCGCCGATTTCCGAGGCCTGCCGTACCGCTAAAATTCGAGGCCTGATCCGCCAATATCCGAGAGCTCGCAATCGATGCTTGTGGGCCCGGCCAACCTAGTTACGAGTATGCGCCGTTCGGAGAAATCGACGCCGAACGCAGGGTATATTCAACAAGACACGCCCAGCGAGTGACATAAGCGGTCCTAGCAAAACGAATTAAAGGCGTTCTCACTGCCAGAGGAACGATTGGATATCCAGGACAAGCTCGCAGCGCTACTCGACGATCCCTCGTTCCAAAAGATCGATCATCGTCTTCGAAGATTTAACTTGTTTGAGGCGATGGGTGCGGTTCATCGAGAATTGGAGCATTCGAATTTCCTCGCTTTTATTTTATCGCCGGCGCGGCCGCATGGTCTCGGGACAGAGTTGCTGTTGCGCGTCCTGAGCACTGTCCTCGCGAAAGTGCCCGATAATCTGCGAGTCATTCGAGCACTCGAGTTGCTGGTAAGCGATCTAGATGGTGCCATAATCCACCGAGAACGAGACAACATCGACTTGCTGATAGAGATTAAAGAACTCAGGCTATGCGTGACGATAGAAAATAAGATTTTCCCACGTGTAGGCGGCGACCAGTTAGCTCGGTATAAGGACATTGTCGAGCAACGGTTTCCTGAGTACCGCCGAATATTTGTCCTTCTTACTCCCCGCGGAGCCCAACCTGATGAAGCTGACTATATCGCGCTTGGATACAGCGAGTTGGCGGAAATCATCGAGAAATTGCAGACTGAGCGTGAAGAGATTTTGTCTGATGAGTTGTCTCTAATCCTGCGCCATTATCTCGAAATGCTGAGGAGAAAGATCGTGGAAGACCCTAAGCTCGCCGATCTTGCACGACGGCTCTACGAAAAGCACAAAGAAGCATTCGACTTTGTGAGTAAGGTCCGGCCGCAACCGAAGAACCTGCTGGACGACCTGCGCAAGCTTCTCGAATCGAATTCCTTGGTCAACGAGGACCGCCGCACTTCGGCGATATTGCGGTTCGTTCCCGTCGCATGGACAAACACGCCGCAGCTCAATTCATGCCTACGTTCGGAGTGGACAAAGACAGGTCGCAGTCTGCTTTTCGAAATCAAGGCAAATGAGAATAACCGACTGATCATCGCTCTCATCCTCGGCCCGTCGGACGATTTCGCCTTCCGGAAGGGACTTTATGATGAAGCGTGAAAGAGGGGAAAAGTTTTCCCAGGTATCGTAAAGCCGATGGGAAGGAAGTGGTCGACGATCTTAGTAAAGAATTGCTTTCGGCCTCGGAAGCCAAAGGCATGAGCCACCAGGAACAAGTCGAAGCAGTCGAGGTCGAATGGCAGAACTTTGTGGACCATGAGCTGCCGGCGTTGACTGCGGAGATTTTGGAAGTTCTCAAATAGAACTGACGGAAGGCCCGCCGTCCCACTCGAGAATTTCTTTATCAAATTTTGAATTTTCCTTCACGAGCGTGTGTAGAGAATGAGGTCACACGCTTCATGAACGAACAAAGCATCGAATTCCACATCGCGGCACGCGACTGCTTCGGCACGCTTGCGACGACCCTCGACTTACTGAAGCAGGCCATCGAAGAACGCGGCTACCAGCCAGAGGACGCCGACCTCCTGCACCGAATAACCGCCGACCTTTTATATCTCCGAGCGCACCATACCGTCCAATAGCAGCGAGTGACGAACGGATCAGGATAACTCCGCGCTCCCATAGGTCGCTTGAAACCCCGCCAATTCCCGAGGCCCACCCCAGAACCCTCGCGATGTGAGGTGCGCAGCCCGAACGGAACAGGAATATTACCTGCAGTGCCGGGCGGTTCCGCCCTCGTCCCTGCCAATTTCCGAGTCCTGCCGTACTTCTAAAATCCGAGGCCTAACCCGCCGAAATCCGAGACTTCCGCCATTAGCTGATGCGGAAAGTAGAATCAACTCATGTGAAGTGATACGCTGCGGGCTCCCATGAATACTCCGTCGTGGGTTCTCGCACTGTTCATAGCTGCGGCAGCGGCACAGATTATCGCCTGCGCGACGAGTCTCCGACGAGGGAGGTTGTGGTTGGCTTTAGGATTTATTGCCCTCATTATTGTCACCGGCCTTTCTCTATACCCCACGGAAGAAGGATATGGCAAAAGATCGTTGTCAGAGAAAACAGTCACGCTTAATCCAGGATCATTGGACGTCGATACATTTTTGGGAGCACTGAGTCTAGGGGAATATAAGGTGACTATGGATCCGTCCGTGGCGCACGAATTGAAGCAGAGGGGCGTTAAGATCAAGACGTCCGCGTATCAGGACGTGCCCTTCCCGTATGTTCTCGACCACGTTTTGATTCCACAGTTACCAGGGCCACAGCAATGGGAATATGAAGTCATCGGGAAAACAATTCGCATAAAACGGAGGTGGTTGCAATGAGGCTCGTGCTCACGTTCTTCTTGGTGTTCGCTGTTCCCATAGCTTTTGGTTTCAGTTGCAAGGTGACCTGTCCCTCGGGCTATACCGGCGCGTGCGTTGGAGATCCAAAAGAAGGCTGTACTTGTTCATGTGAAAAAGACAGCAAAGATGCAAAACGCGATGTCCTTGATGCTCTTAAGGCAGCAGGTGCGTCCGCAGAATTCCAGGAAAAGGTCAACAAGCTTCTTGCCAACGTGCACGAGTTCGCAGAACAGAGTTTGAATGACGAAAAGACGGGCAAACAATTTACGATCATGCTGCAGCAACAAAAGTGAAGTCCAGAATTTCGACCTGAGTCTCGCTCCTTGACTCAGGCGCGCGATCGACAATACTTAAGTCAGTGGCTCATTGAATTCGGAATGGATCGAACCTTGCGGGTTCGATCCTGCGGTTCGGTCCTCCCTGAGGATTCTTATGGATCAAACCGAAAACGTAAGAGATTTCTGGACGGGTTTGATTTCTTTCTTCGCGATCGCGGCAGTCCAGATTGCGGTGCTAAGTTCGCCCGAAATAAGCAATCCACAAGGTACCGCTCTGATGGTCCTGATAATAGCGCTTTTCGTTACGACGCTTCGATGCTGGAGTCCAAAGAAATTCGAAGGACCCGTGGACGATTCCAGAACTGAACGACCTAACCACAAGACGCCCACATGATGGGCGTCTGTTTTTATTGTCTCAAGATTTGAACTTTGGCCGAACCCCGCCAATTTCCGAGACCACCGACTTGAGAATTTCTTTATCATTTCTTGAATTTTCCTTCATGAGCCTGTGTAGAGAATGAGGTCACACGCCCATGAACGAAGAAGAGATCGAATTTCACATCGAGGAGAACGACTATTTCGGAACGTTGGCGACAACGCTCGACTTATTCACGCAGGCGATCGAAGAACGCGGGTACCGCCCGGAGGACGCCGACCTCCTGCGCCGGATAACTGACGGCCTCCTCTACCTCCAAGCCAATCACACGATCCAGTAGCAGCGAGTGTGGCGAACGGATCAGGATAACTCCGCGCTCCCATAGGTCGCTTGAAACCCCGCCAATTTCCGAGGCCTGCCTCTAGACCCCGCGATGGGAGGCTCCGACTCCCGAACGGAACAGGAATATTACTCGTAGTGCTGGGCGGTTCCGCCCTCGTCCCCGCTAATTTCCGAGTCCTGCCGTGCTGCCAAAATCCGAGGCCTGACCTGCCGAGATCCGAGCCCTCGTCTGCTTGCGTCTCTAACTTGCTCAAAAAAAATCCCCGATCGTTTGAACGGGGAAATACATGACCAAGATTTCTTGCTGCTCGAGACTTGACTCAAGCTTTTGTTTCCATGCGGCAAAAAATTCCCTCGCCTTTTCAGACTCGTGAATTTTCGCCAGACAGAACAAATATGTCAGTCGGTCGATCACAATCGTTTTTTGGTTTTTTCTTTGCCACCAACCTTTGAAAGGTGCTGGTCCCATGGGATCTGCCTGCGTGATCCCTTCAAGGTTTTCTCTGGTCGCCTCAACAAACTCGAGTAGCGACGCCTCCGGCAGTGCGTGGATTGTGGTTTCTTTCTTTCCTGTTCGAGAGTCGCGGCTGGTTAATTTGTAGACCACCGGAACGAAGACTTCGAACCGAATATAATGCGCCATGCGTGGCTACAACCAAGCGCTTCGAATCATTTTCTCGGTTACATCGGTTACAAAAGCTGATACGAAATTTGCAATTGGTCCAAAATGCGCAAAGAGCGTTCCGGCACGACAAGTACTCCCTTGCGGTCCGTCGGAAACACCGTACCGGAGAAGAACACTGCGTACGTTCCCCTTGAACGGTTCTTGGAATCGAAGCTGATTGTCCTGGCGTTCAGAGTAGGGGCCTCCGCCGGTAACAACGCCGAGATTCGATCCACTTCTTGGCCGACCTCCCAAGCTATCCTTGCATTGTCGTCCGCGAAGATCAGTTCCTCGTGCTCAATTTCGTGCTCGAACGCTCGTTTAGTCGCTTCTTTCATGCGAGACTTCTTTCCGTTGTTCCTCAAAGTCCGGTGCATTATACAAGCTCCTCGTACGTTGTCAAAACGTTTCTACTAACATCCTAGGTATTGCTAAAAGAAATATCAAGGTCGGTCGCTTTACCACGCGAAAATAGCAGGAAAACGCCGACGCTCTCGGGTGCCGTAAGACCTTGTTCCTAAAGAGACAATGTGACGTCTTTCCGCTCCAGTCTGGCGTACATCACCTCGATGTTCGCTGCGTACCCGCATGTGTTGGACGTAACAGCCACGCTTGAAGAGTCAGAGATTTTTCAACTCTGCTCACCTCGGCGAGGTGCAATCGTGGCCCCCGTCGTTCATTGAGAAACTGGAAGCGGTTGTCAAAAGCGTCGAACCCTAGCCGAACGACGCCCCATTTCCCGAGCATCCACAACGCCCGCTCTGGCAGGCCCCGCCAATTTCCGAGCCCTGCCGTACTGCTAATATCCGAGACCTGACCTGCCGAAATTCGAGGCCTAGCTGGTTCGCTGGACAGAAACCAAGCTGCAGCTACACTCAAGGTGTAACCCCTCCATGCCCAACCCCAAAATCTCACAGCCAAGGGCCGCATGCGCGAAGTGTGGCTCGAAATTCACTATCAAGAAAGGGAGACGTCAGAATCGCTTTAGGATATTGCAGGTATTTCAGTGCGGCGAGTGTCTCCACAAATTCACGGTAGCCGCCGGGAAAAATAAAACCTACCCGCCGCGTGTGATCCTCGAAACTGTTTCCGTCTATAGCCTCGGCAACTCGATAAGCGAAACACAGCGCGTCATCCGCAAACAGTTTCACGTCGACATTCCCGAAGGGACGATCCGGGCCTGGATGCGATCGCACAAGCCTTTCACGGCATACGCTCGATTCCGAACAGCGGGGAGGAAATTATTTGGCGCAGAGGCGATGATCCACAGCTATTTGTTGCGCCACAAGCAGGTCTACCGTTTTCAGGTTCATCGCGCGAAACTCGAGCTGCTATTCCAAAATTCACAACACCGCCATCTCGCGTCCGTAACGAATTATCTCGAATCCATCGGCGAGGATTTCCCTCACCACGTGTTCGAAAGCTCCGAACATCGATCCTCCAAATTTCCGACGACGGTCGCGATTCCCATAACGCGGAAAGAAAATTATGCAACGCGGCTTGCGGCACTCGTGCTTCCCGCCGCGATCGCGAACAAGAAGCGCCACGAAACGCTCCAACGGTTCATGCTTGCGAACGACTCCGCAACTGTCGCCGTCGAAATCCCTGTGTACCTTACGAAGGAGGACATCTCGTACTACCGCAGTCAGGGTTTTTCATTGGGGTTTGATAGCGACGTCGTGACTGGCCATATCGATTTCTTGCAGGTCCGCGACGGATATCTCCAGATCCTCGATTACAAGCCCGACGCCCGGAAGGAGAAGCACGCTCACGTCCAGCTCACCATCTACGCCCTCGCCCTCGCTCGAAGGGCTAATCTCCCCCTCAAGCACTTCAAGTGCGCATGGTTCGATGAGAAGGATTATTTCGAATTCTTTCCTCTGAAAGGTGTCTACCAGTGGAGGGCGCGACCCCGACTTCCTAGCTTTTCACGTGACCTACGCAGCCCGGTGATGGACCGTCGCAGCGGACTTCTGAAGTAGAGCGAAAACGTGTTTTTCACTACGGGCAGAGGTGCGGGTAGCTATGCCCGCCCCTGAAGCGAAAGGAACGCAGGAATACGTTAGTTTTTCCGGCGTCGAGGAAAACCTACATTCCTCTTATTGGTGCCCCTTCCACCTCTTCATTGCGCGGTGGATCGCCCGTCGAAGGCAGTCGAGAAGAAGTGCCCACAGAAACCAAGAGACGGCGAGCACAACGACGACAATCAAGGTCTCATAATTTTCGGAATGGCTGCGAACCTCACCGACAAGTAATATCGCGAGCCGAATGGACACGAGGCCGAGAAAAAACCCGGTAAGTCCCTGCGCAAGCCAGGCCGCGAGCCGGAAGGCCAGGGGGACCTTTGGTTGTGGGACCGAGAGATCGCGGCTTCCGCAATGGGAACACGCTTCGGCAAACCTCGGGTTCATATGCAACTTCGAGCAGAGCTTCACGTCGTAGCTCCGCCCGCAGAAATTGCAAAACAACGGCTCACCTCCTGTCGTATGCTCGCACTCGTAGCAAAATTTCATGATGGATGTTGCGCGGAAGGGAAAAAAGGCTGCGCTTCGTCGCCCTCTGGGCGAAGCCACACCGGCCCGAAAAAATTGCCGGAGCCAATGGATTCGAAGGCCGCAAACCAAAAGATCTTTTGGGTGGATGCGCGGACGACTTTCCGGATCGAGCGGAGCCGCCGGTCGGATTTCGCAACGACAAGTACACGGAATCGGCCCTGCCCAAACAGCCGTTTGCAATCGCCCGAGAGCGCAAGCTGAAGATATTTCTTCACTTTGTTCTCCCAAACTGCAAGGGGCTCGCGACCAAAGTCAACCTCCAGGAACGCGGCTAAGGTATCCGCAGGCGTCTTGAGCTCGACGTACGCGTCGGGAATGAGGCGGATCTGGTCGGATAGTGGCTCGGAAAAGGAAATCCAGCGCTCGAATGAAACGGGAACGGGCAGCGCTGCATATTTCAAAGCGCAGTAGAGGGTATTGATGCCGAGCTGATGTGAGACAAAATAATCGGCAACAAGCACCTCGTCGTTCCTGCGGTTCGGGCCTCGCGCCGGCACGGAAACTACTGCCGCGCCCTGCACGGACAGCGTATAGAGAGCTTTTTTGCCTGCGGCGCTAAGAAAGAAGCGTCGCAACAATCCTGTGCGGTTTAGCGCGAGCAGCCTGGTGTTTATCCGCGTGGTCGAGTTAAATCCTCCGACGATTCTCGCTTGCTCGCGATCGACGACACGCATCACGGCGATCTCGGCAAGAAGATGCCGATCCCTGTCCTGGATCACGATTCCGTGACGGCTATTCCCACGCATGGAGCATGTCGTCTGTTTTCCGATGCGCGAGTTCCTGTCGTTTCGCGATGTCGCGCTCGATGTGGGCGCGCACGCGACCGCGTGCGTACCGCGAACGATTGAGAAGGTCCGTGTAGTCGGCATTCGAAGCGGATACGGCCGGGACTTGGACTTCCGTCCAACGCTCCGGGCCGCTCTTCACGATGCAGTGCCGTTGCGGCAGATTCTTCAGTCGGTAGGCGAGCGATCCGCCCCCGTCGAGTGCCTGCGAGACGAGGCCCGCGTCCGCGCTTGAGAGCTGGAAGAACACATGCGTACCGACCGCGAGAAGCGCCGCGCGCACGTCGGGCGGGTGCTGGTCGAGGAACTGGTTTGCAGAAACAATTCCGACGCCGAATTTGCGAGCCTCCGACAGGATCGTTTCGATACCTCCGCCACCGTAGGGCACGAGGTTCTGGATCTCGTCGCAGTAGATTGTGTAGAGCGACCTTCTTTCGCGTGTAAAGAGCGCGTTCTTGAGCATCGTGAAGACGAGGCTGCCGAGCGTTAGCGCCTGCTCACCGAGTTTCCCTTTTTGCAAGTCGACAATGATCCAATGGCCCTCATCCATCGCCTGCTTGAGGGAGAACGTGGAGCGTTTCTGCCCAACGATGTGACGGAAGTGGGGATCAGCCGTAAAGGCAGAAGTCTTACTGAGGATCGGCTCCCGCATCACGGCGCGCATCGGCTCGCTCGCCTGGTCATAGCGAGATTCGAAGTACTGCCGGATTTCCGGATTGGCGACGCGTTTCAGGCACGCGGCGCGGAAACCGCTGTGCGTGAGAAATGGGGCAAGTTCGACGAGCGTGAGTCCGTTCGCGGAGAGTGCGTAGAGCGAATTGCGCAGGAGCTCATCCGTCCGCGCGCCGAAGTACTGTAGATGCCAGCGATGCCGCAAGACCTCGGCGAATTCCGCAATCCGCACGAAATCTTCCGATCCCTGCTCCAGAGGGTTGAGTCCGACCGAGAGTTCCGGGTCGCTGGGCGCGATCACGATGAGCTTGTCGCTCAAGTGTCGACGGAGTTTCCGTTCCCGCGCGGCGATGGAGTGCAGCAGGAACGGCGTGGCGTCCCCGTGCAGATCGAAATACACGAACCCTCGATCCGCCTCGATATCCTGCTGGCTCATGTACTTCAGAAGCGAGCTTTTCCCGCTTCCCGACTTGCCGATCACCGCGACGTGCATAGTCCGCTGAGCCGCGGTCAGAGAGACCCGGCGGTGCGTCGGTTCTCCGTCGATTGAGCGCACTCCGAGATCGAGGCTTCTGAACGCAGACGTATCGCGCCCGCGAGTGATCGAGGAGAAGATTTGTTTGAAAATATTGGGCATGGGGCTCTAAGAGGAGTAAGAGAGAACAAACTGTATTCGATGGAAACTCAGGAGATTTCGTCGATTTCGACAAATGCTCCTGTGTAGCCGAATCACGTCGGTCGGAATAATGTAGGTGCACGATGAATAGTTCCCCGCCAGACAATTCAACACAGGGAACGCCGTCACTTCGCGACTTATTTCCAGACCTCAGCGATGAGCAACTGAAGGAAGTCGAAGACACCTTCTTCGGCTATCTTGAGATTGCGTGGCGAATCTACGAGCGCCTCGAACGGGAACGCCCCGAGTTTTTTGACACCTTGGGGCGACGCCCTTAGCATGAAGGAAAGGTCGATTCCTTAGATTAAACACTCAACTACATGCGTCAGTATTTTGGCTATGCCCGCGTTTCCACTGCGAAACAGGGAGAGAAGGGGGTCTCGCTCCAGGAACAACGCGATGCGATCGAGCGGTATGCCGCGCGATTCAGTTTGGAGATCAGCCAGTGGTTCGAAGAGCGCGAGACAGCCGCGAAACAAGGCCGTCCGATGTTCTCTCAGATGCTGCGCCTGCTGAGGCAACGGAGAAGCCGCGGCGTCATCATCCATAAGATCGATCGCAGCGCAAGAAACCTCAAAGATTGGGCCGATCTCGGCGAAATGATCGATGCGGGTATCGAGGTGCACTTCGTGAACGAAAGCCTCGACCTTCACACGCGCGGCGGGCGGCTCTCCGCCGACATCCAGGCCGTCGTCGCCTCTGACTACATACGGAACCTCCGCGAGGAAACGAAGAAAGGGCTCTACGGGCGGTTGAAACAGGGCATCTATCCGCTCGGCGCTCCCATTGGCTATCTGGACCAGGGGGGAGGCAAGGTCAAAACGATCGATCCCGCGAGAGCTTCGCTCGTCGTCCAGGCGTTCGAACTTTACTCGTCCGGAAAATATCCGTTGAACTCGCTGCGTGAGGAGCTCGGTCGTCGCGGATTGCGCAACAAGAAAGGCGGGATGCTTTCGCTCACCGGAATCTCCGTCCTCTTGCAGAATCCTTTCTACACGGGGCTCATGCGCATCAGGAAGACGAACCAAGTCTTTCAGGGCAAACATCAGCCGCTCGTTAGCAAATCCCTCTTCGACCGCGTGCAACAGGTGCTTCGGGGCAAGGCGGTTGATTTTCGTACCAGGCGCAATTTCACATTCCGCCGACTGGTGAAATGCGCGCTCTGCGGCTACTCACTCGTCGGGGAACTGCAAAAGGGGCACGTATATTACCGCTGCCACACGGTCGGCTGCGCGACGACGGCAGTTCGCGAGGAGCAGGTGGATGGCACTCTTGCCCAAACCTTCGAACTCCTGCGACTCGACGACGCCGAACTCCAGCGCGCAGGCGCCTGGGTACGCGGTGCCCGTCTTGGGCAGGAAGCGATCCGAGACCGAGAAATAGCGAATTGCAAGCTCTTGCTCGATCAGAACCGGGCCAGGCGCGCGCGGCTCACGGACGCGTTTCTCGATGGCACCTTCGAGAAGGGGCTCTTCGAAGAGCGGAACGCCGGATTGCTCCTTGAGGAACAAGGCTTAAAAGAACGGCTGGCACACCTGGAGCAGAACGGCGGGGATGCGCTCGTGAGGCTCGAAAAATTCCTCGAACTCGGAAGAACCGCGTCATTGTTATATAAAGAGGGGCTTTCCGAAGAAAAACGGGATTTGGTGAAAAAACTCACCTCGAACCTGACGGTAACTCAGAAAAACGTAGGCGCGGCGCTCACAATTCCGGCTCAACTCATTGCCAATCGCGTAAAAAATACTTGTAGTGCCCTTGAACGAGGCAGACCTCGAACCGGGGCCGAACCTCGAACCCTCAAGGGTGTCCTTGAAGCGCTCTACGAGTATTTTACGCAGCTGCCTCCGGAAACGAACCTTCCGAACTGAAAGTAGCTCGGATCAGTGTAGCAGTCCGATTGAATTCCGCTACACAGGCGATGTTGTCGAAATCGACGAATCAGCCCGTGTAGCGGGATTCTCGATCGCGTGTTTTGATTTACTTCAAGGATTCGCGAAAGTTGGCAGTCAGTCCACGCTAACCACCCCGCATTGATTTGACAGGTTATGCCAAACCATTAGTATGAATTCATGTTCGACAAAATGCCCTCCATTCAGGGCGAAATGAACAAATTGGAGGCGGCTGAGGCAGAGAAGAAGAAAAAAGAGCTGTATGAGAAAGCGGCCGGCAAAGCCAGGTCTTTCATCGAGAGGATCGATCCGGAACTGCGCGTGCGCGTTCAAACGGTCCCCGTGCTGCCGGAAGGCAGGTACCCAGAACGGGAGCTTTTGGTGCTCAGCTTCGAACACGGCAAAAATCCAGATTTGAACTGGGACATGGAAATTGGCGAAAGCGACGCCTACATTGAAAACGAATTCGAGGGCGTCCTGAAAGACATTTACGAAAAAACACAGTCAGAGCATGACCTTGATGGAAAAATCGAAGCGAAGGCGCGGTCAGTCATGCAAAGCATTGGTCCGGAATGGAGCGTGTCGGTTGAAATAAAGCGAGTGCCGGCTGCCAGGAAAAATCAGTTTCCGCATTTAGAAAAAGTTTTGGCTTTCGACAATAATGCCAAGCCGGAGATGTCGTGGGATATGGCAATCGGAGAAGACGAAGGCTATATCGAGAATGAACTTGAAGAGGCTATCAAGCGGACTTACGAAGCCAGGAAAAGCAGGTTTGAAGGCAGAGCGGCATAACAAAACTCCCGCACAAGCGCAGGATGTTTTTTGCCGGATAAGCGGGCGATCTGGTTGAAATCGACGACACCGATGTGAAAATCGAATGGAGCGGGTCGAAAAAGAATAGAGACAATAAGGGTAATCGGAGTTCGATTCTTCTCAAGGGGTAGCGGAAAATGGAAAAGTCGAAAAACAAAAAACACAGATATTATCTGTGTTTTTTGTTCTGGCTCGAGAAATCGCGTGCTGTGCCCTTGAACGGGGCAGACCTCGAACCGAGGGTGAACCTCGAACCTTGGAGGGTATCCTCGGAGAACTACTCAAGCATTTCCTAAAAGAGCCGGCCCAGGCAATTTAGCGACTCTTCGCACCTCAGTGTAGCAGTTCATTCCCGTTTGCCTAGACGGGCGGATTTGTCGCTTTCAACAAGATAGCCCGCCGTTTTCGGCAAAGCTTGTTCACGAGCCGTTATATCGTCCGTCTCAGGAAGGCTGCCGAACCCGCGCAAATACGCAGGGCCCGGGGCCTTTTTGCCGTCTATACCTTGACTAAATTGATATTTTATGCTGTAATTTATTCCCTGGTATATATAGCCTAAACCGCCTTTTCTCGTCGATTTCGACAATATCTCCCGTGTAGCGAGTTTCACTGGTTTTCCTCTATTCTGAACCCAGCATAGTCGAAATATCCGCGTTACTTCCCACATGGCCTCTCCAAAACTTGACCATTACCTGCGGGCGTGTCGAAGACGATCCGGTCTCACCCAGAGCGACGTCGGCTTTTTGCTCGGCGCGAAGAACGGGGCTCAGGTGTCTCTTTACGAGCGCCATCACGTCCCGCCGCTCCGCACGGCGCTCGCGTTTGAGGCTCTCTATGGCGCTACGGTCTCGGAGATTTATGCGGGAATCCGCGCATCGGCTGAGAGGGACTTGAGGCGTCGTGCCCGAACGCTCGCGCGGAAACTCCTGGCGAAGGACGGCACACGAAATCCCCGCGTCACCGCGCAAAAACTGCAGTGGCTCGTCGAGCACTGCGTGAACACGCAAGTCAGCGAACGCCACATTCCATGAAGAGCCACGACGAGAGGATCATCGCGATTGACCTCAGAGGATACAGCTTCGCGTTTGCCGTCTTCGAAGGTCCTGACCGGCTCCTCGATTGGGGAGCGAGGAGCTTCCGACGCGGCGTGAACGCTGTGAAAATACCCGCTGGCGAAAAGCTCGCTGCGCTGCTGGATTACTACTCGCCAGACGCGGTCGTGATCCGAGTCCGGACCGGGGACCACGACGCAAGGAGACACGAGATGCGTGAGACCCTCCTCGGAGAAGCCGCGAAACACGGGGTTCCCACACGACTGCTCACCCGCCGAGCCGTGAAGGACGCGTTCGCCGGTGCGAGACGCAACAAGTACACGATTGCGGCGGCGCTCGCGGAACGGTTGCCTGAGCTCGCCCCGGTGCTCCCGACCGCACACAAGCTCTGGGTGAGCGAAGAATATATCCTCTCGGTCTTCGACGCCGCCGCTACGGGCATCGCATATTTCAATCACAGTCAATCAGTGCCCCCGCCTTCCGCCCAAGTCTAGAAAAACGAACCTTTCCAACGGCCCCTGGCACGCGGAGCTATGTGCTCCATATGTGCCGTCATTTAAAGGGGCCGTTGGAAGGGCTTGTCCCTTCAATTCAGCTCATTGAAAAGGAGAAGAGTTTTATGGATCAGAGTCAGCTTCTTGCGCACTGCGGTAGCAACAAGATCACGCGGGAGCAATTGGCGGTCATTCCCGTTCCCGAAGGCACGCCGACACATCATCCGCTAGCCCACCACACAATTGTTGAAGCGTTGATCGAGGCCCTTGCATTTCGGCATATCTCCGTCAGGAGAGACGAGTACGCGGTCTCCCAGGATGGAATGAAAATGTTCGGCGTCCTTGATCTCGAGACTGCGTTCGAGGGATGTCGATTTTCGATCGGCATCCGCAACTCGAACGACAAGTCGATGCGTCTCGCGATGACCGTCGGGTACAGAGTCATGGTGTGCGACAACATGGCGTTTCAAGGGGACTTCAGTCCCGTACTCGCGAAGCACACGAAACGATTCAGCCTCGTCGATGCAATCTCGGTCGGCGTCGATCGCATGCAGCGCAATTTCGAACCGATGCGCATGCAGATCGCCGCCTGGAAGAACAGTTTGATCTCCAACGACGCGGTGAAGCTCGTCATCTACCGAGCGTTTGTCGAGGAAGAACTCGAAGCGCCGAAGCACCTCGCGCGGCGGGTGCATGAGTTGTATTTCAATCCGCAGTTCGAAGAGTTCGCGTCACCGACGCGTTGGAGCTTGGCGAACGCCTTCACGTCGGCATTCAAGGAGCTCGATCCGATCCCGCAATTCAAGGCGACGGCGAAACTCGGTCCCTTTCTCGCAGACCAACACCTCAGCTCTGCCTCTGCTGGCCCGGACTGACGCGAGACCTCACGTGCCTCCTCCTAGTGGAACGAAGCAATCGCGCATGTCTCGGGCCAGCACCAATTCAATTTTGCAGGCGGCGGCGAAGCGGCTCATGTGGGAGCTCTACGCCGCCGCCGGATATGGACGGACGAGAGCGTTCGTCGATATCGAAAAATTTGAGCGTGAATTGTTCGCCGCGGCACGTCAGTGGCGGGCAGCTCACGCCAATCTAGAAGGACAAAGGAGAAGACATGAACGAACCAAACCGTAGCAACCCGTTCTGGCGGCAGGGGGACATCTACTTCGTGAAACTCGACGGAGAGATCGACTCCGCAAATGCAGCACCCGTCAAGAGCGGGATCATCGCGAAAGGTGAGACCACCGGACACGCACACCGCGTGTTGGCCTCATCCGTCGCCGCAGGAGCTCTGCTCTGCCTCGTCGGCCGCTCGATGTTCCTTCGTTCGCCCGAAGCGGGTACCACGATCGTGCATGACGAGCACGGTCCGATCGAGCTTCCCGCAGGCTCGTATGCCGTCGTTCCCCAGCGGGAGTTCGACGGCTTGCGTTGGCGGCAGGTGATGGACTGACCATGCGCGCCATCTCTGCGAATCGCAGAGCCGTCCGCGAAGCGCTCGCCCACGAGGGCTGGCGCTTCGCGTTGGTCGGCTCTGTCGAAGAACTCAAAGAACACCGAAATACCTGTCGCACGATCGGCCTTCCTGTCGGGAATGAATCAGATAACCGTTCCAGGACGATACGCGAAGCGTTGCTCAGACAACTTCCTTGGGAAGTTCGTGGGCAGCCGTTTCCCCGGTGGCTGAGTTACATCTCGAAGAGCACGCGGAAAACTCTTCAGCCCAATCTCCCGCTCGCTATGGAATTCTGCCTCGTCCACGGTTTCATCTTCCTTATCGGAAACGTGTGGGCGGAGCGGGAAGGCGGCAGATGGAGAACCCACTGCGCCAACGGCCCCGCCGTTGTCGTCGACGACCGCGAGCTCTACTTCTGGCGCGGCTGGCAAGTAGCGAAAGGAACCGTCATGGAAGAGCCCACCGCAGAGCGCATCCTCAAGGAAACGAACGTAACGGAACGTGAGGTGCTCAT
>Ga0302324_100003000_pt1 | contig 38193 bp, 22 predicted proteins | sample Palsa_T0_1_FD_201949 | JGI IMG/M metagenome (GOLD analysis project Ga0302324, IMG submission 201949) | Peat permafrost microbial communities from Stordalen Mire near Abisko, Sweden - Palsa_T0_1 | ecosystem: Environmental > Terrestrial > Soil > Palsa > Peat permafrost | place: Sweden: Abisko... | reverse complement strand
AGCTCGCGGGTTTTTTCGAGCGTGAGTATCACGTCCGACTCAGATCCCGGCGTTAGCTCCAATTCCCCACCGTAACGACGGATCCGCTCGTAGCGCTCCTTGCTCATGCTGTCGGGCATGATCACGATGGCGCGAAAACCGAGAAGCTTTGAAACATACGCCGTTCCGATGCCGAAGTTTCCTGTTGATGGTCCGAGAATGGTGTGTTCACCCGGAACAATCTCTCCATCCACCAGCCCTTCCATCAGGGTGCTGTACGCCGGACCGACCTTATGAGAGCCAGACGGGAATCCGCAGCCCAGCATCACGACGATGTTGGCGTCGATGCCCGTCAGTGCCTGCGGGAGGACTACCTTCCGAACCTGATCGCCTGCATCTTTCCACGTAATGTTGAAAAGGTTGATCGGATTAAGCTCATCCTGCCGCAGCGCAGCGACGGCGCGGGCGCGCAGTCCCGGGCTTAACAAGCTCGGATCAAGCATTTCATCGTAGGTGGGGCCGAGAGGAATCTGAGTCATCTTTTATGCTTCTCGCTTTCTTCAAACTCGCGCCCTGACTTCGAGCAAAAACGTCATCATGCCGTTACGGCAACTTCTACGTGCCTGCGAATCTCGTCCATGGCTGGCTGCACTGGGATCGCGCCCCCCACCGCACGCATTGCGCTTTGAATGTCCTTGAGGCCGCTGCCGGTCATGATCAGCGCAACGCTCTCAGACCGATGGATCAAGCCCAGTTCGACAGCCTTTCTCACGCCTGCAACCCCGGCCACGCCTGCCGGCTCGCCGAAGACGCCAGCCCTTCGCGCGAGCTCTGGGATGGAGCCGAGAATCTCATCGTCTGAGACTGAAATAAACGCCCCGCCCGACTCCGTTATCGCGCGCATCCCTTTCACGAAGTTTCGCGGATGTCCCACTGCGATGGAGTCAGCAAGCGTATCGGCTGCGCACGGAACCAATGCGCCTTCAGTCTTCCACGCCGTCAGAAATGGCTTGCAACCCTCCGCCTGCACGCCCAGGATGCGTGGAAGCCTAGGGATCATCCCCAACAGATGCATCTCGCGCAGACCCTTCCACACGCCGCCGATGGTGCAGCCATCGCCCACGCTCACCACAAACCAGTCTGGAAATGCGCCCGGCGTCAGACGTGAAAACTGCTCGGCAAGCTCCAGCGAGACGGTCTTCTTTCCCTCAATCAGGTAAGGATTAATGGCGCAGTTGCGGTTGTACCAACCGAACTCCGCACAGGCCTGCATGCAAAGCTCCCACGCTTCATCGTAGGTTCCCTGCACTGAGAAGACCTGCGCGCCAAAGACAAGCAACTGCGCGACCTTCGCCGGCGGCGCGTTGGCCGGAACAAAGATGGCGGCGGGAAGTCCCACTGCCGCTGAGAACCCTGCCAGCGACGAAGCGGCGTTTCCTGTCGAGGCGCAGGCGATCTTCGCTGCCTTTTTTTCCACGGCCTTCACAACACCCATGGCGCTGGCGCGGTCCTTAAACGACGCGGTCGGATTGCGACCCTCATCCTTCACCCAGCATCGCGCCACACCCAGCGCTCCGGCCAGGTTCGGCGCATCGTAGAGCGGCGTCGAACCCACCTGCAAATGCGGCAGATTCTTTGCATCCTCGACCGGCAACAGAGGGAGATATCGCCAGATAGAGCGATCTGCGTTTGCGTTCAACGCGGCCGGGTTCAGTTCCCTGGCCACCGATTCGTAATCGTATAGCACATCGAGGATGCCGTCGTTATATCCGCACGCCGGGCAATAGTATTCCACGGCGTCAACGCTGTAAGTCGATCCGCAGTGAATGCACCCGAGCCCGGTCACGTTGCTCATCGTTCGAATCACCCCACCGCAGGCTCGTTCCTCCCGCGCGTCCACAGAACTATTGCGCCATGCTGAGTGCATTCCGCTTACAGCGGCTCAGGCACAGTCCGCACGTGAAACACTTTTCCTCGTCGATCATCAGCCGCTCTTCATGCGTGATTGCGCCATACGGGCAGCTCACCTCGCACTGCCCGCACAACGAGCACCGCTCGTCATTCACCTTGGGAGCACCCGCAGACTTTGGTGCGCCCCTTTCTGCCATCCGTCGAATCGTCAATCCCTTGATTTCTTCCACCGACGAGTAGCCATGGCCGTCCAGAAATGCGTTCAGCTCCCTGGCGATCTTTCCGTATACAGTGGGTCCGCGCAGGATGGCCTCAGTGCAAACTTGCACAGCCGACGCTCCCGCCATGAACATCTCGGCGGCATCCCGTCCGTTGCACACGCCGCCCACACCGAAGATCGGGATCTTTACCGTCCGCGCAGCCTGATAAATGCAGCGCAATGCCAATGGCTTAATGGCCGCGCCAGATAGCCATCCGAAGCCGTCCTTGCTTCCCATCAGCGGCAGCCCGGTGTCCAGATCGATGCTCAAACACGGTCCGAAGGAGTTGATCATCACCAGCCCATCCGCTCCCGCATTTTCGAGTGCGACCGCAATCTCCTGGATGTTGGGGTGAGGGCTCAGCTTCATGAACACCGGAACATCGACCGCATCCTTTGCCGCTTTGAGCGCGTTGATGATGGGGGAGATGTCGTTTCCCACGTAATGCGTCGAGAGCTCAAGTGCATCCGCGTACGGCTTCACCAGCGGAGCCAGCTCCCGGATCTGTTCCTCCGAATATCCGAGGCCCACTATCACCGGAAGGCCCGCCTCCCTGGTCATCTTGTACTCAATCTCCAGCCACTGCTCTTTGGGCAATTCGGACCACAGTTCCGTATTCAGGAATCCGCCACGGATCTCTGCCATGCACGGTCGCGGCACGTCGGCCGGCTTCACGGAGATGGTCTTGGTCACCAATCCGCCCGCGCCGCCCCGGGCCGCTGCCAACAGCATTGCGCCATCCTTTGATGGCGGCCCGGCAGCCGGCAGAATGGGGTTCGCGAATTCTATGCCGCAGATTCTTACGCTCAGATTTGCCATTTCAACCCGCTTTCGTAGCGTGCAAACCGGTCCGTCTGGCCAATGCCGGAGTTGTGTGTCGCGTCTGGCTCCCACATTTGTGAGGGTTCGGCATGCAGGGTTTTGCCAGGGTCCGGAGGGGGAGCGCAAGAAAAGCCGTACCCAGATTGTTGACCACCAGCGGTTCAGCTCGATGTGATCTACATCACCCTTAGGAATGGGGCGTTTCACTAGAATCCCCAACAATGGACACAACCTCGGAATTGCTTGTCGGCAACGGCTGGTTGATCACCCACGATGGCCAGAACCCTCTCGTTGAGCGAGGCTGTGTCGTTCTGCGTGATGGTCTGATCGCTGAAGTTGGCGACACTGCGGCTTTGCGCCCACGCTATCCCGAGGCGGAGTTCCTGGATGCGCGCGGCGGGCTCATCTTGCCCGGCTTGATCAACACCCACATGCATCTCTACAGCACGTTTGCGCGCGGAATGGCGCTGAAGGATGCTGCGCCTGAAAACTTCACCGAGATTCTCGAGCGCCTATGGTGGAGGCTGGATCGTGTTCTCACCCTGGAAGACATTTACCTCAGCGCGCTTGTCGAGATGATCGAATGCATCCGCAATGGAACGACAACCATCTTCGATCATCATTCCAGTCCTGGAGCTGTACGCGGAAGTCTGCTCCAGATCGCAGAGGCCGCTCGGCTTACTGGAGTTCGCAGTTGCCTATGCTACGAAGTCACCGACCGCGATGGCGCGGCAGTTGCCGACCAAAGCATCCAGGAGAATCGAGAATTCCTGACGAGTTGCAGAGGATCCGGGCAAGGACAAAACCGGCTGCGCGGACTCTTCGGCCTGCACGCCTCTTTTACCGTCAGCGACCAGACCCTTGCTCGTTCAAAGCGCGTGGCGGAGGAACTCGAAGCTGGTTTCCATGTGCACGTCGCGGAAGCGCAATCGGATGTGGATGCATGCCAGCGCGATCACGGCAAACGCGTCGTCGAGCGCTTCCACGATTTCGGAATTCTCGGAGAGAAAACCATCGCCGCTCATTGCGTCCATGTAAACGATCGAGAGATCGATCTGTTAGAGAGCAGCCGGACCAGCGTTATTCATAACCCTGAATCCAACATGGGCAACGCCGTTGGCTGCGCCCCGGTTCTCAAGATGGTGAGCGGCGGCGTGCATGTGGGTCTGGGCAGCGATGGCTATACCGCCGACATGTTTGAGTCGCTGAAGGTGGCGAATTTGCTCGCGAAGCATGAGGCGGGCAAGCCAGGCGCTGCCTGGGCCGAGCCCCCTGCCATGCTGTTCGGCCAGAATGCAGAAACAGCTACAGCCTGCTTCGGCATTCCGGTAGGCAAGCTGATTCCCGGTGCAGCCGCCGACGTCATCATTGTCGACTACAATCCACCGACGCCGCTCACGCCTTCCAACATCATGGGGCATATCCTTTTCGGTGTCTCCGGACGCTCGGTTCAGACCACCATCATCGGCGGCCGGATCGTGATGCAAGATCGGCGACTCCCCGGCATCGACGAAGAAGGGATCATCGCCAAGGCCAGAGCCTCCGCGGCAAAACTGTGGCAACGTTTCTAGAATTGCCTGGAGCCTTGAAGCCGCTTCGCGCCTTCGATTCGTAGTTGCCGCGACGGTCTTGTCGCCTCCTCGTACTGCCGACGAAACTCTCGATACGTCTGCATCAATGTCCAACCCAATGAGGCCGCAATGCTGTCCCGTGAGGATGCCTACGTTCGCATCCGGCCATTGTGTGAACCACTTTTCGATTTGAACCTGATCACGCGAAGCGGCTTTGGGCCACTCTTTAATACGCGGGTGTTTCCCAACCGCATGGCAGCCAAGTTTGCCGCATTAGCAACCGTTGCGAATTGGGGAGTGGAACGGCAGAACCCGCCAGCCACGATTTGCATAAGTGAGCGCGGCCGACACCACAGTAGCCGAGCACGGCTCTTCGCATTGGAATCAGCGGCTCATAATGCATGTTCCTGTTTGCCTGGGCGGCAAACGATCGTACGTTATTGTTTTTAAATATGATAGAGACAGATGCGGCTGGTGGATGTCCGCCCCGCCTCGCGCCCGTTTGCTGCGCTCTGGGCCCAGTTTCAAGCGCAGTTGCAAAGGGGTATGGGAATTCCGTTCATTCCCCCATTGTCTTCAGAGCAAACGGCAAGCTATCTAGGTTTTGCGATGACGCTGCCTGGCCTTCCGCAACACAGTCTTTGGATGAATCGAAGGTACGGAAAGCATAATCCCTCCCTGCTGCTTGCGAACCGGCCCATCAGATAAGAGATGGTCGCGGAGTTGGCGGGATCTCTGCTTATCCCGGCTGTGGAGCAACAGATCGCGCGCATCGGTGAGATGGTCTCTCATGAGCTGTGCAGCAAGATCTGGATCTCGCCCCTGAATTGCCAACATGATCGGCCGGTGAAATTGCAAGGTGTGTTCCAGTTCGACCAATTGCGAGGTGACCGTGATCATGTTGAGCATGGCGCGGTGAATCGTGGAGAAAACACGACCCGCGAGACGGTTCCTGGATGCATCGAAGATGGCTCTGTGAAAGAGCAAATCTGAAGCGACGAGGCGTACACGATCATGTCCGCTACCCTCAAAATCAGCGATGGATTGTTTCAGCAGGACAATATCCATCGCATTGGCGCGCTCGGCTGCCATTGCCGCCATGGCGGGTTCAATCATGAGGCGCATCTCGGTTAGTTCCTGAATCGAAGTGTCATCGAGAAGGAAAAGAAACTCCATTGGGACTGCTAGAACCGAAGAGGCGTCTTTGTTCAGATAGCTGCCGTCCCCGACCTTCTGCGTGATCACGCCCATGATCTCCAGGACTTTCAGCGCTGGACGCAATGACGAACGAGCTACGCCGAAGCTTGCCGCAAGCTCTCGTTCGGATGGAAGCTTAGAACCGGGAAAGAGCATTCCCTCGCTCAAAAGCTGCTGAAAGCGAAGGATCAGCATGTTCGTGACATCCTCTTTGTTGTCCAGGACATCTCCGACCTTCACGATGAGAGATTTTCGGCGCTCATACATGCCTGAATACTGGGCCGGAAGCGGGGCTCATGTCAATGCGTTTCCAGTCTTTGGCGAAAAGAAATGCGGCTCATAGTGGTACTACCTGTACCGTTGTGCTAACCGCGATCCGGCCGCATTCCGGGATCCCCGTCATTGCGGCGAATTACAAGCGATTTTCCCAGTCCGCCCTCAAGCCTGGACAATCGGCCATGAGCACAAGTAACGCATTGATGCCGCTTGCATCGTTTTTGGTCTAATTTCTTTGATTACCGCTCAGATTTTCTTAGCGAGCTGGCCCCGCGGAAATTCAGGAATATCTTCTTGACAGGCTTCTTGGATTGGTACTACCTTTAACCTCGCAATATGGCAAGATTCACTTGCTCAATCAAACCTGTTGTAACGGAGCGCGAAGAGCGCTTTGACCAATCCTGATCGCACCTCCAAACTACTGGCCGTGGCGCCTCGCTTGTTCATGCCGATTTACATTCGCCAACCACTTTGGCCTCCTGTCAGGATCGATCCTGCCTTTCCGTGAAGAAGCTCTAAGCACTTCCAACGCCTTCCGTTTCAGTGCGCAGATAGACGTAATGAATTCCTCGTGTTGCGGCCGGTTCGATGTGCGTTCTCTCCCACAACATACAATTCGCTGTGAGGTACGTCGGTCTCTTTAGGAAATAGAAATGACCCGATCCGCTTTCATTTTTGCGTCGATTGCACTGGCTTTTTGCGGTTTTGCTCAGACTCCGCAGAACCCCGCGCCTCCGGTTCCCACCCATCTTCCCGGCAAGGGACTTGCCCAGCACGACTTCATGTACACCGGCGAGTCGAAGGACCGACGCATCTTCATCGTGCGCCACGGGGAGATTGTGTGGACTTACGACGATCCCGCAGGGAAAGGCGAAATCAGCGATGCAGTCATGCTGTCAAACGGCAACATCTTGTTCGCGCATCAATTCGGAGTCAGCATCATCACACCGGACAAAAAAGTCATCTGGAACTACGACGCACCGACGGGGAAAGAGATTCACACCGCGGTGCCGATTGGAACCGACTACGTTCTGTTCATTGTGAACGGAGATCTTCCCGTCGTGCGTGTCGTGAACATCGTCACCGGCGTAACGGAACGCGAATTCGCTCTTCCCGCAAAGCACCCTATCACCGTGCATGGACAGTTCCGCCATGTACGATTGACCGCGAATGGAACGATGGTCGTCGCTTTCATGCAATTGAACAAAGTGGTGGAGTATGACTTTGACGGCAATGAGTTGTGGTCGTTCCCTGCTGATTCGCCGTGGGGCGTCACGCCACTCGTGAACGGCAACTTATTAATCACAGACAGGGTCGGTGTGCGGGAGGTAACCCGGCGCGGCGATACGGTGTTGACATTCGCTCAGCCGGATGCGCCCGACTACCGGTTCTCAACCTTCCAGCAGGCTTGGCGACTACAGAACGGAAATACCGTCATTACCAATTGGGTGAATGAGTGGAACACAAAACCGGAGGAACGCACCGGCACTCTGCAGGCGCTGGAGGTGTCGCCATCGAAGGAAGTGGTGTGGGCGCTCGCATCGTGGACTCCGCCCGCCAATCTGGGCCCCCTCACTACGCTTCAGTTTCTCGACGAACCCTCGGCCCCGGAAAACGTGCATTTCGGGCCAATTCATTAGCCGCGGCAGAACAAACGATGGGTGGAGAAAGCTGCTTCATGAAAATCGCATTGAGTCCGTGGCTTGTGCTTTTAGCTATTCCGCTTGCTGTGCCTAATCTGTCTGTCCTCGCGCAAAGCACGATGCGGGCTCAAATAACCGGCAGCCAGAACCTCGAGCCCCCTGGTCCCACGCAAGAGGCAGCAACACCGGTCACCATCCATGTGGATCTCGCGCGAAAGGTGGGAAGTTACACCCCTATCTACAGCTGGTTCGGCTACGACGAATCGAACTATACGACGATGAAGTACGGAAAGCAACTTCTTGGGGAGTTGCACGATTTGAGCCCGGTGCCGGTGTACATCCGGGCGCACCATCTTCTGACCTCGGGGAATGGAGTGGCCGAGCTCAAGTGGAGTTCATCGAACGTTTTCAGCCTCGACCCGAACGGCCAGGCAGTATACGACTTCACTATTACTGACCAGACTTTTGACGAATACAAGAGGGCCGGCGTCCGGCCAATGGTGGAGCTTGGGTTCATGCCCAAGGATCTAGCCGCGACCATACCTGGAGTCGACAATTACCAGGTCCATTTTCCAGGCAACACGGTGGCAGGTGCATCCAACAATCCGCCAAAGGACTATGCGCTGTGGGGCGAACTGGTGCGGAAGTTTACCGAGCACCTGGTCGAACGCTACGGGAAGCAGGAGGTAAGCACGTGGTACTTCGAGGTGTGGAATGAACCGGACATCGGCTACTGGCACGGCACACCTGCGGGGTATTTCAGGCTTTACGACTATGCAATAGCCGGCGTTCGAGCGGCGCTGCCGAACGCAATCGTAGGTGGACCTGCAAGCACGGGGCCTAACTCGGACAAAGGTGGCGCATTTCTTGATAACTTCCTCAAGCATTGTCTGAACGACAAGAACGCGGCGGACGGAAAGCCGATTCCTCTCAATTTCATCTCCTATCACCCCAAGGGTCACCCGACCATGGTGGACGGCCACGTGCGGATGGGGCTCTCGAATGAGCTGAAGGCAGCCGAAGCGGGATTCCAGATTGTTGCGAGGTATCCGCAGTACATCCATCTGCCGATTATTCTGAGCGAGGCTGATCCTGAGGGATGCGCGGCTTGCTCCATGAAGATGAACCCTGCCAACGCATACCGCAACGGGCCGCTCTATGCGGTTTATACCGCGGTGGCCATCAAGGAGTTATTCGAACTCCAGGATAGGTATAAGGTCAACCTGCTGGCAATGCTGTCGTGGTCGTTCGAATTTGAGGGCAAAGATTACTTTGAAGGATTTCGCACCTTGGCGACGAATGGCGTGGACAAGCCGGTGCTGAATGTATTCCGCATGGCGGCCTTGATGTCGGGAGATCGTGTGATGACGACGAGCACCGGGCAGGTTTCGCTGGATGACATTCTGAGCAAGGGTGTAACCCAGGCACCGGATGTGGACGCCATCGCGACTAAGGCAGATCGCGCGGCCGCGGTCCTGCTGTGGAACTATCATGACGACGACCTGCCCGCGCCCGGTGCGGACGTACAAGTGACGATTGCCGGGATTCCATCGGGAGTGACGAAAGTGCTGGTGGAACACTACCGAATTGACGAAAACCACAGCAATTCGTACAGCGTATGGAAGGCCATGGGCTCTCCGCAAGCGCCGTCGCCCGAGCAGTATGCGCGGCTGAAAGAAGCGGGCCAGTTGGAGCTTCTAAGTTCCCCACAGTGGCTCGATATAAGCGACGGCAAAGTAACCATCGGGACTTCCCTTCCCCGCCAGGCTACATCCTTGTTGCGATTGAAATGGTGAACATCCGGTGGTGCCGTTGAGAGACGCGGAGCAGATGGCGGCGAGCCGGACGATCCAGACCGGGCCGATTAAAGCCCGGTGGTATTTTGTCGCGCTGGTAACAGCTGCAATTGCCATCAGCTACTTCGACCGGCAGACGTTGCCTGTGGCGATCTCAGCAATCGAAAAATCGATTCCGCTCAACGATCAGGAGTTCTCTTGGCTGCAGTTTGCGTTCCTGATTCCTTATGCCCTCTTGTATGCGGCAGGAGGCCGGTTGCTGGACGTTCTGGGCACGCGCAAAGGATTCATTTTGATCATGCTGTGGTGGTCGGGGGCGTGCGCTCTCCATGGACTGGCCACGAGCTTCGGGGTTTTGCTCGCTGCTCGCTGCTTGCTGGGGATGGGCGAGGGCGGTGCATTTCCGGCGGCGACTCGGGTGGTCGCGGAGTGGGTTCCGCTTAACAGGCGATCGACGGCTATGGGGACTATCAATGCGGGGACGGCCATGGGGTCGGTGTTGGCTCCGCCGTTGATCGGCCTGGTGCTGATGACAAGCAGTTGGAGGACGGTCTTCTTCGCCGCGGGCGCCGCGGGGCTGGCATGGGTAGCCTGGTGGTACGTCAGCTATCGAGAGAGCAACAACGTCTCCGTGGCTTCGCTGGATTCAGGGCTGTTCGCGCGCGAGTGGTCCTTCTGGGAAATTGTGAGTATGCGCCGGGTTCAGGTGCTGGTCTTCGCCAAGTTCATGAGCGATTCGGCCTGGTACTTCTATCTCTTCTGGCTGCCGAAGTATCTCTACGACGTTCGCGGGTTCGACGTGAAGCAGGTGAGCGATTACGCCTGGATCCCGTATGCCGCATCGGGGCTGGGAAGCTTTCTTGGAGGATGGCTGTCGAGTTTGCTTCTCAGCCGAGGGCGGTCGCTCGATTTCTCAAGGAAGTTTGTACTGGGCCTGAGTGCGCTGTTTATGCCGGTAGTGATGCTGGTGCCGCATGTGCCGGTGGGATGGGCGTTGATGCTGTTCAGCATTGCGTTTTTCTGCCAGCAGTCCTGGTCAGGCCTAATCATGACGCTACCCGCGGACATCTTTCCTCTGTCGGCTGTGGGGTCGGTGGCTGGGCTGGTTGGATTTGGTGGAGGCATCGGGGGAGCAACCTTCGCCATCGTCGCTGGATTCCTGCTCGGTCATGGATTTGGATATGGGACGCTGTTTATCATTGTCGGGACCTTTCACCTGATCGGATTCGTGGCCATTTTGCTGCTAGGGGCCAAAGTGGAACCGCTGAAAACCCGGGACCTGATTGAGAGAGTGAGCCACTGATGAAGATCACAGAAGTACGCACGCGCGTCGTTCAATGGGAGGGCGAAACTACGCCGCTGCCTCCCCACTTCTGCACTAATCCGATGGACCTGGTCATGTTCCGAGAAGCTTCCATGGGAAACTTCGCATTCCACGGTTGGGTGCTGGTGGAGATATTCACGGATGCCGGCCTGGTTGGACTCGGCAACGCAGCGCTTTCGCCGCTGGTTACCAAGACGTGCATAGACACTTACCTCAAGCCTCTGCTTATTGGAGCAGACCCGTGGGACATCGAATTTCTGTGGCAGCAGATGTATCGGCGGACGATGGCCTTTGGGCGCAAAGGTGTGGGTATGACGGCGATCAGCGCGGTAGATATTGCGCTATGGGATCTGCTGGGGAAATCTGCGAAGCAGCCCGTGTATCGCTTGCTTGGAGGGCGCACAAAGAAACGCATCCCTGTATATGCGAGCCGCCTTTACAGCATGCCGTTGGATGAACTGCGCGTGGAAGCACAGCGCTACAAGGATGAAGGGTACAAGGCAATGAAGCTACGCTTTGGCTGGGGCCCGGTGGATGGCGCCGAGGGGATGCAGCGCAACATCGAGTTGGTGCGCACGGTCCGCGAGGTGGTAGGCGATGGCATTGATGTGATGGCAGACGCGTACATGGGCTGGACGCTCGATTATGCGAAACGCATGCTGCCGCTGCTCGAGCCGTTTCATCTTCGCTGGCTTGAAGAACCGGTGATACCCGACGATACGCGGGGCTACAAGGAGCTGAAGGCGTACGGGCGCGTGCCGATTGCCGGCGGAGAACATGAGTTTACAGTCTTTGGATTCCGCGATCTGCTCGAGGCGAACGCGCTCGACTACATTCAGTTCGACACCAACCGGGTAGGAGGGATAAGCCAGGCGCGCAAGATTGCCGCGCTGGCCGAAGCGTACCAGGTTCCGGTGATTCCGCACGCGGGACAAATGCATAACTACCACGTGGTGATGGCCAGCCTGAACTCGCCGATGGCGGAGTTCTTTCCCAAGGTGGACGTTGAAGTGGGGAATGAGCTGTTCTGGTATATCTTCGACGGCGAGCCGATTCCTGTGGATGGTTCAATCGATCTCGATGAGAACACCCTTGGACTCGGCCTGACCGTAAATGAAGATTCGCTCAAGCGCTTTGCAATCGTCGAATAGGAGAAGCACGCGCGTGATTCGTCTGGTGCAACTTGGCAACGGTTCGTCGCGCCGGGTGGCCGTCGTCGAGGAACCTCGGCTCCGTTGCCTCATCGAGGTCCAGAGCGTTTATGAGTTAGCGAAGCGGTGTTTGGGAAGCGGCGGCAAACTGAGCGACCTAGCGCTTGCACTCGCACAGGGCGAAATGCTGGACTACAACGCGATTTATGCAGGAGCATCCGAGTGGCGTCTGCTTGCGCCGATCGATGTGCCGGGAGAGCCCGCGCGTCTGACGGTCTCGGGAACCGGCCTCACCCATCTTGGAAGCGCGATGGACCGGCAGGCTATGCACAAGAGCGAGAGCCAAAAGGCTACCGAACCCGTAACGGACAGCATGAAGATGTTCCAGTGGGGCGTGGAGGGCGGACGGCCCGCGCCTGGCGAGATTGGGATTGCGCCCGAGTGGTTCTACAAGGGCAATGGAGGAATCTTGCGCGGACCCTTTGAGCCATTGACGGTGCCGGTCTATGCGGAGGACGGCGGCGAGGAGGCGGAGTTGGCCGGAATCTACGTCATAGGAGAAGACTGCGTGCCGTATCGCATGGGCATGGTTACGGGAAATGAGTTCTCCGACCACAAATTCGAGAAGCGCAACTACCTGAATCTCGCGGGATCGAAGTTGCGAACCTGCGGCATTGGGCCGGAGCTCGTCGTTGGCGCGGCTTTTCAGTCGATCGCCGGAGAGGTGCGGATCCAACGCGGGGCAGCCACGATTTGGTCGAAGAAAGTAGAGACAGGCGAGGCGAATATGTGCCACAGCCTGGCCAATCTTGAGCATCATCACTTCAAGTTCGAGGCCCACCGCCGACCGGGTGACGTGCATGTGCATTTCTTCGGAGCGCATTCACTGAGTTTTGGCGACGGATTTGAACTGGAGGATGGAGACTGGATGGAAGTGCGCTTTGACGGATTCGGGCGCGCGCTGCGCAATCCGATTCGCATCGAACAAAAAGCCGCAGACCGTTTCGTGGCCGTGCACCGTCTTGAATGACAAATCGCGGAGAGGAGAACCATTGCGTGAGTGAGAATGTAGCGATCCTTGGACTGGGTACGATGGGCGGAGGCATGGCCGCAAACCTGCTGAAAGCGGGGCTTTCGCTGACTGTATACAACCGCACGGCGTTGAAGGCGGAGTCGCTAGTCAAGGATGGCGCGCGGCTTGCGTCGACGCCGGCTGAGGCTGTCAACGGAGCTTCCATTGTCATCGGCATGCTCGCGGACGACACAGCGTCGCGCGATGTTTGGACAGGTCGAGACGGCGCCCTCGAAGGCATTCAACAGAACGCCATCCTGATTGAATCAAGCACGGTGAGCCCGGTCTGGATTGCGGAGCTAGCCCAGCTCGCATCGGCGCGCGGTGCGGAGCTGCTGGACGCTCCCGTGACAGGCAGCCGGATGCAGGCCGCCGCCGGACAGCTCACATTCCTGGTGGGCGGAAGCGATCGGGCTCTCGAAGCCGCAACGCCGGTGCTCAAGGCGATGAGCAAAGAGATCGTTCACCTGGGACCGGTTGGCAGTGGAGCGAAGATGAAGTTGATCAACAACTTTCTCTGCGGAGTCCAGGTCGCTTCCCTCGCGGAAGGGCTTGCATGGATAGAACGCAGCGGTCTCGACCGGGATAAGGCGCTATCCGTACTAAAGAATGGCGCGCCGGGCAGCCCCTTGCTCGGGGCCATTGCAGACCGGATGGTCAATCGGAATTACGCTGTTAATTTCCTGCTAAGGCTACTCAGGAAGGATCTGGCTTATGCAGAGTCCGAGGCAGCAGCCTGCGGCATCTCTTTGAAGACTTCCGAAGCCGCCAGGAGCCACTTTGAAGCCGCGGTTGCCAAGGGCTTCGGCGAATCGGATATGGCATCGGTGATCGAGCCGCTACGCGGGCAATAAAGCGCTTGAAACACGGGATAAGTGCCCGGGCCGTCGTCCCATTGTTTGTGAGTGATGCTGCCGAGCGGGTTTACTTGCCTTCCGGGGCGGATCTGCGCCGAGGAGCATGGGCCAGGAGGAACTCAAGGAGGAAGGGAACGAGTTCTGAGCGGGCGGATCAGTGAACGAAAGTGGGATTGAGAGAGCAATTCAGGGAATGTCAGGATTCCACGAGACTCACGATGAGTTGAGTACCGCGATGGCATGTTCTCAACCGTTAACCGGCAAGCCGGTTTAGGTAACGATTGGAGTTGGCCGAGTGGGGCAAAGCTTAAAACACTCCGGCACGGATCGCCGTTGGGTCGCGAAGGGGTACGATGGTACATAGAATTCCCGACCCTTCGTGCCGATAATGCAAGAGGAGGGGGTACGTGCACCCCACTGGTTCGAGTTCGTGGAGGCAGACCACCGATGTCCTGGGCTCGTACGTCCACGGCCCGGACATAGCCGTCAGCAAGAGAACGTGGTGGCTCGCCTTTCTCGCGGGCACCCTTGTTTGCCTTGTCCTCCATGCGCGGGCTGATCTTGATCCCACCCAGCAAATCTCCCAATACGTTCATCAGGTTTGGCAGGATGATCAGGGGCTGCCCCAAAACGACGTTCTGGCCATTACGCCAACACGCGATGGCTATCTATGGTTAGGAACGGAAGAGGGTTTGGCCCGCTTTGACGGTGTCCACTTCGTCGTCTTCGATTCGAGAAACACTCCCGGGCTCAAAAACAACACCATCGTTGCGCTGTTCGAAGATCGAGACAAGAATCTCTGGATCGGGACTCTGGGCGGTCTGTTCCGGATGACTCGTGGAGTTATCGCGGCCTATCCGGTGCCCGGTGGGTTTTCGGGCAGATGTGTTACAGCTTTCTACCAGGACCGGGAAGGCGCCCTCTGGATAGCCACAGACGGCGGAGGTGCGGGCCGTTTGCTGAACGGGCAATTTACGGTCTACACCACCAAAAACGGCCTTAGCCGCAACGCAGTCTTCTCCATCAGCCAAGGCCGCGACGGCAGTGTATTGTTCGGCACCCATGGCGGGCTCGACCAGTGGAAAAATGGGCAGTTCACCACGTATACAACATCGAATGGCCTTCCCAGCAACGATGTCAGAGCTCTCTGCGCAGATCCTCAGGGCGGCGTTTGGATTGGCACCCGAGCAGGCCTGACCTTATTTAAAGATGGGACGTTCAGAACAATCGACAAGAAGAGCAATTTGTCCACCGCCATGATTCAAGTGCTCTACGAAGACCGCAACCAGGCTCTCTGGATCGGCACCCTGGGTGAGGGAATGTTTCGGCTGATAGACGGCAAAGTGGCCCCATATACCACCAAAGATGGGCTATCGGGGGACGATGTCAAGGCAGTCATCGGAGACGAAGAGGGAAATCTCTGGGTTGGCACTGGCGGAGGCCTGAACAGGTTTACCCGTGCAAAAGTCACCACTTATACGACCAAGGAAGGACTTCCCAGCGATGTGATCATCACTACCTATCAAGATAGAAATGGCGATCTGTGGATAGGGACGAACGATCATGGACTGAGCCGGTTTCGCGATGGGAAGTTCACCAACTACAGCACAAAGCAGGGCCTCTCAAGCGACGCGGTGTTTTCTGTCGTCGAAGACTTCGGCCACAGCCTCTGGATTGGAACCCGGAAGGGGCTCAACCGCCTCAAAGGCGGGCGATTTCAAACCTACTCTACAAAGGATGGGTTGGCTGGGGACGTGATTACTGCGACCTTCGTGGATCGGAGTGGCGCACTTTGGATCGGGGGCATGGGCGGACTGACGCGCTACAAAGACGGCCGGTTCACTGCCTACCCTGCCACGGGAGATCTATTAAACTTCCCCGTAACAGCAATTCTTGAGGACCGGACAGGCGCATTATGGATCGGCACAGACTCCGGAGTAAACCGGTTCAAGGACGGCCGATTCGAATCGATCAACGTGAGGAATAGCAATCTCTCGGATGACCATGTCATCGGTCTATACGAAGACCCCGAGGGTGTACTTTGGATTGCCACCAACGGGGGCGGGCTGAACCGTCTGAAAGACGGCAAGTTCACGGTTTACACCACGAAGCAGGGCATGTTCGACGACGGGATTATCCAGATTCTGGATCCCGGAGACGGGAATCTCTGGATGGGCTCCAACCGGGGAATCTTTTACATAAGCAAACAGCAGCTCAACGACTTCGCGGACGGAAGGATCCGATCCATCAGCTATGGCCTGCTGGGCACTGAAGACGGAATGAAGAGCAAGGAGTGTAACGGCGGCGTCCAGCCGGCGGGCTGGATTACCCGAGAGGGCCAGATGGTATTCCCTACCATGAAGGGCGTAGCCATTGTTGACCCCAAGCGCCTGACGATCGATTCCTTCACCCCGAAGACCATCCTCGAGAGCGCAACCATCGACAACAAGCCCGTCGCGGTCGACGGCCCTGCCGTAAGCCCGCCAGGCCGCGGAGATCTTGAATTTCATTTCACAGCCCCAAACTTTGCCAATCCGGAAAAGCAGAGATTCCAATATCAACTGGTTGGCTATGACCCGGATTGGGTCGATGCTATCGGCCCCCGAGCCGCCCACTACACAAACATCCCGCCGGGAAGCTACCGTTTCCGCGTTCGCTCCGGCGATCAATCTCGTTGGAATGGTGACGACGCTGCCTTCAACTTTGTCTTGAAGCCGCATTTTTATCGTACTTACTGGTTCTACGTGCTCTGTGGTCTGGCGGCGCTGGGGCTTGCAGCGGCCGTGTTGCGAGTCCGGTTGATGCGCCTGAAAGTTCGTCAGCAGGAGCTCCGTTTCCTCGTGGATCAGCGGACCGAAGAGTTGCAGAGCGAGATCATCATCCGCAAGCGGACAGAGGAAGAGCTCGAGGAGGCGAGAGACGAAGCCATCCGCGCGCGCGACGAGCTGCATTTTCAAGCGAATCACGATGCATTGACCGGACTTTGGAACAGGCATGCCATTCTGGATTTATTGGACCGCGAGATGGAAAGGTCCCGTCGGTCGCACGATCCAATCGGACTGCTGATGATCGACGTTGACCACTTCAAGAAAATCAACGACACCCTCGGACACCTTGCGGGAGACGAAGTCCTCCGGGAGGTCGCAGAACGCATCGGCAAGCATGTTCGATCTTATGATTCGGTTGGGCGTTATGGTGGAGAAGAGTTCTTAATCGTTCTTCCCGGCTGCGATGATTCCCAAACTCGGGAGAGCGCAGAGAGAATTCGATTGGCAATCGCAGATGCGTCGTTTTCTGCGGGTGCCTCCAACATCGCGGTTACGATCAGTATCGGAGCGACGGTCCTGTCGGCCGGCACCGTTTCGGCAATGGATATTCTTGCCATCGCCGATGGCGCCATGTACCAGGCGAAGGCCAAGGGGCGCAATCAAACTGTTGTCTGTGTCTCTCGATCGCCTGGCGCATTGCGGGCCAATTCAGAGGTGGAAACAGTCCGATAGTCCCTGGCCGGCAGAGCTTTGGCAGCCCCTCAACTGACCACCTCCATTTACCCCAGCCTTGCCGTGATGGTCCATTGCATTTGAGCGAATCCTCTTTCCGGTCTGGCTTCGAAAGGATTGAGGGAGTGGCGATATGCAGTTCAGCTCCCTACAACCTCCAACGTTCCCTTTTCATGACCACCGGCGATTCCCGGCATTTTTGGCTAGGCACGCCTTTCGCCGTCGTGTTAGTCGCACATGATAAAGCAGTTACGGTACGAACAACATCAAATGGAATATTCGAAGATGGCGGTCCGTTGCGATGAATCCCACACCAGACAACCCCTGGTCGAGTCCCTGCATCTACTCCTACGCTCCGCAGCAGCTTGGGACCGCTCCAGTCATGGGGAACCGCGCAAACTTCCTGGCCCATTTCCGGTTCGGGGGCTTCTTAGTGGGGCGCTTCAGTCCTTTCAAGGGCCTGAAAAAATCCTTTTCTTCACTTCCCTCACCAGGAGTACAAACGAATGGAGACCACCGTTCCAAAACCCACCAATGGGCAAACGGCGCCGGACTATCCTCAAATGCCTCCAACCCATTCCTCCTCGGTTGCTGTTCTAGAGCCGCCTGAACACGAGTACCTGGCGATAGTTCTTCGGAGCCTGGAGACGATGAAGAACGGTGACTTCAGCGTACGCTTGCCCGTCGCGTGGACCGGCCTCCCGGGCAAAATTGCAGACAACTTCAACGAGATCGTCATTGCAAATGAGCAGATGGCGTCGGAGTTGAGGCGCGTGGGCCAGGCGGTGGGCAAAGAGGGCAAGACGCGCGAACGGATCCGCGTCAAACAGCAACGCGGTGCGTGGGATGAGATGGAAGTCTCGGTGATCACGCTGGTTGAAGATCTGCTGCGGCCGACAACTGAAGTGACGCGCGCGATTGCTGCCGTGGCGCAGGGCAATTTGACGCAGACAGTTCGATTGGACGTGGATGGACGCCCGCTCGAAGGCGAGTTCCTGCGATCGGCAAACATTGTGAACACCATGATTCAACAGCTAGGCGTGTTCACGGCCGAGGTGACGCGCGTGGCGCGCGAAGTAGGCACCGACGGCAAGCTGGGCGGGCAGGCGATGGTGCCAGGCGTGGCAGGAACCTGGAAGGACCTGACCGACTCAGTAAACTCCATGGCCTCGAACCTCACCGGTCAGGTGAGAAACATCGCCGAAGTGGCGACGGCCGTGGCGAGCGGCGACCTTTCGCGCAAGATTACTGTAGACGTGCGCGGCGAGATTTTGCAGCTGAAGGAAGCCATCAATACGATGGTGGATCAGCTGCGGTCGTTTGCGTCGGAGGTGACGCGTGTTGCACGCGAAGTGGGCACCGATGGCAAGCTCGGCGGCCAGGCCGTAGTACCCGGAGTGGCAGGAACGTGGAAGGACTTGACCGACTCAGTGAATTCGATGGCCTCGAATCTTACGGGGCAGGTGAGAAACATCGCCGAAGTCACAACTGCCGTCGCGCGCGGCGACTTGTCGCGCAAGATCACGGTCGATGTGAAAGGCGAAATCCTGGAACTCAAAGACACCATCAACACGATGGTGGATCAGCTCAACGCCTTTGCCGGCGAAGTAACACGCGTGGCTCGCGAAGTGGGAACCGAAGGCAAGCTGGGCGGCCAGGCCAACGTGCCCGGAGTGGCCGGAACCTGGAAGGATCTTACCGATAACGTGAACTTTATGGCCGGCAACCTGACCGGCCAGGTGAGAAACATCGCGGAAGTGGCGACTGCCATTGCCAACGGCGATTTGTCGCGCAAGATCACTGTGGACGTGCGCGGCGAGATTCTGCAGCTCAAGGAAACGCTGAACACGATGGTGGATCAGCTAAACAGGTTTGCCGGCGAAGTGACGCGAGTGGCGCGCGAGGTAGGAACAGAAGGACGATTGGGCGGACAAGCCAACGTGCCTGGTGTGGCAGGAACCTGGAAGGATCTTACCGACTCGGTGAACTCGATGGCAGGCAACCTGACGGCGCAGGTGAGAAACATCGCCGAAGTGACAACCGCCGTGGCTCGCGGCGATTTGTCGCGCAAGATCACGGTCGACGTGAAGGGCGAAATCCTGGAGCTGAAGAACACCATCAACACAATGGTCGACCAGCTGAATGCGTTCGCCGGCGAAGTAACGCGCGTGGCACGCGAGGTGGGAACGGACGGCAAGCTCGGCGGCCAGGCGCAGGTTTCGGGCGTAGCCGGTACGTGGAAGGATTTGACCGACAACGTGAACTTCATGGCCTCGAACCTGACTGGGCAGGTGAGAAACATCGCAGAGGTGGCGACGGCTGTGGCTCGTGGCGATCTGTCCCGCAAGATTACGGTGGACGTGAAGGGCGAGATACTTGAACTCAAAGACACGTTGAACACAATGGTGGATCAGTTGAATGCATTCGCCGCCGAAGTCACACGCGTGGCGCGCGAAGTTGGAACGGACGGCAAGCTCGGCGGCCAGGCGCAGGTGCCCGGCGTTGCCGGAACGTGGAAGGATTTGACGGACAGCGTGAATGCCATGGCTGGCAATCTTACCGCACAGGTGAGAAACATCGCCGAAGTTTCAACGGCCATTGCGACGGGCGATCTTTCCAAGAAGATCACAGTGAACGTGAGCGGCGAGATTCTGCTGCTGAAGGAAACCATCAATACGATGGTGGACCAGTTGAACCGGTTCGCCGGCGAAGTGACCCGCGTGGCACGCGAGGTGGGAACGGAAGGCCGATTGGGCGGACAGGCGAACGTGCCCAGCGTGGCCGGAACCTGGAAGGACTTGACGGACTCCGTGAACTCGATGGCAGGCAATCTCACCGGCCAGGTAAGAAATATCGCCGAGGTAACCACTGCTGTGGCTCGCGGAGATTTGTCGCGCAAGATCACCGTCGATGTGAAAGGCGAAATCCTTGAGCTCAAGAACACCATTAACACGATGGTGGACCAGCTGAACGCCTTCGCCGGCGAAGTGACCCGCGTGGCGCGCGAGGTGGGAACGGACGGCAAGCTGGGGGGACAGGCGCAGGTTTCGGGCGTGGCCGGAACCTGGAAGGATCTTACCGACTCGGTCAACTTCATGGCCGGCAACCTGACCGCCCAAGTGAGAAACATTGCCGAAGTAGCAACGGCCATTGCCAACGGCGACTTGTCGCGCAAGATTACCGTGGACGTGCGCGGCGAGATTCTGCAGCTCAAAGAAACCATGAACACCATGGTGGAGCAGCTCAGGTCGTTCGCCGCTGAAGTCACGCGCGTGGCGCGCGAAGTGGGCACCGACGGCAGGCTGGGCGGCCAAGCCAACGTGCCCGGCGTGGCCGGAACCTGGAAGGACTTGACGGACAGCGTGAACGCGATGGCCGGCAACCTGACTGGCCAGGTGAGAAACATCGCCGAAGTCACAACCGCCGTTGCTCGCGGCGACTTGTCCCGTAAGATCACGGTCGACGTGAAAGGCGAAATCCTCGAGCTAAAAGACACCATCAATACTATGGTGGATCAGTTGAATGCGTTCGCCGCCGAAGTAACACGCGTGGCTCGCGAAGTGGGCACAGAAGGCAAACTTGGTGGCCAGGCATTGGTTCCAGGCGTGGCTGGTACATGGAAAGATTTGACGGACAACGTAAACGTGATGGCCGCCAACCTCACGGAGCAGGTCCGCGGCATTGTGAAGGTGGTTACTGCCGTAGCCAACGGCGCCTTGACCCAGAAGCTCACGGTGAATGCCAAGGGAGAAGTGGCTGCCCTGGCGGAAACCATCAACAACATGACAGACACGCTGGCAACGTTTGCCGACCAGGTGACAACGGTGGCTCGCGAAGTAGGCGTGGAAGGCCGGCTTGGCGGACAGGCCAACGTGCCTGGGGCTGCCGGTACGTGGAAGGATCTGACCGGCAACGTGAACCTGCTGGCCGACAACCTCACCAACCAGGTGCGCGCCATCGCCGAAGTGGCAACGGCGGTGACCAAGGGCGACTTAACGCGATCGATTCAAGTGGAAGCCCGTGGCGAAGTGGCCGAGCTCAAAGACAACCTCAACACCATGATCGACAACTTGCGCCTGACCACGGACCGCAACACCGAGCAGGACTGGCTGAAGACCAATCTGGCTCGGTTCACCGGTATGTTGCAAGGCCAGCGGGAACTGAGCACAGTGGGCAGAATGCTGCTTTCGGAACTGGCGCCATTGGTGAACGCGCAACAGGGCGTGATTTACCAGATGGGCAGCGATACCCCGACTTCAGGACAGGGCACGCTGGTGCTGCTCTCCACATTTGCCGATACCCCCGAAGGCTACGTGCAGGAAGTCCGAATTGGCGAAGGATTGGTGGGCCAGTGCGCCGCAGAAAAGCGCCGCATGTTGATCTCGGAACTGCCAAGGAAGACCACGCCCATCCGCTCCGGATTGTTCAAGTCGCCGCCAAAGAACGTTATCGTTTTGCCGGTGCTGTTTGAGGATCGAGTGAAGGCGGTGATCGAGCTCGCCAGCCTTGGTACTTTCACTGCGTCGCATTTGGCATTCCTGGAGCAGCTGACGGCTTCCATCGGCATCGTGCTGAACTCGATTGAAGCGACCATGCAGACCGAGGGCCTGCTGAAGCAGTCGCAGCAGCTGGCCACGGAGTTGCAGACGCAACAGAAGGAGTTGCAGCAGACCAACGAACAGCTGGCGCAAAAGGCGCAACAACTTGCCGAACAGAACTACGAAGTCGAACGCAAGAACCAGGAGATCGAGCAGGCGCGGCGCGCTCTGGAAGAGAAGGCCCGCGAGCTGGCGCTGACCTCGAAGTACAAGTCGGAGTTTCTCGCCAACATGTCGCACGAGTTGCGCACTCCGCTCAATAGCATTCTCGTGCTCGGCCAGCAATTGGCCGAGAATCCCGACGGCAGCCTCACACCAAAGCAAGTTGAGTTTGCGCGCACCATTCACGGCGCCGGAACTGACCTGCTCAACCTGATCAGCGACATTCTCGACCTATCGAAGATTGAGTCCGGAACGGTTTCGGTGGAGGCGGAAGAGGTGTTCTTCGGAGCGGTGCTCGAAGCAGTTGCGCGGCCATTCCGGCACGAGGCGGAAAACCGCCGGCTGTTCTTCGAGGTCGTTGCCGACCAGAACATGGGCCGCAGCCTCGTCACCGACTCCAAGCGCCTGCAGCAGGTGCTCAAAAACCTGCTATCGAATGCCTTCAAATTCACTGAACAGGGCAGCGTCCGGCTCACCGTCTCGAGCGTCAGCGGCGGTTGGAGCAACGACCACCTCGTTCTCAATGGCGCCGGATCCGTCATTGCGTTCCAGGTATCCGATACGGGTATCGGAATCCCAGCGGAAAAGCAGCGCATTATCTTTGAAGCCTTCCAGCAGGCGGACGCAGGTACCAGCCGCAAGTTCGGTGGAACCGGGCTCGGGCTGGCCATCAGCCGCGAACTGGCTAATCTACTGGGCGGCGAAATCCAGCTCAAGAGCGCGCCCGGTCAGGGCAGCACATTTACTCTCTACTTGCCGCAAACGTACGTTGGCCCGGCTGCACCGAACATGCCGAAGAACGAGAAGGCCGGATTCACAGCCAGTGTGCCGGCGTTCCTAACCACGGTGGCGGCGGCCGAGCAGGAGGCGCGGGTTGAAGACGATCGCCATTCCCTGAACGAGGGCGAGGCCGTTCTTCTGATTGTGGAGGACGATCCGCACTACGCTCGAATCCTGTGCGATTTGTCGCGGGACAAAGGATTCAAGGTGTTGATCGCCAACACCGGAACGGAGGCTCTGACACTTGCCCGCGAGTTCCATCCGGCAGCCATCTCGCTCGATGTATTCCTGCCCGACATGCTGGGCTGGACGGTACTGAATCATCTGAAGCAGGATCCGGCAACGCGCCACATTCCCGTGCAGATGCTCACACTTGATGAGGACCGTCATCACGGCCTGTCGCGTGGCGCTTTCGCCTTTGTAACGAAGCCATCCTCGCCTCAGGATCTGGATGCGGCGCTGACGCGCATCTGGGATTACTCGCAGCCGCGGCGCAAGCGTCTGCTGCTGGTGGAAGACAACCCGACAGAACAATTCACAACTCGCGAGCTCCTGGGCCATGAGGATATTGACATCGATGTGGTGGAGACCGGTGAATCCGCGCTTCTGGCGCTGTCAGACGGAAACTACGACTGCGTTGTGCTCGACCTGCGGCTGCCCGACATGACCGGATTTGAGGTCCTGGCGCAGCTTCGCGACACCCCCAGGCTCAAGGACCTGCCTGTGGTCGTGTTTACCGGCCGGGAGCTGACTCCGGAAGAGGATTTGCAACTACACACGCTGGCGCGCAGCGTGGTCGTCAAGGATGTCGAGTCGCCGGAACGGCTGCTCGACGAGACCGCTTTGTTCCTGCATCGCGTCATCGCAGATCTTCCCCGCGAGAAGCAGCAAATGCTCGATCGGCTGCATCGCTCCGACGACGCTTTGGCCGGGCGCAAGGTGCTGGTGGTCGACGACGACGTCCGCAACATTTTTGCGGTCAGCAGCGTGCTCGAGCGGCGCGGGATGACAGTGCTTTCGGCCGGCACCGGGCGCGAAGCGATTCAGATGATCGAGTCGACACCCGACCTGGCCATTGTGCTGATGGACATTATGATGCCGGAGATGGACGGTTATGAAACTATGCAGGTGATCCGGCAAAATCCGGCATTACGGCGGTTGCCCATTATCGCCTTGACAGCCAAGGCCATGAAGGGCGACCGCGAGAGGTGCCTCGAGGCCGGGGCTTCAGAGTATCTTGCCAAGCCGGTCAATACGGAACAGTTGCTATCCGCACTGCGGATGTGGCTGCACCGATAGAGCGCTCGGACGGCTTGATTGAGTGCAGTGACATCCAGAGTCCGGGAATCACGACCTGGGCTCAACTTCAGTGACGGGACGGTCGAAAGGCGAGGGAATTTCGGGGATTATCGGGCCAAGGAGTGGAAGCAATGACGGTTGACGAGAAGGTGAACATCCTGATGGTCGATGACCAGCCCGCCAAGCTCATGAGCTATGAGGTGATTCTCGCGGATCTGGGAGAAAACCTGATCAAGGCGACATCCGCAAGCGAGGCTCTCAAGATTCTGCTCCAGACCGACGTGGCCGTGGTACTGATGGATGTGAGTATGCCGGACTTGGATGGATTTGAGCTGGCATCCGTTATCCGTCAGCATCCCCGCTTTCAAAAGACTGCGATCATCTTTATCTCGGGCGTTCATCTCACGGATTCAGACCGAATTCAGGGCTATCGCAGCGGAGCGGTAGATTACATCTCTGTGCCCGTCGTACCGGAGGTGTTGCGCGCCAAAATCGGCATATTCGTGGAACTGCACCGGAAGACGCGAATGCTCGAAGCACTGAATCGCGATCTCGAGCATCGCGTTGCCGAGCGCACCGAGGAGTTGAGAAAGAGCGAGACGCAGTTTCGAATCCGTGCGGAACTGCTCGAAGTTGCAACGGAAGCAATTATGGTGCGCGATTCAGCCGGCCAAATACAGTTTTGGAATTCCGGCGCTGAGAATCTGTACGGATGGCTTCGGGAAGAGGCAATCGGCCGCAACATGCACAGTCTGTTGCAAACTGTCTTTCCGGTCCCGCGGGAACAGATCGAACGTGACCTGCAGGAATATCGGCAGTGGCAGGGCAACTTGATCCAGACAACCAGGAACGGCTCCGAGATCGTAGTAGCTTGCCGTAAAAGCATGAACCATGAAGGCAACGCGGTGCTCGAGGTGGTTCGCGACATTACCACCCAATTGCAAGCCGAACAGGCACTGCGCGAAACCGAGAAGCTGGCGGCAATGGGCCGCGTAGCCGGCATCATCGCCCATGAGATCAACAATCCGCTTGCTGCCATCACGAACATTTTTTACCTATTGCGAAATCACCCTTCCCTTGATGCCGAGGCCAGGCATTGCGCCGAAATGGCCGAACAGGAGTTGGCGCGTGTGAGCCATATAACGCGGCAGACGCTCAGCTTCTACCGGGAATCGAGGCATCCTATTCCAGTTTGCTTGCCGGAACTGCTGGAAGATGTGCTCGGACTGCAGGAGCGCGCGCTCAGATCCAATCACATCGAACTGCGCAAGCGGGTCATGTTTGAGGCACAGATCCACGGATTTCCCGTGGAACTGCGGCAGGTATTCCTGAACCTTATTGGCAATGCCGTCCAGGCGATGCCCGAGGGAGGTGTCCTCGGCGTCTGCGTCCGCGAAGCCACCGATTGGACAAGACACCAGCGCGGGATCATGATCTCTGTCATCGATTCAGGCAACGGCATTCAGCCCGAAGATGCGCAACGTCTTTTTGAGCCTTTCTTCAGCACTAAGTCGACCAAGGGAACAGGTCTGGGGCTTTGGATCAGCAAAGGCATCATTCAAAAATACGATGGAAGGATCAGCTACCGCAGCTATCGTCAAGCCGGAGGATGCGTTACGTGCTTCCGGGTGTTTCTTCCTGGCAGCAGTCCACCCAATGCCGCCGCTGGCGTAAGTGTCGAACCTGTACGGGCGGGCGAGAAGATAAGCGCAAACGGCCACGGAGTCCCGATGACTCGCCCAGCAGACAAGGGAATGATGGTTGACACGCACTCTCGTATTTAAATTTGTTAGTCGTTCCGCCGATGTTTCGTCCAGTTTGTCCATGAGATCGATTGTTTGCTTGACCCTGAATCAACCAACCACTGGCGTGCTGCCGGAATCATATAACTGGAACGATCCCGCTCGATTGGATCGAACACTTTTTCTCAAGACAAGAAAGGAGGCATCATGAGTCGCTATCTGAAAGTCCCGGTCGCGTTGTTTCTTCTCCTGGCCTCAACTTCGTTCACCATGGGCCAGGCAGCGCCCGCAAACCCTGCGCAGACGCGCATTCAAAAAGAGGTTCGCCACGAGTTGGCGATGCTCCCGTACTTTACCGTCTTCGACTACATCGCATTTCAGGTCGACGGCGGCACCGTAACCCTGATCGGCCAGGTAACCAAGCCCACGCTCAAGTCCGACTCTGAAAATGTGATTAAGCACATTGAAGGTGTCGATCACGTGGTGAATAACATCGAGGTGCTGCCGCTCTCTCCCATGGACGACCAGTCGCGCATTGCCCTCTATCGTGCCATTTACGGCTATCCCTCGCTCGAGAAGTACGCCATGGGAGTGCAGAGGCCGATCCGCATCATCGTCAAGAACGGTCACGTCACTCTTGAGGGCGTGGTTGACAATCAGAGCGACAAGGATACGGCCGGCATTCGCGCCAACGGGGTCCCCGGAATATTTTCTGTAACCAACAACCTCCAAGTAGTGCCAAGTTAGAAAAGTTTGGCTCAGTCGGGGACACGGTTCTCCTCAAAGGGGGAAAGATTCTGAGTTGAAGGGATCATGGAAGGATTGGGGCCCGGCGGATCAGGCGCACTTCTGTTGAGTGAACTTAATCTGATGCAAATCTTGATTTCTTCCCCTCGATTAAGGCGTCACTTACCGGACTTCTTATTCCACCCGTGGAAACGAGAGAAGTCGCCCGCATTCCACGCTTCGCGCAGTCCCGGAGCACTCAGGTCCCAGTCTGGACGAGTCTCACTCATCACGCTACGCAAATCGCGCCAAAGATCAGTCACGGATGGACGCCCCCAGAACCAGTAGCCGTTATAGATGCTGTAGACCACGCGGCCTGGTTTGAGTACAAGCGTGTGTGGGATCATCGGATTGTGCTCGGGGTCCGTGTACTCCTGTATATCGAGATCCTTCTGAATAGTTCGGTCGATATCCGAAAGGAATGTCCATTGGGCACCGACTGACGCTCGGAATTCCTGAAGAGTATGGTGATCGTCAGTGGCGATCGTGACGACCTGAGTGTATGCTACTGCGATTTTTGGGTAGAACGCGGCAAGTTCCAAATGTTGCCAGTGTTCCTTTGGGCAATAGTGGCCGCGTGCAAGAGTAAGTATCAGCGGATCATCACCCTGTAGCTCACTAAGCTTCCTCATCTTCCCAGTATGGTCGGGCAGTTCATAGTCGGGGAAACTTCCTCCAGGCACAATATCGGAACGCATGTTCGGACTCCTCCCTCTCTCTGAGATCCAGATTGACACATGCGCTTGGATGGGGACAATATTCGAGCACGTTGTCCCGTCTTCGGCTCTGAAATGTAAATAACTGGTCCAAATGATCCATACCCGGCACAAGTTCGTCGGCTTGAGCGGCGCAGGGATTTCAGACGATGTCGGAGATAAAATGGGGTGTCGTTTAACTTTTCACTCATGCTCGAATGACGATCTCAAATTAATCCCGATCAGCAAGGAACTGCCACTGAGTGAAGCGGCGGAGACTCGAGCGGCCGCAGAAAAGAGTGGTATCGGCAAGATTTCGCTGGCGCCCTGCATTTTTACTCAACTCGCAACCACTAAGAGGAAAACCGCAATGAAGAACAATCTACCCGGAATTAACATCGGTTCGAAACCAAGTGGAGAAGGATGCGTGGAATGCCTGGCATCGCCTGACGGTTGGTGGTTTCATCTCCGCCGTTGTGCGGAGTGTGGTCACATCGGTTGCTGTGACAGTTCTCCGAGTCAACATGCGTCGAAGCACGCAGCGGTCACGGGACATTCGATTATCACCAGCTTTGAGCCGGGTGAGAACTGGTTCTACGATTACAAGACGGGAGAGATGATGGAAGGCGTTAAGCTGCCGCCGCCACACGCGCATCCGAACGGTCAGCCGACACCTGGCCCCGCCGGCAGGGTGCCGGCCGAATGGGAATCGCTCTTGAACTAGCTCGCGATTAATGGGTTCGCCGGCGTTAGATTTCCGCCAGCGCGCCATGCACAAGATGGATCGAGATCGAACCTTCGCCGACCGCTGAAGCAACGCGCTTCACGTTCCCCGAGCGAATGTCGCCAACCGCATAAACTGCCGGCAAGCTCGTCTCAAGCATTTGCGGCGCCCGCTCAAGAGGCCACTTGCGTGGCGCGTCTGCCAGAACCGGGTCCAAGTCCCGCCCGGTAAGAACGAAGCCCTGTTGATCGAGAGCGACACAGCCGCGTAGCCAGTCGCTGTGCGGCGATGCGCCCGCCATCACGAATACGTGCCTAATTTCGCGCGACGTTTTCTCGCCCGACGACCTGTCGATCCAGGTGACGCGCTCCAGATGCGAATCACCCTCTAATGACAGGAGCTCGGTTTGCAAATGCAGCTCAATCGAAGGATGCTTCGTGATTCTCTGCGTTAGATATCGCGACATCGTCTCGGAAAGTGTCGTTCCGCGGACAAGCATGTAGACCCGGTGCGCAGACTCGGCCAGAAAAACAGCAGCCTGGCCCGCGGAGTTGCCGCCGCCGATAACGATAACGTCGTCGCCGCCACAAAGCTGCGACTCCATAAACGTAGCCGCGTAATAAACTCCGTTCCCTTCGAACTGCTGAAGGTTGGCGACGTTTGGTTTGTTGTATTGCGCACCTGCGGCGATGATGATGCTGCGCGTCTGCAGAATGCTTTCATTCTCGAGCGAGAGCCGATACGGCCGCTGATCGCAATCGAGCTGCACCACTCTTTGACCGATCAACATCTGGGCCCCGAATTTCTCCGCCTGGGCAACAGCGCGGCCGGTGAGTTCCAGGCCGGAAATCCCTGTCGGGAAACCAATGTAATTCTCAATCTTCGAACTCGAGCCGGCTTGTCCGCCGGGAAAGTCGGCCTCGATCACGACAGCGTCCAGGCCCTCAGAAGCTGCGTAGACGGCCGCCGCCAACCCGGCGGGACCAGCGCCAACGATCACGACATCGCGAATGCGCGCTCCGTCTCCCACGTCCGATAGTCCCAAACCCTCAGCCAGACGTTGCGTCGTGGGATTACGCAGCACTTTGTTACCGCTGCAAATCACAACCGGAATTTCGTCGATGGTCAGGCTGAATCGATCGAGCAGCTCCTGAGCATCTTTGTCAGAGTCAAGATCGATGTATACGTGCGGTTGCGCATTGCGAGTGAGGAACTCGCGCAGGCGCAGGGTATTCGCCGAGTAACGCGATCCAAGGATCGTCACATTGCCCATACCTTCCTGAATCAGCATGAGACGCCGCAGGATGAAGGCACGCATGAAAATGTCGCTGAGTTCCGAGTCTCTTGCGATCAGCACGTGCAGGGAGTCGGCGCTTACCTGAAGAAATTCGCCATCCTCGGCCACGCGTCCTCGCGAGAGAGAACGGGCTCCGGATATCAAAACCATCTCACCCGAAAAACCTCCCGCGCCATACGTCACAAAAACGTGTTCGCCGCCAAGGCGCGTCATAATGATCTCGAGCTCGCCCGACAGCACAACGTAGCAAGCCATCCCCTGCTGACCAGCTTCGTACAGAATGTCGCCGGCGCGAACTGTTCTTGCAATTCCGTAGGGCTTGATCCGCTCGATCTGGGCGGACGTGAGAACCGGGAACGCTTCGGCCTGGCGGTCCGGTGCGTTTATCAATGGCAGCTTTGGTTCCGTCACTTTTATGTTCCTTTCACCCGATGAGCGATTCCCATCCTATTATCATCTGAATCATCCGACGTCCGCCTACCCTGTGTTTATTACCGTCCCCCGCCATTCGCGTTCTGTTCAGAGACGTCATTCGTATCTTCACTTGTCGCAAAATTGCCAATGCGCTCAGGGACGATAGAACGCGAACCACATGGTCGAATAGTCAGCTTTGGCGTCCCCACCGAAGAGTTGGCAAGAAAACGGAAAAGAGGCGAGCGCAATGCGGCCTCACGGGCGCACAGCCCACGCCTCGTATCCCTAAGGTCTAGAAAATGAACTTCGCACTGATCTGAAGCTGGCGCGAAGAACCGCCGTCGCTTGTGGCGAAGCGGGTCGATGAGATTTGGCCGAAGGTCGAGGACTGAACGTTGCCTGACGGCTGACCGAAGTTGGGATGATTGAGGATATCGAAGGCATCTGCGCGCAATGAGAAGATCAGGCCCTCGAAGAGCTTTGTATCCTTTTGTCCCGAAAGATCCCAGTCCGCGTAACCGGGTCCTGTTACGGCATTGCGCTGCATAGCTCCAAGACCGGTATAGACAGTCGGCGCTGTGTTTCCGGTTGCGTTGGCTTGCGTCCCTTGAATTTCAAAAACGCAGGATGAGGTCACGTTCGTCGTATCGCAGACATTGCCGCCGTAAGTCAGTCCGCCCGGATTCTGAATGAAGGTGACATTCGTGACTCCACTGGTCTGCGTCTTGGCCACTTTAATGGGGCCAACCTGTGTGGGCCGAACAAGGCCGGTGATCCCGTTGAAGCTGGAACTACCGGCAGTGATGTTCACCGGATTGCCCGTCTGATATTGAAAAATGGTTGAAAGCTGATAGCCCGAGACCAGTTGGTTGCGCTTGAAGGGCAGGTTGTAAACCGCGGTTCCGGCGTAGTGCTGGCGCACGTCGAAGTCGGATAGCCCATAGTTTTCTTTCGGGTTTGTGCTGTCCGGAAGAACGTAAGTGCCCTGGGATCCAAGCGAGTTAATGTCCATGGATTTGGCCCACTCGTAGTTCATGTTGAACTCAAGACCATTGCCCATGTTCTTGCTGAGCACCAACCACAGTGCGTTGTAGTTCGACAATCCAATGCTGTTCTTCTCCGCAATGTTTGAGGCGATCGCCGCGCCCGGATCCACAGGGCTGCTGGCCGATAGGGTTGTGAACGGATGCACCTGGGTATTGCTGGCTGCGCCCACCACCTGGTTGGCATTTGTCTGAATGAGCAGGTGCTTTCCCTCTGAACCGTCATAGTAGACTGACGCGACCATACCCCATGGCATCGCCTGCTGAACGTTCAGGTTATAGGTCTCGATGTACGCATTCTTGAAGTTGGGATTCACGTATGCCAGCGAGACGCCGGACGCCTTCGCGTCGGCATAGAGCGAGGAAAGTGGAATGGGAGTGCTGTTATAGGAAACCGCGGTACTAAACGGCGGATTGGATGCCAGCCCCGTCACAACCCCGGATACCGGCTGATCTACAAGGTAACCGTAGCCTGCGCGAACCACCGTCTTGCCATTGCCGAGAACATCCCACGCAAATCCAACCCTGGGTTCGAAGTTGTTGTTCTGGCCGTACTCGGAGTCGGCGGCGAGCCCGTTTGTGCCCACCCGTGTCAGGCTGACGTTGGCAGGATTGAAAAGCGTGAAGCGGTTCTCGCCTTCAACCGGCGTTCCGTTCCACTCGAAACGCAGACCGTACTCCAATGTAAAGTGAGGCGTCAGCTTGAAATTGTCCTGTGCAAAGAACCCAAGCGAATCGGCATAAACGCGGCTCGATACAATGTTCGGCTGAATGCTGAAGATGGTCGCCTCATCCGTCTGGAAAAGACTGGTGGGTGTGGTCGACGTTGTGAATTCGAGTGTGCCGATGTTTCCATTGAAGCTGGCAACGAGGTAGCGGCGAAACTCCCCACCAAATTTGAACGTGTGCTTGCCCTTGAGCAGGGTCAGCGTATCTGACAGGACCCCAGTCGTATCATCGCGCCCTTGAGGAAATCCCGCAGGGCCGCCGAAGACCAGGTTGATGTCGAGGAGATAGGTTTGGGGCAGACCGACATTGCCGCTCAAGCCATCCCCAAGGCCTACGCTATTCGGGCTGGTCAGGTTGGCGGGGTCAAATGCGATGGCGATGCGGTTGAAACCGATTCGAGCTTCATTCACAAGCGCCGGGCTGAAGATGTGAGTTTCGCTCAGCGTGCCGATCTGGCGATGCGCGTGGCGATGGTCTCCCCAGCCGGGAATTGTGTCGCCCTGCAATGCAGGCTCAGTGCGAACGTCTTTCTGGAAAGCATAGAACCCGTGCAGAGAATCACTGGAGCCGATCTGCTGGAGGCCGTCCCCGGTGAACTGGTCGATTTGAACCGGTCCGGGTGTGAACGATACATAGTTGGCTCCGCTGTTTGGGAGAGGAATCAGTGCGGCCAGTGCAGCCGCCACCGGCTCATTGGCCGCGTTGGCTGCGATTGCCGTTTGATTCGCCGGTGAAATCACCGTGCTGTTCTGCAGAATGCCCTGATGCTGGCGCAAGCCTTCATAACTGCCGAAGAAGAAGGTATGGCCTCTCCACACCGGGCCACCTACCGAACCGCCGAAGTTATCGCGCTTGAGCGGAGCCTTGTCGCCGGCGGCGCCAAGTGAAGCGCCGGTTGCAACGTTGTAACTCCGGTTGAAGTAGTTGCGCGCGTCGAGAGCTTCATTGCGGAAGTAATCGAAGGCCTCGCCGTGGAAGTGGTCCGTTCCGGATCTGGTGGCAACGGTCACGATCGAGCCGTCGCTGCGGCCATACTCAGCGCTAAATGTGGAGTTATTGATCTTGAACTCCGAGGTTGTGTCGATGGATGGCTGGAAGGTGACCTGGTTCTGGCTTATATCGTTCAGATTGATCCCGTTGATCTGGAAATTCACCGAATCTTCCCGATTCCCGGCGGTAAGAAACGAGTTCGCTCCCAGTCCGCGGCTCGGCGAGGTAAGGCTACCCGCAGTGTCGGCTACGACACCGCCGGGGGTGAGCACTGTGAGGTCGAGGAAGTGACGCCCATTCAATGGAAGTTCCTGCACCGAAACTTGATCGATTACCTGACCCACGGTAATGGTTTCGCTCTGAATCTGCGTCACCGCACTCTGTACCTGGACAGTAGCTCCCGTAGTCGCCAGTGGCAGCGTCATGTTTTCTGCAACCTTCGTGTCCACGTCGAGCGTTACCTTCTTAACTGACACGGTGCCGAAGCCGGTGGCGGTTGCTTGTACCTGGTAATCTCCCGGCTGGAGTGAGGGGACCACATAGATTCCGGCGGAATCGGTCACAATTTCGCGATCGATTCCGGTTGCAAGCGAGTGCACAGTCACGTGAGCTCCCGGCACAACGGCGCCAGTCGGATCGGTGACTACGCCCGATAAAGAGGCAGTGGACTGGGCAATTGCGCAGACTCCATTGATTCCGAACATTACTACGGCGAAAAACTTGGACAGTTTCACGATGACCTCCTATACGTAAAGATTGGGTTTCGGAAGCTCGGCCCTCTGAGGAACTTCGTTCGGGGCCGTGCCGAGCGGATTCCTTGAATATAAGGAAAACGACTCTCCAGTCAAGAGCTATCTTGATAAATCACCGGAAACCGCCGGCTTCGGGCAGTCCGCGCCTGCGGCTGGGAGCTTGATGGATCGACGCACCTCCCTCGCACCGATAGGGAGATTTGGAATTCCCGTCCGTTCGTTGCTACGATTTGGTTTGGCCTGTCATTCCCGTCTCAGGGATGGTCGCTATTGCAATTGGGTGCTCCAGACTGCCCCGCGACCTTTCGCTCGATCAAGTGATTTCATTCTTCGGCAGTAACTGAGGAAGGCTTTTTCCCATGCGACTATGCAGCCCGTCCAATTTCCCCTTGTCGAACCGGCTTTACCCATTGCTCGCGGTGTGTCTGTTGCCCGGCATCCTGCAATGCGCAATCAGTGCACAGCAAACCAGTCCCAACCGCAACGTTCGCGACTATGAACTGGCCGGTTCGCGCATAACTCCACCGGCTCCCGACATGCAGATCGCATCCGCGCTCAAGCAAGTCTCGCCTGAGCGGATCCGCGCTGACATATCCGCGCTGGTCAAATTCAATAACCGCAGCACCGTCTCCAGCATCGAAACCGATCTCCCTCCAGGAACCGGCGTGTTGGCAGCTTCTGACTGGATCAAGGAACAGCTTGAGAGTTACCGCAAGGCATGCGGAGGCTGCCTTGAGGTCAAGGTAGATTCCTTCATCGAACAGCCGCTCACAGGCGCCGCGGCGGCTCGCGCACGCATCGTCAAGCCCACGCCAATCCGCAACGTCTACGCCATTCTGCGCGGCGCAGATCCGATTCAGTCCAAGCGCATGTACCTCGTCACCGGCCACTACGATTCGCGCGAGACCGACGTCATGGAGGCCCACGCGCCCGCTCCAGGTGCAAACGACGATGCCAGCGGAGTTGCCGTGAGCCTCGAGTCCGCCCGCATCCTCAGCCAGTACAAGTTCCCCGCAACCATCGTCTTCGTTTGCGTCGCCGGCGAAGAGCAGGGTCTGAACGGCAGCCGGCATCTCGCCAAACTCGCAAAAGAAGAAGGCTGGCAGCTCGAAGGCGTCTTGAACAACGACATCGTCGGCGGCGACACCACTCCCGGCGAATCCATGCAAAACAAATCATTGGTGCGCGTGTTTTCTCAGGGTATCTTGTCCTCGGCTCCGCCTGAAGTGATTGCGCAACAGCTCTCTCTCGGCATGGAAAACGATACGCCGTCTCGCCAGCTTGCCCGCCAGGTTCTCGCCGTCGGCCGCACCTACTTTGCGCCTATCTCCGCGCCTGCCAAACCCGCGCTGCTCAAGCCGCTGGCCCCGGTAATGGAACTGCGCCTCGACCGCTATCTCCGCGGTGGAGACCATAGTTCGTTCAGCGCCGAGGGATTTCCTGCAGTCCGTTTTACAGAGTGGCGCGAAAACTTCAACCATCAGCATCAAAAGGTTCGAACCGAAGCCGGAATCGAATACGGAGATCTGATCAAGTTCGATGACTTTGAGTACATCGCGCAAGTTGCCCGCCTGAACATGGCAACGTTGGCTACGCTTGCCTTCTCGCCCGGCATGCCTCAAAACGTCCGTATCGTGACCACGAACCTCGACAACAACACGACTCTCAAGTGGGACCCACCTACCGCCGGGCCCAATTCAATCCACTATCAAATCGTTTGGCGCGAGACGGCTGCTTCCGATTGGCAGTTCTCCACGGACGCATTTAAATACGGTGCCACGCCGGGGAACCACTCTGTCACGCTGCCTGTATCGAAAGACAACGTCTTTTTCGGAGTGAGGGCCTGCTACGCTGCCTCGCATTGCAGTCAGGCTGTCGCCCCCGTACCGGAACGCCACTCATGACTGCTTGATTGCGCGCTCCTGTAACCACATGGTCGGGTTGCTATCGACTTTCTCCCGAACCGCTTGACAAGGTAGCTTTTCTGATCGCGCGCGATCGACCATCCTCCAAGCATGAGTGGCCAACTGGAGTCGGATTGGGGTGACTATTGACTGTGGCGCTCAAATGTCGGTTGCGATCGTCTGATCCTGTCTTCTATTAAACCGCAACGCTCGCGTCATTGCCCCGGCGTTTTCAGGTACTTCGCGGGCAGCGTCACCCCTAGTCGCTCATCATCGAAGATTAGGCTGGCGATCCAGAAGCGTCCGCGAGCATGCACAATCTAGAACGAATCGATGCCTCGCGAGGATGGCTGTGCGTCGTCCTTCGCATCCCGGCTTTCCTTCGTACTCCACACCTCGACAAGATTGCCAAACTCCTCAACTCGCTTCACAATGCTGCGCTCGAAGAAACCGTTCGTCTTGAAGTAGGAATCGTTCTGCTGCATGAACATATCGGGAGTCAGGAAAACGGCATCACCCTTGCGTGCCGGTGCATCCTTTGTGGCCGCAGACTCCGGAACAATCCAGGCAAGCCGACCGTCGGGCACAAACAGCGCGCGGAAGCGGTCCCAGTCACGCTGTCCAGCTGGGCCGGAGACCACGTCATAGAGCGAAACTACCAGGTGGTCCACAGTGTCCACGTCGCCGGGGTTCTTTGCCGCAGGCCAGTCAGGATGCCCTGCGAGTGTTCCCACTGGCGGAGGCGGCGTAGATGCGGCAGGAGTAGACTGCTGCGCGCTCGCATTGAGCGTCAGTCCCATGAGAAAACAACACAATATAAGATTGCAGCTACGAATCATGAGGTCATCTCCTTCTTTTATTGAGTCAACCGGTGCGCTATGCGATGAGAATCGGGCCAGACCGCGCCCTGCCCTCCTACTTAGACCAGGGCGGAACCACGCCGTTGGTGCGCGCGTACGCGATCGACTGGCCCAGATGCTCGTGTTGATCCAGGAGAATCAGCATCAGCGCGCCCTGCTTCGTCATGTCCTCTCCGAACAGTTTCACGTGTGCCTGCAGATCGTTGTCGGAAAGTCCCGTAATCGCTCTTTGTAGATTGGCGTAAGAAGCTTTCAGAGCTTCCTGCATTTTCTCCGGATCGGTGATGGGCGCGGACTCTGCCCCCTTATTCGGTGTACCCGAGAGAGCATCGGCGAGCAGGCCATTCTCTTCAACGATCAGGTTGAACACGTCGCTGACGGAGCGAACGCCCTGGCCGGGCTTCCAGTCGTACTTGCCTGCCATCACGCGCGCGAGGCCAGAGAATTTCTTGGAAAGCGTTCCGGCATCGTCTCCGAAGGCCGCCTGGATTTTTGTCGGCTGCGCTTGCGCCCACGGCATCATCAGAGCGATCGCCAGCGCAAGCGCTCCGTACTTAGTCAGAATCTTCGTCATGAAAAACTCCTTTGGCCCAACCTGAATGGTCCTGCTCGCTGAACATATGTCGCGACGAACCAGTTTTTTGCAGGAAAAGTGACATGCGGTATCCGAAACGAGACAAGCGGTCAGAGTTGGCAGCCAAAGAGCGCTTGACGCCCTCGACGGCTCTGTCCACATTGATGTCTCCTGCGAAGTAGCAGCTATAATCCGTGCCGGAGGGGTCGACGCACCCATTGCTGCAGATCACACCAAACAGCAGGCGGACAAGATGGATTCTGATCCTGTGCGCGTGGACGATTGTAGGGCTGTTGTTTGCCGCACAACAGATCGTGGTGGAGAAGGTGCAGGGTTCGCAGGTCCACTGGGTGATCGAGGGTACGCTCGAACTTGTTCAATGGTACATATGGGCGGCGTGCACACCGCTTGTGATCGGTCTTGCCAAACGGTTCCCGTTGATGGGGCCGAAGCTTGCACGTCACATAGCGCTCCACACAATCGTGTCGCTCATGATGGCTCCCCTGGCATCGGTCAGCCAATACGTTCTGATCCTTGGACTTCTCCGGTTTGTTTTTCACATCACTGGTCCCGACGTGCACCGCTTTCTCTCCTCGTTCGGAGTCGGTGTCCTTTTCATGAGCTTTACCGGCATACTCACATACTGGTTAGTGGTGGGCTTGTACCAGTCGATGCATTTTTACCAGGTTGCTATGGAGCGCCAGACGATAGCAGCGCAACTGGAAACGCAGCTCTCCCATGCAGAACTTGAGAATCTCAAGAGCCAGCTGCATCCGCACTTTTTATTCAACAGCCTTCATGCTATCGGTGTTCTGATGCAGGAAGACGTCGATGCCGCGGGCCGCCTGCTGGTCAGCCTCGGCGACCTGCTGCGCATGGCCCTCGAACGGCGGGAGAACGAGATCACCTTGCAGAGCGAACTCGAGTTCGTCGGCAAGTACCTGGAGATCGAACAGACACGCTTTCACGATCGGTTGAAAGTTCACATGGACGTGCCACCTGGCCTTCTCGAATTCTATGTACCGAGTCTCGCGCTTCAGCCCCTGGTTGAGAATGCCATCAAGCACGGCATCGGTGTGGATTCTGCCGCAGGCCAGCTAGAGATCAGCGCCAAACTCGACAACGGCAGAGTCCGGCTCTGCGTCCGCGATGATGGCCCCGGTCCGGCGCCGGGATCGCGCCTGCGCTTCGGCGTGGGACTCACCAACGTCCGGTCACGCTTGAAACAGCTCTACGGGAACGAGTCGTCGCTGGAACTTACCGGGGGCAACGGTCGAGGCTGTGAAGCCATCATCACCATTCCACTGCGGAGTTCGCATTGAAGACGCGAGTCCTCATCGTCGATGACGAACCGATCGCCCGGCGCGGTATCCGTCGCTATCTGGCCGAACACGACGGCATTGAGCTTGTAGGCGAGGCGGCGAACGGAATAAGCGCGGTGGAACAGATCAATGAACTTCATCCCGACATCGTTTTTCTCGATGT
>Ga0302324_100002997_pt1 | contig 38209 bp, 18 predicted proteins | sample Palsa_T0_1_FD_201949 | JGI IMG/M metagenome (GOLD analysis project Ga0302324, IMG submission 201949) | Peat permafrost microbial communities from Stordalen Mire near Abisko, Sweden - Palsa_T0_1 | ecosystem: Environmental > Terrestrial > Soil > Palsa > Peat permafrost | place: Sweden: Abisko... | reverse complement strand
CCAGGTTCTCCAACATGGATGCTGCAACCTTCTCCTGACGCGAGCGGGTTGAGACCGCATACCACGATGGTTCGTCATGATGAGTGCTGATTTCCATGCAAACTCCGCTTACCTTATGTTTTCGGACTTGTTAGATAGCTCCGCCCTTTCGGTCCCGGCGGAACTTATTGGATAGGAACGGCTATTTCTCGCTTAGGCTTGCTTGCGTTCCTCAACGTGAAGCGAATTACGCTGGAAACTTTTCAGATTAAGAAGATCAGCCAATTCAGGTACGGGGGTAACTAACGAAAGCCTAGCGGATCTGTAACTGCAGGTCTATGGCAGGATCCTCCCTTGAGAGGCTTCGCATCCAGCAATTGCAGTGCTCTCGTCAGAGGACCGCTCTTTGCGCGAGCGAACGCGCCGCCGTGCAACAATTACAATTCACGGTGTAAAGTTCGCCACCGCGATGCGCAAACGTTGGTCGGAACCTGCACAGCTATTTCTTCTTTCTCAGTCCTGCGCGCGTCCCCTGCAGTGAAACGAAGTACCCTTCTAAAACTCTCTGGGTCCTAGGTTCACCATGTAAAGTTGGGAAACTTGACGGCAGCGGAACCGTCTGGGCCCACGGGTTTTGGCACTGGCGGTTGCTATGACACGCTGGCCGTGAATCTGATCCCGGCCGGGAAGGATCTTGGGCTGAGTCCCGAGATTGCCGAGATATCGATCGTCTTCGGAACGGTTCTCAACAAGAACTGCGCCACCCTGTCCGTCCTGATCGTAACGGTGCTCGTTGCAAAGGCACTGGACATTCCCCTCTCGATCACAGAAATGGTCCTGCTTCGTCGCTCGAGTTCCTGAGTGTTGAGGCTCAGTCCTCTTTCGGTGGTGAGTGGACAGAGACAAGTGGACCTTCGCCCTCCTTGACTCAGATTGAGATGTCTCCAGAATCGGCGAACGTAGCGTCCTTCAAATATTTGGAGCCGAAGGATCGAAACTCCTTGCAGTCCTGCAAACGGAAAGCCGGCACGGCATTCTTGCGCGGTACCTTAACCCGGAAGAAGTCTGCCCCTTCAACGTCCATCAGCCAGAACGCCGGACGAGCATCGTCGGCATCGGTCACCACTTCGAGATTCGATATCTCAACATTCTTTACATGCCGTAGGAAGAGTCCCGTGGCCGGCAGGTCGCCGAACATCGTAGCTTCGGGGTACCCGTTCTCCGCCTCCGGAGGCTGACGTTTGGCGAGTTCGCTGTCTCCGCCGCCGAGCTGATGGAAAAACACGTCGCTGATCTTGAGATCCTCGACCCTGTAGCCAGGCAGTCCGGTCACACTCGAGCAGAGCGGGCCGGCCCCATAGCTTGTGATGTTGCTGATGACGACACGCTTAAGGGTGCCGACCTTAGTCGACTCCTTTGGCCCGCGAAGACGGGCGCCAAGCCGTAGGAAGATGGGGCTGTTAATGGAGTCGCGCATGGTAATGTTGGTGACGGTGATGTCTTCCAGCAGAGCGCCGTCCACGGTCTCGAGGGCCAGACCATGGCTGCCTTCGAAGACGCAGTTGCTGATAGCAATGTTTTTGAAGCCGCCGTTGGACTCCGTACCGCACTTGATGCGGCCGTTCCTGAAAGTCCACCCGGCGTTAAAGTCGGGCGCGTACTTCTTGAACGTGCCGTCAAGCAGGGAACCGAGCTCGTAGTAGCCGGACACATAGCAATTGCTGATGGTCACGTTCTCCGTGGGCCTTGAATATCCCAGAGCGAAACTGGACTTCGGACAGATGCCGTCGTCCCAAGGGGAATTGACGCTGCAGTTCGATACCCGCACATTCTTGCAGCAGTCGATGTCTACGCCGTCGCGGTCAGTGTCGATGCTCAAGTTGTCGATCGTAAGATTGTCCACTCCGGTCAGCAACAGACCGAAGTGGCCGCCCTTGAGAATTGAGAAGTCGCGAAAGATCACGTTGCGGCAGTTCTTCAGGGCAATCGTCTTGTTGCCGACACCAGGCTGTTCCGCGCGGAAGACAGAATAGTTACCGCGCGGAGTGGAACCTCCGCCGTGGCTGAGGCCTTTGCCCCAGATAAGCCCAGGACCGAAGATTCCAAGGTCGTGGATGTTCTCTCCCCAAAGGAGGGAATTGTGCCAGTGATTATGACCATAGTCCTGGTACGCATCCCATGCCGTCTTGGGCTCGGCGGGGTCATACGTCCCGCCCCTGTAGCCAGTGGCCTGCCCGGACATCGGGGAGTCGGCGGCCAGGATAGTCGCGCCCTGTTGCAAGGAGAGAGAGACAAAACTTTTCAAGCGGATGGAGAAGCACACGTAGGTGCCCGCGGGAAAGACAACCGTCCCGCCTCCGGCTGCGGCAGCGGCTTGAATGGCAGCATTGATGCCTGGCGTATCGATCGTCTTTCCATCCCCGGTTGCTCCGAACGCCCGCACGTCAAAGAACAATGGTTTCTTTACCTGTTCGCCTTCACCCTTCTCTGCCTTACCCACGGATGTGTTCAGTAGGCTAACTGAGCCGCCGAGGAAACCACGGCCGGCAATCTTGAGGAACTCTCTTCGACACTCTGCCACACAATCCTCCACCTGGTTGAAACAGCAACCGCACTTCGTCTTAGTGCTCCGACTGGCCGGGACTCTCCGGGATGCCCGGGTCGTCTAGAATCTGAACTCCAGTAGCCGGGCCAAAGTCGCGCCAGTCCCAAAGAACCCAAACGACATGTTTATCGGGAGTCACTTCCACCAGTTGCGGCCCCTTCGCTTTTCCGCCCCGAGAGCAAATGATGGTATTCCCATTGGCCAGGCGAGTAACACTTTGAGCGTTCTGGTATCGGTATTCGTCGGGAAGATCGCTCGGCTGCACCTCCCAGACGGTCTTCTTCTGAGGGTCGACTTCGCGCGTCAAGACATCCTGTTCATCGGTGATCAAGGTATTGCCATTCTTAAGGCGAATAGCAGCCCACGGACTCTTGATGTCGTACTCCCAGATCGGCTGGAACTGCTTATTGTATTCAATAACCTTATTCATCTCTAGAAACGACACAAGATAGGTTCCCTGTGCGGTGTAGCGTACCCTGCGGAACTCGCCATGGACCGTCTTCTGGTCGGTCTGGCTAATGGCGGGCAGCGAGTGCTCCACTTCGACCTTGTTCGATTTGATGTTGACCACCATTAGTTTTGGCGGCAAGCCATTGAGAACGAACATCACCTTGCTAAGACCGATAGGTTGGCAGGTGTGAATCTCAGTGCCCGGCGGAGCGTCGTAGCGCCACACGACTTTTTTCGCCGGCGTCACCTCTGCGATGTATTGCATGCGCGTAAAAAGAACATTGCCGTTGGAGAGCATCCACACATCGTCGTATTCCCAGCCCGGTCCGGTTGAGTATGTCCAGATGATCTTCCCGTCGCTAACCAGAAGGATCTTGTTGTAGCCTTCGCCGATGTAGAGCATGGGATGCTGAGCCAAACCCTTACCGGGAAGGTTGGGCGGAATCGGTTGGTCCCAGTTGAGTGGCGCGACCTCGGTCTCGGATGGGCTCAACGCGGGCACATCCGGCGCCGAAAAGCGGGGAAGCTGGGCCATGAGCGGCGTACTTCGCAGTGACTGCTTCTTGACGGCATACAGACCGGATGCCGTTAGGCATAAGGTTGTTAGCGTTAGGGCTGCTGCACGGATTGCGCCTGGTCTTCTCAAGTCCATGGGAGGTCGCGGCTGCCGCCGCGACTCAATTCCTCTCCAGCGTGATCAGTTCAAAGTAGTCGAAGGACATAGTGTAGTCGCCTGACGATGGGTTCTTGTTCACCGCGACGAACTCCAGCGTCGAATTCCCGGCGGGGAGACTGACGTTGCCATAATCGTCATTGTAGAAGGCCATTCCGCTACTATATTCATCCTTTGGCCCACCCACCGCGACCCCATTGACGTAGAGCTGAAGCATTGCATGCGTATTCCCACTCTTGAAGCCGGCGCGGAGATCGTAGACTCCCGCAGTCGCAACGTTGATCGTGTAGGTGATTTCGTGGCCTACGGCAGTGGCGTTCAGAGACGTGGCGGTTCCGTCCCGGGAGCCCGATTGCGCGTAGGTTGTATAGTCCACTCCGGGGGTGTTCGTCTCGGGCAGGAGATGGGCCTCGTAGTAGGTCTTCGGCGCACTGGCGATCGCCGAGTTGACGAGGATACGGTACGCGTTCTGGGACGCCAGCGTGGGAAGTGTGACCGTGAGCGCGTTGCCGGAGGTCACATAGTCGCCCTCCAGCGCTACCGGTGGCTCGTAGAGATCGCTGGTCGGGGTGAGCGTCTCGACTCTCAGATGGGTGGTACCGGCGTTCATCAGCGAGGATGAATCGTTCAGATTCTTCAGTGTAAGGGTCACATTTGACGACGATCCGCCAACCGGATCTCCCAGCAGAATCTCGGACCTCCACATATTCACGTCATAGCTTGCAAAGCAATCGACAACCGCGGTGTTGGAAGATGTTTCGGACACCGCCTGCCCGGTCGCATCCTTGTAGGCGTTGTAGACCCACCACCCGCCGGTGGGGTATGTGCCGGTGGCTGCATCGGCCTGATCGCCCAGAGTCGCAATGAAATTTGAGGCGCCGCCGGTGTAGCTCCAATCCGAATTTAAGCCGAACTGCATTCCACTAGAGCGGGAGGCGCGTTCGAGTTTGGCGATGTAGGTTGTGATTTGTCCGGGACTGTAACCTACTGGATCGTTCTCTCCGCCTCCCGCGTATTCCGTGATGGCGAGCGGCATGGGAGTAATGCCGTTGGCTGACATCCAGGCCACGATGGTGGCCGCGTCCGCCTCGATATTTTCCGGAGCGCCCGAGGTGAGGGAATGCCAGCTTAGAACATCCGGGAGGCAGTTGTTAGCCTTGCAGAAGGTGAGAAATGCCTCAATGTAACTCTCATCGAACCCGGCGACTTCCGGTCCTTGAACCTTTGCACTTGCATTGAGGCCCTTGACGACTTGGTAGGCGTTGAGCCATGCCTGGTAGTAGTCGGCGGTATTGCGCACCGTGCCCCCTGGGCTTGTTGCGCCCGTCCATTGTATGTTCGGCTCGTTCCAGGGGAGCCACGAATAGACGGTCAAATTGTTGCTGGCCGCATGGTTGTAGAGATCCGCGACGGTCGCTCTCCAGGTTGATTCATTGCCGCCGTCTCCGGGCCAGTATGTTTCTCCGGTCGCATCGACATAATAGTAAAGGCCGACCATCAGCTTGGCGCCGGTTGCAGATACTCGGGAGTAAGTCGCAGGATCGAATAGATTCGGCTCATACTGGCCTGGCTCAGTCGCGCCTGTGACGCCGGGGGCCTCTCCGCTGACGTAGGCCATGTCTCTGTCCTGGCTGACTTTTACCCCGTCGAGGAGATATTGAGCCGGATGGGTGGCGCTGATGCCGTGGAGGAAGCCGCTGGCCATCTGTTGGGCCGCCCCGGTGTGATCGGAATAGTCGACGGTGACGGTGACGCCGGTTTGGGCATGCAAATTCTTTGCTGCGGTGACCGCGAGGATAATTAACGAGGCGGCAACCACCGCCGCATTGATTGCTTTTTTCATAATCCCCCCTGGCAAATGTTTTCCTTGGCGTTGCTTGTTAAGGTTGGTTTAAGGCGGACCCTAGTCGGGGTCGCCATGCCTCATTGGTTGATTGCCAGTGACGGTTTGCACCCCGTTAGGCGGATTGCCTTCCAGTAAGAACAGGCAGTCTTCCGAGCGGCGCAGGCCGTCGTGGATGGCGAACCGGCGCACATGCCCGGTGCGGTCGCCGTGCCACAAAGAGACGCCGCCGTAGGCCCCATCCTTGCGCAGGATGTAATAGACCATCTCCACAAAACGCAGCGCGGTCATGTCGTTTCCGTACCAATGCACGATGCGGCGCAGCGCATCCATGCCGGCCTCCTCAGGAGACATCCCGTTGCGCATGTTCTCGACGATGGTGCGGGCCCCCGCGATCTTGATGTTCGCGGCGGCGTTTCCGCTGGCTCCCGCCGAGCCGACCTCTGGATCGAGGTAGCAGCCGGCTCCGATCACCGTGACATCACCCGCCACTCCGGCCATTCTCCAGGGAAGCCCGCTGGTGGTCGAGGCGCTCGAAATCTCTTTTTTTTGATTCACACACGAAACATAGAGAGGTTCGGCGGCTGGAAACAGGGCGTCGTACACGGCGCGCCAGGTCCATTGCGGGGTGAGGCCGGCCTTGACGGCAAGCGGCTCAAGTCGATGGACCAGCTGGTCCAGGTCCTTTTGGGACGGGGCAAGGAAGTGGGCCTTCCTCTCCGGCTCGGGCCAGGAAGGATCGTAGATTGGTGCTCCCAACAGCCCTGGATCGGATCGGATCTGCTTCCAAACGGTCCATGTCTGTCGGGTGCGTTCGGTGATGAGTTCTTCCTTCGAAAATCCTTGGGCAAGGCCAAAGCGCTCTGCGTCCGAGCCCACCAGCAACGAATAGCCGGTACGCTCCATGACCGCGCGGGCCAGAAGGGAAGCGTTCCTGATGCCCCCAACTCCCCCCAGGGCGGCGCCGCGCCTGGTCGGGCCGTGCAGACAGCAGGCGTCGAGTTGAACCTCGCAGTCTTCATTGGGGAGTCCGCCGAGACCTGCGGAAGAGTCGTTGGGATCGTCTTCCTGGGTTTTGGTGACATGCAAGGCGGCATCCAGCGTGTCGCTGCCCCGCCGCAGCAGGTCATAGGCGGAATCGATTCCTATCGTTCCCGTCATCCTGCAAATCATCGCGGGCAATCTGGGCACTGCCGGACGAGTTGGTTTGGGATGATCATGGGCAGCGTGTTCATCGGATGGGTGATTGTGCTGCGGGCCCTGGGCCGGGGGCACGGTTTGCGCGTTGCCCCTGGGACCAAGCGCTACCGATGCCGACGACATGGCAGCAGTGGACAGGAAATCTCTGCGGGTAAAGTTCATCAAGTTTCCTTCTGAAGAGTGTTGGCAAGGCGCGAATGCCGTTGCAGCCGGCAGCGCGACGGAGGATTTGGCATAGCGGGACGGCGGTTACTGGAGAGTCGTATCTCCAAACCCCTCGCCCGCACTGAGGCCCGCGGATGAATCCGCGGGCCTGCAGTGTCTGCGAAGGATCAATAGCTGGTGAACTTCCATTGCTGCGAGGTACCGCCGCTGTAAGTCAACTGCTCGATCCCCGTTCCGTTGGTTGTCCCTCCCCCTACCACGCTCAGCGCCAGTCCGCTGTTTACGCTGGTGAGTTCGTAGTTGCCGCCGCCGAGCGAAATAACGTTCCATTCCTGGTTGGTCTGGCCGTTGGCTGGCCACTGATCGACCAGAGCGCCGCTCGATTTGGAGTCCCCGGAGACGTCGAGCAGTTGTCCGCTCGCGCCATTGGTCAACGTGATGACATTGGTGCTCACGTTGTTGACCGTCCATCGCTGGTTGGTGCCATCGTTGGTGGTGTAAATCTGCATATCCAAGCCGTCTGTAGTCGAAGAATCGGGATCGTCGATCGCCAAGCCGCTGTTGACGGCGGTGATAATGTAAATTCCGTTCGCGATGAGCGTGCCGCTGCCGCCGCCGCTTACGGTGATGGTGAACGTCTGGGTGCTGTTGCATCCGGTGGAATTGGTGTAAGTGGCCACATAGGTGTTGGTGCTGTTGGGCAAGGGAATGGCGTTGATTTGCCGCGACGTGGAGGTATACCCGTTGGGCCCGGTCCAGCTCCACGATCCGCCGGTGGCGGGCTGCGGGCCGAGGTTCACCGTCGAACCGGAAGCTACCGTCACGCTGGACTCTTGTGCCCAGGCTCCCGTACCCACTTGTATATACGGAGTAATCGCAGTGGGCGTGCAACTGCCGCCGGAGATCTCACCGTAAACGCAAACCTGTCCGCTTTGCGTCTGGGCGGTCCCAAAGCTGGCCAGGTACACCTTGCCGCTGGAAATAGTTGGATCGGTGAACTTGGCGTAGTTGTTGCAACTGTCGCGGGTGGCATTTTGTTGGTTGGTCCATATCTGGGTCATGCCGGGGAGGCTATAGGCATAGAGAATGCCCGGCTCCGTCATATGCCAGGCGCCCAGGCCGCCGCCTTGTCCCGCTGAGTTGGTGGCCGCCCAGAGGATCGCATTTGAGTTGCCGTTGGACGAGACCGACAGGGACGCGCCCGGATGTCCGATCGCCTGTATGCTGCCGGTGTACGTCGGCGTGGTGTTGAAGGTCGAGCCGTTAAAGTTGTAGACCTTCAGGTAATCGCTCTGCCCCCATATATAGAGGTTGTCATTGAAATAGTCCATGGAGTGGATGTGAGAGACGGCCGCCTGCCAGTTCTGCACAGCGTTGGAGTCGCCGAGATGGCCCATGTCCCCCATGTTGACAAGATGCAAAACGCCGTCCTTGCCGCCGGCCACGATCAGATTGGTGTCCCAGACGATCAACGGACCGGATGAAGTGAGATCCAGGTCCCCGGAGTCCAGCGAGGAATAATCGGAGGGCGTGTGCCAATCGACCAGATTGAGGCTAGGGCCAAGCTTGAGGATGGTTTCGCTGAAGTCGCTGGATCCGTCCCAGGTGCCGTTGCCGGTCACGTAATAAACATTGCCGGTGGAGTCGACCGCGGGTCCGTTTCCCGACATCCATATCCCGGCGCCATTGTCGTTCGGAGACGCGTCGAAGACTCCCACCTGGGCGAGGGTGCTGGCGTTGTAGGCGAAGGTGATCCCCTTCCATGTTTGTTGGTCACAGTGCCCGGCAAAGCTGAAATAGACATTGCCGTTCGCGAGCAGGAGGCCCGGGCGCTGATTCTCCAGCACCGAATTGAAGTTGGGGCCGGAGACGGTTACGGGGCTACCCGACTGTTCGGCGCCGGTAGAGAGGTTGAGTGCGTGCAGTTTGTGGGTCGCCCCGCCGTTCCATGTTTTCGCCACCACGTAAAGGGTGTTATTGCCGGTATCGATCACCGGGGTGCCCATGATGCCGGCTGTATCCAGGATGTCCTGGCAAGTGAAGCCGCCATTGCTGATGGTAAACGCGGTGCCCAGGTTGACATGCCAATATTGGGTTCCGCTATTGGCGTCGAAGGCGTACACGCTGTTATTGGTGGTGGCCACATAGACCACGCTATGCGTGCCGCCGGCGATGCTGACGCTGTTATCGACTAGCGGCTGCGCGTAAACCTGATCGTCCACCGCGAGTTTGAACAACATGCCGAACTGGCTCACGTTGACGTTGGCGGGAGTGAGCACGGTTTCGCTGGAATTGGTCCCGTCACGGTTGTTGTCGACGTGTTGCATGAGCACGTTTTGCGCGGGGCTCAAGCACGGTTGGCAGACCGACATGGTCAAAATGCAGCCTGAAAGGGCGGCAAACCTGCGCGCGAATGACATGACTTGAAACATTGGCCTCTCCTTCTGTACCTTCTGCGTTACACAGTGCGTTCTGAACGTACACACAGGGTTTCTGGGCGTTACAAAGCGAGTTTTTGACCGTACATAATGGGCTCCTGACCGTACATCGTAGGTTTCTTACGGTTAACGATTGCGTTTCTAACCGCCCCATGTTGAGGCAGACGGCGGCCGTAGCCGCCTGTCCATGGACCCGGCAATTTCGCGTCCAACTTTCGTTCTGAAGACGCTTTCTATATATGAAAAAGCACAGCGACGTTTTTGGGAAACGTTACCCGCTGTTTGATTAGGCTTGGGCAGAAATACTCCGCGCGTTATTGCATTGTCAAGCAAAAACACCGCCAAGTTAGTTCCTTCGTTGCAGACGGGTGGAGGTACCCATGATCTCCTGGTTAAGCAGGGAGTTCGCGCCATATGAGGCGATGAAGCCGGGCATGAGATTGCGCATTGCGCAAGAAACTACCTAATGAAGTATTGCTCATTGCTTCGGCAAGTTACCGTGCTATATACTCGCCCGCGAATAGTTTTATCGTGGTCTGACCTCATCTGGGGCATACGGACAAGGTAGCTAGGCCACCTGAGCGAAAACAGGATAACGATTCGAAGTGCACTTCTGAGGAGGCAAGTCAATGGCAAGCAAGATTTCCAGCGGGTCGGGTACGATGAGCAAACGTTTCCTTAAATTGCTTATCTGGGTCGCCGTGCTCGTATTCTCTGCGCATGCGAACGCGCAACAAGCGGGAACGGGCAGCATTCAAGGCACCATCACAGACCCCACGGGGTCTGTCGTTCCGAACGCAGCGCTCACTCTCACCGAAGCGTCGACCTTGGTGCAACACACGACTCGGAGCGACTCGAGCGGCGTGTATGCCTTCTCCAATATGGCCGTCGGCACGTACTCTTTGAGCGTGACGGCTTCAGGTTTTGAAAGATACCTAAGCACGGGCAACGTGCTTGAGGTGGGCAGCAGCATCGCCATCAATGTGACGATGACTGTCGGCACAGTAAACGAGCAGGTTGAGGTCAAGACCGACACCATGGCGCTGCAGACCGAGGACCCATCGTTCAAGCAGACCATCGACCAGCATGCGATTACCGAGATGCCGCTCAACGGCCGTCAGTTGACGAGCCTGCTTACGTATTCAGGCGGCACTGCCCCGGCTGCCGGCAACGATTTTACCGGCAGCAAATACTCTTACCAAACCATCGCCATCTCGGTGACCGGGGGCATGGGCAATTCCACTCTGTGGCGGCTAGACGGCGGCGACAATAACGACTATATGGGCAACGGCAATCTTCCCTTCCCGTTCCCGGACGCGGTCGGCCAGTTCAGCGTGGAATCGACGGCATTGGGCGCCCAGGACGGGATGCATGAGGGCGGTATGGTCAACATGGTTACCCGAGCCGGAACCAACCTTTACCACGGCACGGCGTTCGAGTTCATCCGAAACAATTTTATCGATGCTACCAATTTCTACGTCATCCCTCCCAACGGCCCGGGCAGCGGGAAGGACAAGTTGCACCAGAATCAGTATGGCGGCACTTTCGGCGGCCCAGTCACCATCCCAAAGTTATTCAATGGCCGGGACAAACTCTTTTTCTTCGCCGGATATCAGTATCTCGAGAGCAAGTCGGCCACTGCCAACACGACTGCACATGTGCCCACCGCGGCGAATCTGGCAGGAGATTTTTCGGTGACTGCGCCCTACACGAAGGCTGCGGCATCAGCCGCCGGGGCGTGCCAGACAACCGCAACTCAACTGGTCGACCCGCTGACGGGCGCAGCGCTGCCCGGCAACAAATACAATCAGCCAGGAGGTCCCTCGCTTCCGGCATGGAACGCGCAATCGTTGAACCTCTTAAAATACCTGCCGGCAATCAACCCAAACGTCGACATATATAACTGTGGGGTTGTGCAGTACGCCATACCCTCTGAAACGTTCGATAAACAGTTCGTCACCAGAGTCGATTACACGCTGAATGCGAAGAACAACTTGTACGGCCGATACCTATTGGACGGCTATCAGCTGCCGGCGTTCTTCTTCCCCGACAATATCCTGGTCACCACCCAGTCTGGAAATCCTCTGCAGCGGGTGCAGAGCTTCACCATGGGCTGGGATTACACGATCAATTCGAACACCGTGAACTCGGCCCATGCCACCGTACTGCGGCGGCTTAACCATCGGGGATACAACGCCGCCGCGATCAACGGCGGAAATATCGGGGTCGGTCTCACCTACGCCGTGCCCCAGGGCCTGCAGCTGGCGAGCCCCAAATTCAACCTGGGCGGCGGCACCAATTCGGTCTCCCATTTCAACGACAACACTCTTGCCATCGACGACGATGTAACCATGGTTCGGGGCAAGCACCAGATCGTCTTCGGCGGGGAGTTTGTCCGCAACCAACTTAATATCAGCAACGCATTCGAGGGCAATGGTGTCTTTACTTTCGGTACCGCGTACAGTTCTTACGGACCGACCGGTGTGCAAGGCTCTCTCGCGAAACAGATTGGCGACGGCGATCTGGATTTCCTCGAAGGAACCATGACCAGCTTCGTTCAGAGCAAAGAGCAGCAGAACGCACTGCGGGCTCCGGTCCCGAGCCTGTATATTCAGGACACATTCCACGCCTCCCCGCGCCTGACCCTGGTAGGTGGCCTGCGCTGGGACCCGGAATTCATGCCCGTGGACGTCTTCAATCGCGGCAGCATCTTCAGCATGAGCGCATTTCTGGCCGGCCAATCCAGCACCGTTTATCCGACTGCCCCAGCGGGTTCGCTTTACTATGGAGACGCGGGCGTTCCAAGGGCTTTCACCAAGAATTCTGTCTGGCAATTCGACCCAAACATCGGGCTGAGCTACGATGTTTTCGGCAAAGGCACGACCGTGGTGCGCGCAGGCGCTGAATATATCTACGACGAGCCCAACTTCTTTACCGGTCAGCGCGTCCAGCAAAACCCGCCGTTTGCCACCCAGATCAGTCAGGCGTCGGGCGGCTATATACCATTCAGCACTCCCTGGGACGTGCCGACAGCCTTGCAATCTTCATCTACCATCACCAGCAATCCTTTTCCCACGGTAGCGTCGTTTACCGAAAAAGCGACTGCCGCCAGTGCTGTGTTCACCCATAATCTCCAGTACATTGTGCTTCCTCCGAAGTTTCACCCTGCAGCTACCATGCAGTGGACAGCCAGCATCCAGCAGGCGCTTCCTCATGGATGGCAATTTCAGATCGACTACATCGGAAACAAGAGCTCCCATGACCAGATTGGTTTGCCTCTGAACCCGGTGCAGTTCATTCCCGGAAAGTGGAATGGACCGGGTACCTGCGGCGGGCTCACTACCACAGGAAAAACCGGAACACCCTGTTCCACGACATCGTCCTCCAATTACCTTGCCCGTTCCTTGCTGGTGCTGGCGAATCCCGCGGAGGGCCAATACTACTCGACCGGGGGAGGTGGGTCGTTGCTTGTCGGCGACTCCGGCTGGTCCAACTACCACGGCTTGGTGGCGAGCATCCAGCATCGCCTTTCTTCGACCTTCAGCCTGTTGGGCAATTGGACCTGGTCGAAGTGCCTGGATGTGGAGGACAACCAGGGTGACGTCTCCGGCACGACCATCGAGAATCCCAACAACCCGGCAATGGATTATGGTCCGTGCGGCTTCGATTATCGCCATATCGAAAACGTCATTCTGGTTGCGAAGAGCCATTTCCCATTCAGCAACAGAATAGAGACGGCGACGCTTAACAATTGGGAGTTGGCGCCGCTGATTCATATCCAGAGTGGGGCCCCGTTCTCGGTGACGGCGGGTGTGGATAACTCCCTCACCGACGTTGGCAACGATCGTCCGAACCTGGTGCCTGGTGTCCCGATCTATCAAAAAGTGAAATTCCGTCAGCAGAGCGGCGCGGCGAACCGGGAGTATCTCAACCCAGCCGCGTTCGAACAGATCCCAACTTCCGCGTTTGGAACCTATGGAGATATCGGCAGGAACTCCTTCCGCGCACCCCCTGCTCTCCAGTTCGATGCCCAGGTCTCGCGTATATTTCCCATTCACGAGAGACTGGCGATGATTCTCCGGCTGGAAGCCTACAACGTGCTGAACCACCCGAACTTCGGGAGCCCGAGCGCCGGGAACATTGATGTAAAAGTCAGCGACGGGACGTTTGGTCAGATTTCAGGCACGAACCTCACGAGCGCCAGAGTCTTCCAGGGGGCGGTGAAGTTAACATTCTAGGTTCTGGTGCAGGCCCCGGATTTCCGTCAGGGTGCGGAGTGAAGCTGAGCTTCCAGCGCAGTTTCACTCCTGATCCCGCCTGTTTGCGCTTCTTTGGGTTGATCTCGTTGGACAAACGAGTGCTGCGACCAGACATTGCGAAAGCGGGTGGGGGCTGCTTGGTTCGACCAGAGAAGTAGCTGGCAGCGTTTGTGTCTCTATGAGGTCGGACCTCTAGGATACACTGTCGTTTAGCGCCCGTGCGCGTAGCGGGAAGGGGAGGCAACTTCGCGTCCCGGGTAATCATATCGCGGTGCACACGCAGTTTGCGTCGTCGCTTTCTGATTCGGAGCCCTATGGCAAAACAAAAGGTCATGAATCATGAAACACAAGTTACGATGCGGGTGGTCAGCCACATCCGCAGACTGATCGAGAATGGAACCCTGCGGGCCGGCGACAAAATACCACCGGAGCGAGAATTCGCTCGCAAGCTGAAGATCAGCCGCGCCAGTCTGCGGACCGGTATCGGCTACCTGGCCGCGATGGGAGTGATGAAGGTCCGGCATGGAGTGGGCACCTTTGTCTCTGACGGGCCCCCGGATTTGGGCCACGCATCGCTTGGCCTGCTGGGCGCTCTACACGGCTTCAAACTCTGGCAGTTGTTCGAGGCGCGGCTTATCCTGGAAAGCAATCTGGCGTTTTTGGCCGCGGAAAGGGGGCTTGACGAAAACTTTGCCGCCCTCGCCGAAGAGGTCGCTGAAATGTATGCGACGGTCGATGACCCGGCCGACTATTTGATTCACGACGTTCGCTTCCACCGCGCCATTGCCGAGGCGTCGGGCAATCCTATTCTTGCCGCGGTCATGGAGACCATCGCCAGCTCTTTGTACGACCATCGGCTTGGAACCGTAGAGCGCGCGCAGAATTTGAAGGATTCGGCCAAGGAGCATCGGAACATCTACCGTGCCATCCGCTCGAGAAACGCCGCGGCAGCGCGCCAGGCTATGGAGTTGCACCTCAAGACGGCCCAAGCCGTTCAGGAAATGGAGCAGGCGTCGACGCGAGAAAAAACGCGAAAGCCGCGCCAAGGAGTCCCATTACGTAACAACAGTGGGCACCAATCAGCGATTGGGCTCTATGCACCAAAGCGTATTGAATCGTAGCCGGCTGGCAGGCACGGGCCGCGATTGCATCAGAGCTGTCCAGACTAGCCGGTTGAACCAAATCCGCTTTCCATTGTGGGTGCTGTTGTGGGAAGTATAAGGGTGAGATTTGACTATCCCTCCCTTCGCCAAAGAACGCGAAGGATGGGGCACCCGTCGATGGGTGGTGGGGATAGTGCCCAAAGGCGCGTTCATTTCATCCTTAACTTGCTACCCTAAGGGTGCGAAGCAATCGCCACAAACGTGACGCGGCCTATATTTTCTATATCTTTTCCGTACCTCCAGCGTTGGCTGGAGGCGGATGACAGTGGGTGGGGTACCAGGGTCAACCAGTTCGAGTCCCGGTCTAGTTCACACCAGCCGCAGACGTAGGAGTCCCGCGTGGTTAGAAAATAGATAGGTCGCTGAAATTCGTGGGTCCAGTCTCTGTGCGACGAGATCGCGCGCTTCCGGGTGTCGATCTGAACAATCGAACCAGCCGGGATCATAGGATCCAGGGTGCGGTCGCGCTTCCCGATGATGCCTCGTCTATAGGGCGCCGTCAGTCGATCCTCCGCTACCAGCGTGGTTTCCTCCGGCTGCTGATCGGGCGCAAGTGCATCCGGATATCTCCCCGGCTCTTCCCACGGCCTTTCGGTCAACAACATCGTTGCCTTGGGACTGGAAAGCTGGCTGAGGAGCGTGGATTGAGAATCCCCCGGATAGATGGACCTCAGCAGTTGCTCGGTGGGCAGATTGTAGATGTCGGCCAGAACAATCAGTTTATTAACGGTAAGTTCATGTTCTTCCCGCTCGAGACGATCCAGCCAGCTGGCAGAAACGCGGAAAGACTGGCTGCCCCTGTCCTGGGCAAAGCGCAGACTCCGTTCTTCCACTTCGCGCAACGAGAGTTGCCATTGCCGGCGAATTGTTCGAAGCCTTAAGCCGATCCCTGCCATGGAACGAACCTTTCCTGCAGGCATGTGGCTACGTACATCGCCACGGGTCCGTCGCGGAGCGATTGGACTTAGCACCTTCTGCCCGCAAAAGTGAAACTGCTCTAAACTCCGGCATCCTCTTGCGATGGCGCAAGCCTGCCCCCTGCGATGAATCGTCAGCGCCATGCCGGTTCGGAAGCGGGATCATTCGAGTCGCAAATAAGGGCGGGGCGCAACGTATGTAACGGTATGTTCCGGGCCTTGCTTTGCAAGTTATTATTTGTCATATATTTAGAATCGCCCCCTGGGGGGATGTATGTTGCGCCGCGAAGGCGGCCGCCCAGGCCGCACGTCATGTTCTGGTGTGATAGAGTTGTCGGTCGTGGGAATCGGGGCTGAGATGTTTGACGACGGCCTGGATTTGCAACACACGCGGTCGGTGCGTCGACACCTGCAAGAGGTGTTGGCGAGCAAACCCTTCGCGGGGAGCAAGCGAGCTCAGGAATTTCTTCAGCTGGTGGTTGAACATGCTCTGAAAGGTGAATTCGATTCCTTGCGGGAGCGGGCGCTCGGGTCCGAAATGTTCGGACGCCGGATAGATTACGATACCGGCAACGATCCGGTGGTCCGCGTCAAGGCCGGCGAAGTCCGGCGGAAGCTAGCGCAATATTACGGGGAAACAGAGGGAAAGCCGGCAGTTCGTTTCGAAATTCCGAGTGGATCCTACGTGCCCAAATTCTGCTTCGTGCCTTCGCAGACAGCGGAGACGTTGCAGACCGACCCCGTCGTCCCGAGTTCGCCACCGCCCCCCGCCGATCAGATGGCCATCGATTTGGATGACAGGGCTGAAGCCAGATCGGTCAAGCCATCGGGGAGGGCCAGCCAGGATTGGCGGCACTTGTCAGGTCTTGCGGTCGCTATGGCCTTCGCACTCGGTCTCATCGCAATTTTCGGGTCTAGGGGCTTCAAATCGCGGTATAGAAATTTGACCGCGCTGCCCGAGATGCGCTCCATCGCGGTCTTACCGCTAAAAAACCTATCAGGCGTTCCCGGGCAGGACTACTTCGCAGACGGGATGACGGAGGCGTTGATCAACGATTTGGGACAGGTTTCCGCGCAGCGCGTCACTTCCCTCACATCCGTAATGAGCTACAAGGGAACAAGGAAAACTCTTCCCGAGATCGCCCAAGAATTGACGGTCGATGGCGTGGTAGAAGGTGCCGTCCAACGCGACGGGAACGAGCTTCAAATCAGTGCCCAGTTGATCGACGCGCGGACGGATCGTCCGGTCTGGGCAGGTACCTACGTTCGGACGGTCACGAGCGTTCTGGCGTTGCAGGGAGAGTTGGCGGAAGCAATTGCAGATGAAGTTAGGATGAACGAGAAGCCACAGCGTCTGGCTCGGTTGATCAACGTTCGATCTGCCAACCCGGAGGCGGAAGACCAGTATTTGCAAGGTATGGTTCGTTTCAATACGGGTGAATTGGAAAGCGCTGCGGAATTTTTCCAAAGGGCGATCGACGCCGACCCGGAATTAGCGCAGGCGCATGCGGCTCTGGCCGATTGCTACGGTTTGCTGGGTGAGCATGGACGGATGGCTTATTCGGAAGCGTTTTTGAAGCAGAAGTCTGAAGCGACTCAGGCGATTGAGTTGGATGGCTCTTTGCCGGCCGGGCATGCTGAACTGGCCGATGTTGCCATCGATTTAAACTGGGATTGGGCAGCGGCTGCAAACGAGTTCCACCGGGCGCTGGAACTTAATCCCAGTTCGGCGCCAACCCACGACAGATACGCGATGTACCTGGCGCGGAAGGGCGAATTTCCCGAGGCCATTGCAGAGATAAGGGAAGGCATGAAACTCGATCCAGTTTCGGGTCGTTCCTATAAGGAAGCGGCGTCCATCTATTATTTTTCTCGCCAGTTCGATAAGGCTCTGGCGCTAGACCAAGATTCATTTCAGCTGGGCCGCGTCGATGTAGAGAAGGGTATGTATGCGCAGTCCATACGTAATTTTCTTAGGGCAGGTGATAACCCTCATAACTGGGGTCATCTCGGCAATGCTTATGCTCGCTCGGGCCAAGTAGATTCGGCTCGCAAGTATATTTCGCGACTTAAGGCGAACGTGCGAAGGAATGGTGTCGGGCGATACGAAATAGCGCTCATTTATGCGGGTTTGAGCGATAAGAATGAGGCATTCCAATGGCTGGAGGAGTCATATAGAGCACACGATGTAGGACTCACTTATCTCAAGATCGATCCTTGCCTTGCCGGCTTGCGCTCAGATGCGCGATATAACAGTTTATTACGGCGAGTCGGCCTGATGCAGTAGGGAACCGGTGCTATTTCGATTCGTCCAGAACCTCGATGGCGGAGACGGTCGCGTTGTTCGCAATCGGCTCAAAGGTGATGTCGAGCTTGCCTTGCGCGGTGGGTTTCAGGTGGTAAAAGGTCTTGGTCAGGGCGTGAAGACTACCCACTTCCTTGTAGATGTCGAAGTTATCGAGCAGCGTAGTTCCATTGCACAGCACGCGAAACAGGCGGCTTCCTTCGCCTCCGCCTCCCGCTTCTCCGCGCCCGAAGTAAAACTCAGCAAAGTGAAGGATCAGGGTGTAGCGATCACGCGCATCCACTGGAATGGTGTAGGTGAAGTGCCCATACCGCTCGGCTGCGAAAAGCTCGGGATCGGGTGTACCCTCGATTTTCATGCGCTTCGCGCCGGTGTACCCGTTCATGTAGTGGTCGTCAGGACGCCAGAACTGACCGCTACGGTCGGTGTAAGGGGCCGGCTGGGTAACCAGGCGGATGGGAAGCTGCCGGTGGGGTGTGCCAGGCAGAACCTCAATCGCATTCAGCATCGCCAAGCCTCGCCCGTTGAAAAAGCCAAGGTGCAGGATCCCGTCGCTTCCGGGAGTGACGTCGCGGAAGACGCGCTCGTCTGCAATATTCGCACCGAAGGCGTCGGAGCGAACGTCGAAGGCCGCCAGGACTTTGTTTCCGTTGAGGAAGACGCTGAAGGTGGAAAAGTCGCTGGAGTCCGGCTCGGTAGCGACGAAATAGAGATGCAGTTCGTATACGCCAGGCCGCAGTGGAAGGTCGTAGGTAAAGTTCCCATTTCGCCAATGCTTGAACAGCATCGGATTGGTGGTTCGCGCTACGGCGGTGTCGGGACGATTCCATGTCCCGCCCGAATGAAAATTCTGGTCCGGCTGCCAGAGGTTTCCGGCAGTGTCGATCTGCGGTTTTCCGCTGTAGCCAGCGAGGATGCGCAGGGGTACTTCGGCGTAGGGTGCGGCGTTCGAGGAAGCGGTTTGCTGCACATTAGAAGCCGGAGCGCCAGAAGCCGCAGCGCCAACGGTGTCTTTCTTTGCGCTATAAGCCCGGAAAAGCAGGTATCCACTGAGAATAGTCAAGCCCAATGCCGCGATCGCGGCAATATAAGGCCACGCGCCCGGCGGCGCGAGTGCTCCCGCCCCGAAACCCTTCAAGCCTTGCTTTCCCGTTGGTGGATGGGGGGCTAGCTCGCTCTCGAGCTTTACAGAGCCAGAAGGCTGGCGGGTGAAGATGGGAACGTAGGACCCGGGCGGAATCGAAAGACGGATTGGGTGATCTTTCCCCTCACCAGCGTAATACTCCATCAGTCGTTTTCGCAGGCGGTGGGCTTCCACCCGCACAATCGCGTCCTCGCCCGCATTGAAGGTGTCCTTTGAGCGCCCGAAGACTTCGGTTGCGATGTCGTACTCGTGCAGTTTGTCAGTCTTACCCTGGAAATATTTTTCCCCGATGTAGGTGATCAACCGAAGCAGCCGGGAAGAATTCCCTAATGTCGCCGCTACCGTCTCTAGTTCCCGGCGCTCCTCCTCCATTACGACGGACGAAGCTAGATCATGTTCGGCGTGGCTTGGGCTGGACAACGACTATCTCCTAGGGCGGTGCGATCATAGCTATCCGAGTACCCAATTGCAACAGGGAAGGGGAGCCATCCCACACGATTGGGCTATCCCCTTATTTTTCAAAAGCGTACAGACGTGTAACCGTACGCTGCCGGGGCTGTACACGAATGTTCATATTTAACCTTTACATCCTTGACCGGGTGACTTAAGTATTCTCGCGGCTTGAAAGTAACTTTGCCAAACGAACGAAAGTTCATGGTTGAGGCGCCGAATCACGATACCGGAGATGAGGCGTCAGCCAGACGGGATTTGAGAGCTGGGGAGGTAACCGGCGTCATCCCACGGAAGGAACCCGAGTCCATGAATCAGCACATCCCGCCACTTGAAAACTCCTCAGAGTCTCCAAGCTGGGACCAGGGCAACGAAGATCCTGGTGGATATATCCACGGGCTCCAGGCTGCTGACAAACCCCCGCAATTTTTGGTGGGTTCGTGGTTGATCCTTGATCTCGATGTCGCCGATCCGCTGCCGCAACAAGCGCGCCTTTGGGGCAAACCCCCTGCAAGGTTCTGCTGCGGCAGGTTCCGGGCTCCGGTCGAAGAAGCGAAGTTCGATCGTCGCTGCCGCTGTTCGGGTACACAACACAAATAAGTCAAGTTATGAGGCGAGGTGGAAGAGTCCGGTCGATGCGCCTGACTATAACTTTACAATCGTGAGTAATAAGCACTGTTACAAAGCAACAACTGAGCAGTAATAACCGACCGTTTCCCACCGGTTGGGGGTGGGCACCCACCTCGAAGCGGGAGCACCGCCAGGTTCCACTTCGACCCGGCGTGTCGCTACCCACGTCCGCATGATGAAGCAGCTGTGACTTCCTGAGCGACTTTTTATATGGCATGTGCCCCTCCTCTGCATCCGAGCCGACGAAAAGAGCTGGAAAATGTCTTAAGCGAAATTCACTTGACAAAGCCATATCACGGGGACTTAGATGGCGGTCAATTCAAGTAGGCTACAGAAACGTTTCAGTTAGCCTATTTGTTAAGAAATGTATCAGTGAACGTATGTAGAGGCTCGCTCATAGCAGCGTCTGTTCGTATCCTTACCAACGCCGCTGAGCAGGTAGAGAGCGGTTTCATGAGTAGGCGTGTTTGTGGGGGAACTTGGCGTCTGTACCCCCGGGCTTCCTAATTGGCCACAGTGAAGCTCACGATATGCGTCCGCTCATTGGGGTACGGTTCGTCTGTGCCCCGGTTTCTTATTGATTCAGTCTTGGCCGTCCGGACACGTTATAAGCATCGTTCGGACTACTTACCGTGCCGGCGGGAAAAAGGCTCCCATACCGTCACATGTTGCAAAAGGCACCCATGCATCGAGTGTCGTTAAGGGGCCAGGTGACGTAAAGGAGCAGCTATGTTTCAGGCATTCAATCCCCCTTGTGGGCGGGAACACTCTCGCCGACTGAGCGGGTACTTTCAAGTACTCGCGGCGTTCTTTCTAACGCTCCTTGCGTCACGCGCATCGGCTCAAGTAACGCACGTTACCAATCCGTACGCGGGCGCGACGGTGTACGTCAGCCCGGACTACGCCACGGAAGTCGGCACCGCGATCGCGACTGAACCTGCCGGCTCCACGCTCGCGAACCAGATGTCTGTCGTCGCGACCTATCCGACGTTCGTCTGGATGGACCACATCGGAGCCATTGCGGGCGGCACATCGAACAACGGCCGCCTGGGCATCCAGGGACATATCAACGCCGCGCTAGCCCAGCAGAAAGGCACTGAGCCGGTGGTAGTGCAGCTCGTCATTTACGATCTGCCCGACCGCGACTGTGCTGCCTTGGCCTCGAACGGCGAACTGAGCATTGCCGGCGGCGACACGCCTATCGGCAGCACCACGCCGCTGACCGGCACGGGTATTCAGGAGTACGAGAACGATTACATCACTCCCATCTACAACATCCTGGCGCAGTACAAAAGCAACCCGAATATTCGCTTCGTGCTGGTGATCGAGGACGACTCGCTTCCGAACATGATCACCAACACAGGCCTGAGCTATTCGCTCCCCAACTGCATCGCCGCCAACGACGGTATGAGCGGATCGCCTTCGTTGAACGGCGTGTATGTGGTGGGAATCCAGTACGCGCTGAATCAATTCCACTCCCTCCCCAATGTGTATAACTACCTCGACATAGGACACCATGGCTGGCTCGGCTGGCCGGCTAACTCCGCCATCGCCTTCCCCTTCTTCGCCAATGTGGCAAAAGGAACGACGGCCGGCTTCGCCAGCGTGGATGGCTTCATCACCAATACGGCCAATTACGGTCCGACGAAAGAGCCGTACATGACCGCGTTCACAGAACCACCCGGCACCACCACCGGCACCGGCACGCTCTGCGCCACTCCCGAAGTCTGTTCCGGCACGTTCTATCAGTACAACCCCGAAATCGATGAGGAAGACTACGCTGCCGAATTTGACGCGGGTTTTATATCGGCCGGTTTCCCATCCACACTCGGGTTCCTGATCGACACCTCGCGCAACGGTTGGGGCGGCCCGCTACGGCCGGCCGGGCCGGGCACCAGCACCGTGGTTGACACCTTCGTGAACGAAACCAAGATCGACCAGCGCGACGACATGGGCCAATGGTGCAACCAGGCGAACCAGGGATTGGGTGTTCCACCCACCGTGACCCCTGGATATTTCGCCAACCTGAATGCTTACGTCTGGGTTAAGCCTCCGGGAGAATCGGACGGCAACTATCCCGGCAGCGTATACAACGGTGTCACTTCCACCAAAGGCGATCCGAACTGCGATCCGGCACACGACAATGCGCTAGCCAATGGCATGGCGACCGGTGCGATACCGAATTCACCCTCCGCGGGAACGTTCTGGGTGACGGAGTTCGTGGAGGATGTACAGAACTCGTTTCCGCCGGTTCCGGCTACGACCGCCCCAGGGTTCAGCGTTTCGGCCACCGGAGTGAGCATCGAGCAAGGCACAACCGCGTCCAGCAGCATTACTGTTTCGGCGATCAACGGCTTTGACAGCGCAGTTGCTCTGAGCGTCAGCGGCCTGCCGGCTGGAGTGACTGCCGTTTTCAGTCCGTCCTCGGTTACCGGCTCCGCGGGCAGCACGCTTACGTTCACTGCGTCGAATACGGCCACGGTAGGTGTCGCGACTTTAACTGTAGCCGGAACCAGCGGCTCGACCACCGAGACCGCGACCCTCGCTCTTACTGTAACGGCGGAGCCTAACTTCACCATCTCGGCTTCTCCCGCGGCGGTCTCGTTACCTGCAGGGACGAACCCCACCAGCACCATCACTCTCACCTTTGTTGGCGGTCTCACGGGTAGCGTGTCCCTAAGCGCAAGCGGTCTGCCTGCAGGCGCGAATGCCAACTTTGCCCCTTCCTCGCTGAACGGAAGCGGCACCAGCGTTGTGAACTTCAATTCGCAAACCAGTACACCCGCTGGAACATACAATGTGTCGATCACGGGAACCAACGGCACGATCACGCATTCCACCACCATCGTCCTCACGGTTCCGGGAACGGGCTTCACGCTTGCGCCTTCGGCGCCCACTCTGTCCATTGCACCGGGTTCGACCGCAACCGACACCATCACGGTGACGGACGCGGGCGGATTTACCGGCAGCGTAACCCTCGCCGCATCCGGATTGCCCAGCGGTGTGACAGCCGCGTTCGGAACCAACCCAGCCACTGGCAGCAGTGTGCTCACGCTCACGGCCAGCAGCACGGCCGCAGCCGGCGGGTCTACGATTACCATCACCGGAACCTCTGGTTCCGTGACCGCAACCACCACCATCGCACTTACCGTCAGCTCGGCTGCAGGCTTCACGCTTGCTCCTTCGGCAAATGCGCTATCAGTGACGCAGGGAAAGACCGCAACGGACGCGATCACCGTGACCGATAAGGGCGGATTCACCGGCAGCGTAACTCTTGCCGCATCCGGATTGCCTAGCGGTGTAACAGCCGCGTTCGGTACCAATCCAACTACCGGCAGCAGTGTACTCACGCTGACGGCCAGCAGCACGGCCACTACTGGAGCGGCCACGGTCACCATCACCGGCACTTCCGGCGCCTTGACCGCAACCACCACCATCGCTCTCACTGTCACTTCCGCAGCAACCGGGAGCTTCACGCTCAAACCCTCGGCGTCTACATTGTCGATTACTCAGGGCAGCAGCGCCACGGACACGATCACAGTAACGGACGTGAGCCCGTTCGCCGGAAGCGTAACTCTTGCCGCCTCCGGATTGCCTAGCGGCGTAACCGCCGCGTTCGGCACCAATCCAACTACCGGCAGCAGTGTACTCACGCTCACGGCCAGCGGCACGGCCACTACTGGAGCGGCCACGGTCACCATCACTGGGACCTCCGGGGCCTTGACCGCAACCACCACCATTGCACTTACCGTCAATCCGGCGCCGAGTTTCACGATCAAACCTTCGGCGTCCACTCTGTCGGTTACTCAGGGTAGCAGCGCCACCGACACCATCACAGTAACGGATGTAGGTGGATTCACCGGAAGCGTAACGCTCGCCGCCTCCGGTCTGCCTAGCGGCGTGACTGCGGCGTTTGGCACCAACCCCACCACTGGGACCAGCGTGCTGACGCTGACGGCCAGCGGTGCTGCTACCGCTGGAGCGGCCACGGTGACGATCACCGGGACTTCCGGCACGGTGACCGCAACCACCACCATTGCTCTGACCGTCAGTGCCTCGGGGACGGGCGCCAAGTGCACCATCGACTACACCATCTCCAGCCAGTGGCCGGGCGGGTTTGGGGCGGCGATCATCATCAACAACACCGGAACTACTGCGCTGACTAGCTGGACGCTGACCTGGACCTTCGCCAACGGACAAACGGTCACCGATCTGTGGAACGGCACAGAGACGCAGAGCGGGGCAAACGTCACGGTGACAAACCTGAGTTACAACGGCAGCATTCCAGCCGGAGGAAGTTACACCGGAATGGGGTTCAACGGAAGCTGGAATAACACCACCAACGCAATTCCCGCGGCGTTTTCGCTCAACGGAACGGCGTGCACAGTCAACTAGCGGGCCCCGACTCGACGGCGCTTGCTGAAGCAAGGATATAGCCGGGGCAGGTCACAGAGACCTGCCCGGCTACCTGTCCTCTTCGGAACGACACAATCAATCGGCGCAAGAGAAGGGAAATGCGAATGCAAGATGAGATGCAAGGAAGAAGGAACTCTGTGTTGCGGACGTTGGCGATCGTGAGCGCGGTCTGTCTGGCACTCCTCGGGATGCCATCCAAGGCCGCAGCCCAATCGACGTGTTCGGGGAGTGACGTGACCCCGCTCGACGGCGGTTTGTATGACTTCCAGATGAACGAGTGGAACTCCTCCCTGGAGGAGTGCGCCACTATCAACGGCATCGGTTTCACCATTACCACCGCCGATTTCAACAATGCCACCAACGGCGGGCCTGGAACCTACACCTCGGTTTACAAAGGATGCCATTGGGGTATTTGTACGACCTCCAACCCATTCCCAATTGAGGTAGGTAATCTTGCTTCGGCAAGCTCGAGCGTCAGCATCACGCAACCCTCCGGTTACAACAACGACGCCGCTTACGACATCTGGTTCAACCAGACATCGACCACGTCAGGACAGCCGAACGGCACCGAAATCATGATCTGGATCAATCATCAAGGCTCAATACAGCCGTTCGGCTCCGACGTGGCGACGGCGACGATCGATGGCGCGAGTTACCAGGTGTGGACTGGCCGGCAGACTTCCTGGAACATCGTTTCTTATGTCGCGGTGAATCCTGTGACGTCGGTAAGCAACCTGAATCTTTTGCCGTTCTTCACCGATGCCGTATCGCGAGGAAGCCTGGAAACCTCATGGTGGCTTATCGATGTAGAGTACGGCTTTGAGATCTGGACGGGCGGCCAGGGCCTGGCAATGACGGGATACTCGGTCAGCGCCGCGGCCGGCAGCGGCGGCGGATCGTGTGCCACCGTGCCATCGGCGCCAAGCGGGATCTCGGCGACGGCGGCTTCTTCCAGCACCATCAACCTGAGCTGGACTGCGGATACCGCTCCGGCCAACTGCACCATCAACTCCTACAACGTCTTCCGCAGCACAAGCAGTGGATTCACTCCGTCATCGAGCAACCAGATTGCAAGCGGAATAACAGCCACGAGCTACTCAAGCACAGGGCTTTCGGCTTCGACCGCGTACTACTACAAGATTGAAGCGGTAGATGCAGCGGGCACGTCGGCGGCGTCTGCTCAAGCCAGCGCGACTACCTCCGCGTCCGGTGGCGGCGGCGGCGCTTGCACCATTGATTACACAATTTCGAATCAGTGGCAGGGCGGCTTTGGGGCGGCCATCACCATCGACAACACGGGAACCACTGCCCTGACAAACTGGACTCTGACCTGGGCATTTGCCAATGGGCAGACGGTCACCGACTTGTGGAACGGAACTGAAACGCAGAGCGGCGCAAACGTCACGGTGACAAACCTGAGTTACAACGGCAGCATTCCAGCCGGAGGGAGTTATAGCGGCTTGGGATTCAATGGAACCTGGAACAACACAACCAACGCAATACCCGTGGCGTTTTCCCTCAATGGAACGGCCTGCACGGTTAACTGGCGAGGGGCGCGGACTGAGCGGGCCCGTTGACCCGTTCAGTCTGCAACCGAATGTAATTGAACCCGGATTGAGATCCAGACAGTGAGGATGCTCTGATGCATTTCACCTTAAGCAGCCCGAACAAACAAGCGCCTACAAGTCAGTGGGTAGTGCGCGGCGCGTTCGTGCTTGTAACTCTAGTCCTCGCCGTGTTTCCCGTTAGCGCAGGGGCACAAGGCACGGGCTACTGGCATACCAGCGGCAACAAGATTCTCGACTCGAACGGAGAGGAAGTTCGCATGGCCGGGATCAACTGGTACGGCTTTGAGACCCCAGACTACCTGGTTCATGGGCTTTGGGCGCAGGACTACCACACGGTTTTGAACACCATCAAAAGTCTCGGCTATAACGTGATCCGTATTCCATTTTCGAATCAGATGGTGGAAAGCAATCCGGTTCCCACCAACTATACGACCTACGCCAACGGGGGAGCAGTCAACCAGGCTTTATACGGGCAGACCGCGTTGACAGATCTGGACACGATGGTTGCTTATGCCGGATCGATCGGTCTGCGCGTGATCCTCGACAACCATCGCTCAGATGCCGGAGAAAGCAACGAGGCCAACGGCCTGTGGTACACCAGCGCGTACCCGCAGGCAAACTGGATCGCCGACTGGCAGACCATGGCCACGCGTTACAGTGCCAGCAAATTCAATTTCAACGGCAACCCGACCGTGATCGGCATGGATCTGCGGAATGAGCCTCACCTGGCTGGAACCGGCGCCACAACCGGATCCTGCTGGACCGGAGACACAGCCACCAATGGCTGCCCCACCAGCCTCACCGCACAAAACTGGCCTGTAGCAGCTGAAGCTGCCGGAAACGCAATCCTGGCCATCAATCCCAAACTGCTTATCTTTGTTGAAGGCAACGACTGCTATAACAGCGTTTGCGGGTGGCAGGGCGGAAACCTCATCGGCGTCGCCAACCACCCGGTGGTGTTGAACGTTCCCGACCAACTGGCCTACTCGGCTCACGACTATGGGCCGAACCTTTTTGAGCAAGCCTGGTTCAACGGCAGCACCACTCCCGCAAGCCTGGACGCGATTTGGAATAAATACTGGGGGTATATCAGCGCCAACGGCACCGCCCCGGTCTGGTTAGGCGAATTTGGCACAGACAACACCAGCACGGATATTGAGAATACGGCGGCGGGCAGCCAGGGACAGTGGTTCGAAAGCCTGGTTAGTTATCTGCAAAATAACCCGACGGTCAACTGGACCTATTGGGCGCTGAATGGCGAAGATACGTACGCGCTGCTCGACAACAATTACGACGCGACGCCGGTCAGCTCGTTGAAACAGTCTTTGCTGGAGAGCATCCAGTTCCCACTGGGCGGCTCTCCTTCGCCGGGCTTTACAATCGCTGCTTCGACGCCGGCGCTGTCGATTGCCCAAGGCAGTAGCGGCGCCGACACCATCACTGTCACTGACGCGGGGGGATTCACGGGCAGCGTAACTCTTGCCGCGTCCGGCCTTCCCAGCGGCGTAACTGCCTCCTTCAGCACCAACCCCGCCACCGGATCCAGCGTGCTGACCCTGACGGCGGGCGCGACGGCCCCTGCCGGTAACTCCACAGTGACCATTACCGGAACCTCCGGCGCATTGACTCCAGCCACCACCTCGATCGCGCTCACGGTCACTGCCGCGGCAGTGGGAAGCTTCACGCTTGCTCCTTCGGCAAGCGCGCTGTCGGTTACGCAGGGCTCGACCGCAACGGACACGATCACTGTGACCGATAAGGGGGGATTCACGGGCAGCGTAACTCTTGCCGCATCCGGGCTGCCTGGCGGTGTAACGGCCAGCTTCGGAACCAATCCAACCACCGGCAGCAGCGTGCTCACGTTGACGGCCAGCAGCACGGCCGCCGCGGGCACGAGTACGGTCACCATCACCGGCACCTCCGGATCCGTGACCGCGACCACCACCATCGCTCTCACCGTCAATGCCGCGGCAACGGGGGGCTTCACGCTCAAACCTTCGGCGTCCACCCTGTCGGTTACTCAGGGTAGCAGCGCCACCGACACCATCACAGTAACGGACGTGGGTGGATTCACCGGAAGCGTGACGCTTGCCGCCTCGGGTCTGCCTAGCGGAGTGACTGCGGCGTTCGGCACCAACCCCACCACTGGGACCAGTGTGCTGACGCTGACGGCCAGCAGTACCGCTACCGCTGGAGCGGCCACGGTGACGATTACCGGAACTTCCGGCACGGTGACCGCAACCACCACCATTGCTCTCACCGTCAGTGCCTCGGGGACGGGCGCCAAGTGCACCATTGACTACAGCATCTCCAGCCAGTGGGCGGGTGGGTTTGGAGCGGCGATCACCATCAACAACACCGGAACTACTGCGCTGACCAGCTGGACGCTGACCTGGACCTTCGCCAACGGACAAACGGTCACCGATCTGTGGAACGGTTCAGAAACGCAGAGCGGAGCAAACGTCACGGTGACCAACCTGAGTTACAACGGCAGCATTCCAGCCGGAGGAAGTTACACCGGAATGGGGTTCAACGGAAGCTGGAATAACACCACCAACGCAATTCCCGCGGCGTTTTCGCTCAACGGGACGGCATGCACAGTCAACTAGCGGGCTTCATCAACGCCCCGTTGGCAAAACAGGAATCCGCGACGCGGGCTTTTAGAGTCCGCGTGAGAACTCGGTCCCTGGAAGGGTACGGCGTCAGCCGTGCGGTAGTTGCTTGCATGTTTCTGGGCTTTACAGGCTGTCGAATTGGGCAGGAAAGAACGTACCCCAGGGGCTGAAGCCCGACATTTCTCAAGCATTTACGGCCCGACTAAAGTCGTGCCCTGATACAAAGCAGAGTTTTACCGCAGCCTGTTTAGCCCCTGAGGGCATCTTTTATCGGCGCGCAAGCGAAGTGAGAGGACAGAAAAAACGTACCTCAGCGGCTGAAGCCGTGCTCTTCCAGGATCGGGTTCTTGCGCAGACTCTTCGGCCCGCCGCCGAAGGCAGGTGAACGGCACTCATCCATTGGATGTGTGTGGGCTATGTGATGCATAAGGAGAAACCATGTCTAAGCAGTCTACTTCCTCCTCCTCCGAGCGCTCATTTGTTCGCAGGTTGAGCGGGTACTTTACAGTACTCGCGGCCTTGCTTCTTACCCTTGTTGCGCCGCAAGCATACGCTCAACCCGCGTGCAATGTTGTGTACACGATTTCACCACAAAACAGCACCGCCTTCGGAGCGGCCATCACCATAGAGAATACAGGAACGACGGCCTGGACCAGTTGGACCCTGACTTGGGCGTTTGCCAATGGGCAGACGGTTTCACAGCTATGGAGTGGTGTGGAAACCCAGAGCGGTGCAAACGTGACGGTGACAAATGAGTCTTACAACGGCAGCATCGCAGCCGGCGGCAGTCTCTCCGGCATCGGCTTCAATGGCACCTGGAACGGAGTCACCAACGCAGTGCCCGCGTCGTTCGCGGTCAACGGAACGACCTGCGGCGGCGCCGCAACAGGCAGTTTTACACTCAAACCCTCGCCGGCCACTTTGTCGATCGCCCAAGGCTCTAGCGGCACTGACACCATCACGGTGACCGACGTGAGCCCGTTTGCCGGCAGCGTAACGTTAGCCGCATCCGGCTTGCCAAGTGGAGTGACTGCTACTTTTGGCACCAATCCCACCACGGGTAGCAGCATAATGACTCTGGCGGCCAGCAGCACGGCGACGGCCGGAACATCCACGGTCACCCTCACCGGAACATCCGGCACCCTGACCGCATCCACTACGGTTGCACTCACCGTAACTTCCGTTACGGGAAGCTTTACACTTAAACCTTCGGCAGCCACTCTGGTAGTCGCCAGGGCCAGCAGCGCAACCGACACCATCACTGTAACGGACGTGAGTCCATTCACCGGCAGTGTAACTCTTGCCGCATCCGGACTCCCCAGCGGAGTTACTGCCGCATTCGGAACCAATCCCACCACCGGGACGAGCGTGCTCACTCTGACAGCCGCCAGCACGGCCACCCTCGGGGCGGCGACAGTCAACATCACCGGAACGTCCGGCACGCTGACCGCGAGCACCGCGATTTCCCTCACCGTCAATGCTCCGCCGAGCTTCACGCTGGCGCCGTCGACGCCCACTCTTTCCGTGAGTCAGGGCAGCAGCGGAACCGATACCATCACGGTGACGGACGTGGGTGGATTCACCGGCAGCGTAACTCTTGCCGCATCCGGACTTCCCAGCGGAGTTACTACCGCATTCGGAACCAATCCCGCGACCGGGACCAGCGTGCTCACGCTGACGGCCAGCAGCACGGCCACTGCTGGAGCGGCAACGGTCACCATCACCGGAACCTCCGGCACGCTGACCGCTTCCACCACCATTGCGCTTAGCGTGACCACAGCGTCCACTGGTGCGTGCCAGGTAATCTACACAATTTCGCCGCAAAGCAATGCAGCGTTCGGTGCGGCCATCACCATCGATAACACGAGTACGACTGCACTTACCAGTTGGACACTGACATGGACGTTCGCCAACGGGCAGACGGTTTCGTCTCTCTGGAACGGCCTTGAAACCCAGAGCGGCGCTAACGTAACGGTGAAAAACGAGAGCTACAACGGCAGCATCCCTGCCGGAGGCAGCCTCACCGGCATAGGATTCAACGGCACATGGAACGGCGTCACCAACGCAATACCCACATCATTCGCGATCAACGGGACGACCTGCGGAGGCAGCGGCGGGGTAGGGAGCTTCACGCTTAAACCATCGGCCGCCACGCTGTCGATTGCCCAAGGTGCGAGTGGCACGGACACGATCACGGTCACGGATGTAAGCCCGTTCACCGGCAGCGTATCGTTTGTCGGGTCCGGCCTGCCCAGCGGTGTGACTGCTTCGTTCAGCCCGACATCCTCCACCAGCTCGAGCGTGCTCACGTTGACAGCCAGTAGCGCAGCGACCGCTGGAACATCTACGGTCACCATCACCGGAAGCTCCGGCACCCTGACCGCAACCACCTCCGTCACCCTCACGGTAACTGCGGTCACATCGGGCTTTACGCTTTCGGCCTCGCCGGCAAATCTGACAGTGGTCGCGGGCAGTACCGGAAGCGGCACCATCACCGTGGCAGACGAGGGAGGATTTACCGGCAGTGTAACGTTGGCTGCATCGGGATTGCCCACCGGGGTCACTGCTGCGTTCGGAACCAACCCCGCCACCGCGACCAGCGTGCTTACTTTTACGGCAGCCGCTACAGCCACTGCCGGATCGTCCACCATCACCATCACCGGAACCTCCGGCACACTCGCCCCGGTTACCACCACCATCGCTCTGGCGGTGGCCGAACCCGGTGGATTGGCTGCAACCTTTAAAGGGTATTTCCTCGACATGTACGGCGACATGACCCAGGCAAACGGCTACTTCAGTCCGCTGGGCATTCCCTATCACTCGGTCGAAACCATGATCATTGAAGCTCCCGACTACGGCCATGAAACAGTATCTGAGACTTACAGTTACTATCTCTGGCTGGAATCGATGTATGGCGCCGTCACCGGCACGTGGACGCCTTTGCAGACTGCATGGGACAGTTACCAGACCTACATGATTCCCAGCGCGGCCGAACAGCCGACCAACGCCGGTTACAATCCCAACGCTCCGGCTACTTACGCTCCGACGTGGGATAGTCCCAGCGGCTACCCGTCCACGCTCACCACTTCGGTGACGGTGGGCATCGATCCACTGGCAACTGAGTTGTCCACCACCTATGGCACCCCGAACATCTACGGGGCGCACTGGATCATGGACACCAGTGACTGGTACGGCTACGGCATCAACGAGAACGGAACCGGCACTCCCTCTTGCATCAACACGTATCAGCGTGGGCCGCAGGAGTCGGTGTGGCTGACGGTTCCGCAACCTTGCTGGGACAACTTTGTCTACGGCAATACAACTGACGGCGGATATCTGAGCCTGTTCACATCGGGCCCGTATACGCCGCAGTGGAAGTACACGGATGCGCCGGATGCCGATGCACGCGCCGTCCAGGCCATGTACTGGGCGCAGCAGTACTCGAACGGAAACTCGAGTGTTGCCAGCCTGCTCCCGTTGGCCGCCGAACTGGGAGATTATCTGCGCTACTCGTTCTTTGACAAGTACTTCAAGGAACAAGGTTGCCAGAGCCTCTCCTGCGCGGTGGAAAACGGCACCAAGAACTCGTCGGCTTACCTGCTTTCCTGGTATTACGCATGGGGTGGCGCGTTGCCGGCCGATGGAAACTGGGCTTGGCGTATAGGATCGAGCGACATCCACTTTGGCTACCAGAACCCGTTGGCGGCTTACGCTTTGTCGACCGACACCGCTCTGACTCCCAAGTCGCCCACAGCCAAGACGGATTGGACAACCGGTCTGGAGCGGCAGATCGAGTTTTACCGCTGGCTACAGTCGTCGAATGGCGCCATCGCCGGCGGTGCAACCAACAGTTGGGGCGGCGGCAGCAACGCCAACGAAACCGCGTGGGGAGGCCAGTACGCAGTGCCTCCCGCAGGCACCAGCACCTTCTACGGATTGTCCTACATCGCTGAGCCGTCTTATGACAATCCGCCCAGTAATCAGTGGTTCGGATTCCAGGCCTGGTCGATGGAGCGCGTTGCCGAGTACTACTACGTAACCGGCAATGCGAAGGCCAAGATCATTCTGGATCCCTGGATCGCCTGGGTCGAAGCGAATACCACCACGAGTGGAACTAGCTACGCCATCCCGTCGAGCATGACGTGGAGTGGACAGCCCGCTCTGAACTGGAATGCGACCACACAGAACTGGACACCCGGCACTGCTTTCAATGCCGGGCTGGCGGTAACGATTACCGCTACTTCGCAGGATGTCGGTGTCACCGGTTCGCTCTGCAAGGCCCTGCTCTACTACAGCGCAGGCACAGCGAAGTGGGCGGCTGCACAAGACATGCTGTCCTTCACGCTGGCTCAGACGCTGCTGAAAGATATATGGGCAGACGACCGCGACAGCATCGGCGTCTCGGCTCCGGAAACGGGCACCACCTACAACCAGATCACCACGCCTATCTACATTCCTCCGAGTTGGACGGGAACCATGCCCAACGGCGATCCGATCAACTCCGACTCGACGTTCCTCAGCATCCGCACCAAGTACGAAAGCGATCCGGAATACCCCGTGGTCGCGGCATATGCCGCAGGGACCGGTCCGGCGCCCGTATTTAGATTCCACCGCTTCTGGGCTGAGACAGACGTTGCCACGGCCTACGCGGTGTACTACCTGTTGTTCCCGAACGACTGAGGGGAGGGTGAGTGGGTGTTCCGGCCAGGACCCATTTGCGAGGAGAAACCCAGGTCTCAAAAGCGAGACCTGGGCCACCCACTCGAAGTCTGCAGGCTGCAGCTTTGTTTTCGATACAGCAGCGGTTTGGCGGTTGGAGTGGACTGGGTGAATGCCACGAATCTACGGGTTTTCTCGATAGCTCGATCTGCTCCGCCGCGGTTCAAGGAGGATCAAATGAAATTTATCGTTCGCCTTGCAATTGCGCTGTGCGGCTTCTCGCCATCGGCGGCTCCTTCGCTGTCGATCAGTTGACTTATAGCGGCAGTACCTCGCAGCAGTGGAAGTTCACCAGCTATTGATTGGTTTGCACACGATGCAAGCCCGCGGAGTTATCCGGGGGTCTAACTAAGCTGGCGAACCAGTACGCTTTTACGGGGAAAAGATTTCCATACCGGTAGCAAATTTCTCGAGGAAGAAGAGGAGAACAAGTGAGAGATATGTCTGTATTCCAGAAGTGGGCGATTGGCTTCGCAGTTTGCCTTGTTTTCACCGGGATGTCGGTTCCAGCCGCCGCCCAAACCGTTTGTTCCGGCAATGTCTCTCTCGACGGCGGGGAGTACATCTTCCAGAGCAACGAATGGAACTCCACCCTGCCGCAGTGCGCCACTATCGACGGTATCGGCTTCACTCTCACCACGGCGGATTTCAATCAAAGCGGCCTGGGGAGCTCTTCGCCGGCCACTTATCCCTCCGTCTACCGGGGATGCCATTGGGGGAACTGCACAAGTTCGAGCCCGTTCCCCATCGAAATGAGCAACCTCGGATCGGCAACCAGCAGCGTCACCATCACCCAGCCCGGCGGCTACGCGAACGACTCCGCTTACGATATCTGGTTCAACCAGACATCGACTACCTCGGGACAGCCCAACGGCACCGAGATCATGGTCTGGATCAATCACCAAGGGGGCGTTGGTCCAGCCGGCTCCTTGGCGGGCACGGTGACAATCGATGGCGCGAGTTATCAGGTGTATACGGGCCGAATGCCATCTTGGAACATTGCTTCGTATGTCGCGAACCCCGGAGTAGACTCCGTCACCAACCTGAATCTTATCCCGTTCTTCAACGATGCCATTTCGCGGGGAATGTTGGAATCCTCATGGTGGCTGATCGATGTCGAGTACGGCTTTGAAGTCTGGGACGGCGGCCAAGGCCTGTCCGCAACCAATTTTTCGGTCAGCGCCGCGGCGGGCGCCTGCGCGCCCACCACGGTTATGCCTGAGATTTCAGTGAGCGGAACCTGGACGGAGGAATCCTCCGCAACCGTACCTTCCACCTCGACGGTTGTGGACCTCGGCCCGCAGCCGCTCACCGGTGGAACCTGGGCCTGGACCGGCCCCAACGGATTTACCTCCACGTCCCGCGAGATCGACAGCATTCCGCTGAGCGTCGGCTCCAACGTGTATACGGTGATTTACACCAACGCCAGCGGCTGCAAGAGCACGCAGGTGTTCACCATCATTGTGCCGGGCGGCAGCACTCTCATCGCGAACGGGACTTACATTGTCACCGCCGTCAACAGCGGTCTGGGCATCGACGATCCCGATTTTTCGAAGACAGACGGCTTGGATATGCAGATTTACACCGTGAACGATGGAACCAACCAGCAATGGACGGTAAACAACGTGAGCACCAATGTCATTACGCTGACCAATGTTTCGAGCGGACAACTGCTCGACGTGGCCGGGGCCTCCAAATCGAGCGGCGCTCTGGTCGATCAATGGCCAGCCAACGGCCAGACCAACCAGCAGTGGAATGTTATTTCCCTGGGTGGCGGCAGCTACGAACTCACCAGCGTAAACAGCGGACTGGCGCTGAGCGTGGTTGGGGGAGGGACAACCAACGGAACGGGGGTCGATCAGTTGACTTACAGCGGCGGTACCTCGCAGCAATGGAAGTTTACCAGCTTTTGACCGCCTTCTAGATAATGCAGGCCCCGCGAATTTATCCGCGGGGCCCACGAAAGGAACTTAGTCCGATGAATTTGCGCGAGTCTCTTGAAAGGGGAATCCGGATGAACAATCTCTTTAGCGGATTTGCAATGGCTCTTGCAGTCGTTTGAGCGCCCAAGTACGCAATTGCAACAGGAAAGAAGAGCCATCCCGCAGGTTGGGCTATCCCGTTATTTTTCATAAGCGTACAGCCGTGTAACCGTACGCATGATGGGCTTGTACACGAATGTTCAGATTTAACCTTTACCTCCCTTGCAGCAGGGCTTAAGTATTCTCGCGGCTTGAAAGTAACCTTGCCGAGCGCACGAAAGTCCAGGTTGAGGCGTCCGGAATCACGGTACCGGAGATTACGCGTCACCCAGACCCGGATTTGAGAGCGGGGAGGTAACCGGCGCTATCGTTTTTCGGGGCGATCACTTCACTGTGCCCAAAATCATGCTGACGTCGACCGGGGCGAGTTTGAAAACAGGACTCTGCACCAACCGGTCCCCGCCTATGCCAACCTCTCCCGGGCTGCTGGCTGTCCGGCGAGAGCCTTACCCACGAAAGGAACCCGGTCCATGAATTCGCACATCGCACGTCCCCAAAGGTACATACCCGCGAGCAAACGTATTCTCGCCGTTCTGGCGGCAGGTGCTTTATGCCTGCCCGCTTGCTCTGCCTGGGCCCAGACCAGCGCAACCGTCACCGTCAACGCCACCTCGGTCAGCGCCGCAGTGCCTCCTGAAGGTTACGGCCTCTGCACGTATGTCTGGGACGGCAACATGCTCAGTAGCGGGGTCGCCTCGGAAGTCCAGGCCTCCGGCATCAACGCCCTCCGCTATCCCACCGGCTCCGATTCGGACGTCTTCAACTTTATTAGCGGCACGCAAGCGTCGATGAACGACGGCGCCTATTGGGACTCGAGCAACACCTTCGCCAACTTTATGACCGAGCTCGCTCTTCCTGAAGGCGGCAAACCCGTCATTACGGTCAACTACGGTTCCAATCTCACCAACAACGGCGGCGGCGAGCCCAGTGTGGCCGCCAATTGGGTCCAGTACGCCAACGTCACCAACAACTACGGCATCGTCTATTGGGAGATCGGCAACGAAACCTACGGCAACGGCTACTACTCGGGCTGGGATTGGGAATACGATTTGCATGACTTGGATCAAACCGCTGGCGACCGGGTGGGCAACTCCGCGCTCTCGCCCACGGCCTACGGGACCAATGCGGCCGCGTTCGTCAAGGCCATGAAGGCCGTCGATCCAAACATCAAGGCCGGCATCTCCGTCAGGACGGATGCTTCAGGCTGGGACCAGGGTGTCTTCCAGGGGATTTCCAGTGCCCTCAGCGGATCCGGGTACTACCCGGACTTCGTCATCGTGCACTGGTACCCAAGCCTACCCGACGCCACTGTCCTTGCCGCGCAAGCCAACATTCCCGCAACCGTGGCCCAGATCCGCTCCGAACTCAACAGCTACTACACGCTCAGCAACAAGAACGCGATGCAAATTCTCGTCACCGAGACCGGGCCCGCCGCTTCCGGTGGCCTTTTCCCGTTTCTCTTCACCGTCGACGACTACCTCACCTGGTTTGAAAACGGCGCTTCCAATGTCGACTTCGAGGACTTGCACCAAGGCTACATGGAGGACCCGGGCGACGGTAACCCCGACCCCACCAGCGGCGACTATCTCACACCCTACGGACCCTGGTACGGCGTCAGTCTCAGCAGCACGGTGGCGCGCCCCGGAGACAGTATGGTGGCGGTTACTTCCTCCAATTCGCTGCTGAGGGCGCACGCCGTCAGTCGCACCGATGGCAAAGTTGGCGTAGTCCTCGTCAATGACGATCCAAACAACAGCACCAAAGTCAGTGTGAGCGTCTCCAACACCACACTTTCCAGCTCCGGCACGCAATACAACTTCGGCAACGCCAACTTCTCCAGCGGCAGCTGGACGGCTAACTCGGGCATCAGCTCAAACTCCATCAGCGGCGTGGGAAACAGCTTCACAGTCACCGTTCCCGCCTACTCCGCGACCGCGATTGTGATTCCCACCACCAGCGGATGCACGCCGACCGTCATCATTCCGGAAATGAACGTGGGCGGGACCTGGACGGAGGAATCCTCCGCAACCGTAAGTTCGACCAGTGCGGTGGTGGACCTCGGCCCGCAGCCGCTCACTGGCGGATCGTGGAGCTGGACCGGCCCCAACGGCTTCACTTCCACGGCGCGAGAGATCGACAGCATCCCGTTGAGCACGGGCGCCAACGTGTATACGGCCACTTACATCAATAGCTGCGGGAGCAAGAGCACGCAGCCATTCACCATCACCGTAAGCGGGGGCACGACTCTCATCGCGAACGGGACTTACATCGTCACCGCCGTCAACAGCGGCCTGGCGATTGACGATCCCGATTCTTCAAAGACAGACGGCGAGGATATGCAGATTTACACCGTGAACGATGGCACCAACCAGCAATGGACGGTCACCAACCTGGGCAACAATGTCATCACGCTGACCAATGTCGCGAGCGGACAACTGCTCGACGTCGCCGGGGCCTCCAAGACTTCCGGCGCTCTGGTCGATCAGTGGCCAGGCAACGGCCAGACCAACCAGGAGTGGAACGTTATTTCCGTGGGTAGCGGCAACTTCGAACTCACCAGCGTGAACAGCGGACTAGCGCTGGACGTGGTTGGTGGAGGGACAACCAACGGAACGGGGATCAATCAAT
>Ga0302324_100002996_pt1 | contig 38216 bp, 35 predicted proteins | sample Palsa_T0_1_FD_201949 | JGI IMG/M metagenome (GOLD analysis project Ga0302324, IMG submission 201949) | Peat permafrost microbial communities from Stordalen Mire near Abisko, Sweden - Palsa_T0_1 | ecosystem: Environmental > Terrestrial > Soil > Palsa > Peat permafrost | place: Sweden: Abisko... | reverse complement strand
TGACATCCGGCCGGACATGCCTCATTTGCCTCGAGCTATCCCGGCCGCAAGCCATTCGAGACGATCAGACTGGCTTACGGCGAGCAGGTGCTCTGGCCCGATCACTGCGTTCAGGGAACCACCGATGCGGCGCTCGGTAAGGCTGTGAATGTCCCGCAAGCCGAACTGATCGTGCGCAAGGGCTATCACCGCGATATCGACAGCTACTCGGCGTTCGAGGAGGCGGATCGAAAGACCCGCACGGGACTCGAGGGTTACCTCAAGGAGCGCGCCATCAGACAGGTATTCGTGACCGGACTCGCCACGGACTTCTGCGTCGCATGGACCGCGCTGGATGCGCGCAAGGCGGGATTCCAGAGCTACGTCATTGAAGATGCCTGCCGCGGGATCGATCTCAACGGATCGCTCGCTGCTGCCTGGAAGCACATGGCGCAACGCGGCGTGCAGCGCATTCAATCGACGGACCTCGAACTCGGTTAGCCGGCCGGCCGAGGCGGCGTCAAAGTATGATGTCGGCGGGCGCCACGATGCTTGGCGGCGCCTGCGCGAACGCCCAGCGCTCAAGCGATCTGACCCATTCATAATAGAGTCCGCGCGTGGCCACGAGCTCGACACCCAGCGCGGCAGCGCGCGCCAGACCCTGATCGCGCGCCGGTCCGGGGGCTTCGGTGGCATCGCTGACGATGACCGAGCGGAATCCTTCGGCCCGCAGGCCCACGGCCGAGTGCAGCACACAAACGTCCGTATCCATGCCTATCAACACCGCGGTGCGTTTGGGCTGCGCGAGTATCGCCTGCCTCAGATCGTCCTGGCTGCAAAGACCGAAGATCCTCTTATCCCGCTGCGGCAGGTCGCGATCGAAGCAGGCGAGGACTCGCTCGGTGGTGCTGCCATTCTTGGCTGAATCTTCCACGGTCGCGAACAGCGGAACGCTCAAGCGTGCCGCCACCTCGACGATAAAGCGGCAGTGATCGACGATGGCCTCATGGCGTTGCGCCGTCAGCTTCTTGAGGAAGCCCTCCTGAAGATCAATGACCAGCAGTATCGAATCATTTGCATCGATCAGCATGGCAGTCGCACCTCATTTCAATGATTGACGCAGCACTGGCCTTGCGGTGAGGGCCTGGTAGACACCGCCGGCAACCAGAAATCCCAGCACCCAATTCAAATCGGTGCCGCCCAACGCCAGCGCGATCGGCCCGTCGTACAGCGGCGATCGCATGGTCAAGGCGCCCACGAGCATGCCAGCCGCCAGGGCGATCCAGCCTGTAAGCTCGCGGCCGCGCCCGGTTTGCGGCACGCGATCCGACGCCCGGTGCACGCTCCCGGCTTCATAAACCCAGCGCCGCCTGAAGCCATCGCACATCCAAACCGCGCCGTAAGGGCCGGCCCACACCAGCAGCAGGGCGACGAAATCGTTCAGCGCGGAGGTGAAATCCGCTACGAAGACTATGAAGGCGACGACCGCCGTAGATATCAGCACGTCAGCCATCGTGGCCACCCAGCGCTTGACGTTCAGCCCCATGGACTGCAGCGACAGACCTGAGGAATAGAACACCGGGACATTGGCGGCCATCGAGCCACTGATCACCGCGAGGATGTACAGGACGAACAGCCACCCGGGAATGAATGGTTTCAGGCCCGCGACCGGATCGGTCATGTCGCCCAAGCTGGCCCACATTGCTCCCATCGCCGTGACGATTACCGAAGGCACAAAGGTCCACCAGAACACGCGATTGAAGATCTGCCGGGCCGGCGTGCAGGTGGGCAGATAGCGCACCCAGTCCGGGCCGTTGAACAGATAGCCGATGGGCTGGGAGGCCATGACCCCGCACGCGGTCATGAATGCGGCGATGGTCGGCGTGGAAAGCCGCGCATGCGAAGTTCCGGCGGCTGCCCAATCGACCTGGCCGCAGGTGTAGACCAACACGATCAGCAGCACGGCACCGAGCGCAAGCGCCGCAAAGCGCTGCAGGAACACCATGGTAGCGTGACCCAGCATGGCGATGCCGCCGGAGAGAACCAGCTGCAGAAAAATGGCCAGCAGCTTTTCCGCGGTGCCGGATCCTTGCCGGCCGGCAATATTGAACAGTGCCAGCAACGCGTAGACGCCGAATACCGCACCGATCACTTCGTAGGCCACCGAAGCGATCCAGCCCAATGCGGCGTTGAAGATATTGCCGCGAATGCCAAACACGGCGCGCGATAGCGTGGTGACCGGCAGACCTGCGCGCACCGTGCCGATCGAGCCCAGGCCGAGATACACGAAAGGCAGGTTGCCGACGATGCAGGCGGCCAATGCCCACCACAGAGACAGACCGAGCGTGATGCCGACACAGCCGAGAATGATGCTGAGCACGTTCAGGTTGGTCGCGAGCCAGAGCGGTCCGACTTGCGGCAAAGTCATGTTGCGCTCGGCATCCGGAATATGCTCGAAGCCGCGAATCTCGATGCCGAATACGGGATTGCCGATGGAGTCCATGCTCAGGGCCGGCGTGCGATGAAGTCGATCTCCACCCGCGCGCCGCGCGCAAGCGCATTGACGCCGATGCAGGTGCGCGCCGGCAGCCGGCCCGGCTCGAAATAGCTGCGGTACAGCCGGTTGAAGACTGCGTAGTCCTGGTCAAAGTGCGTCAGATAAACGCCGGCACGCGCGACATGACGCAGCTCCAGACCCAATCCTGCAAGCACCCGCTGTAGATTGTCGATGACGAGGCGGCTCTGCGCTTCGATGCCCTCGGGAGGGGCAGCCTCCGGGTCGCCCGGGTAGGTCGGCATCTGACCGGTCAGGAACACCCAGCCATCGATCTCCGTGGCGTGCGAGAATGGCCCCACGGGCTCCGGCGCAGCCGCAATCATATGAAAGAGCACGGCACTCATCGGCGTGCTTACGGCTCATCCGCAGGAAAGATCGCGCGCGGAATACGCACATGCACGCCCTGCCGCTGGTCGACGACCTGGGTGACGGCGAAGTCGGCCGCGACGCTCATGAGCGAATAGGCATCGTCCTTCGAAAGGCGCCGCTGCTCGGTCAGCAGCCTCAGCATGTCGAGCGCAGCCTCGCGCATGGCGACGTTGAGGTCCTCGTTGAAGCCATGGACGATCCAGCTGTCGACGGTTTCGAGCAGCGGTGAAGGGAAGCTGAAATCGCGCCGCACACTGATCTGGAACAGCACGTCGAGGGAGGATTCGATGGCGGTACCGGCCACTTCGCCGTCGCCCTGGGAAATATGCGGATCGCCGACGGAGAACAGAGCGCCATCCACCTGTACCGGGTAGTACATCGTGGCGCCCGCACCGATGCGCCAGTTGTCGATGTTGCCACCGTGCTTGCCGGGTGGAACCGTGCTGATGCGGCCAGGCTGATCCGGCGCGACACCAGCCGCTCCCAGATGCGGCCGTAATGGCACGCGCACACCCGGCAGGGCGGCGTGGCGGTCGCAGGCCGGGCAGCGCGTAATCGTGCCCGGAACGCTATATTTTCCGGGAAAATCGTAGGCATAGAGCGCCTGCGCGGTATTGCCGCCGGCATTGATCCGATAGATCGTCACCCGCTCCTTGCTGCCGAGTTCCCGATACAGATAGCCCCAGTGCCCAGCGAAATTGGAGCCGTACTGACAGCGCGGCGTCATGCTCAGGTAGCGCACCTCGAGCATGTCACCGGGGCGCGCATCCTCGACCAGGATGGGCCCGGTCATGATGTGGGGACCGGGATAACGCTCTGCCTCGGGAATGCCGCGGTAAAGGGCTTCGATGGCCGGATCGAACATCAAATCCGGATCGTCCCCGGCATGCGGACTGACCGTTTCCGCCTGCACCAGGTCGCCACTGCGCACCTTGAGCACCGGCGCCAGTGAGGCGTCGAAATAGCCCCAATGCACGGTAGCGGGACTCGCTCGCAGCGTATGCAACGCCGACGGAGCGAGATGCTCTCGAGTCTGGCCAGCAGCAGGGTGCAAGGGCATTTCGCTCTCCTCAATCAGTCAAGCGGGCGCTGCCACCGCACGGCGCTCGAGCATGCACAGCAGAGTGCAATAGACCAGCGCCGAGGTTGGAAATCCCAGGATCCAGCTGAGGTCGGCGCCGCCCAGGGCAGTGGCGATCGGGCCGTCATAGATCGGCGACCTCATGGTCATCGCCGCGACCGCCATGCCGGCCAAGATGGCAATGCAGCCGTACGGATTCAGGCCGCGCCAGCCCCAGTAACGGCCGTGTGCTCCCGCCTTGCTGTGAATCGCCCGGCTATCGTATTGGCCACGGCGCAAATAGGCATCGCATATCCACACGCCGCCGAACGGCCCCACCCACACCACCAGCAGCGCGATGAAATTGTTCAGCGCGGTGGAGAAGTCCTGGACGAACAGGATGTAGAGCGTAATCGCCGTCGACACGACCACATCCAGCATGGTCGCCGTATAACGATGCATCTTGAGCCCGATCGCCTGCAGCGACAGTCCGGAGGAATAATAGGTCGGCACGTTGTTGGCCAAAGACCCTCCGACTACGGCCACGATATAGAGAAAGAACAGCCACGCCGGCATGAACGGCTTCATTCCGGCGACCGGATCGGTCATGTCGCCGAGCGTCGCGCAGAAGGCGCCCATCATGGTCATGGCCAGCGACGGCAGATAGCTCGCCCAGAAGACGTGCGCGAAGATCGGCCGTGCCGGCGTCGCCGAAGGCAGATACCGCACCCAGTCCGGACCGTTGAAGAGAAATGACAACGGATTCGAGGCGATCACGGCCGCTGCCGTCAGAAACGCCGCGGCGGTCGTGGTGGAGCCCAAATGCAAGTGCGGCGCAGCCGCGTTGGCCCAATCAACCTTGCCGATGGTGAACGCGACCACCGTCAGCAGCACCACACCCACCAGCGCGGCAAAGATTCTTTGAAACCACACCATGGTGGCGTGCCCGAGAACGGCGATGCCGCCGCACAGCAGCAGTTGCAGCAGCACGGCAATGAGCTTGCCGGCGTGGCCGGAGTCATTCCAGCCGAGCCCCTGGAACAACGCCAGCAGGGCTTCGACGCCGAAGACCGTATTGATGACCTCGAATGCGACCGAGGCAATCCAGGACAGCAAGGCATTCGGCAGATTGCCGCGGATACCGAAGGCAGCACGCGCCAGAGTGCTGACGGGCAACCCGGCGCGCACCGTGACGATCGAACCCAATGCCATATAGGCGTAGGTAAGACTGCCGATCACACAGGCGGCCAGGGCCTGCCACAGGCTCAAACCGAGCGTGATGGCGATCGCACCCAGGGCGAACGAAAACAGGTTCAGACTGTTTCCCACCCATAGGTGATCGACATGCCGCAACGCCATATTGCGCTCGGGTTCCGGAATATGATCGAACCCGCGCACCTCAATCTCGAAGACCTGGTTGCTGTCGAGGATGACCTCTTCGTCAGCGCTCATCGCTCTTTGAACTGGTAAGCCAGCGTAACTCCGATCGTGCGCGGCTGCGAAATGATGGCTTGAGCGCGATTGCCGAACAGGGCCGGATCCTGGTAGGCGTTGAGCCCCAGATTGTTGGTCAGGTTGTTGCAGAAGAGCGTCGCAACCCAATGCGAACGCGCATAACTGAGCCGTGTATCGAGCATGGTATATCCAGGCACCGTCTGCACGGTCTCGGATAGCGACGGCAGCACGCTGCTTTGGTAGTGCGCATCAATGGCATAGCGCCACTCGCCTCCCGCGAGCTCGACATGGCCGTATTCGAATCCTCCCGCAAGGCTGGTCAGCGGTGTTCCGGGCAGCGGGCCGCCGGTCGGCGACGGCGCGAAGGAGGTGTTGGGCAGCACAAATAAAGGGCTCGCCGATGTGAATTTGGTCTGATCATAGGTGTAGTCGAGGTGCGCCGAGAAATGCTGATTGATCAGCGCCTCGAGCTCCAATTCCAGGCCGCGGCTGTAGCCGTCGCCGATATTGAGCGCGCTGGGCAGCACGAACGGCGTCAGATCCACGCCTTCCTGAATGTTGTGCCATTGAATGTCGTAGATCGCGGTCGAGTAGCGCAGCCGGTTCGCTATGGTTCCCTTGGCGCCGATCTCGTAGTTGTCGGCCGTGTCCGGAGCGATTTGCCGCAATGCCGGGTTGGTGATGTAAGGCGGACTGAACTCATACTCGGCCGACGGCAACGCGTTGACGCCGCCACGCCGGAAGCCTTGTGACCAGGTGGCGTAAACGAGATTGGTGGCATCGATCTGATAGGCCGTGTTGACCTTCCACAGCGCTTTGCGCCAGGCGTTGCTGAGCGATAAATCAGTGACCGCGATGGGCCCCTGGAACAAGGCGGCGTTCACCTGGGTTTCCTCCACGGTCTGCCGGAACAGGCGCGTGCCGCCCGTCAGGCTCCACTTGGAGGTCAGATGGGCGGTGAGTTCGCCGAAGAACGCCAGGTCGGTGAATTTGGTGGCAAAGGAGCTGATATAGGCGTCGTCTTTGACGATCGGCAGACCGTCGATGTACTGCGTCGGCCCCGGCGTATAGAGCGACTGTCCGTAGCCACATTGCGACGCAGTCGCATCGTTGCCCTGTCCGTACTTCGGCTCGCAGGCGTTGTAATAGTCCAGACCGCCCGGGGTGTAATCGTTCTCGAGTATATCGGTGGTCTCGCTCTTGTAGAACAGACCAGCCAGCCAGTCGAAAGGGCCGCCGCTCTTTGAGGCCACACGGAACTCCTGGGCAAACGGTTTATCGTCCAGGCCTTCGTGACCGACGATATAGGAGCGCGGGTTCTGGCCGTACGAGGACTGATAGAACCCGAAGTTGATGTACTCACCGGTCTCGTCGGCGATGGTCGTGTCGACGTGATGCGCCCATGAGGTCGAGGAGGTAAAGGTGGCGAAGCCCACGTCATACTCAAGCGATAGCGCCACGACATTGACTTCGTCATGCGTGCTGTCGAGTGCGTTGTCGGCATTGGACAGGCGGGTGATGCCGCCCGGCAGCGTCGCCGGGTACAACTGCAGTTCGTTCGGCGGGCCCAGGTATTGGGTCAGCGGCGAGATGGGTTGCGTGTACGCCAGTGAGTTCTGCGCGACGTAGGGAAATCCGCCCGCAGTCCCCAGCTGATAGTAATAGGAGAGCTGCGCATGGAAGGAATCGCTCGGCTTCCATAATGCAGCGACGCGGCCGGTGTGATATTCGTAGTCGTTGGTGTGATTCTTGTCGTAGATCACCGGCGGACTGAGCAGATTGCCGGGCTGCGCTGAAACAGGCTCCCCGGCTGAATTCAGTGCGTACAGATTCGGTTGATTGATGTAGCCCGCATCGTAGGTCCAGGAACCATTGGCCCGTATCGCCAGGGTGTCCGATACCGGAATGTTGATCATGGCGTGCACTTCTTCGTTTGGCGCGCCGGTGTCGTCGGTATCGCTGATTCCCAGTTGGACTTTGGCATCGAAGCCTGAGAAATCCGGAGCGTTCTGCACGAAACGAATCGTGCCGCCCAGAGAGCCGGAGCCGTACAGTGTGCCTTGCGGTCCGCGCAGCACCTCGACACGGTCAAGATCCTCCAACCGCAGGTTGACGAACAGGGGTGTATCGTCGACATAGGTGGCGACCGCGGGCACGATTGGTGTCGCCTCGCCCGGCAGCCACGCGGTATTGTCACTGTTCAAGCCGCGGATGATCAGGTTGGCGCCGGCGATGCCGCTGAACGGTCCTTTGTCGGTGAAATCCACGCCGGCCATCGAATGCGCCAGCTCGGCGACGTCTTCGATTCCGGCCTGCTCCAGTTCTTTGCCCGTTACCGCAGTAATGCTGATCGGCAGGTCCTGAGCCGAAACTTCGCGGCGCGTCGCGGTGACGATCACCTCCTGCAAGGCCAGGCCGTTGTCTTCGGCCCCACTATCGGCAAACGAATGCGGCGCATGCAGTGCCGTCAATACCGCTGCGGTCACCGACGTCGTCTGTTTAAATCGGGAGTATCTACGGCGCCGGTCGGGGTGGATGTGCATGGGGAGTTCCTCTCATCCTATTGGTGTTGTCTGCGCTAGATCGCAACTGTGTGCCTGAGTCGGACACGGTCGATCCCTGTGGTCATGCAATTAATTTGCCAGCCTATTTCGGCGCAGCCGGTTCTCGTAAGTCCCTTGATTTACAGTGCCGCGCCAATCGGGCGCCGGGATCAAGCAGCACTGCGCTGGTGCAAGAGCAATCCGGACGCAGGCTTTTGCATCAAATTGTTCCGGGGCATACCCCGCGTCGGCAAGCTTGTCGTTTTCAGGCCGAATGCCGGCGCATCAGGTAGGCATCGATCAAGGTCACGAGACGCTCGCGGCCGAAACTCGGCTCGTGGCCGCCATGAACCACTTGCACCGGCAATTCGCGCAGGCGCTGCATGGTACGTACGTAGTCGGGAATGCTGGATCCCGGAAACTCGTCCAGCAACGGGCCGTCATACACCGAATCACCGGAAAACAAAGTACCTGTCGACTGCTCCCACAGTCCGATGCTGCCTGGCGAATGGCCCGGCAGATGCAGTACCTCGAAATGGCGATTCCCAAGATCAATGATGTCGCCCTCTTCCACCATACGTGTCACTTTCGCCGGACGTATGCGATAGCCGCGAAGATCGTAGCCCGCAAAGGGTATGGCCGTAATCATTGGCCCTGCCGGAAAAGCGTAACCGGGCACCGAGAAGCCGCTGAGATCGTTGGCATCAAAATCGTCCCCAATCAGCGTGTGGGGTTTGGTTGGCTCGCGCAGTCCTGCCGCTTCAGTTCGATGAACGACAACATTCTCGAATTCGTGATGGCTGCCGATGTGATCGACGTGAACGTGCGTCGCAACCGCCATGACCGGCTTCTGAAGCAAATCTGCGGCCGCGGTCCTGAGGCTGCTGATGCCCATGCCGGTATCGATCAGCAGATCCCGGTCACGGCCACGCACGTGCCAGATATTGCAGCGGAAGAACGGCACGACGTGCGGCTCCCACAGCAAAGTGATGTCGTCGGTCACTCGCGCCCGCTCGAACCAGCGATCGGCAATTTGCATGAGCTCAGGCGATCCGTTGTGCCTGTGGAAGGCTGCCGCCCAAGTGATCGCGTCGCGACTGAAGGTACTTCGCCCACCAGTAGTACACCGGCGAGGTCACCACCAGCCCGACGATCCAGGACAGATCGATGCCGCCGAGCGCGCGCGCGATCGAACCGGTATAGAGCGTGGAGGCCACGAACGGCAACTGAATAAGAATCCCAAGCACATAGCAGCTCACCGCTGCCGCATTGACGCGCCCGTATAGGCCGCCATCGTGCCGAAAGAACGATTCCACGTGATACTGACCGTGGCGCAGAAGATAGTAGTCAACGAGGTTGATGGCGGTCCATGGAACCAGCACATAGAGCAACAGAAGAATGAAATCCTCGTAATTGGCGAGGAATGAGTCCTTGCTCAGCATGGCGATAGTGAGCGCCAAACCGAACAACACCAGCGTGACGACGGTCCGGGCTCTGGGTCCGGGCGACCAGGAGGGCAACAAGGTCTGTCCGAAGGTCAGCGTGGACAGGGCACCGCAATAGAGATTCATCGCATTGGAGGCAGCGATGCCGATCGAGAAAACGATTAGTACCAGCGGCGCGATGCCCGCGGTCAACACCGCCAGTCCGTGCACCAGACCACCCGACGGCGCGGCCAGACCGACCACAGCGCCGAGAATCATGGGCAGCAACGAACCCAAAGCACAACCCCAGTAGCTGGCCCAGAAGGCCGGTGCCGCGCCGGTGTCGGCCGGCATATAACGCGAGTAGTCCGATACGTAAGGCGCGTACGAGATCTGCCACAGTGCCGCCACGGAGATCGTGCCGATCAGGCCGGCCGCGCTCAAGGCGTTGCGCGTCAGAAAGTCGGGCGGCAAGCCGTGCACAAACACGATCCATACGGCCGCAAGCAACAGCACGGCGCCCGACACATACGACATCACACGCGCATAGGCGTGAATGAGATCGTAGCCATAGATGGTCGCAACCACACTCAGCACCCCTACCAGCGCCAGCCCGGGAGTTTCGGACCATCCCGGTACCAGGCTCGCCAGTGCCTCGCCACCCAGTACGGTGTTGGACGCCAGAAACCCGACATACATGACGACGACGATGCCGACCACCAGCAGCGCACCGATCGACCCGAATTGTCCGCGCGTCTGCACCATCTGCGGCACACCGAGCGTCGGACCCTGAGCGGCGTGCAGCGCCATGAAGATTGCGCCGACGAAGTTGCCGAGTGCCAGGCCGAAGACCGCCCAGGAAAAGGGTAAACCAAACGCGGTCACGGCAAGCCCGCCGGTGACAATGGTCAACAGATTGAGGTTCGAGCCGAACCAGACCGTGAACAGATCCCGCGCCTTACCGTGCCGCTCCGCCAGCGAAATCGGCTGAATCGTGCTCAGTTCGAGTCGAGTACTCTGTTCGCGATTGCTCATTGAATTTGTATTCCCCGGTGTGAGCCGATTTAGAACGGGAACGCCCTCTTCCCCATCTGAAACGTAACCCACTTCACCTCAGTCATTTCCGCCATCGAAGCCATACCGCCCTCCCGGCCGAAACCACTTTCCTTGACACCGCCAAAATCGATGTGCGGTTCGTCCGAAATCGTCGTGTCGTTGATGTGCACCATGCCGGATTCGGAACGCAGCGCGAAGTCGAAGGCCTTCTGCAGGTCGTTGGTCACAACCGCCGATGACAGGCCGGCGCGCGTATCGTTGGCGAGGAACAGCGCATGTTCGTAGTCATTGGCGCGCAGCACCGAGGTCACCGGGCCGAATGATTCTTCGCCGTAGACCGACATCGCGGAGGTCACGCCGCCGAGCACCGTCGCTTCGAAGAACGGGCCCTGATGCGTGCCGCCGCAGCATACCGTGGCTCCTTTTGCGACCGCGTCATCGATCTGACCGGCGATGAAACCGCACTGCGATTGGCGGATCAACGGGCCGATGACTGTGGTTGGATCGCGCGGATCGCCCACTTTGATGGTGCGGGCCTTGACGACGAATTTCTCCAGGAAGGATTGGTACAGCGGCGCTTCGACGATGATGCGAGAGCTGGCCATGCACACCTGCCCCTGGTGGAAGAAAATGCCGAACGCGGCGGCATCCACCGCGTAATCCAGGTCCGCATCCTGCAGCACCACCAACGGATTCTTGCCGCCCATCTCGAGGGTGACGCGCTTCATGTGCTTGCCGGCTTCAGCGGCCAGATATCGGCCGACCTTGCTGGATCCGGTGAAGGTAATCATTCTGACGCGCGGATCGGAAAGCAGCTTGTTGCCCACCATCGCGGCCGGACCGGGGATGACGTTGAGCACGCCGGCGGGTAAGCCGGCTGCGGCGAATACTTCGGCGAGCTTCAAGCCGCTCAACGGCGCCAGGTCCGATGGCTTGAGGATGAATGTGTTGCCGGCGGCCAGGGCGAAGGCGACCTTCTTCATCGCCAGCAGGAACGGAGAATTGAAGGGTGCGATACCGGCGATCACGCCTAGCGGCTGGCGGATGGTCATGCCCATCTGGCCGGTTGCGCTCGCCGGGAAAGTGTCGCCGTGCGGCTGCCTGATGCAGCCGGCGGCGACCCGCAGGCATTCCACGGCGTAGCTGACTTCCCACGGTGCCTTCATGAACACCGAACCTGTCTCCTCGATCAGCAGGTCGCGGATCTGGTCGGCTTGCGCGGCGATTATCTCTGCGGTCCTGTGCAACAGCGCTTCGCGTTCATTAGCGAGCAATTTTTGCCACGCGGGTCGCGCGCCGTCGGCAGCAGCGAGGGCGTCCTCGACATCCCGGACGCTTGCCTGTGCAATGCGCGCAAATACTTCGCCGGTGGCGGGGTTGATATCGTCGGCGAGCCCACCCTCGCTTCCCTCGCGCCACACGCCGTTGATGTACAGCGGATGGATTGGCGCGCTCATGGCGTATTCCCATGAGCCGAGAGCAACAGCGCCGCCGCTCGTTCACCGATCATGGCGCAAGCGGCCATGGTGTTGCCGGTGGTAATGGCCGGCATGACCGAGCCGTCGGCGATGCGCAGTCCTTGTACCCCGTATACCCGCAGTGACCCATCCACTACGGACATGGCGTCGGTGCCCATTTTTGCGCTGCAGGATTGATGAAAATAAGTGCCGGCTGCGCGGCGCAGCCATTGTTCCATGTCCGCCGCGCCGAGCGGTCCCGGCATCAATTCGCGCCGCGCGAAGCTGCGCAACAATGGCGAATTGCCGATCGCGCGGCACAACTCCACCGCGTGCAACAGGGCGACCACATCGCGTCGATCGCTGAGGAAATTCGCGTGCACGGCCACCCGATCCTCGGGCCGATTGCCGGTCAAGGCGATGTGACCTCGGCTTTCCGGACGCACGAGGCCGGGCGCCAGCGTCCACGCGACGGCCGGATTCGTGGGCAGCGCGTATTGCGGGCGCGTCAGTTCACTGCCGAATGCACGCTCCTCCAGTACCGGCTGCAAATCCGGCGTCGGCAGCGATGGATCGCTTTTACAGAAAAAGGTGAATTCCGCCGAATTGTTGCGCGGCGGCTCCGGTGTGCAGTATTCCCAAACGCAACCAGCCACCAGAATATGATCCTGAAAATTCTGTCCCACGCCCGGAAGGTGCTGGACTCGAGGGATCCCGTGCCGCAGCAGCTGGCGCTCGTCGCCTATGCCGGAAAGCATCAGAATCTTCGGCGTGTTGATGGCTCCGAGGCACAGAATCACCTCGCACTCCGCTCGCGCCTGGTGCGAGCCGCCTTGGTAGGCGAAATGCACGCCGACGATCCGTGTGCCTTCGAACTGCAGCCGCTGCACTTCTGCCTGCAACAGCACTCTCAAATTGGTTTGTGCCATGACGGGGCGCAGATAGGCGCCCGCCATCGATACGCGCTCGTTGCCTGCCTTGACGGTAATGTTGGGGAGGCCGCAGCCTCCTGTGCCTTCCATGGCAGCGCCGTTGAGGTCCGCTACCGCCGGGATGCCGGCCTGCGCGCTCGCTTCCATCAGACCGGACGTCAGCGGTATGGGATCGCGCGGCCGCGTGACGTATACGGGCCCATGCTGGCCCCGCCGCAATGGGTCCGGCGGACCATCCCAGCTTTCGATTCGTTTGTAGTGTTCCAGAACCGATGCATAACTCCAGCCGGAGTCGCCGGTTTGTTCGGCCCACATATCGAAATCGTTCTTGTGACCGCGCGCCCAGATGAGCCCGTTGATGCTGGAGCCGCCGCCCAGGACTTTGCCCATGGGCAACGGTGCGCGGCGTCCGAGCAGCGCTGGAGAGGGCTCGGCTTCGAACTGCCAGTCACGCGTGCTGCCGATATTGCTCATCCAGGCGGTTGCATCGCGGACTGCGTCTACCCGCTCGTCGGCGCCGGCCTCGAGCAACAGCACCCGGGCCGCCGGATTGTCCGCGAGCCGGCGTGCCACGACACAACCGGAGGTGCCGCCGCCGCAGACGATGAAGTCATAGGCCGCGGCAGTGTGCTGTGTGTTGGCGTCAGGCTGCATTGAGCGTCGGCAAAATGGGTGCCGTGGCATCGAACCGTTTGCCTGCCCGCAGGCAAAACAGCGGCGCCAGCAGACGGTCGGTCTGCACCGTGGTGCCTTCGTCATCACTCAAGCTCCAGCGGCCACGCGCATCCGACAGCACCGATATATCCGCCACGCCGCCGACTCGCAGCTGACCCAGCTGATCCTGCATGCCGATCATTCGGGCCGCGTTGCTGGTGACCATCGGTATCACTCGTTCCAGGGGTAAACCCAGCGCCATCATGCTGGTCATCGCCGAAACAAGGCTGAAGCGCGTTTTGCCTGCAAATAAATGCTGTTCGCCCTCACCAGCCAACGGCGTGTCGTCCGGGGCACCGGTGTTGTGACCATGCATGTCGGCACCGAGGGTATCCGGCACGATGCCCGCCTCCAGCACCCTGCGTGCCACATTGAAGCTGAAATGCGATCCATGGCCGACATCGATCCGCAGGCCGCGCGCAACCGCTTCGCGTACCAAGGGATGCACGGCACCATCTTTCCCGACGAAGCCGCCCGGATGGCGCGTGAATGGATGCGCCAGAACATCGTTCGGCTTCATGAGCTCGAGCACCTGCGCCAGGATGCTGTCGGGATCGACCGTCCGGCCGCCCTGATGTGGCAACGGCCACAACTGGCCGAAATGGATGTATACCGGCAAGCGGGCGCGTCGACCTATTTCCGCCGCCGACTTGATCACCTCGACACCCCAGCGCGCGAACCCTCCCATCTCCGCGTGCGCCTTGATGCCCTTGACCAGATCGCGGTTGGCATCGGCGGCTCGCACCGTGGCGTCGATGTCGACGCAGTCCGGACGGTACAGCGCGGAATAGTAGTGACCCTCAAGCCCGCCAACCAGGTAGGCCGAGAGAAAGGCGAACACCCGGGTCTGTGCCGGCTCGACCACGAAGTGCCTGAATCCGGGCAGCGTCATGCAACTCGGACCGCCCTGATCCACCAGCGTCGTGACCCCCGAGTGCACGCCGCAAAGGTCTGCATTGAGGCCGAAGCGGCCGGTCACGTGCTGGTAAATGTGAGCGTGAGTATCGATCAAGCCGGGAAGAACCAATGCTCCGCTGCAATCGATGACTTCGACGTCAGCCGTTGCAGCATTCGGCGCAATGCTCGCAATGCGCTCGCCCGACACCAATAGATCGCACACGGCGTCCAGACCGGAAGCCGGATCGATGACACGACCGCCTTTCAGAAGAACTCGTTGCATATTTTTTTGCAGCAGGATCTGTGCAATCTTCAGCAGGAACTCAACCCTGCTCACGTCTTGCCCGGAAATCCAAGACTATCAGACAGGTTCTGCTCGTGCGCGGTGAATGTGCCCCGTGGCACAGTGTCTAGCCAGATAGGTGGGATACCCCCTATTTTGCGCACCGATATAATACACTCAGATCCAAGTTGCATTAATTTGGGGCAGCGGCTGCAACAATCTTGCGCAGCTGCCGCCGCTCAATAGAATGTTTGGCTGCCATCCTGCAAAGCGAGTCTCTAATGCCCATTGCTAAGCGACGCGCCAGCGTGTCCAGGCGCCGCGTGCGTGCGCAACTGCTTGCGGCTCGACAGAGGTCGCCGCTGCTTGCTCGGCCCGGGTTCCTGATTCGCCGACTGCATCAGCTGCACTGTTCTCTGTTTTTTGAAGAAACACGCAAGTTCGACATCACGCCGGTTCAATACAGTTTGATGACGGCGCTAGCTGCGCGCGGCGAACTGGAGCAAAACAGCCTGGCGCTGCAGATTGGCCTTGAACGCACCAGCGTTGCCGAAGTCGTGCCCCGGCTTGCGGGGCGCGGCCTGTTGCAACGGCGCCGAAGCGCACTGGACGGTCGCGTGAAGCTGGTCCGGCTCACCCGCAAAGGCAGTACGCTGGTGCGCAAGATGTCACACGCCGTTCAGCGCGCACACGACCGCACCATCGATCGGCTGGAGAAATCCGAGCGCGACTTGTTTCTGCTACAACTCATCACGCTGGTGGAGGCGAATAACCACATCGGCAGCGTGCCGTTTCGCCTGCCATAGAAGCATCGCGGACGATGGTCACTCACGACACAGTTGAATACGCAAAGCCGTTCTCCCAGGCACTGTGGTTCGATCTAGTGCCGCGCACTGCAGCCTGTCCGGAATTACCGGTACAGGTGCTGCTGCACGCCGGGCCGCCCTATCGCGGTGCGCCGCCTGCGCCGGTAAACAATGCCGCAATTCAGGCTCTGCTGTTTGAGGGGCTGGCAGCGGACGCCAGCAGCGCGCGCGATCTGCTGCTGCAGGGAGAGGTGCAATTGCGGCCAGCGCAAGACTATGGCGTCGTCACTCCGCTGGCACAGGTAGTCTCGGCGTCGATGCTGCTGGTTGCAGTAAAACAGCAGAACCAGATTTGTTATGCACCGATCGTCGAGGGTTCGGCCCCGGCGCTGCGCTTTGGTTCGGCGGCGGCGCAATGCCTGCGGCGACTGCGGGATGTCGGCGCGCTGATCGACAGCAGTGTGGCGCCAATCGTGCGCGGGCAACCGCTCGCCATCGATGAGGTGATCAACATTGCGGTCGCGGCTGGCGACGAGTGTCATGCCCGCACTGCGGCAGGCAACGAGGCACTGGTATCGAGACTGCCCGGCGTTAATGCCGACGGTGCTGCGGCGGTGCGTGCAATTCCAGCATTCGTACTGACGGTCATCATGGCTGCTGCTGCCGCCGCACTGCGCACCAGCCGCTGTGATATCAATGCAATAGGCGGAAACGGCGTCGACTTCGGCATTCGACGCCGCGGCGATACGGCATGGCGGCAAATGCCGGCGCAAGCGCCGTGCGGCTCGCGCTTTGCCGGACTGGAGGCGGTAGTTCCATTGGCGGCGATTGGCGATAGTGCCGTGATCGATTTTTGCGGGCTCGGCGGGCAGGCGCTGTCGGCGGCGCCGCTATTGGCGGCCGAATGGAGCGGTGCGCTACCCGTCGACGCACTCACACGGCGTCAGCAGTTGATCGATCCGGACACCGGCGTGGTCGATCCAGGACGCATCGTGCGCGGCGCGGTAGCGCCGCTGATCAATCTGGCCATCCTCGACCGCGATGGCACGGCGGGATTGATCGGTCGAGGCTTCTACTGTCCTGCGGTTGGTCTATTTGCCTGGTAGCGTTGCATGATACCGGCATCATTCTGGCAGGAAATTCTGCCGCCCAACGCCGTCGCCACCGGCGGTTATCCCGCGCGCTTCGATGACGGCCGCATCCTGTTGCTGCCGATTCGCCATCTGCCAGACGGCAAACACGCCCTGGCCTCGCTGATCATCAACCAGGCCAGTTTCACCGTGGTGGACGCGCTGGCGAAATCGCTGGCGCAGAAACTCGCGCCCTTCGCCCCCGACGTCATCGTCGGCCTGCCGACACTGGGCCTGACGCTGGCCAGCGCCGTCGCCCAGATACTGGGGCACGCCCGTTACGTCCCGCTCGGCAACTCCGCCAAATTCTGGTACCGCGCAGAGCTTTCCGTGCCGCTGTCTTCGGTGACTACGCCGGATCAGCAGAAGCGGCTGTTCATCGACCCGCGCATGCTGCCGTTGCTGCAGGGCCGCCGGATCGCCCTGGTCGATGACGTCATCAGCAGCGGCGTCTCCATGCTGGCCGGGATTGCGTTGCTCGCCGCCTGCGGTGTGAAGCCCTCAGTGCTCGGCACAGCCATGCTGCAATCGGAGAGTTGGCGCGAGGCTCTCGTGGGTTGGAACATCGTGTCGGTGCTGCGCTCACCCATACTGAACGTTGATTGATGCGACAGGGCTTGGCCGCTGGGGCCACGTCCGGCAAGCGCACTAATGAAGCGAGTGGACTTCGAGCATCAGGAAAACGGCAAACCAGCCGCCAAAGTACGACAGCACGCCGATTCGGCGACGGATCCGACTGAATGACTTCGCGCATGTGGAAATGGGAAGAGCCCACAGCCGTCGGAATAAGAACACAATCAGCGCTAGCGCCATGAACGAAATAAGAGCGGACACCAGTGCGGTTGCTTTGGGCAGACGGGGTAATCCCACGCCGGCTGAAATCGCAACAATGACCAAAACGCCGATAGCGATTCCGCAAAGCCCTTCAACGGCGACTTTGCGAAGTGCGCGCGGACGTTGATCGCGGGACTGTCGATCGCCGTTGAGGATGAGGTTCATTTTAAGTTAACCCACCCTGGCCTTTTTGGCCCGCAACAGCTCCTGACCGATCGACGAAAAAGGTTGTAGCGAGAAGATCATTTCTACCGGCAATTTGAAATGCTCGGCAAGTCTCAATGCAAGCTCAAGACTCGGGCTGTACTCGCCCCGTTCCAGATAACCGATGGTCTGAAAATTAACCCCGACCATCTCTGCCAGTTCCTTGCGGGACAGGCGCCGGTCAGCGCGAAGCATTGCCAGTCGATTGTGGAGCACAGTTCTATATCAGCAATTTAATGTTATACGTATACAACATTATATAGCATATGTCAATCAATACTACCAAGGCGCAGTCTCACCGGTCCCGCCAACGCAGTGTGCCCCGCGCTGCTCGGAGTCGCTCGCTTTCGAGTTGCGACCTTAATTTCTTCAGCGTATCCAGCGCAGCCTGAATCTCCGCGACGCTTGCCGCGGACGCGGTTCGGTTCGCCCAAAGCACCTGCCGCTCGGTCAGTTCTTGTAATGCGGTTCGCCCCTTCGTGGTCAGAGATACCAGTTTCGCTCGCTGATGCGCCGGGTTCGGGAGGTAGCGGATGCTGGCCTCCTTTTCCAGCACGTCCGCGAGGCGCTGAACATTTTGCCTCGCCAAACCCATGTTGCGCGCGATCTGGGCCACCGATAACGGTTGCGCTTCGATCGCGCCCAGCACTTGCCAACGAGAACTGGTCAACCCAAGCGGCTTGGCGAGCCGATCACCGGCTGCCAGCAGCCGTCCGTTCAGCCTGAACGTCTCCAGCACCAGTTCAGTGAATACTTTCCCGCCTTTAGTGTGCGGCATGGGTCCTATGGACCCACGCACAGGTTTGGAACCGATAGCCGTGTGAACAGATGCGGCGAGGCCACCGTGGAGGAAGGATACCGCTCCAACGATTGCTTGAACTCGGGATCATTGAACGCCGCCCGAAAGTGGGCGACCGACTCCCACACCGCATAGTTCATCAGCAAAGTACTACCGGCGATGCCTTGATGAAGCTGGGTAGAAATGAATCCCGGCTGCCGCTTCATCCACAAGGCATCTGCTTCCCAGGCCTTTAGCAGTGCCGGAATGTCTGCCTCGGCCACCTTGAACAAATTGACCAGCACCACCGTCGGCTGATCGGCCGCAAGTTGTTTGAAGATGGGGACGTCGAGATCGAGCGGTTGAAGCTGAAGCATCCGGGATTTCCTGCCGCAAGGCGTATATGTATGACACCATCATGTCATCTATGACATCATGATGTCAATGGCACCGGCGCCAGATACTGGCCGTCTCCCGGCGGCCACGCACGTGCTAAATTCGCAAAATGATGCGTCTGCTAAGGCTGTGGCGGATCGGCGCAAAGGATCTGCGCCTGCTTTGGTTCGCCCTTCGCCATCGCCGCCGGCCCGTGTGGTTGTTGCCGCTCGCTGTGCTTCTGGCTTTGTATGCATTGGAGCCGCTGAATTTCGAGCTCCCCATCCTGGGCATCGTCGATGATTTTGTGGTGCTGCCGCTGGTATTGCATGTGTTGCTAAAACTCCTGCCGACGCAGATTCGCAACGATTTTGCCTCCAGGGCCGTGTTGCGCTAAGCGAGCGATGTCGAAGGCCGCGCTCACCCGTGGTTTGCGGGCCTGGTTCTCAGATTCTCACAGATTCACCGTAAATTTGGCCGCGCCGCCAAGCTTGCGGTGGTATCGAGCCAGGCATTGTGGGCAAGATCCGGCGGTGAGAGCCGTGGTGATACTGCTGAGTGCCGCACTGGTGGCGTGGTCCGCCGTTCATGGTTGGAAGAGCCACGAGCGCGCCGTGTTCGAGCGCAACGTATTAGCGCACGCAAACGGCAACGGATTCGTGCCTGTTCAGATGCCTGACGGCGCGCCGTCGAATACCGTGCTGATCCTGGCGGCGCTCAATTGCCCCTCGGATGCCGCGCAGCGCGCCGACGCCATGGCGAGGACACTGACCGAGAAGGGCATCCCGGCTATCAGGAGCAGCAATACATCTTTTTCCGCGATGGCGCGGACTAAGCAGCAGATCGATCTTCTCAATGGCAGCGTCGTGGTCTCTAACGGCGCGCTCCCCATCATATTCGTCAATGGCATGGGCAAAGCGAACCCCAGCGTTGAGGAAGTCGTATCACAGTACCGGGAGAGCGAGTAGCTGGCGACGCCATGGCGCCCGGCGATTCCATAACGCTCACGGTCTGCGATGTGATGCCGCGGTGGCCAATCCCCGGCAGCCGTTGAGAAATAAGTTCACGGCGTTATCAGCCCACGCCTCCAGTTCCTCAGGCGTCATGGGCACGCCGAGGCCCATGATGCGGCGCTGAGGCAGCGCGACCACCATGTGAAGGAACTGCTCGGCCGCGAAGGCGCGCAGCCTGGGGGTTAGAAGCGGCGCCCGAAGCTCGCGAGCAGATCGCCAATCAGCGCCGTGGCCTCCTGGGCCCAGCCTTCGTCGTAGACCGCGCGAACCAGGTTGGGAAAGCGCACTGACTCGGCAGTAACCAGACGATGCAGCGCGATGGCCTCGGGCGTGAGCGCCGCGCTCAGGATCAGGCCGGCCAGCCTTCGCAGGATCTTCTGCAAGTTCGCGCCCTCAAGCAGCGGCACGCCGGGAGGCGGACGGATCTGTTCGATGATTCGATGCACCACCGCTGCGAACAATGCCGCCTTGTCGTCGAAGCGGTGATAGAAGGTGCGTTTGGAGATGCCGGCGCTCGCGGCAACCGCTTCAATGGACGTCGAGCCATAACCCTGCGTCAAAAACAGCTCGGTTGCGACTTGCAGGATGCGATCGCGCAGCTCCAGCGCGGCGGCGCGCGAAGGTCTTCCGCCAAGGCGCGGCTTGCGGGTGCGGGCGCGGCGGCGTTCCTCAGCGACGGCGATAGCCGAACCCGCTCGATCGGTAGGAGACGCGCGCACCATAGGAGCCAGAGTAGCGCGCGCGCGGCGCGTAGTCACGGCGCGGCCATGGGTAGAGTTGCGTCGCTCGGTAGTAAGGATAAGGCGCGGCGTGATACGCCACAGGCGGTGCGTAACTGACGCGCGGCGATGCGATGTAACCGGGCGGGGCGTAGTAATTGGGCGCTGCGGCGTTGTAGAGCGGCCTCTGCGCGTAGGGCGCCGGCGATTGCGCCGAGGCCGCGATTAAGGGCAGCGTGGCAAGCCTGGCCATTGCTGCGACGGCGTGTCCCAAGACTGGCAGCAGCAGCAACGGACCGGCTGCCACGGCGGGAGTGATTGGTATACACAGCAGTGCGGCCGCCGCGGACCCGGCAAGCGTGATGCGCTTCAGTCCATGCATGACTTGCTCCTTTTTATGAACGTGGAAACAAGGCAAGCGCCGACGCTACTCGCGTTTCATAGGAAACGCAACGGTAGCGTTGCGTTAATGAATTCAAGCGGGGTCGCCGGAGCACTCGTGGTGCGCTGCATACCAAGGTATTAGGATGCCCAAAGTGAACACTGCTGCATCCGACCACGCCTTCCTGGGCCATCCGCGCGGACTGGCTTATCTGGCTTTCACCGAAGCCTGGGAGCGGTTCTCCTATTACGGTATGCAGACCCTGCTGGTGCTGTACATGGTCCGCCAGCTGCTGCTCCCCGGGCACATCGAACATATCGCCGGCTTCACTGCCTTCCGCGGGGTGCTCGAGCACTTATATGGCGGATCGTTGTCGACCATCGCACTCTCGTCGGCGATCTTCGGCCTGTACACCGGCCTGGTTTATCTGACGCCGATCGGCGGCGGCATCATTGCCGATCGCTGGCTCGGAAAAACGCGAACCATCACGCTGGGCGCGCTGCTGATGGCGGCCGGCCACTTCCTGATGGCCTTCGACGTCTCGTTCCTGATCGCGTTGCTGTGCCTGCTGACCGGGGTCGGATGCTTTAAGGGCAATCTAGCCAGCCAGGTCGGCGCGTTGTACGCGCCGGGCGATCTGCGGCGCGCCGATGCGTACCAGATCTACTATTTGTTCATCAGCGGCGCCGTCATCGTCGCGCCGTTGATCGCCGGCACGCTCGGCGAGTTATACGGCTGGCATTACGGCTTCGGTGTCGCCGGCGTCGGCATGCTGATCGCGCTGGTCATCTACCGCAGCGGCCGAAAGTGGCTGCCCGTAGAGCGCACGGACAGGCGCGAGCGCGCGACCGTGCAGCCGGCCTTGAGCCGTGAACAGCGCAAGACCGTCGTGGTGCTGGTTGTGCTGGTGCCGGTTCTGGCGATCGGCACTGTAGGCAACCAGGAGATCTTCAACGCCTACCTGCTCTGGGTGCCCAGTCACATCGACATGGTGTTCTTCGGCCGCACCATGCCAACCACCTGGCTGATTACCGTCGATGCCACCGTCAGCATCGCCGGCCTTCTGGCCAGTATGGCCTTCTGGCGCCTGTGGTCGAAACGTTTTAAAGAGCCCAGCGAAATCATCAAGATCACGCTCGGATTGGCCTTCAGCGCGGCCGCATTGCTGTCGCTCACGCAAGCGGCGCTCATTGCCGTTTCCGGCCATAAGGCCCATATCGGCTGGGTGCTCGCATTCGAGGTTCTGAACAGTATCGGCTTCTCCAACATGCTTCCCGTCGGGCTTGCTCTGTACGCGCGCGCGTCTCCGAAGCCGGTCGCAGGCACCATGCTCGGGATTTATTTCCTGCATCTTTTCATGGCCAATAATCTGGTCGGCTGGCTCGGTGGACTTATGGAGCGTTTATCGGGTCCGCAGTTCTGGGCGCTGCACGCTGCCCTGGTTGCCACCGCCGGTGTGCTGACCCTGGCCGCTGCGCGCCTGTTCGGACACCTGTTGATGCCCACGGGCGCGGCCACTGAGCCCGGCGCATAACACACGGAGACGCACATGCAAAACGGGGGTTGGTCCGAGGCGCGGCTAGAGCGGCTGCGCCGCGTGATGTCCGGCTACGTCGAGCGCGGCGAGGTGCCGGGGCTGGTGCTGCTGCTGAGCCGCTACGGCGCCGTACATACCGAGGTGTTGGGTTCGCTCTCGCTCGAGCAGCGCCAACCCATGCAGCGCGACACGCTGTTTCGGATCACCTCGATGACCAAGCCGGTCACGGCCGTGGCCGCGATGATCCTGGTCGAGGAATGCCGGTTGCGCCTCGATGAGCCGGTCGATCGTTGGCTGCCGGAGTTGGCCGATCGCCGCGTGCTGGCGCGCATCGACGGTGCGCTCGAGGAGACGGTGCCGGCGCGGCGGCCGATCACTTTGCGCGATCTGCTGACCTTCCGCTTAGGCTGGGGAATGGTGCTGGGCGCGCCCGAGTCCACGCCGATATACAAGGCCATCAGCGAATTGCAGCTGGTCGGCTTCGGGGCGCCGAACCCCGCCTCGCCGCATTCGCCCGATGAGTGGCTGCGGCGACTGTCTACTCTGCCGCTGATGTACCAGCCCGGCGAGCGTTGGCTCTATAACACCGGCTCATACGTGCTCGGTGTGCTGATCGCGCGCGCCGCCGGGCAGCCGCTCGAGATGTTTCTGCGCGAGCGCGTCTTCGAACCCCTCGGCATGAAGGACACCGCGTTCAGCGTGCCGCCGCAGAAATTGCACCGGCTGGCCACGAGCTACTGGGCCGATATGCGTACCGGGGCGCTCGCTCTGCATGACGGCGTGCAGGACAGCGCCTGGAGTCGACCGCCGGCGTTTGCGGATGGCGGCGCGGGGTTGATCTCGACCGTCGACGACTATCACGCTTTCGCGCAGATGCTGCTGCTCCAGGGCCAGTTCGGCGACACACGCCTGCTCTCGCGGCTGTCGGTGCAGACCATGACCACCGACCAGCTCACGCCGGCGCAGAAGGCGGTCTCGGGATTGTTGCCGGGCGCGTTCGAGCACCGCGGCTGGGGCTTCGGGGTATGCGTGGTCACGGGCCGCGATGACCTGAGCGCCGTGCCCGGGCGCTACGGCTGGGACGGCGGCTACGGCACCTCGTGGTGGTCGGATCCCGATGAAGACCTGGTGGGCATTTTAATGACGCAGCGCGCGGCCTTTCCGCAATTCTCCAGCGTCTACCTGGATTTCTGGACTTCGGTTTATCAGGCCATCGGCGATTGATAGCCGGGCGACTTTAGCCGCTGAGCGCCGGATAGTCGGTATAGCCCTTGGGACCCGGCAGATAGAAGGTGGCCATGTCGGGCGTGTTGAGCTTGGTGTTCAGGCGCAGGCGCTCTACCAGGTCCGGGTTGGCCAGGAAGGGCCGGCCAAACGCGATCAGGTCGGCGCGCCGCTCGATCAGCGCACGCTCGGCGCTGACGCCGTCGAAACCGCCGGCCAGAATGAACAGGCCTGAAAAGCCGGTGCGCAGTTTTACCTTGAAGTCGGCCGGCACCGCTGGTGCGCCCATCGCGGAATGATCGAGCACATGCAGGTACAGCAGCCCCAGGCGAGACAGATCGCCCGACAACGACAGGTATTGGGGTTCGACATCCGCATAGGCGCCGGTGGCGTTGAACACGCCATAGGGCGAGAGCCGCATGCCGACGCGGTCGGCGCCGATGGCGTTCACCACGGCGCGTGCGACCTCGACCGCAAATCGGTTGCGGGCCGCGATGCTGCCGCCATAGCCATCGGTGCGGCGGTTGACGTTGGCATTGAGGAATTGCTCGATCAGATAGCCGTTGGCGGCATGCAATTCAATGCCGTCGAAACCGGCGTCGATCGCGAGCCGCGCCGCGTGCGCGTATTCGCCTACGGCATGGGCGATGTCGGCATCGGTCATGGCGCGCGGCGGGCTGTAGGGCTGCATGCCCGCGGAGTCGGTAAACATCTCTCCAGGACACACCTCGGCTGTCGGTCCGATGACCTCCGCGCCCTTGGGCAGGTTGGCGACATGGGTGACACGGCCGGTATGCATGAGCTGCACGAAGATCCTGCCGCCGCGGGTGTGAACCGCATCCGTGACCGCCTGCCAGCCGCGCACCTGCGCGGCGTTGAACAGCCCCGGGATGCGCGCATAGCCCAGGCCGTTGGGTGAAGGCGACGTGCCTTCGGTGATGATCAGGCCCGCGCCGGCGCGCTGGCCGTAGTACTGCGCCATCAGCGCATTGGGAATATTGGAGTCGACGGCGCGATTACGCGTCATGGGCGACATGACCAGGCGGTTCTTGAGCTGCATCGAGCGGCTTAACAACGGTTCGAATAGCATGAGGCTCCCCGGTGTCAGATATTCTTCGGTGAGGTAATTCTACAGTCTGCGGTCTGCAGCGCGCGTCGCAACGCATTAACTCGTCATAACCTGTTCACGAAACTACATGAGCCAGCCCCTATACTGCGTACCATGCCCGCGCCTGGGCGCAAAAGAGCCGCCTTAGGTGAAGACGCATTCGCTGCGCGCTGATCTGCTGATGCTGTTGGCGGCACTGATCTGGGGCTGCTCGTTCGTCGTGCAGCGTCTGAGTCTTGCCACCATCGGACCGTTCCTGTTCACGGGCGTGCGTTTTCTGCTCGGCGCGCTGGTGGTGGCATTACTGAGTCATTGGCTCAGGCCGCCCGCAATACAAACCCCGCGCGTGCGTGTGCCGTTGCCATGGGCGGCGGGCGCCCTGCTCGGCGTACTGGTGGCCGCGTCCATAGCCGCGCAGCAGATCGGGCTGGGCTACACCAAGGTCGCCAATGCCGGCTTCATCAGCTCGATGTATGTCGTGATCGTGCCGGTGCTCAGTGTGCTGCTCGGACAGCGCTTGCGATTAGGAATCATTCTGGGCGCGCTGTGCGCCGCGGCCGGACTGTACTACCTGAGCGGCGAGCATCTGACGCTGTCATACGGCGACGGCTTGGAGCTGTTCGGAGCGGCCGCGATCTCGCTGCAGATGATGCTGCTCGGCACGCTGACGCACAGGCACGATCCGCTGCGCCTGGCGCTGATTCAGAACATCGTCTGCGCAGTGGTGTGTCTGGCGGTCGCGTGCGCGGTCGAGACCATAAGCTGGGCGGACATCCAGCGCTCGGCATTCGCGATTTTCTACTGCGGTGCCCTGTCGGTGGGCGTCGGTTACGCCATCCAGGCGATCGCACAGAAGATCGCGGTGCCTGCGCATGTCTCCATCATCTTCAGCATGGAAGGCGTATTTGCAGCCCTGGCCGCCTGGATCATCATCGGCGAGACGCTCACATGGCACGCCATCGGCGGCTGCGCGCTGGTGGTGCTCGGCTGCGTGCTCAGTCAGCTGTTGCCCGATCGCCGCTTGACGTCGGGCAATAATCCCGCGAGCAGTCCCATCAGCGGCAAGTAGGCGCAGACCTGATAGACGTACTCAATGCTGGTTCTGTCCGCCAGCACGCCCAGCAGCGCCGCCCCGAGGCCACCGACGCCGAACGCGAAACCGAAGAACATGCCCGAGATCATGCCGACCTTGCCGGGCACAAGTTCCTGTCCGTAGACCACGATGGCCGGAAAGGCCGAGGCCAGAATCAGGCCGATCAGTACCGTCAACGGTCCGGTCCAGAACAGGCCCACATGTGGCAGCAACAGCGTGAACGGCAACGGCGCCAGGATCGAAAACCAGATCACGAATCTTCGCCCGACACGATCGCCGAACGGGCCGCCGACCATGGTGCCGATGGCTATGGCCGTCAGAAACACGAACAGATGCAGCTGCGCATTCTGCACCGACAAGCCGAAACGCTGGATCAGGTAGAAGGTGTAGTAGCTGGTGATGGCGGCCAGATAAATATATTTCGAGAAGATCATGGTCATCAGCACGGCCAGGCCGATCACCACCGTGCGCCGCGGCAGCGCGAGGCCGGAGCTCTTTTCCGCGGCGCTGGTGCGCAGGCGCTCCAGTCCGTGATGCTTGTACCAGAGCCCGACGTTCCAAAGAATCGCGAACGATACCAGTGACAGCAGCGCGAAGAAGGCGATGCTCGATTGGCCCCAACGCACCACCACGAGCGCCGCAGCCAGCGGACCCACCGCCTGACCGATGTTGCCGCCGACCTGGAATATGGATTGCGCAAGTCCGTGCTGGCCGCCCGAGGCCATGCGCGCAACGCGTGAGGATTCCGGGTGGAATACCGACGAGCCCACTCCGATCAGCGCCGCACCCACGAGCAGAATCCCGTAGTGATGCGCGACCGAGATCACCAGCAGACCCGCCAGCGTGAACAGCGTACCGCCCGGCAGCGCCAGCGGCATCGGCCGACGGTCGGCATACAGCCCGATCATGGGCTGCAGAATCGAGGCGGTCAGCTGATAGACCAGCGTCACGATGCCGATCTGGCCGAAATTCAAGCCGAAATTAGTCTTCAGGTCCGGATAGATCGCCGGCAGCAGCGATTGCATCATGTCGTTGAGCAGGTGGCAGACGCCAACCGCAACGATCACGCCGAAAGCCGTGCCAGCCAGTTGCGGCACGCCTGGGCTCGATTGCACCGCTATGGCGGCGCTCCACTGTGGTTCGGGTGTGCGATGTCGCCATTATCCAGCACATCAGCTCCGGCCGCGACTCAAATCTCGCGCCATCGCGACCGCCTCGGCACGTGAAGGCACATCGAGCTTCGTGAGAATGGCCGAGACATGATGATCGATCGTCTTGGTGGTCACGAACAGGCGCTTGGCGATCGCCGAGTTGCGCAGGCCTTCCGACAGCAGCGCAAGAATCTGGGCCTCGCGCCGCGTGAGGCCCAGCGCATTGCGCTGGGTGGATGTGCGCGTGCCGCGCGGGATGCTGCGCACACCTTGCGCACGCATGTGCTTGCGCAGGGCCTGGCCAGCGGCGGCGGCGCCGAGCTGTTCAAAGACCGTGAGCGCCTGGCGCTGTTCGGATTCGGGTCCGTACCATCCCAGCACCAGTGCCCGTTCAAAAGGGCATCCCAGCGCCTCCCAGGCGCGGGCCGCACCACGCCAGTCGCCTGAGATCTCCAGCGCGTACGGTTCAGGGATATCCGTAGGCAGCTGCTCGAGTGCGTCCACTCGCCACAGCCACGCTGCAAGTTCGCCTTTCATGCGCGGATCTCGTCGATGGCGCACCATCTCATACGGCGGCTGCACTTCTCGTATTACGCTCGCCCGATCGTCCGCGAGCCACGCAGCCTCGGCGGCGATCGCTGCGAGTGTGCCGACGCGCTGCAGCTCGGGCGCCGGACCGCCCAGTACTCGCGCTCGTTCAAGCAGCGATATCGCATCGGGGTCGCCGCGTCGAATTCGCACATGCCCGAGTGTGCGCAAAGCCGGAATTTGCGTTATTGGCGTCGCCCGCGGGTGGCGCAGGACCGTCTCGGCATCTTCGCTCGCCTCGAGCCAGTGGCCCTGCTCAAAGTTCATCCGCGCGCGGTACGCAAGCAGATAGAGTTGCATGAAATCCAGATCGCGCTCCTCGCAGTACGCAAGCCCGGCACTCAGGAACCGGGCTGCCTCGCCGTATTTTCGGCGCGATACGGCCATTGCCGACAGATCCGTGTAGGCACAGGCCGCCTGCTCCTGAAAATCATTCGCGAGCGCGAGCTGCAGGCTACGCTCCAGATCAGCCCAACCCGAATCGTCGCCGATAATGAGGCGTGCCGTGCCGAGTACGCTCGACGCGGTGCTCAGGATCAGTTGATCCGCCCAGGTTTCCGCGAGCGCAATGGCTCGCTGCGCGAACTCGATCGCCGACTCGTTATCATGGAACTCCATGTCGAGATCCGCCCGATCGCAATAGGCTTTCGCCAGCGCGGGGCTCGAAGGCAGGGATTCGAGCACCCTGATCGCATCGGCACAGTAACTCTCGGCGTCCGCCCGCCGACCCTCGAACCAGGCAAACCGCGACAGCCAGCGCAGCGCATCGCCTTCCTGCGAGCCGGCGCCAATGCCACGCCAGATCTCCAGCGCCACTCGCCGCGCCTCGCTGGCACGCGCGTAACCTCCGATCAGGAAGCACTCGTACGACAATTGTTCGAACAAGCGGCCGCGGTCGGCTGGAGCGAGGTTGTCGGCATACGGCACCATCGCTTCGAAATGCGATGCCGCCTGCCGATGCGCGCCAACCGATGCAGCCTGAGCGGCCGCAACCGGTGCAAACCGCATGACCTGCTCAGCATTGCGCGCGCCATCGGCGTGATAGGCCAGGCGCGCAGCGGGAATATTGGGCCGCGCCGCCAGAACACCCAGCACCTGCTCGTGCAGTCGCTGCAGCCGCGGCCGGGAAATCGAGTCTTCAATCGCGCGCCGCACGAGCTCGTGCCTATAGGCCAGGGAGCCGTCCTCGTCGCGCACCATGCCCATGCTCAGACAGCCATCGATCCCGGCCTCATCCAGCCCGGCCGCCTGCTGCAGCAGCCAGATCTCCGCCTTCGCCGGCACGACGCTGGTCAGCTCGGCAATCTCGCGCGCCGCCGGGGAAAGCCTGCCCGCCCGGGCGAGCACCGCATCGCGTACCGTAGACGGAATGGTATCGGCCGCTGAAGCCAATACTTCGGTCACGAACAGCGGGTTGCCGCCGGTAACACCGTGCAATCCTTTCGCGGAGCGCTGGGCACGCGTTGCCAACTGTGCGACCGCGGCTTCAGAAAACGGCAGCAACGACATCCGGTGGGTGCTGGCGCGCGGTAAGTCGCCAATGACGTGCCGGAGCGGATGCTGCGAGCCGACCTCGTCATCGCGATAGCTCAGCGCGAGCATGGCGTGCGTGCGGTGGATGCGCCGGCCCAGATACTTGAGCAGATCGAGCGTTGCCTCGTCCGCCCAGTGCATATCCTCGAATACCACCAGCACCTTGTCCCGCTCCAGCTCGTCGAGCGCGGTGCTGAAGATCAGGTCGCGGTGGGCACCCGAATTGATCGCCGCCAGCAGCGCTCCTTGCGTCTGTCGCGCAATGTCGTGCAGAGGCGCCAGAGGCCGAGGCGTGAACAGCGCGTCACACGCCCCCCACAGCACGCGCGTCCCGCGCTGCCGATGTGCAAATTCCTGCAGCAGCACCGTCTTGCCGATGCCCGCTTCGCCGCCCACGAGCGCGATACAGCCGCCCTGCTCAGCGGCGGCATGCAGCCACTGCGTCAGGTCGGCGAGATATCGTTCACGCTCGAGCAGTTCCATCATCTCGTTGTAACCGATCGGCAGCGGGGGTGCAAAACAGCGCATTTGGCGCGGTTTTGCGCGGTTGATCGCACCCCCGCGGGACGCGCAGCCTGCAACTGCATTGCCTGGATTCCCCTGACAAATATCCACCCAGCTCCACCGATTTGAAAAAAGAAGCCGTGATACGCCCACCGATCCCTAACGACGCGGAGGATTATCCCCGTACATACCTTGAGTTCTCGTATTGGTTCGATAGCGAAGAAGCCTGCCATCGCTACCTGCAGCGTTTACGCTGGCCATGGGGATTTCGCTGCCCGCAATGCGGTCATCTGACCGTGCACTACAGGCTCAGCCGAGGCCGGCTCATGTGCCGGCATTGCCGCTATCAAGGCACCGTGACCGCCGGCACCATCTTCGACAAGACGCGCATGCCGCTGCGCGTATGGCTGGCCGCGGCCTGGTATGTGACCAACCCATGGCACCGGGTCAGCGCACTGGGGCTACAGCGCGAGTTGAGATTGAACAGCTATCAGACCGCATGGACCATGCTGCATCGCCTGCGTCATGCCTTGACGCTTCCCCGCCGCCATCATGGCAGCGCGCATGGCCTCTGGTTCTACCGTCTGCTGCAGCGGGCTGTGACCACCGAACCGCTGACCTATAGGGGCATGGTCGGCCGGAGCGGGGGGTCATTCCGAAAAATCGGTGGAGCAACATGGATAAATGGTCGCGTTACAGCGCGACCCTCCTCTGCCCACGATTACTCCACTGCCCACGATTACTCGATTGCTTCACACCGCGGCGCCCAGCCGCCCGCGCGCCGGCTCAAAACGAAGTGATGCCATAGCAGCCCCGCGACGATCATGGCGCCGAGTATCAATATGCTGGGCCGGCCGGCGTCGGCATCGAGCACGTCCGCGACTCCGAACGCGAGCGCCAGGATCAAGCCCAGAATCGGCGCCAACGGAAACAGCATCGAGCGCCAGTATCCGCGCTGCCCGGTCAACTGCCGCGATCGGCCGACCAGCACGTGGGTATCGAGCAGGCAACAGGCCGCGGACACTACGCCGACTACCCAGGTCGCTGCCCGGGGTGCTCCGGAAGGGTGATGTACGCGTGACAAGGTCGCATTGACCGTCGGATGAAACAGCTGGTCGCGGCCAAAACTGAAGAACAGGCGTGCGCTGAACATGATCTGGGCGATCAGTGCATTGAAAATGGCCAAGATCACGCCGGCACTCAAGGCGTGACCTGCGGCCGGGCCGGCGACCGAGGCCACAAAGGCGCTGAACGGCGCCGGGCTGCTCAGCAGCGAGCGCAGATCGCCGGCGCTTATGACCACCGCGATGACCGGCACTGCGGTGGCAAAGGCTCCAATCAGGCCCGCGAGCAGAATCACGTGGCCCATGTGCCGGTGCGGCTCAATCAGTTCCTCGCCGAACGCAATGGCCTGATTGCCGCCAGTGGTCGCGTAGGCTGCGCTGACCCCGGCCAGCGCCATGGCTCCAATCGCTACCGGCCCGATGCTGCCTGCGGCGCCGAGCGTGACCGGATGCAGCACGACCTCGGCCAGGCTTCGAACCGGGTGCCACAGCCCGGCGCCGGTCAGAACCAATACGGCCTTCACGAACGCACTGGCGCGCACCGCGAGCAGGGCAAACACCATGGCGGCGCCGAGCGCTCCGAAAGTGACCGAGACTTGCGACACAGCGGGCGACAAATCGCCGGCATAGGTCGCGATCGTCTTGGCGAGAAAAGCGACCGTGGGTCCGACCGTGACGGCCCACACGGTCAGGCTGGCAATCCCTGCCCACGGACCGAGAATCGAACCCACACCGACGTAGTCACCACCCGCGTACGGATACGCCGAACCCAGCTCGGCATAGACCACTGCCCAGACGACGGCTACGCCGATGCCGCAAATGAACATGCTGGCCGCGCCGGTGCCGGCACGCAGCAGCACGTCGGCGCCGACACCGTAGATCGAGAACACCGGAGAAAGACACGACAGAGTCAGCAACAGCACACCGAACGATGTCAGCTTACGATGCAGCTGACTCCCGGTCGCCACTACGGCAGGATGTAGGCGATGGAAACGGCGCCCCAATGGCGGCCGGCCACTCGCACCGGCGCGCCGGCGGTCTTCATCATCACGAATTGGCCGCCGCCCATGTCGCGGCGCATGGTCTGCAACTGCACCGGCTTCTTGCTGCGCGCGGCGACCAGCATGGCGCGATGCTTGAAAAAACGGCGGTTGCGGCTATGGCTATCGTTCCACACCGGGTCGGGCCCCTGCGGCTTCGAGCAATACAGATTATGCGTCGCGACGTAGCAATTGCGGTCGATGCAGCGACAGAACTGCACGTGCGGCAGCATCTTCAAGGCGCGTTCCTGGATCGGAGTAAGCCGGCGGTCGGCGAGCTCGGTATAGCGCGCCATGAACTGTTGCGGGTTGGTGTTTGGGATCTCGACGTAGTGGTCGTCGAACAGGTCATCGAGTGTCAGCTCGCGCCGGGCGATGGCCGCTTCGAATGTGGCACTGACTTCGGCGGCGATGCCGCGGATCGCATCCAGGTAGGGTGTGTCGGCTGTGCGGACGCGATCGGTTGCCACTTCATCGACGATATCCTCGAGCTTGTCCAGCAGCTTCGTGACCTCCGCGTCGGCTGCCCGCAGGTTCTTGGAGGCACCGGCGACGCCGCTGTCGAGTGTGTCGAGTTCGGTAATCAGCGCGCCGCATTGATCAAGGTTGCCGCGCGCCGTGGTGGCCACGGTGCCGCTCAGGCTGGTGAGCGTCGCGAAGCTTTTGCCGACGTTCGCTACCACATCTTCGATGTGCCGTGCGCCATCGCGCGAGGCCACGGCGTCGCCGGCAGCGCCGGTGGATTCGGCGATCAGCGTGGCGATCTGACCCGATAGCCGGTCAACCGTTTCGCCGATCATGGCCGTGGCTGCGCGCGTCTGGCCCGCCAGCGCTTTGACTTCGCCGGCCACCACCGCAAAGCCGCGACCGGCCGCCCCCGCGTGTGCGGCTTCGATGGTGGCGTTGACTCCGAGCAGATTGGTCCGGCGCGCGATGACCTCGATGGTGCCGGAGGCACTGGCCACCTCTTTGAGCGATCTGCTGATGTCGCCCAGGCGGCGCTCGATGCGCTCGACCGCGCCGCCCAACGCCGCAACGCGCGCGATGGCATCGGCGATGGACTGGCGGGATGTGCGCAGCTGCGCATGCGCGGCTTCTGCAGTCGCGTGCGCCGTCTCGGTCGCTCGATCGATCTGTTTATTGGCCTCGGCCATGGCCTCGGCGTTGGCGCGCAAGCGCTGGAATTGTGCCTCCTGGCGCTCGAACTGCGCGGCCACATCGTTGAGGTGACTGGAGGCGTCGTGCGCATCGAGGCCGATGGTGCCCAGCTTGCCGCTCAGGGATCGGACCAGAGACAGAGCTGCCTGCGCTTCCTCTTCGGGAGCTATGGGCGGCGGCTCAATTGGCGTCGACATGGCGAACCACTGCAGACCTGCGACGCCGCGAGGTTAGCATTTTAATGAACGCGGCGGTGGGCAGCCAGCCGTGGTCCTGTTGCCTTAGCAAAGAGCATACGCCAACATGGCGGACGCTCTCTAATAAGAGAGAGCGGCGTGCCTGAAGGCAGAACTGGTGGCGGCCTTGGCTGCGCGAGCTCCACGGTGAGCCGGAATTTATTGCGCTTCTGCGCAAGCTGAAGCTGCCGGAATAGACGCGTATGAGTGAATCCATAGAGCCGATCGCGACAGCGGATGCGCTGAGGCCGGTGTTCATCAGTTACGCCTCGCAGGACGTTGTGGTCGCAAATAAGGTATGCGCGGCCCTGGAAGCGGCTGGATTGCCGTGCTGGATCGCACCGCGGGATGTGCGGGCGGGTGAACCCTACGCCGCTGCCATTGTTGAGGCGATCAATGCTTGCCGGCTCTTGGTGCTGGTGCTCACAAAAAGTGCGGTCGACTCCCGGCACGTGCTGCGCGAGGTTGAGCGGGCGAGTTCAAAAAATCGTTCGGTGCTCCCGATCCGTCTTGAGGCCGCCGAGCTACCGCCCGAATTGGAATATTTTCTGAGCGCTGACCACTGGTTGGAAGCCTCCGACGGCGGGATCGAGTCGGTGCTTCCGGCGCTGATCAAGTCGGTGCGTGGCCACGGGGGCCGCATCGTTCCGGCTCCGCCCGGCGCCGGCAGCCCGGCCGCGGGTGCAGCAGTGGGCCAGAAGCTGAACCGTTCACTCATGCTGCTCGGCGTCGTTATCGCCGCCCTCGCGGCCCTGGCCTACTTCGCTTTCGACAAGCTGTGGCTGTCAAGGCGCCTCACCGCAGGCACCGAGGCGGCCGCACCATCGGCGTTTGCGCCTCCGGCGCACTCCATCGCCGTGCTGCCGTTCGTGAACATGAGCGGCGATCCGAAGCAGGATTATTTTTCCGACGGTCTGTCCGAGGAGCTGCTGAATGCGCTCGCGAGCATCCGCGACCTGCAGGTGGCAGCGCGCACCTCATCGTTTTCCTTCAAAGGCACGAATGCCGATACCGCCGTGATCGCTCATAAGCTCAACGTGGGCGCGATCCTCGAAGGCAGCGTACGCAAGGACGGCGCTCACGTGCGTATCACAGCGCAATGCATCAACGCCGTGACGGGCTTTCAGCTGTGGTCGAAGACCTATGATCGCAATCTGAAAGACGTTCTCTCGCTTCAAACCGAGATCGCGAGTGCCGTGAGTTCTGCGCTCCAGGCGACGCTGCTGGCGCAGCCGGCCGCCGCTACCGAACCTGGCGGCACCGACAATCCAGAGGCCTTCGACGCCTACCTGCGTGGCGAGAAACTAAGCCACAGTAAATTCGAACCGAAGAACAACGCCGACGAGCTGGCCGCCTTCAACGATGCGATCCAGCGCGATCCGCGCTTTGCCAATGCCTACATCGGCAAATCGCGGGCCTTGCACGCGGTTGCAGCTTTGGGCTCCGGGGATGAGGCGCGCCGCGCTGCCGCCGACGCGCGCGCCGCGGCTGAAACGGCGATCGCCATCGCACCGAACCTGGGTATGGCGCATGCGCAGCTGGCTACAGTGCTTGGCAACGCCCTGCTCGACTACCGCGCGGCGGCGCCCGAATTCGAGCGCGCGCTGGCGCTGTCTCCGGGAGATGCGCGCGTAGTTTCCGCCTCGGCGTCGTTTCTGGCGCTGACCGGGCGCACGCAGGAAGCGGTCGCGCAGGCGAGGAAGGCTGTGGTGCTCGACCCGCTGAACTTTCGGAGCCATTTCGTACTCGGCGACGCACTGTATTACGCGCGGCGTTATCGCGAGGCGGTGGAGGCGTGGACCCATTCCCTGGAACTGAATCCGGGACAGGGCCTCATCGTTGGCTATCGCGGCTATGCCTACATTGGTCTCGGCGACTACGACACAGCTATAAAGTCGTGCGATGTCGCAGCGCTCGATTACTCCAACTATGTGTGTCTGGCCATTGCCTATGACAAGCTCGGACGCCGCGCGGACTCGGACGCGATCATCAACCGGCTGAACAAGAGCGAGGGCGAGAGCGCGTCCTATCAATTTGCCCAGATCTACGCGCAGCGTGGAGACCTGAGCCGCGCGCTTGATTGGCTGGACACCGCGCAGCGGGTCGGTGACACCGGACTGCACTACATGAAGGTCGATCCGCTGGTAGATCCATTGCGTTCCGAGCCGCGCTTCAAGGCGATGCTGGCAACCATAAAGTTCCCGGAATGAGCTGATAGGCGGGGAGCATTCCATGGCAGAAAGCTTGGTCGGTGGAATTCTGGGCGCCCTCGCGTTATCAGTATTTGTTGCAGCCACTTGTGTGGGCGCTGAGGTGGCACGTGACGCGGCGGCGGTCCAGCTGATCGGCCGAGCAGAGCGCAGCGCCGGAGTATGGCGGGTTACCTGGCCTGGCGTAGGCTGGCGCACCGCCTTCTCTGGTTCCCGCGTCGGCATCGCGACACGGGATTCCGCCGGTTACGGCGTTACGATCGATGGACTCAGGATGAATCCAATCCCGGCCTCTCAAACTCGCCAGACGAGCTGGTATCGGGGACTCGCTGCCGGTAATCACACCATCGAAGTCATCCGCATGAGCGGAACCCCTCGCACGCCCGGACTTTTTTTCGGCTTCAGTAAGGGTAGCGATGGCCGCTGGCTGACTTTGCCACCCAAGCCGAGCCGCCAGATCGAATTCATGGCAGATTCAAGTTCGACCGGCTACGGCGACCTCTCGAACACGGTGGACTGCACTGACGAAGAGGTGGCGTCGCGCAGTGATGCTAGTCAGAGTTATGCGATTGTTGCCGCGCACGAGCTGCACGCAGACTGGCAGCTGAATGCCATGGATGGCATCGGTGTCGTACGAAATTGGCATGGCATCTGGAAAGGCACCAATTACGCGACTTATGCCGGGCTGACTCTACAGTCCGATTCCGCATCCCGATAATCATGGGGGCGCGGAACTTCACTGGACACCACCGAGGAGCGAACATGACTAGCCCTATGTACACGAACTCAGTCCCCGTCTTTAAACAGTTGCTGACGGCGTTGAAAGCCATACTGGCGCAGGCGGATGCACATGCCGCCGCGAAAGCAATAGAGCCGGACGCATTGCTACTGGCACGCCTGTATCCGGACATGTTTACGCTGCTCAAACAGGTACAGATTGCTGCCGATTTTGCGCGCGGGATCTCGGCACGCCTGGCGGGTGTTGAAGTGCCCACCTATGAAGGCAAAGAGAAGAGCTTTGCCGATCTGGACGGACTATTGACCCGGACACTCGAATTTATCGATAGCCTCAACTCTTCACAATTTGAAGGTAGCGAATCGAACGCTATCGTCTTGCGTGCCGGTACGCCGAAAGAAAAGAAACTGAGCGGTCAAGCCTATTTGTCCAACTACGGCTTGCCGCAATTTTTCTTTCATGTCACCACCGCCTACGACATTTTACGTCACAACGGGCTGGCCATCGGCAAGCGTGACTACATGGGAGCCTACTAGGAACGTGACCCAAACAACCGTGGTCGCCATGGCGCTGCTCCTGGTCTGCGCAGAACCGGGATTCGCGCAAAAACCACCATCGGCCCAGACGGGGCAACTGCTGACTGTGGCCGAAAGTACGGACTACGCGCAAACCGGCCGTTATTCGGAGGTGCAAAGACTGTGCAAGGCCTACGCCAGCACCTGGCCGCGCTTCGTGCGCTGCCTCGAGTTCGGCCGCAGTCCCGAGGGCCGGCCGATGCTTGCGCTCATCGTATCGCGCAGCGGCACGCTACAGCCCGATGACGCCAGAGCCCGTCACGTACCGGTGATGCTGTTCCAGGGCGGCATCCATGCCGGCGAGATAGACGGCAAGGACGCGGGCTTCATCATGCTCAGAGAACTACTCGAGGCACCTGTGGCGCCGGATCCGCTGCTGCGCGAGGTGCTGGTGTTCGTGCCGGTGTTCAACGTCGATGGGCACGAGCGATTCGGTCACTGGAACCGACCCAATCAGGTTGGGCCCGCCGAGATGGGCTGGCGCTCAACCGCGCAGAACTTGAACCTGAACCGGGACTATATGAAGGCCGACACGCCGGAAATGCAGGCGATGCTGCAGCTTCTCACACGCTGGGATCCGATCCTCTACGTCGACCTGCATGTCACCGACGGCGCTCAATTCAGGCCCGACGTGTCGATCCAGGTCGAGCCGCTGTACACCGGGGACGCGGCCCTGCGTGACGAGGGCAAAACTTTGGCCCGGAACCTGCTGGCGCGCCTGACTGCGCAGGGCACGCTGCCGCTCGCGTTCTACCCCGAGTTCGTTCATGAGGATGACCCTGCTTCGGGCTTCGCCGCCGTGCCGGCTACGCCGCGGTTCTCTCACAGCTACTGGTCGCAGCACAACCGTTTCGCTGCGCTGGTCGAGACGCACTCGTGGAAGCCTTACGCGAGGCGTGTCTCGGTCACGCGTCAGGCACTGCACGCAATGGCCGAGCTCACCGCGAGCGAAGGGCCGCGCTGGCTCGAGCTGGCACGCGCCGCCGATACTAACGCCGCCGCTCTCGGCGGCCAGGACTTCGTACTCGACTACCGCGTCGGGGAGCACGTGACGTTGATCGATTTCGCGGGCTACGCGTACACGCGCGAACCCTCGGCTGTGTCGGGCGTCCTGTGGACGCGTTACGATACCAACACACCGCAAATATGGCATGTACCGCTCAAGGACCAGCCGGAGCCGTCGGTCATCGTGCACACGCCGCGAGCCGGATATATCGTGTCCGCAGCCTAATGCGAAGGAGATCGGGGCACGCCTTACGCTTCATGGCATCGGCTACCGGCGCATCGAAAAGGCGCTGACGGGCGTATCGGTGCGAGCATTTCGCTCTACCGAGGTCCATTACGCGAAGGACTCCTTCGAGGGCCGGATGGGCGTCACGCTCGTCGGCGCGTGGCAGAACGAGACGCGTGATATTGCCGCTGGCTCACTCTATGTTCCGATTGGTGATCAATGCGCCGAATAGCTTCGAGCACGAACTGCGTCAGTTAAAGG
>Ga0302324_100002994_pt1 | contig 38230 bp, 29 predicted proteins | sample Palsa_T0_1_FD_201949 | JGI IMG/M metagenome (GOLD analysis project Ga0302324, IMG submission 201949) | Peat permafrost microbial communities from Stordalen Mire near Abisko, Sweden - Palsa_T0_1 | ecosystem: Environmental > Terrestrial > Soil > Palsa > Peat permafrost | place: Sweden: Abisko... | reverse complement strand
ACGTACGCGGGCTCGGGAGTGTATACCATAAGCTATCAGGAGGACAATCGAAACGCTGGAATATTGAATATGACCAATTCGGTGAATACACCGTTTTATATTGACACGGTCGTTCCCATTGACGCCATAGGGTGTGATAATTCACCGCAATTGACTACTCCTCCGATTGACTTGGCTTGCCAGGGAGTAGCCTGGGTCCACAATGCCGGAGCCTATGATCCGGATGGCGACAGTTTGTCGTACGAACTCGTTGTTCCCAAACAAGACTATCTGGACAATGTGGATGGTTATCTTGCCCCCAATGTATGTGGGTTTTACACTTCTGTCGGAATAAACTGCAGCATTGCCAATCAAAATAAGAACGGCCCACCTACATTTAATATCAACCCCGAAACGGGGACGATAACATGGAATGCGCCCGGGGCCACGGGGCAATATAATATTGCATTTCACATCATTGAGTGGCGCAAGATAGGAGGGGTATATGTGCAAATTGGCTATGTAACGCGCGACATGCAGATCATCGTGGAGAACTGCAACGACAAGCCGCCAACAATTACAAGTCCCGCCGATACCTGCGTTCTTGAGGGAGCGTCAATAAGCAAAAATATTATTGGCACTGATCCGAATGGGTACCCCGTGGAACTCCAGGCATTTTCGGAGTTGCTTACCATCAATCCCTCCCCGGCGAAGGTCAGCCCGAACCCAGCGGTGTATCAACCGACTCCGGCAACCCTGACGTTCAAGTGGACGACGGTGTGTGACCACGTACGACAGCAGCCTTACCAGGTGGTATTCAAGGTGACAAACTCCCCTCCGTCGAATGACCTGGGAGGAATTCCGTTGGTCCAGTTCAGTACCTGGAATATAAAGGTAGTCGCCCCTGCACCCCTATGGACCAGTGTTACGGCGCTCCCGGCCCGACAGGCTCAATTGAGTTGGCAGACTTATACATGCTCCAACGCAACAACCATGCAAGTCTGGCGGCGGGTTAATAGTTACCCGTACACCCCACCGAACTGTGTGACGGGGATGCCAAATCTGGGCTATACCCTGATTACCACCGTTCCCATCACCACTACTCAATATAAAGATCACGGGCTTGCCCCGGGTGCAGTGTACTGCTATCGCTTGGTAGCGGTTTTTGCGCAACCTGCCGGAGGCGAAAGTTATGTATCTCAGGAAAGTTGTATAACCGTGCTGGCCGATGCGCCGATCATCACCAATGTAACGATCGATAAAACAGACCCGGCCGCAGGAGAGGACACGGTAAAATGGATCGCACCGCTGAACATCAATGTGACACAGTATCCTCCTCCCTATACGTATTCGCTGCTACGCTCGGTAGGGTTTTCAGGGAATTCCGGGATCACACCTGTTTTTCCGGGCCAGACGGCATCGACCTATTTCATTGATAATTCTTTGAACACACTCTCGACGGTTTACAATTATCAGGTGGTGGCCTACAGTGACAGCGGCAAGACGTTGATTGACACTTCGGCCTCGGCGTCGACGGTGAGGCTGGCCGTAAAACCACATATCAGTAGCATCGAGCTAAACTGGAGTGCGAGCGTTCCCTGGAGCAACCAGACGGTGGCCTACCCAATTCACTATATTTATCGGGGACCGAACGGGAGTTCGACGCTCAGTGATATGGTGCAGATCGATACGGTAAATGTGGATACGTACCAGTTTCATTATATCGATTCAGGGCAGTATCAGCATACGTCGGGAGCATATGGGCTGAGTAAATCGCAGACCTATTGTTACTGTGTACGGACGCAGGGAGCTTATGGCAACCCGAGCATCATTGCGCCGCTGGAGAACTACTCTCAGATCATCTGCGCCCAACCCAATGACACCATTCCGCCCTGCCAGCCGGTAGTGACTGCCACGGGGCTTAATTGTAGTCAATATCTTACGACCGCCTGCCCAACTGATTCGACCTCGTTCTATAACACGCTGACCTGGAAACTCCCCACAGGCTGTTCGGCGACGGAAGCGGTCAGTTATAACATCTACATATCCTCCCAAACAGGTGGGGCGTTTACCTTATACACGAATGTGCTTTCAGTGAATTTGAGGAAGGACACCTCTTCCTATATATATGTTGACTCTCTTCTCACGTCGTACGCGCGATGTTATAAGGTATCGGCCGTTAACAGTGCAGGTATTGAGAGTCCGTTGAGCACTCCATTTTGTTTTGATAATTGTCCGCACTATGAATTGCCGAATGTCTTTACGCCGAACGGAGATCTGTGCAATGAACTGTTCCAGGCTTATGGCGCTCCGCCCGACTTATGCGAGGTCTCTGAGGAGGGAGAATCCAAGAACGCAGGCAAGTGCGCACGGTTTGTGAATTCGGTAAACTTCACCATTTATAATCGTTGGGGAAAAGAAGTATTTACCTATCAATCGGGTGGTACCAACAACATTTATATTAATTGGAACGGAACGGACGACAACGGGAATGCTGTCCCGGCGGGGGTTTACTATTATCTGGCGGAAGTTAACTTTAACGTGGTTAATCCCTCGCAGCAAAACAAGAACATAAAAGGATGGGTGCAGCTCATCCGGTGATACTGTTTGACGGCGTCTGTAACCTCTGCACAAGTTCAGTGCAATTTATTATCCGTCGCGATAAAAAATCCTTATTTCAATTTGCGTCGCTCCAATCGGCTTACGGAGGCCAACAACTGCGCGACTTGAATCTGCCCTCCCGAGAATTCAACAGCCTTATTTTAGTGAGTGACAAAGTTTATCAAAAAAGCAGCGCCGCGCTGGAAATTACCCGGCATCTTTCGGGGGCGTGGCCAGTGTTGTATATTTTTAAACTCGTACCCCGGTTTTTCCGCGACTGGATTTATGATGGGGTCTCAAAAAACCGTTACCGGCTTTTTGGCAAGAAAGAGGAATGCATGATTCCTGCACCGGAATTAAAGTCAAGATTTATCGAATAACAATTCCTATTTTCGGTCTTTGGTTTATCCTATTTCATGAAGGCATACATATTCCCGGGACAAGGCGCCCAATTCGCAGGAATGGGAAAAGATATTTATGAGTCCCATAAAAAGGCAAAATCCTATTTTGATCAAGCCAATGAAATCCTGGGGTTCAGAATCACGGACATTATGTTTGCCGGAACGGCCGAGGAACTCAAACAGACTCGTGTGACGCAGCCGGCTATTTTTATACACTCGGTTGCCGTAGCTCTTTCAAACGACTCTTTTTCACCCGCCATGGTGGCCGGTCATTCGCTGGGTGAATTTTCGGCCCTGGTGGCCAGCGGAGCTCTGTCATTTGAAGATGGTTTGAATCTTGTTTTCAAACGCGCGCTGGCCATGCAACGGGCGTGCGAGATGAACCCGTCTACAATGGCCGCGATTCTCGGATTGGACGACGACAAGGTAGAGGAAATCTGCGCTTCCCTGGACGAGATTGTTGTGGCAGCCAACTATAACTGCCCCGGCCAATTGGTGATTTCGGGTTCGCTAAAAGGAGTCGAAATAGCCTGTGAGAAACTAAAAGCAGCGGGTGCCAAGCGTGCCCTGCCTCTGCAGGTGGGAGGAGCATTTCATTCCCCCTTTATGGAACCGGCCCGCGCAGAATTGGCGGGGGCCATCGAGGTCACTTTTTTTAACCCACCGGTTTGCCCCATCTATCAAAATGTAAATGCATTTCCGTCAACAGAAGTCCCCGTGATCAAGAAAAACCTAATCGATCAGCTTACATCCCCTGTGCGTTGGAATCAAACCGTTCAGAACATGGTGAACAATGGCGCAAAAACATTTATTGAATGCGGTCCGGGGAAAGTGCTGCAGGGATTGGTAAAGAAAATAGCGCCGGAAGTTGAAGTGATGAGTTTGTAAATTCGTTGATCGTTGTTCGTTGTTCGTGAAATTGTAGTTGAAATTATTGCTTTTGGGGAGAGGCTACGGGTTTGCAGGGCCAAACAATTTCACGGTCAGTGGATCGCTGCATTCGAGCAACAGTTGCCGGCAGGTCTTGTAAAGCCCAGGATGAATGAAGTTAGGAACGATTTCGCACAGCGGAATGAGCGTGAACCTTCTCTCCGGCATGCCGGGATGCGGAATAACAAGATCGGGTTCGTTGACCACTTCATTTCCAAAGAACAAAATATCAATGTCTATCGTCCGTGGCCCCCAATGGATGGTTCGTTTCCGCCCGAGTTCTTTCTCGATAGAATGCAAGTTGGCGAGGAGTGGCCCGGGCGCGAATGCCGACTCAATAGCAATGACCTGATTGAGAAACAGTGGCTGTTCAGCGATGCCCCAGGGTTGCGTTTCGTAAACGGACGATACGTGGACCACGGCCCCTGCTCGCCCGTTAATTTTTTTAATGGCCACCAAAAGATTCTTTTCGCGGTCCCCCAGGTTAGACCCTAAAAGGAGGAAAATGTCTTTATGAATGGTCACGCCGAAATATAATGCCTTATTTTAATTCATCAGGAATATCTAATTTTGGGGCTAATTAAAAAAGGATATGGCATTTCTGAGGAATTTTCTTGCTTCTTGTTTGGGTGCACTGGTGGCCATGGTTTTGGTTGTCGTGATCGGCAGTATTGCAGTTTCAATATTCACCTCCGAAAAAGAAGTCCCGATCGAAGACAATTCAGTGTTGCACTTAAAACTGACCTCACCCATTTCCGAAATGGAAGTGGACAATCCCATCCTCGATTTGTTTCCCGGTGCCGGAGAGCAAGGCGTGGGGTTACTGCAGCTAAAATTGGCCATCGCTCACGCCAAAAACGATGGGAAGATCAAGGGAATTTACCTCGATATATCGTCTCTGCAGGCAGGTATATCGAGCGTGGAAGAAATCCGCGAATCGATCCTCGATTTCAAGGAATCGGGAAAATGGGTAGTGGCCTATTCGGATATGTATAGCGAAGGAGGATATTACCTGGCATCCGCAGCCGATAAGGTTTACCTGAACCCGGAAGGCGAATTGGAGTTAAATGGACTGGCCATTGACGTCACTTTTTTCAAAAAGATGCTTGACAAACTGGAGATCAAACCGGAAATATTCAGGGTGGGCGAGTTTAAGAGTGCCGTCGAGCCTTTTTTGCGCGACAATATGAGTGATGCGAATAAATTACAATTGAATTCGCTGATCAATTCCGTTTATGGTCAAATGCTGACTAAGATTTCCGAATCCAGAAAAATACCCAAAGACAAACTCAAAGAGATTTCCGATAAAATGTTGGTGCGCGATCCCCATCAAGCGATGACCTATAAATTGGTGGACTCATTGTTTTATGAAGACCAATTATACGGTGAATTGCGAAGCCGTTTGGGGTTGACGAAGGACAAGTCTATTTCTTTTGTTAAATATTCGAATTATAAAAAGAGTTTCTCCACGTACAAGGATTCCAAAAATGAAATTGCTGTGATTGTTGCCGACGGCACCATTCTTCCCGGAGAATCGGAAAAAGGTGTTGTTGGAGGCACTACGATCTGTTCTGAAATAAGGAAAGCGAGGAAGAATGAACATGTGAAGGCCATTGTACTCCGGGTAAATAGTCCGGGGGGTGCGTTCCAGGCGTCGGATCAAATGTGGCGGGAGGTCTCTCTGGCGGCAAAAGAAAAAACGGTGATCGCGTCGATGTCGGATTATGCGGCTTCCGGAGGGTACTACCTATCCATGGCGTGCGATACCATTGTAGCCCAACCCACCACCATTACCGGATCGATCGGGATATTCAGCGTCCTCTTCGACTTAAGTGGATTTTTAGGAAACAAACTTGGAATAACTTCCGAAGAGGTAAAGACCGGGGAAATCGGGGACATGGTGACAGTGACCCGTCCCCTGACCGAAGTCGAGCAAAATATCTGGCAGAAAAAGACCGACGATATATACGAAACCTTTACCCGAAAAGCGTCCAAAGGCAGAAAAATGAGTCAGGACGACATTAAGAAGATTGCCTCGGGTCGCGTGTGGACCGGAGAGCAGGCCAAAGCCAATGGGTTGGTCGACATCCTGGGTGGATTTAACGATGCCGTCCGAATCGCTGCCAAGGCCGCCCGGCTCGGGGACGATTACAAATTGAAGTATTATCCGGTTCAAAAAACATTTTTGGAGACGCTCGTAGGTGATGTTGAACAAAACACGAGGGCGAGTATTTTGCAGAAGGAATTGGGTGAATACTATCCGTGGTTTCAGCAATGGCAACGTGTAAAAAGGTATCAGGGAGTGCAGGCCAGACTTCCCTGGGAATTAAAAATGCAGTAACATGTCCGGGGCCGGTTTTTTTTTCTTGCCACATTGGAAATAGGATAGCAGTGGTGGGTTATTCCTTTGCTATGTTATTCCATTATCCTTCCCGCCATCATCCAACGTACTTATATGATCGCTGCTCCCCACGCTGACACGACATCCCGGACGATCCAGGTTTTTACATTATCCAATCCGCATGGGATGAAGATGACGATCACCAATTACGGGGCGAAGATTATGTCTCTGATTGTCCCGGACAAAAATGGCAACCCCGGAGATGTGGTCCTGGGGTATGATTTACCGCAGCAATATTTGACCGGCGGCCCCTATTATGGCGCTGTCATTGGCAGGTATGCCAATCGGATAGCCAAAGGGAAATTCACCCTGGAGGGAAAAGAGTATTTATTATCGTTGAATAACGGCGAGAATTCCCTGCACGGCGGACCCGGGGGATTTCACAATGTGTATTGGAAAGAATCGGGTCCTTCAACAAAAGAGACACTGCAATTGGAGTACATCAGTCAAGACGGGGAAGAGGGTTATCCAGGAAATCTACAGGTTAAGATAACGTACTCGCTAACAGAAAATAATGAGTTGATTCTGGACTACTCGGCGACCACGGACCGAACGACGGTACTGAACTTGACGAACCATTCCTTTTTTAATTTGGCCGGAGAAGGAAGCGGAGATATTCTTGGCCATGAGTTGATGATCAAGGCAGACTTTTTTATGCCGGTGGATCCGGGGTTGATCCCAACCGGGGAAAAAAGAAGCGTAGAGGGAACTCCGTTTGATTTTCGTCAATCAATGAAGATGGGAGATCGCATAACGGACATGGATGAACAAATCAGGCTAGGCAAGGGATATGATCACAATTGGATATTGAATAAAAGAGAAAACTCGCCATCCCTGGCGGCCCGTGTTGTTGAGCAGACTTCAGGAAGGACGATGGAGGTGTTTACGACCGAGCCCGGATTGCAGTTTTACACGGGCAATTTCTTGGATGGGTCGGATCGCGGGAAAAGTGGAAAACCATATTCCTTCAGGAGCGCTTTTTGTTTGGAGACGCAGCATTTCCCGGATTCCCCGAATCATCCCGATTTTCCATCTGTTGTTCTTCATCAGGGCGATACGTATTTGCAAAAAACAATTTATAAGTTTTCGGTTGGGATAAATTAATTTCCAGTACGCTGTACGTGAAGGGTAACGGTTGCGGTTCCCGGTGTTCCGTCGCGGGTTATGCCCTGTACAACAACCGCGTAGTTTCCAGGTAGATCCGGAGTATAAAAATCACAATGCTGTTTGCCGTCCACGTCGGTGTCAAGTGTGGGACACCAGTACAAAAGACTTCGTACATCCGGAATTCTGCTTTCCAGTTGCCGTGCTGTTTCATATCGCGGAGAATAGAATTCTTTATTCAGCTGCAGACCTTCATAATTCAAGATCAAACTTCCGAAATCCGATTCAAGATCGCTTAAATCGCCGTGGTATGTTGTAAAACTTACAACGCCTTGAAACGAGGATGGCCCGAGGTAATAACGCCGTGTCATAACCTCCAATTGCCTCACTTTTCGGGGATCAAAGGCAATGATTTTGTTGATGTCGAATACGGGCACGCCGTCTAAAAGAACCAAGGGATTGTCCTGGAAAGCTGTCTCATTGGGAATATCAAGCGTTTTCAGTCGAAATTTATTTTTTTTCTTTCGCACCAGGACGCCGGGGACATACTCGCGAAGCACTTCCTCCATAGTAGGGAAACGGGTATAATCATCCAGGAGGTAACGTTCATCCGGTTTGCCGTAAAAGGATGCACTGTCGATGACTGGCGTGGCATAATGAATATTTTTTTCTTCCGCGAAGGTATTTTGGACTTGCATGTGCAGGCTTCGTCCGGCGATTTGGTTTTTCAAACTTTCGGAAAGCTCCAGGGACGGACAGTGAAAAGAAGAGGGACGTTCGGAAAACGGACTCGAAATTTCAACGTGGTAGGTGCTGTCCAGCTGGGAATTCGGTTGCACAATGATTTTGCGAGGCCCAAAGAAATTTTTGAGCTCGAACTGCACGTTCCCGTTTTGATCGCTCCGGGAGGGGTAAAGCTTTATGGTTTTCCCGGGACTAGCCAGGAAGGTTATGATCTGGTTGCCGGGTGCGGAAGACTCGTGCAACACCTTGCCGGTGACGATGTGACCGCGGAATTCGGGGATGAACTCAACCGGTCTTTTTTTGAAATTCAGTATTTCGTCCCAAAGGTACCGACTCCATCCCTGCGTGAGCATCAGATTGTCGATCGCCCGATTGACGGTATCCCCCGTTGACGTGAAATAATAGCCCGGTGACTCCACCATGCCTTTCAGGTCCGAGTTGAGCCAGAGGTAACTTGCGATATCGGGTGGCTTCGATGAAAGAGAATCCAATGCATAGACTGCCAACGAAAAGTTGGCCGGGACAGGCTTTCCGTCCTGTGTGTGTGCAAAAAAATTCACGTTTACTTTCCTTCTTGTCGAATATTGACTTTGGTCCGGAAGAATATCGATGAGGAGTTTTTTTTCCGGGAACCGGAAATAGAGCCGCTCGCAGACCGGAAGCAAATCCTCGTTGAATATCGTGATGTGAGAGATTCCTTCTCCCAGGACCTTTTTATCTACGAAGATTTGTGTCTTGCCCGCCTCGAGAAAGTGTGTTTCTGCGACGTGGATTACCTGCCGTGTGTGGATGAGAAGGTACACACGGTGTTTTGGCATGGCTCCCTGAGCTTGTACCTCTATCCGGATCTTGTCAAGGGTATCGGTCACCCGGATACCATATCCCTCAGGAAGGACGGCCGGTAAAGCATGCACAAACTCATTATTTTTCTTATCCTTCATCAGGGCCCTGTATGTGTGGTTGGCGGAAGGCGTAAAACTCACGGACCCCATTCCGAATTTCAATGGGTGGAGATGAGCAACCGTATCATTTTTTTCGTCTAGAATGACACCCGTGAAGCTAATGCCTTTTCCCTGAGCATTGGTTACTTTGAAAGCGGTCGTGCAGTGAATGCCGTTAACCCAATTTCCGCCCTCCGGAAAAAACTGCGCGTCATATTCAGGTTTTTCGGGGGGAGGCGCTAATCCTAGCCGGGTGAAGGGATTGACAACGGTAATGAGTTCATGGAAATAAAAGTCAGGACTGAAATTTCTCATCCATCGCGTGTATCCTCGAACCAGGTAATTACCGGAAGAAAGGGATGCCGGTAAAAATACCGAACCGTTGCCATAGCCTTCCACCAGGGCGATCTTGGTTTGCACTACGGCCTTACCGTTTTTATCAAGGACTTCCACATAGGCCACTTTGCTCAATTCCAGCGGTCGGTGGAAAGTGCCATCGACATAGTAAAGTTTAAACCACATGGTTTCACCCGTCAGATAAAAAGACCGGTCCGTGTGAATGAAAATTTTTTCCTGAAGAGTTTGGTTGCGAAAACGGCTGAATTTGCTGACCAGACTGTCCATCGGTTGAACCTGGGCAAAGAGGCAGGAAACCGGCCACACAAAAACTAAAAACAGAAGGCGTGTAGAATACCGCTGTACTTTCTTCATAGCCGATAGCTCACAACCCATAATCCGTAAAGTCATAACCCATAACTCAATTAGGCCAGAAACTTGGCTTTACATTCACTCCCCCATGCAACCTGCAGTCTACACAACCCGGGGAGGACGCCGAATATCCAATAAGGCCACCCTGATTATCGACGGGTTGAATCAATAGGTTGCCCCCGCGATAGGTTGGGATGTCGTCTACACGGATCGTGTCAAACAAGCAGGTTTTGTAATAGCTGTTGCTCCCTCCATAGGGAACCTGATCAAAATTAATAAAGATCCTTTTTTGTGCGACTGAGGAGGCACTGAAGTAGCCCAGAACAGGTTGCTGTGCATTGGTGGTGCAGGTGATGTTCCCGGTCACCTGAGAGGGGAGCGGGCCGAATATGGTTCCCAGGCCTTCCGAGTCTTTTTCCAGGATTGACCAGTACTGGTACGCGTCCTGGGTCATCGCAAATTGACTGACCAGGATGGAGTACTCGTACTGGAATTCATCCGAAGGAACGGAAATAAAATTAATCGGGAATTCGCTAACGATTGCCTGATTTAATGTTGTGGTCGTACTGATTAATATTTCGGTAGATGATTGATAAGACCAACAATGATTGATATCGTTGGTCCGTGGTATCACTGCTCCGTCTACCAGAATAACATCGGAGTAATAGGGTGTTGAATATTCCCAAGTTTCTTCATAGTTCCAACGGTAATATTGTGTCTTGTTAGTAGGATCGTGCGTATTGACAAAAATCTGAACTCCGCCGTTTTCCACTTTCCAGTTGACGCTGTCAATGGCGGGTGTTGAAAGCAGTGGAACATAATCGGAGAGGTACTCTTTGCCGTCGGTTGTTTGTATTCTGATCCGGTAATTTCCGGAAGGGTCCCAAGTTTGCGGAGTCAAAAAGTAGGTTCCGTTGGACGAAGCGGTCAGGGGATAGGTGCCGCCTTGTTCCTGTTCAATTTGGACGATGGCCCCCGTTTCAACGGTTGGCTGCCCTGTGCTGGCAATGGTTTGTGTGCGCGTTAGGGTAATGATGGTCGAGTCGACGCCATTCAAAAATCCATTCATAACCAGATAATTGTATTGCGTGTTGACCGCCGGAGGGGAGTAAAAATCAAGACAGCGGGTCGCCAGGCACAGGATAAGGCAAAAGACAATGACATGGAGAATGTATCTTTTTATTGCCATATCAGAATCGGAAATTGTAGGTAATGGTCGGGATAGGCTGACCAAAGATGGAAAGCTTATATCCTTGAATGACCCCGTCTTTCGCCTGAAAGAAAATAGAATATGGGTTTTTCCTGCCCGTCAGATTGTAAATTCCGATCGTCCAGGATCCGTGGGCAAATTGCCTGATTTTGTGATTCCCCTCAATGTTCATGGAGAAGTCCATCCGGAAATAGTCGGGTATACGAAACGCATTTCGTTCGGAATAGAACAATCGCGTTACGCCATCCACATCATACTTGGCGATCGGCAGCGTGATGGGCCTGCCGGTGCTATAAATCGTATTCAGCGAAACACTGAACCGGTGACTTAACTTATAGTTGCCAATGAAATTAACAGCATTTGGTTTGTCATAGTTACTTGGATACCAACTCCCATTGTTGACCGTCTCGGAAGCAAAACTGCTTTGCGTTCTGAGTAAGGAACGCGAATAGGTATAACTCACCCATCCATTGAGTTTGCCTGCGGTCTTCTTAACCATAAATTCTACTCCATAGGCCTTACCTTGCGCATTAAGTAGGTCCGTTTCGATATGGTGGTTCAGGATCAGGGTGGCTCCGCTTTTGTAATCGAGCGAGTTCTGCATGATTTTGTAATACGCTTCGACCGAAGTTTCGATGGCATTGGACGTGAAATTCCTGTAATACCCCAACGCTACCTGGTCACCAATTTGTGGTTTGACATATGTATCGCTCAGTTTCCAGATGTCGGTCGGGGAGATGGCCGTCGTGTTGGAAAGCGTTTGAATGTACTGCCTCAGTTTATTGTAACTGATCTTTAAGGACGAGTTTTCGGACAGACTGTACCGGGCGGAGAACCGGTATTCCGGCCCCTGGTAAGTGGCAACGGATTTTCCTGATTTGTAGTGAATCGTATCCACAATGGTGCTGACGTCTTTTGACACACCACTCTCGTACGTGTAGACGTCTTTCGGACCCAGACAAGTATAGAATGAATACCGGATTCCTCCATAAAGTGAAAACCGGTCCGAGACATCGTAATGATCGCCGACATAAACAGCGCTCTCCCTACCTTGTTCCTTTTGAACCTCATCCGGGACTACCAACGATGCACTACCTAGCGGTTTGTAGGTACCCGGTGATAAAGAATACATGATCGAGCTAACTCCGAAATTAACATTGTGTTGGGTATTCGGATAATAATTGAAGTCGGCCCTGACGGTTGTTTGCTGAATGGCATACGACAAGTTGAATGCGGTAACCGGATTGATGGTGCTGGAAACGGTGTAGTCATACCCGCTGTATCCGCCGCCGACAACGCCATAGAACTTATTTCCAAAAACATGTTTCCATTTTGCATTTAAGGTTTTATTTCGGTAGGTATAGCTCGTGTCGTTATTTAAGGTAAAATGATCTTGACTCAGATAGCCCGACAGATAAAGGGTATTTTTATCGTTCAGCTGATGATTGACGCTGGCATTTACGTCGTAAAAGGATGCATCGCTGTTACGGATGGCTGCATTGGGAATTTGTCTGAGCAGCCAGTCGGAATACGTCGACCGCGCACCGATGAGAAAAGAAGTTTTGTCGTTAATGATGGGCCCTTCCAGGGTAAGACGTCCGGTCAAGGGACTAATGCCACCCGAGCCGCTGAATTTTTTCTTATTTCCTTCCCGGGAATTGACATCCAGCACGGAGGAAATGCGACCTCCGTATTCCGCGGGTATACCGCTCTTGTATAGCTCTACATTTTTCAAACCGTCGGGATTGAAGGCAGAAAAAAATCCGAAAAGGTGCGACGGGTTAAAAATCACCCCATCGTTAAACAAAACGAGATTTTGACTGGTGGAGCCCCCGCGGACGTTTAATCCGGTGCTTCCTTCTCCCACGCTCTGCACGCCCGGCAATGCCAGAACAACTCGCAGGATATCCGTTTCACCCAGAATCCCCGGAATCTGCTTCATCGCCTTGACGTCAATTTTCTCAACACCCATTTGCAAGCCCGAAATATTTTTGTCTTTGTCTGATTCGACGGTCACTTCTTTAAGGGATGTCACTTGCTCCTGGATTTCGATGTCGAGTTTTCCATCGCTGTACAGAATGATCCGGCGTTTGGTTTTTTTTGATCCCAGGCTTTTAATAGTCAAGTCATACTCACCCTTTGGAAGGGTAATCGCATAGTACCCAAACTGGTTGGTCGATACGCCGACGGAAGGATTTTCAACGGATACATAAGCCCCGACAACCGGTTCCCCTGATTCAAAAGAACGAACATATCCGGCCAGTGTGGCATCGCCGGCACCAATGGTTTTTGTTCTCTTTCCGATCTCATAGAGTTTAGCTTCGGCGGCCGCTTTTGCTTTGTCCTTTCGTTCGTCCTGCAGGTAGTCCAAAAGCGCAGTATTATACCGGAGTTTGTCGCCCGGTCCGGTATCAAAGAAGTCATCCGGCAACCCGACCTGAAGTTCATGGCCTCGGGTGATGAATATATTTTTTTGGGTGTCGATAGCATAGTGAAAATCAGAGCCGCTGAAGAGGTCATCCAGGACCTCGGTTATTTTTTTGTCCTGAACGATCCGGTTCACCGGCAAGGTATCCAACACGTGCTGTGCATAATAAAACCGGTAACCGGTTTTTGATTCAAGGGCATTCACGAGTTGCCGGAAGTTGCTGTTGGTGAAATCGCCACGAATAAGCACAGGATTGGTTTGTCCGAACGCCTGGGCCGCCACCAGCCAAACGAACACAATAAAAAGAAGGGATTGATAATGGCGGATCATGGTTGCTTCCCGGATTCATCGTAAAACCTGGCTACCAGCACCATCGAATGATCGCGTTCTTTTCTAAAATTAATATTGTTTTTGCGAATAAACTTCCGGATCTCTTTCTTGAGGTCGTTAAAAACGCTGAGCGCGGATAGTTTTGATTTCACCGTGTAGAATCTGCCTTTCTTGTAGATGAAGAGTTTATCATTTTCGATATATTGTATGGTTATTTTTCCGGGGTCCAGAATTTGGTTAGTGTGTTTGCGTCGTTTGGCTAACACCTTCACCGAACCGTTGTACAGCACCTCGTAAAATCCAGTGCTCAGGGAGGAGTCGTTCGTATTCTGCAGCAAGCGTACAAAGGCGTGGCCCGGCAGGGAAAAGCTTTTTATTTTTTCGCTGATCAATTCCAACTTGAAATGGCTGTATGGTTGTTCAATGACGACTTTGTCATTTATGATGTCATACTGTATGGCAACACCGGAGTATTCTTCGCCATCGTATATAACGGAGCCCTCAATCCAATCGTCGGAGAGGAAGAACGGATGGCCTTCATCTGTATTTCGAATGGGAAATCCCCTATATTCTACGCCGTTGTACAGGCCTGCCTGGTCGCCGATCGATTGAGAATAAATGTTCCTGGCATACGTATTTGCCTTGGTCAGAAAAGCGGTATCCGATGCAGTCCCCTGGCCGAACACCACGCTGGAGATCAATAAAAAGGATGAGAGAAAGAAAAAAACTTTAGAAATCGGTAACTCCGTCATTAGCTCACAGTCCGTAAATTCTCACTTCTTTGAAAGCGTTATTTTAATGTAAAACCATCAATTCTTCAATGAATCTTACGTGCGGAGAGAAATCCTTTGATGAGTGGTAGAGATTTAATCGTCCCGAATCTCATACGCCAGGTGTGGGTAAGCGCAGTTCATCCGGAATTTTTCGATGACCGTTAAGAACTTCAGTCACGAGTTCCCCCAATCCGGGACCGTGCTTGAATCCATGTCCTGACCCACCGCCAAGAAACAACACATTTTCAGCTTCAGGATGTCGGTCGAAAATAAAATTTCCGTCCGCCGAATTTTCATAAGGACAAACACGGCTCTCCACCAACGGCGCGCTCTTCAGTCCGGGAAACCGATAGCCAATAAACTCTCGGGCTTCCTTTAAAACCCCGGGGCTCACGACCCGGTCGCCCGTTGTGGGATCAAATTTCTCTCCGCGTTTGTCGACACCGATCTTAAAACCCCTGTGCGAATTTCCAGGGATTCCGTAATAAAAATCTTTCCCATCAACATCTACCCAAACGGGAAAGGATTCATACTCCCCGATTTGGTTGTGGAGTAAACCGAAATAATAAACTTCTTGTTTGGTGCACGTGATCACCGATCCCAATACCTCCGGGAAAAGTTGCCCCATCCAGGATCCGCATGCAAAGAGATACGTATCGGCTTGAAGTGTATCGCCGTTCGATAATTTTATTCCCTGAAGCTTGCCGGAATGAAACTCTCCCGGCAGAACGAAGGCCTGGATGAATTTTCCGCCTTCCCGGCAGAACGCTTCCTGTACAGCCTGGGTTGCTTCGCGGGCTTTGAGATACCCCCCAAACGGATCAAAGTAGGCGTGGTGAAGGTCGGTGGTGTTTACCACCGGGTATTGTTTGCGAATGTCGGCCTCGGACAAATACACATAGTCCATGGCATGCTTCTTCGCAAAAGGAATAGAGTCATCGAGCATGGCCGTTTTCTGGTCATAACAAAACCAGAGAACACCCGTGTTATAAAAAAAATGCCTGCCAAAGCGACGTTCGTTTTCTTTCCATAAGTCAAGCGACCGGACATTCAGATCAAAATAAAACTCATTCGCTCCGTAGGTGGAACGGATCACCCGCGTTTCATCTCCGGAACTGGATCGTGAATTGCCGGGTCCCCAAGCGTCGACCAACGTCACCTTAAAGCCGGCCCGCCATAAAGAAAGAGCAGTCCAGCCACCGAAAGCTCCTGCACCAATGACGGCGATTGTAGATTTTGGTGACAGCGGCGAAAGGGAACGGCTTGTACCTGGGGAAGGGGGATGAGGCGTAAAAGTGTTTGCATTCGGCATGATGGATCCATTTCAGTTGGTCAACAAATTATTCCACGAGACAATGATGTAGATCACCATCACCGTCAGGAGCACAACCGCCAAAATTTTATGGACATTTTCTGCGATTTCCTTTCGCGTCGTGAGCACCAGAAGAATGCCGATCAGGAAAATCTGCACGACCTGCGTTTGGACTCGATCTCCGATAATCAGAACATTTTGCAGAAACGACACCAGGGGAAGCAACGACGACCAAAGAAAGAATTTCCTGTAGTTGGCGTCATAAAATTTTTTCAGGTCAAAATCTCCCTCCGGTTGAGTGGCCGGGAAAAGCAATCGGGCCAGAATAAAAAGGTTGATCGGGTAAAGAAGGACAAATAGAAAAGTCGGCAATCGGAAAGAATCAAAACGCCGCAGATCGTAGGTTGACCACCAGTCCTGAATATGAAGGAAGAACACGATAATAATCCATAGCAAGTGAGGCCAGTAGACTTTCACGCGATCCCATTGGTGAACCAAATCGGCAACTCCCGTCACAAGCTGTGTGATTCCCATTCCCAGAATGATCGAGACGAGAACGGTGACATACTCAAACGGAGTCATGCTGAAATCTTTCTGTCAAGGTAAAAAAAAATCCACTGGGCGCAGAAAAAGCCACTTTTTCACAATTTATATTCATTCTAAATTGATTAAAATGAGAGTGCAATCTCCTGTGGTTCAAGGTACGTTTTGGAGCCTGTTGACAAGGATTAAACAAATGAAAAATAATCTTCTGCGGCTCATAAAATTAATTTGAAATAATGCATTCGCAATGTAGATTTGTGCACTCCGTATAAAATCGGATACCTAAACTCATCATGATGAAGTACAGACTACATGATTTAGTAAAGTGTCTCTTCTCTGTTCTTTTTTTAATCGCTCTAAGTTTCCACTCCCTGGCCCAGGATATTCCGAAAGACGCTGCTACCATCAGTGCCGGGGAAGCGTTGTTCAATGCGAATTGTAAATCCTGTCACCGGGTAAAACAAAAATGGACCGGACCTGCGCTTGCCGGAGTCTACGACCGCGTACCCTCGATTGCCTGGATCAAATCCTGGGTGCGTAATTCGGCCAAGGTCATTGCCAGCGGCGACAAGTATGCCGTCGATCTGTATGCGGCCAATAATAAAAGCCAGATGACAGCCTTCACCAGTTTTACAGACGACCAGATCATGAGCATCATGGCCTACGTAAAATCGGCGGCCGATAAGCCCGATGCGGTTGCTCCCGTCGGACCCGTAGCCGGCGGTACTGCCGGGGGATCGTCGGTCCCATCCAGCTATCTCGATGCGATCCTGATCGGCATGATCCTGATTTTAGTACTGCTACTGATTATTCTGGCCCTGATCATCTCCGCCCTTAAAAAATATCTTGACCAGAAAGATCTCAGCGAAGAAGACAAAGAAGTGGTTCGTGCTCCCTTTACCTTGACAACTATTATTCAGAGCCGGGGCTTTATTTTTCTGGTCAGTTTTATTGTCGCTGCGGTGGCGTTTAAAACGGTGATTGACGGCTTGTATTCCATTGGCGTACAACAAGGTTACCAGCCCAAACAGCCGATTGCTTTTTCCCATAAAATTCACGCCGGACAATATGAAATAGACTGTAAGTACTGCCATACGGGTGTGATGAAGGGAAAGCAGGCCAATATTCCCTCGCCGAATATTTGTATGAATTGCCACTCTCAGGTGAAGAAAGGTTCGCCGGAGATCGCGAAGATATACGCCGCCATTGGGTATGACTCCGTAACTGCAACCTATAGCGGAAAACAAAAACCAATCGAGTGGATCCGGGTTCACAACTTGCCTGACTTGGCTTATTTCAATCATTCGCAACACGTCAATGTAGGAGGAATTGAATGCCAGACGTGCCACGGCCCTATTCAAGAGATGGACGTAATCAAACAGTACTCTTTATTAACCATGGGTTGGTGTATTGATTGCCACCGGAAGACGGACGTCAATGCGAAAGGCAACGCGTATTATGATAAGTTATTGGAATTGCATGATAAAGAAAGTAAAAAACCCATGAAGGTGGAAGATATCGGTGGCTTGGAATGCGGTAAATGCCATTACTAGGATTGGTTAGGCTTAATTTTAGGATTAATAGGATTTTATAGACCAAAGCTGTTTCATGAGCAATAAAAAGACATATTGGAAAGGCATCGAGCAACTTAAGAACGACCCGGGGTTTGTAAAACACGCAGACAAAGAGTTTGTTGACCTGGGGGTAGAAGAGGATCCCGGACATTCGCGAAGGGATTTCCTGAGGATGATGGGTTTCGGGATGTCGGCAGTGGCTCTGGCGGCGTGCGAGGCGCCTATCCGCAACGCTATTCCTTATGTTCAGAAACCGGTAGATATTGATCCGGGCATTCCTAATTATTATGCCTCTACCTACCTCAACGGTGGCGACTATTGCAGCATCGTCGTCAAGACCCGTGAAGGTCGTCCGATAAAGATTGAAGGAAACAATTTGTCGACCGTTACGCGAGGTGGGACCAGTGCTCAGGTTGAGGCATCTGTACTTTCGTTGTATGATAATTACCGCTTACGCGGACCGAAAATTGGAAATGAAAATGCAAGTTGGGAAGAGGTAGACAAAAAAGTCATCCAGAAACTGGAAGAAATAGCTGCCAAAGGCGGGCAGATCCGGATCGTCAGCAACACCATTCTGAGCCCAAGCACCAAAGCAACGCTTGAAAAATTCAAATCGAAATACCCGACCGCCCAGCATATTCAATACGATCAGGTTTCTTCCTATGGAATGCTGAAAGCCAACGAGGAATCCTTCGGCAAGGCCTTTATTCCTTCCTATGATTTCAGTAAGGCCGACAGTATCGTCAGCATCGGAGCCGATTTTTTGGGGACGTGGATTTCCCCGATTGAGTTTGCCAAACAATACGGCTCAACCCGTGAACTCAACGAAGGAAAGCAAGAGATGTCGCGTCACTTCCAGTTTGAATCCAATCTTTCACTCACAGGGGCCAACGCCGACTACCGCACGGCCATCAAAGCTTCGCAGGAAGGCTTGGTCGTCGCTCAATTATATAACTTAATTGCTGCCAAAGCATCTAAAACTCCTGTATCCGCCGGCATTGAGAAGATTAAGAACCTGGATAAAGCAGCCGACAACTTATGGGAAAACAAAGGCAAGGCATTAGTCGTTTCGGGATCCAACGACAAAGCGATTCAGGTTCTGGTCAACGGAATAAATGAAATGCTGGGGAGCTATGACAGAACAATTCTTCCCCATCTTCCGGTGAATTTCAGACAAGGGAATGATGATGCCATGGCTAATTTCATCGCCGAAACGGAAGCCGGAAAAATTGCCGCAGTAATTTTCTATAACAGCAACCCGGTATATGACCACCCGATGGGGGATAAGCTTGGGACCGCATTGAAGAATGTTGCGCTGACGGTTTCTACTTCGAATACCGAAAATGAAACTTCCTTCGCGTGCGGCATCAAGGCGCCGGACCACCATTATCTTGAATCCTGGAATGATGCGGAACCCAAGAACTCGTTTTATTCCCTTTCTCAGCCGGCCATTACACCCATCTTCAAGTCAAGGCAGGCGCAGGAAAGTTTCCTGGTTTGGTCGGGAGAAAAAGAGGTTGAGTATTTCAACATCGTCAAAGAAAATTGGAGAAACTGGTTCTTTTCCAAACAGAAAATTCATAATGACTTCCAGACTTTCTGGGATCGATGCCTCTACGATGGTGTGCATGAAACAGAAGCCGAGGAAGGCAAGGAACCCATCGTTAAGGCGGATGTAAATGCTGCCGCTTCTGCCATTCAGGCCAATTACAAACCGACCAATGCCGGATTTGAACTCGTGATCTATGAAAACTATGGCGTCGGAAACGGCTCGCAGGCCAACAATCCACTGCTTCAGGAACTACCGGATCCGATCACAAAAGCAACCTGGGATAATTATGTAACGATCTCACAAAAGGATGCGACGGATAAAGGTTTTTCCATGAACGATGGAACAACACAGATGGCAAACCTTACCGTGGGAAGCAAAACGATAGAGGTTCCCGTAGTCATCCAACCCGGTCAAGCTATTGGAACATTAGGTCTTCCCCTGGGTTATGGCAGGACTAAAGTGGGCAAAGTGGGCGAGAACATCGGCGTGAATGCCTATCCTTTTATTACGACAGTCAATGGATCGTTGTGTTTATCGGTCACCTCCGGCGTGACCATAGAGAAATCAGATAAGTCGTACAGGATTGCACAGACTCAGACGCATCAAACCTATATGGGTCGTGAGAATGTCATTCAGGAGTCGGTCCTCGAAGAGTTTAAGAAGAACCCCGCGGCGGGCAGCAGTGAAGAAAAGGTCACCAAATGGGATGAGAAAGTTGCTCCCGCCACCCTTAGCTTATGGAAGGGTCATAAGTATAAGGATCATCACTGGGGCATGGCCATTGATATGAACACGTGCACGGGTTGCGGCTCTTGCATTGTTGCCTGCAACGTCGAAAATAATATTCCACTCGTTGGAAAAGATGAAGTCCTGCGGAGAAGAGAGATGCATTGGCTTAGAATCGACCGGTATTACAGCAGTGATGCCGTGCCCGGGGATATCAAAGGTCTTGAACAAGCTTCTGATAATCCTGAAGTTGTATTCCAACCCATGCTCTGCCAGCATTGCAATAATGCTTCCTGCGAGACGGTTTGTCCGGTAGCCGCCACAACACATAGTTCCGAAGGGCTGAATCAAATGACCTACAACCGGTGCATTGGAACGCGCTATTGCGCCAATAACTGTCCCTATAAAGTGAGGCGCTTCAATTGGTTTAAGTACCACGATAATCAGAAGTTTTATCAGTCCAATCCGGCCATGAATACCGATTTGGGACGCATGGTGCTTAATCCCGAGGTTACCGTTCGTTCCCGTGGAGTTATGGAGAAGTGCTCGTTCTGCGTGCAGCGCATCCAGGCAGGCAAGCTTACGGCCAAGCGGGAGAAAAGGCAGGTAAAAGACGGGGAAATTGTAACGGCGTGCCAGGCTGCTTGTGTTACCGGCGCAATTCTTTTCGGCGACATGAACGATCCCGAAAGCCGCATTACCCAATTGCTTGAGATTAAGCGGGATGAAAAAAATTTTTATGGCATTGACAAGATAATCGGAAACCCAAGGGCATACCGGGTGCTGGAAGAAATTGATGTGAAGCCCAATATTTTTTACCTCCGTAAAATAAGGAATAAGGAAAAAGAGAATGCTTAACAATCATTGCTTAACGACCACTAGAATAAACCGATAACGGATCAACCTCCCTATGCAAGTTAGCTCAGCGATACGCGAACCTTTGATTACCGGTGGAAAAACCATGCATGATGTTTCCGAAGACATCAGCCGACAGGTGGAGGGGAAACCGGCGCCTTTGTGGTGGATAGCTTTTGGTATTTCTTTTGTGCTTCTCTGTTACGGATTCTATTGCGTCTGCATGCTGGAGTGGGTCGGGATCGGCGTCTGGGGTTTAAATAAAACAGTGGGCTGGGCATGGGACATTACCAACTTCGTGTGGTGGGTCGGTATCGGTCACGCGGGTACCTTGATCTCGGCGATCCTTTTGTTGTTTCGCCAGCGGTGGAGAATGTCCATCAACCGGGCGGCGGAGGCGATGACGATATTTGCCGTCATTTGCGCCGCGAGTTTTCCGGCTTTTCACATGGGACGCCTCTGGGTAGGATTTTATTGGGCGCTGCCGCTTCCGAATGCATTCGGATCCCTGTGGGTCAATTTTAATTCTCCTTTGCTGTGGGATGTATTTGCCATCTCGACATACTTTACGGTTTCGTTGGTCTTCTGGTATATGGGGTTGATCCCTGATTTTGCTGTGATTCGCGACCGGGCGGTGCGTGCAGGCAATAAGGTCAGGGCCCAAATCTACAACGGCTTGAGTTTTGGATGGAGTGGGGGAGCACGTACATGGATGCGCTACGAATCTGTCGCCTTGATTTTGGCCGGACTCTCAACTCCTCTTGTACTTTCTGTACATACAATCGTGTCCATGGACTTTGCCACTTCGGTGATTCCGGGCTGGCACACGACGATATTCCCGCCTTATTTTGTGGCGGGTGCTATTTTCTCCGGCTTTGCCATGGTGCTGACCTTGCTCCTGGTAACCCGCAAAGTTTTCAAACTGGAAGATTACATTACTATTTATCACATCGAGTTGATGAACATCATTATTATTATCACCGGCTCCATCGTGGGAATTGCGTACATCACCGAGTTTTTTATTGCCTGGTACGGGCAGGTGCCGGCGGAATCCTATGCATTTATTAACCGAGCCACGGGGCCGTATTGGTGGGCCTATTGGTCGATGATGACCTGCAACGTGATTTCACCCCAGCTCTTCTGGATTAAGAAGATCAGGACCAGCATTGTGGCTACATTTGTTCTCTCCATCGTGGTCAACATCGGGATGTGGTTTGAGCGATTTGTGATTATTGTCACCTCGTTGCACCGCGATTACCTTCCATCCAGTTGGGCGATGTTTTATCCGACGAGGTTTGATGTGGGGCAATATCTCTTTACGTTTGGATTGTTCTTCACGGCTTTCTTGCTGTTTGCCAAATTCTTTCCTGTGGTCAACATGGCTGAAATAAAGAGTATTATTAAATCCACTTCAGAAAAGAAACACCATGGATAGTAATAAAAATTATTTGGTTGGGATTTTTGACGATGAAGATGTGCTTCTTCATGCCGTGGAGCAGATTCGCGATAAGGGAGTAAGGATTGAAGAAGTGTATTCTCCTTTTCCGGTTCATGGATTGGACGAAGTACTCGGATACACGCGCTCCCGGTTGCCTATCGCCGCATTCCTGTTTGGACTCACCGGAACATCCCTGGCACTGCTGATGCAAATCTGGATGTTGGGATACGATTGGCCAATGATTATCGGAGGCAAAAATTACGCTTCCCTTCCGCCGTTTATTCCCGTAACTTTTGAGTTAACCGTCTTGCTTTCAGCCCTTGGGATGGTGGCTACGTTTCTGATCGTGAGTGACATGAAGCCTTACAAATGGCCGATTCCGTTCGACTTGCGAAGCACGGACGACAAGCATGCCATGGCCATCGACCTAGCGTCGAATAAATTGAGTAAAGAAGAGATCCGATCGATACTGAAAGACAGCGGAGCTCAGGAGATAAATGAAAAGAATTTCTAACACTATTCAGACGATGCAATTGATAAAAACCCTTGGAATTATTACCGGGACCTTGCTGGTGATGACGATGGCAGGTTGCAAAGCAGGCGGCGATTATCAGGGCCTCGAATACGCACCCAATATGTACCATTCTGTTGCCTACGAGCCCCTGTCTCAGATTACCGATAAGAATGCGGGCCGTTTAGTCGAGGCGCTGGACAATGATGATCACGGAGAATTCTACAATTCGAATCAGTACAACCCGTTCCGGATGACCATGAGGCTGCCTCCTCCCCACACGGTAAGGAGGACTTCCAATGGATGGTTGCCGTATCGGGCACCGAATGATTCGGTGGGACTGCGGTTGGCAGACAAACTGGTCAATCCGTTAAAACCGACAGAAGACGTGCTGGCGCAGGGAAAATTCATGTTTGAAAGTTATTGTAAACATTGCCATGGCGCGACCGGCGGCGGGGACGGAAAAGTCTCCGAAAAATTTGCAGGCGTCGCCAACTTAAAGGGGGACGCGTATAAAAATATCACCGAAGGCCATATCTTTCATGTGATTACCTACGGCAAAGGAATGATGGGTGCCCATGGTTCGCAGGTGAGTGAGGAGGACCGCTGGAAGATTGCCATGTATGTAAAAATGTTACAGAAGAAATAAGGTAATGAATCCATCAACGAATAACTGCAAATGGTAGCCGACGACAAATACGAATTCAAAGCTCAAACAAAAAATAAGTTAATCATTCTTGCCCTTGTAGGCGTGGTGCTTTTTGGTGTCGGGGTGCTCATGGCCAGGTGGTCGGAAAACAAACAGGGAAGTGAGGCGCCCGCCGAAAAAGCTTCTGTTGAGGTCACAAAAAATCTGGTTGCGCTTAATGACCATTCCGCTGTTTCTGTGGAAGACCATGGAAAAGAAACTGGCCATCACGGTTCTAAGACATGGGTCAAACGTATTTTTGCATCACTTTGGGTAAATAATGTATTCTTCACCGGAATCGGGATCATCGGATTGTTTTTTATTGCGATTCAATATGCTGCCCAGGCAGGTTGGTCTACACCCATTCGGCGGGTTCCATTAGCCATTGGCAGTTGGATTCCGTACGCTGGAGTCCTGATGCTGATTAGTTGGTTTATTGTAAAACATGATGTTTTTCACTGGACCCATTTGAGTTTGTACAAACCCATCGAGGAAGGCGGAGACAAAGTCATTCAGGGAAAAAGTGGAATGTGGTATTGGCCGTTGAGTGGTGGCACGTTTCCGATTTTCTATATCTTCAGAATGATTTTATTCTTCGGGTTGTGGTATCTTTTCTTCAACTGGATCAAAAAAGAAATACTGACTCAGGATGTGGATGGGTCCCCCGAGCATTGGTATACAGCCCGGAAATTCTCAGCCATTTTTTTGATCATCTTTGCCGTAAGTTCTTCCGTGGCGGCTTGGGATTGGGTGATGAGTATTGATCCCCATTGGTTTAGTACCATGGTAGGTTGGTATGTTTTCGCCAGTTGGTGGGTCACCGGGTTGGCGACCATCACGCTGGTAGTGGTAAATCTGAAGGAAGCCGGATATCTGAAAATGGTTAACGCCAATCATCTTCATGATTTGGGAAAATTTTGTTTTGCGTTTAGCATCTTCTGGACGTATATCTGGTTCAGTCAGTTTTTGCTGATCTATTATGCCAATATCCCTGAGGAATCCGTTTATTTTATTGAACGACTGAAGACGCCCCCGTACAGCTGGATATTTTATGCCAATCTGTTCTTGAATTTTGTTTTACCTTTCCTGCTGCTGATGACCCGCGATGCGAAACGGCATATGTCGATGTTAAAAGTCGTTTGCCCGATTATTATTATTGGTCATTGGTTTGATTTTTACAACATGATAACTCCGGGCGTGATGCAGAATGAGGGAGGAGTCGGCTTTTTGGAGATTGGAATGGCGTTGATTTTTATGGCGGCCTTTTTGTTTGTGACGCTAAGCAGCCTTTCGAAAGTTCCGCTGGTGGCGAAACATGATCCGCTAATGGAAGAGAGTTTACACCATCACATCTGAAAGCGGTTTTGAGGGCAGCTGACTAAATGGAAAAATTATGATGAGCATTATTATCGGATTAGGAGTTGTGCTGGTGCTGGCGATCCTTTACATGATCTTCAGGATCGGCAACCTCATCGTCATGGTGAAGGGAGAAGAGAAGAGGGTTGATTCGTTTAACAAAGTCAATGCATTTCTTTTTCTGGTATTCGCGGTGGTTAGCATCGGGGGATTTCTTTGGTATTCGTACACGCACTATGAAAGTTATGTTCTTCCTGTAGCCTCTGAACACGGAGCCATCACGGACAGTTTGTTCTGGGTTACGATGGGCATCACCGTGGTGGCCTTTATTATCATCGGTGCAGCCATGTTCTGGTTTACCTACAAATATCAATACCAGGAAGGACGAAAGGCGGAATTTTTTACAGACAGCCACAAGCTTGAAATTGTGTGGACCATTGTTCCGGCTATTGTACTGGCCCTCCTGATTTTCCGCGGTCTGCGGGTTTGGAACGAGATTACAGGTCCTGCCAGCGACAAGGCGGAAGTCATTGAATTGGTGGGCCAGCAATTTGCATGGATGGCGCGCTATCCGGGTGTGAAGGACAATGTATTGGGTTCGATTAACTATAAATTGATCGACGCATCAAATGAATTTGGTCTGGATTTGACGGACAAGAATTCGTTTGATGATTTTAAATCCCTCGAATTGCATTTGCCCGTAGGCAAAGAAGTGTTGCTCAAGATCAGGGCCAAAGATGTATTGCATAGCGTTTTCCTTCCTCACTTCCGGGTGAAAATGGACGCCGTTCCCGGAATGCTGACTCAATTCAAATTTACGCCGACAAAAACCACCCAGCAAATGCGGGATGAAACAGGGAACCCTAAATTCAATTATGAAATGGCATGCGCAGAGATTTGCGGCAGGGGACATTTTTCAATGCGTTTTCCGGTCATTGTAGACACTCCTGAAGATTATGAAAAGTGGAAGATCACCCAGGTATCCTGGTTGAAACAAAACCCGGATTATATGAAGTATGTACCTCCTGAATTACGTGAAGCGGCTAGGATAAAAGCAGGAATCCCCCTTGATAATAATGCAGCCGCAGTTTCTGCTGTACACGCTCCCCCAATTTCCAACTAAGACATTATCACACCATGGCAACAATTGATACTCATTCACACGCCGAAGTTCATCATCATGATGAACACGAAGAACATGAGCACCACGGAAATTTCTGGACTTCCTACATTTTTTGCCAGGACCACAAAGTAATTGCCAAGCAATTCCTGATTACAGGCATGATGTGGGCGTTGATTGGCGGAACTTTTTCGGTCATCTTCCGCCTTCAGATCGGCTTCCCGGAGGCTAACCTCGATTGGTTAAAACCGATCCTTGGAGGATGGATTACGCCCGAGGGCAAGATTGACCCGGAATTCTACCTGGCCCTGGTGACCATGCATGGAACCATTATGGTATTCTTTGTACTCACGGCGGGTCTGAGCGGCACGTTTAGCAATTTTCTGATACCTCTTCAGGTCGGTGCGCGCGATATGGCGTCGGGGTTTATGAATATGTTGTCGTATTGGTTCTTTTTCCTGTCCAGTAGCGTCATGTTTGTTTCGTTGTTTATTTCCACTGGCCCTGCCGGCGGAGGATGGACGATTTATCCACCGTTGAGCGCCTTGCCTCAGGCGATTTCGGGGTCAGGACTTGGTATGACTCTTTGGTTGGTTTCCATGGCGCTCTTTATCGTGAGTACCTTGCTGGGAGGTATTAACTACATCACTACGATCATTAATTTACGAACGCAGGGCATGTCGTTTACCAAATTGCCGCTGACGATCTGGGCTTTTTTGTTTACCGCCATCATCGGTCTTCTTTCGTTTCCTGTCCTTTTCGGGGCAGCATTGCTTCTTATCTTCGACCGGAGTTTTGGCACCAGCTTTTTCCTGTCCGATATTTATATTGGCGGTCAGGCACTTCCCAACCAGGGAGGAAGTCCGATTTTGTTCCAGCACTTATTTTGGTTCCTGGGCCACCCGGAAGTTTACATCGTTATATTACCTGCTCTGGGGATAACCTCCGAGATCATTGCAACGAATTCGCGCAAGCCCATCTTTGGATACAAGGCCATGGTGGGTTCCATGTTGTTTATTACCATTCTTTCCTTTGTAGTTTGGGCGCACCACATGTTTGTCACAGGAATGAACCCCTTTCTCGGTTCTATTTTTACGCTGCTGACGCTGATCATCGCTGTTCCTTCGGCCGTGAAAATATTTAACTATGTAACGACACTCTGGAAGGGAAATATCCGCTTTACGCCGGCGATGCTTTTTTCGATTGGATTGGTTTCCTTCTTTCTCACAGGAGGAATCACCGGTATTTTCCTCGGCAATTCCGCAGTGGATATCCAGTTGCACGACACGTACTTTGTAGTAGCCCATTTCCACCTGGTTATGGGCAGCGCCTCTTTCTTCGGAATGTTGGCGGGCGTTTATCATTGGTTCCCTAAAATGTTCGGAAGACTGATGAACGATAGCCTTGGGTACATCCATTTCTGGCTTACGTTTGTTGGAGTTTACATGGTTTTCTTCCCAATGCATTATATCGGCATCGCCGGTTTCCCCAGGAGGTATTACTCCTGGACCAATTTTGAAACCTTCAGCGGATTCACGGATTTGAATATGCTCGTGAGTATCGCGGCAATCTTAACCTTAGCGGCACAATTCATATTTCTCTTTAATTTTTTCTACAGTATTTTCCGCGGCAAGCCCGCACCGGCCAATCCATGGTACTCCACCACATTGGAGTGGACGACACCAAGGCATCCCAAACACGGAAACTGGCCGGGTGCGATACCCACGGTATATCGCTGGCCCTATGATTACAGCAAGCCGGGTTCGAAAGAAGACTTCATCCCTCAAAATATTCCTTACTCGGAAACTCCGGAGTCCAACCTTCCTTACGAAAATGAACAAATCAAACTGGAGCTGGGAAGCGATGCGATCGTCGTAGAAGACAAAAAGCACTAAACCACCGGTTTGGGTCAGACGTTGAATTCATCAGCCATCCGGGGATTCCGAAAGCTTTGTTTCATCACCCTGGCGGCGGTCTATTTGTTAATCCTCGTCGGCGGAATAGTCCGAACAACAGGTTCAGGCATGGGATGCCCGGATTGGCCCAAATGCTTCGGCCATTGGATTCCACCGGCCACAGCGGCGCAACTTCCGGAAAACTATAAAGAAGTTTATGCATCCATTCGGGAGAAGAAGAACCTGAAGTTTGCCAGCTATCTGAAGGTGCTCGGACTTGGTTCTACAGCAGATAAAATTATCAATAGCCAATCGATTTTAGCGGAGACTGATTTCAATGTGACCAAAGCATGGACCGAATATGGCAATCGCCTTATCGGAGTCGTTGTCGGCTTCTTTATTGTCGGATTGTTCCTCCAATCGATAAAATTCCGAATGCCCCGCCCGCCCATTTTTTTTTATTCGCTGGCGACCTTGATGGCTGTTCTATTCCAGGGATGGTTTGGCTCGATCGTAGTTTCTACCAACCTCACGACCTGGACGGTCACGGTACACGTGTTCCTGGCGCTGCTGATCGTTGGCCTTTTAGTTTACCTGATTTATCTTAGCGAGCCAGTGCGGACAGATCTTCATCCTCGCCAACCTATCCGGTGGATTCTTGTAGCATGTATCATTGCGCTCCTTGTTCAGGTATTTCTGGGTACTCAGGTCAGGGAGTCTCTGGATGTGATTGCTACGCAGTTGGCTCAACGGAGTCAATGGATTGGCGCCCTTGGGATTACGTTTATCATCCACAGGTCATTTTCCCTGATTGTGCTTCTTTTGCACGTGGTGCTTGTGCTAAAATTCAGAAAAACATTGGGACTAAATACTTTACCCGTTGCCTTAATAATTCTAATTTTGGGCACTTTGCTGACGGGCCTAGGGATGGCTTACTTTGCGGTGCCGGAAGTAATACAACCTGTTCATTTGGTGTTGGCTACCGGTGCGTTTGGAGTCCAATTACTTTTGTTTTTCCGACTGAATCCGGATCGAAAAGTAGCATTCGTTAACTAATATGATTTCACAGGAATTACATTTTTCGAAAGCAACGTTTGCCCTTTCCAAGGCTAGATCCCTGACGGAATTATTAAAAGTAAGGTTATCCTTATTGGTCGCATTTTCCTGTGGGTTTGGATACGGACTCGCTTCGCGAGGAAGCATACATTGGATGCCGTTGTTGATGGTAACGGTGGGAGCATTTCTTCTTTCAGGAGCTTCCGTTTGTATTAACCAGATTCTGGAAAGAGATCTTGATAAACTGATGACCCGGACCATGTACCGCCCAATCCCTACGGGTCGGGTTTCCGTGCAGGAAGCGATTGGTTTTGCGATGGCGTGTTTCACAGCCAGCATGGTTATTCTATGGACCTATACAAACCCGTTAACGGTTGTTTTGTCTGTTCTCTCCATGATCCTATATAGTTTTGTATACACGCCGCTAAAAAGAGTTGGGCCGGTGGCCGTATTTGTGGGCGCTATTCCCGGGGCACTTCCGCCGTTGCTGGGATGGATTGCTGCCACGGATACGCTGTCGGATGAGGCCATGATCATTTTTGGTATTCAGTTTATCTGGCAGTTCCCGCATTTTTGGGCCATTGCCTGGGTATCTGATGATGATTATAAAAAGGCCGGATTTAAACTTTTGCCTTCAGGCGGAGGGAAAGACATCAATACGGCGATTCAGATCATGATCTATACACTGTTTTTGATTCCGCTGGGGCTATTACCGGCCAAGTTTGGCATTACAGGATTGGATTCTGCCATCATCGTCACCGTCTGCGGCATTGCTTTTTTTGCGCAGACTTTTTCTCTGATGAAGACCGGAAGCCGGCAGTCGGCATTGCGCATCATGTTTGGATCGTTTTTGTATTTGCCGATCATCCAGATAGCGTATCTTTTGGATAAACTCTAAAACACGTTCGGGAGATAAAAATGAGTTAACCACGAAAATGACCAGCGAATTTAAAATTGTTGAAGAGCCGAAGAAGCCCATCTCGATGCATCCCAAGAAATTTGCAATGTGGCTGTTTCTGGCAAGTGTGGGAATGTTGTTCGCCGCCTGGACGAGCGCTTATATTGTCAGGCGGGCAGAGGGCAACTGGATTTACTATGAACTTCCTTCCATTTTTTGGACCAATTCCGGTATCATCTTATTGAGCAGCGTGACCATGATTTGGGCCTACCGCTCGGCCAAACGAAATAATTTGGAAGGTCTCAAAACAGGCCTCATTCTTACGATAGTTCTGGGCCTCTCCTTTCTGACGGGTCAGGTATTGGCGGCAAGAGACCTGATTAAGATCAGCGCCTATTTTACAGGCGGGAACCCTTCCAGTTCATTTATTTATGTACTGGGTGGCTTTCATGCCCTGCACATTGTAAGTGCAATAGTCTATTTGTTGATCGTTCTCCGTTCGGCGTATAAGATCCGGACACATTCCCAACGAATGGAGCAGTTGGAAATGTGCGCAACGTACTGGCATTTTCTGGGCGGCCTTTGGCTATATTTATTTGCATTTCTGTTATTGTATCGTTGATTTGTTGATTAATTTGGGGTTGATTTGGGGAACCGGAAAATGAATTTAAAATTGAAATGAAGACATCTTTAAAACTGATTTTCAATGTCTGAAAGGGAGAAGGCCGGCGGAGGTTTTGAAGGATGTTTAACGTGAACTGACAAACGAATAAACAGTATACTATGTCACAATCCCCAGCCGCTACTGCACCCGGCCGATCCGTTTGGGACGGAGGAGTATCACCCATGGGAGTTAGCTACGGCAAGCTCATGATGTGGTTCTTTTTGCTTTCCGACGCGTTTACTTTTTCGGGTTTATTAATCACGTATGGGTTGGTGCGTTCTTCTCACCATGCCTATCACGGTGTGGTTAGCGCATTCACTTTCTCGAATACCTACTGGCCGGTTCCTGAACGTGTCTATGAATCGGTACCTTTTCTTCACGGGATAGAGTTGCCCCTGGTCTTCGTCGGCATCATGACCTTCGTTCTCATCATGAGCAGTGTCACGATGGTTCTGGCCGTTGAGGCAGGCCACCGCATGGATCGCAAAGCTGTCGAAAAATGGATGCTCTGGACCATTCTCGGCGGACTTACCTTCTTAAGTTGTCAAGCTTGGGAGTGGACGCATTTTATCGTCGGAACGGAGACCGGCACTACCATTAAAGAAATTGTTGACGGACAGGTTGTGCAAAGGGTGATCCATGGAGCAAGCCTCGTCGAGAATCAGTATGGGCCGCCGGATTTCGCAGATTTCTTTTTTTTCATCACAGGGTTTCATGGGTTTCACGTGTTTAGCGGCGTGCTGTTTAACTTTCTTATTTATTACAACACGTTTACCGGAGTTTATGATCGGCGAGGGAGCTACGAAATGGTGGAGAAAGTGGGATTGTATTGGCACTTTGTGGATTTGGTTTGGGTCTTTGTATTTACATTCTTTTATCTCGTATAAACATTAATGGTATTGTTATGGAGCACGATCACGAACCTCAGGTTGTAGTACTTCCTCCGGATACGGCGAAAATCAGAAAGCTATGGAGGGTCGCACTAATCCTGGGGATTGTCACCTTATTTGAATTTGCTGTCGCTTTTACGTTGCCTCATGGGTCAGCTAAAACAGCGGTCTTCGTGCTAATGACCATTATCAAGGCCGCCTATATTGTCGGCGAGTTTATGCACCTGCGTTACGAAGCCAAATTATTGTTGTGGTCGATCCTGATTCCCATGACCTTTGTTATCTGGATGCTGGTGGCTTTTGTTTACGAGGGATTAAAAATCTCTGACTTGCGCTGGTAACCGTTGGAAATCTTATCCGGGGGCTAAGGTTAGTAAAACGTTAGCCCCTTTTCTGTTTTTAGAGAGCCCCTGCTGGTATTCCGATAGGGTGTAAAAATGAAGAAAAAGTTCTTGTACTTGTTTTTGGCACTGATGCTTCCCGGACTTATATTCATTTTTCTTAAACGATTCGGAAAAAATGAGTTTGCAATTCCGGTGTATTACCAACATGTCGATAGCTTGAATTCCATTTGCGGAACGACGTACAGGGCGCCGTATACGCTGCCTGATTCTGTCCTTCGGAAATCGGGCTGGAAATACACTTCGGCAACACTGTTTATTTTCAATGACGCCGATCAAAACAACGATGAGTTCAACCGCATTGCGGAGTCCTTTACAAATACCGAGTACGAAACTGTTGAAATCACCGATCAACGTTTGGGAGAAGCCACCTATACACGTTGGACATCCTGTGTTTTTTTTATTGTGCCACCCTGGAATGTCGTTCTGGTCGACGACCAAAAAAGAATCCGGGGGTATTACTCGGCCCGTTCGCGTGATGAGATCGATCGGTTGATCCTTGAAATGACAATTTTACTTCAAAAATATTAACATGCAGGAAAAAAAGGAGCCTTATCGTGCGCTCATCATTACCTTATCCATTGTCATCCCGGTAGCGGTGGCCATTCTATTCAAGGTGAGGGTAGCGGGATACGATTTTTCCTATTTGCCGCCCATCTATGCGGGTATAAACGGGGCTACGGCTATTCTTTTAATAGTATCGCTGATCGCGATAAAAAATAAAAAACGCTTGCTTCATGAGCGCCTGATGAAGATCTGCATAGCACTGTCAACGTTATTTTTAGTTATGTACGTGCTCTATCACATGACCAGCGACCCAACGCCGTATGGTGGGTATGGGGCTTTGCGCTATGTTTATTATTTTATTCTGGTAAGTCACATTTTGCTATCCGTTGCCGTAATTCCTCTTGTATTGTTCACCTTTGTACGGGCACTGGCCGGAAATTTTGAAAGGCACCGCGCTTTAGCTAAATTTACTTTTCCGGTTTGGTTGTATGTGGCCATAACGGGAGTAATTGTTTATTGGATGATTAGCCCGTACTATGTTTAACGCATGAACAAGAAAGCAATCATTGTATGGATCGCCCTGATGACAGGAACAGGGATAACGTCATGGGCACAATGCGCCATGTGCAGGGCGACATTGGAAAATAACCTGAGCAACGGGAACGTTGCCATCGCAGCGGGAATTAACGTTGGGATTCTTTACCTGTTTCTTGCGCCCTACACGGCCGTGGCTTTGATTGCCTATTTTTGGTACCGAACCAGTAAAAACAATGCCCGCCAGGAGCTTACTAAGCGCTCAGCTTCACGGTAAATGCCCCCGTTGCAGGCAAGGAGATATTTTTATATATCCTCTCCGGAACATATTGAAGTTCAGTGCCATGAATAAGAATTGCTCCCATTGCGATGCTGATTTTGAGCCGGAACCAGGATTCTATTTTGGTGCCATGTTCGTGAGCTATGCGATAAGCGTGACTATTTTTATCATCGTAGGCATTATCTTATTTATCTTTTTCCGGCCCTCGGATGTGGTTTATGCGATTTGCATTGTACTGGCAGCGCTTGTCTTTACTCCGGTCTCTTTTCGTTATTCCCGAATATTATTTTTGTATTGGTTTGGCGGATATCATTTCGAACCTTTGCGATAAGTGGCCATCTTTGAAATCAGGAGGGTGGCCGTTTGCCATTGTCAATTTGGCTTTTGGCCTTTAGCCTTTTGCCCTTGGCCGTTAAAAAGTATAGAAGGCGAAAGTAACAACGACTGAATGCCTTCAACCGTTAGCGTGAATAAATAAATGTTCCGAATTTGACGCCGACAGGAAACAGGAGCCTCCAACATGATCAGCTACTGCTAAAGGCCAAAAGCAAAAGGCCAAAAGCAATCCTACGACCTGTATTTATCTTACTTTGTTCTTGTCTTTTCTTTATTCTGGGCACGATCGGAATTGTGTTTATGAACAAGCCCCTCGGGGGCAAGGAATTAGCCGATCATATTTCCAACGCGATCGAGCGGGAGTTGAAGAAAGCGGACAAAGAAGCGGCTCTATTGATTCAACATCCCCGGGATAATGAACTTTGGAGTACGGTTGACTATAGTTTTTTTCTGATCGACACCACAGGTATAAAGGCCTGGAGTAAAAATGACTTTGTTCCTGATTTTCGGATAGTCTTTGATCCCTTTGCCATTAAATTTCTTCAAGTCACCAATGGCGACTTTTTGTTAAAAAAATGGGCGTTAACAAATAATTCATTTCTGCTGCTGGTGATTCCCCTTCATAAGAATTACACGATTGTCAATAAATACCTGAGCCCGGAATGGAATACAAATCTATTCGATGTTCCCGTGGGTATCATCGATGAGCTTTCGCTGCATGGAAATCCAGTCTGCCTTGTCAACGGGGGATGTATTTTTTCAGTAATTCCTGACACGGCATCGACCTACGAGGCTCCGCATTATTTTATTTTTTTACTGTTTTTGGGCGGGATAAGTACGTTGATCATTTATTTGTTTGGGCACGTGTGGACGTATCACCGGCGAGCCGACTATCAAAATGCATTTCTTGGACTAACTTTTTTTTTCGGTGTACTGAGAATTGCTCTGGTGGAGTTTAATTTTCCCAACGCCCTTGTAAAATTTCAGCTTTTTGATCCGGAGGAGTTTGCCTCGTCAAGTTTTAATGCGTCCATCGGAGATTTATTTTTGAATTCGTTGGTTGTTTTATTGTTGTGCGTCTATTTATTCCAATACTATTCGAAGTTTAAAATCATCCGGTGGATCCTTCAGGCCGGGCAGCTGGCTCAGGCCGTTGCTTCCATCATTTGTCTTTTTGTATGTTTTTGTGCGTTGCTGTTTCCATATCTGTATGTTGAAATAATTTATCACAATTCTTCGATTTCCCTGGAAATTACAGAAAGCCTGAGGTTTGGAGGAACGCGGACCGTCGCTTTGTTGTCCCTTATTCTCGGGTGCATCAGCAGTTTTCTGGTCATTCATATTTTTATCAAGCTGGCCTTACGCCTTCAACGAATTTCGAAATATCCCTATTTACCCTTACTGACAAGTTCCGCTTTGCTGTTTTTGATATTTTTTGTATTGACCGGCAAGAGTTACTGGATCACACTGGGCCTGGGATCAGCCTACCTGATCCTGCTTTTTGTGACAAACCTTGCCGTGCCGCTTTCACGCCTGACTTTTACGTCTTTCCTTTATTTTTTAGTCGTTGTCATTCTTTTCTCGGTTCAGGGTACCCTTAGCGTCAGACGATTCCAGGAAGAGAAGAGAAAGAGGGATTTATTCCGGTATGGCAATAATTTTTTGGTGGAACAAGACGTTTTGGGCGAATATCTTTTGAATGAAAGCATTCACCGGATTGAAAAGGACCCCTTTATACAGCTTCGGTTGTCGACGCCATTTCTTTCTAAGGCAAGTATTCGTCAGAAAATAAAGCTATTTTATCTGAACAGCTATTTCGACCGGTATGACGTGCAAGTTTATCTCTACGACGCCAGTGGAGCACCATTCGATAATTTGTTTTCTGTAGATTTTCCCAACTCTTCGCAAAATAAGAAGAGGAATGAAACAATTTATAAAGGCATTTATTTTATCAAGAATCCGTTGTCTGAGCCGACGAAGAAATACCAGGTGGTCGTTGCGATCCATCGGTTTGGGGCCGTCACCGGATTTGTTGTCCTGGAATTGGTATTGAAGAAAGTCATCCCCCAAAATGTGTATCCGGAACTGTTAGTGGATAATCGATTTAGCCAATCTATAAGCAACCCGGATTTTAGCTATGCCTTTTATTCGCAAGGCCGGCTAACAAGTAGTTTTGGCGTGTACAATTATGAAAAATATTTTGATACGAACTTTCTCGCTAATCCGGATTTCTATCGCGATGGAGTAAAAGATAATCGCTACTATCATGTGGGGATTGAAGATAAAGGGGGTCAGGTGGCCGTAGTGACCACGTTGCGCTATCCTTATTTTTTCATGATTACCAATTTTTCTTTTTTCTTTATTTTGGGGTTGGGTGTTATTTTAATTTTCCTTTCGATCGCAGGGCTTGTTTCCTGGTTCCGTGGACGGCACCTCAATTATTCATCACGGATTCAACTCTACGTTTACCTGGCATTCTTTTTCCCGTTGCTTGCCGTTAGCGTTACAACGCTAAGTTTAATTAGCCGTTCCGATGAAGAGCAGTTAACAAAAGAATATGAGGAAAAAACCCGAAGAGTAAATGAAAAAATAGCCATTTCATTATATCAATTGCAGGATGAAAAACAGAGCGATCAAAACGACTTCCGGAACAAACTTTCCGAACTGGCCAAACTGACCAACGTCGATGCATCGGTGTATGACAGCAGCGGGCTCCTTCTGGCGTCAAGCCAGCCTGCCATATTTGAAAACCATTTATTGTCGCCCCTGATCAACCGGGTAGCCTGGACGGCCATCGTGGGAGATAAGAATAATTCTTTTATCGCCAATGAACAGATTGGAAAGCTTCAGTACAATTGTTCTTATGCCTCCATAAAATCACCCGGAACAGGTAAACTCATAGGCATTCTGAGCATCCCTTTCTTTAGCTCCGCGAGTTCCCTTGAACAATCTCAAATGAACGTAGTGTCCAATATTCTAACGGTCTTTGTGATCGTATTTATTTTGTTCTCCTGGATGTCCTTTATTGTCGCTAAGGGGCTTACGTTTCCCCTCCGGTACATTATTCAATCCTTGAAAAAAACAACGCTCCACGACCCGAACCCGTTTATCGTTTGGAATTCCACCGATGAAATCGGATTGCTGGCCAACGAGTACAACCGGATGGTTCAAAACCTTGAACAAAGTAAAGCCGAATTGGTCCGGAGCCAAAAGGAAAGTGCCTGGCGCGAAATCGCCAAGCAGGTCGCGCACGAAATCAAGAACCCACTTACGCCGATGAAGTTGACGCTTCAGCAATGGGAGAAAGCCCTTAGTACCGGAGAAGATTCACCCGATAAAGCACGGAAATCGATAGCGATTTTGTTGGCGCAGTTAGAAACACTCAATGAAATTGCCGGCTCCTTTAGTGCATTTGCCCGGATGCCGGCGCCTATTTTGCAACGCGTTGAACTCCGTGCTCTGGTAAAGCAAGTGGTCGACCTTCATGCTCCTGTGCACCCCGGGTCCATCGTATTTCAATCCGAAACCGATCCGCTTTTTATCATGGGCGATGAACAACTTCTCGGCCGGATATTTTCCAATCTTATATTAAATGCCCTTCAGTCCGGAAAAGAAGGTCAGGCCGTAACGGTGACCATCGTGTCAGGAATCGTTGGCCAGGATGCGGTTGTCGAAATCCGCGATGACGGGAGGGGTATTGATGAGATGGTGAGAGAGCGGGTTTTCTTGCCCCATTTCAGTACCAAAAAGACCGGCTCCGGTCTTGGCCTTGCCATTGCACGCCAGGGAATCGAACAAAGCGGGGGAAGGATATGGTTTGAGACCTCGACCGGAAAAGGCACTGTGTTTTTTGTTCAGCTTCCCCTGGCGGTTGACCCTGAATAGATCAGATTTTCTGTTTAACTGTCTTGGCCGTTGGCCCTTGGCCTTTAGCCTTTAGTTCTCTTGCGATTAAGAAGGCCAAAGGCCAACGGCTAAACCCTCACTTTCCCTTAAGACTTCTCATTACTTTATTCGTAAAGACAAAATCGTCCAGTTCTTTCACACCGGAGTCCATAATCTCGGCATTAGAGCCTTCCCAGAGTTTGATGCCTTTGTAGACAAACATGATTTTTTCTCCAATGCCCATCACCGAATTCATGTCGTGGGTGACCACAGTGGTGGTTATATTAAATTCGTGGGTGATTTCGGCAATTAATTCATCAATTAAGATGGCGGTTTGGGGATCAAGGCCCGAGTTGGGCTCATCGCAAAAGAGGTAGTTGGGGTTGTTGACAATCGCCCGGGCAATTCCTACCCGTTTTTTCATACCGCCTGAGATTTCGGAAGGCATCTTAGAATTAATGTTTTCCAGCCCGACACGGCGGAGGCAGAAATTAACCCGCTCGAGTTTTTCGTCCATGGGCATTGTTGTAAGAACGTCCAGTGGGAACATGACATTTTTCTCGACATTTTTAGAATCAAAGAGTGCCCCTCCTTGGAATAACATTCCGATCTCTCGCCTGATTTCTGCCTTCATTTCTTTGTCGGCTTCCGTAAAATTC
>Ga0302324_100002991_pt1 | contig 38253 bp, 30 predicted proteins | sample Palsa_T0_1_FD_201949 | JGI IMG/M metagenome (GOLD analysis project Ga0302324, IMG submission 201949) | Peat permafrost microbial communities from Stordalen Mire near Abisko, Sweden - Palsa_T0_1 | ecosystem: Environmental > Terrestrial > Soil > Palsa > Peat permafrost | place: Sweden: Abisko... | reverse complement strand
CGTCGCCTCTCATGTACACTTGGACGCTCTTACTTCGATCCGGTTGCGAAAAATCGACTTTTTCCGCAGCCTGTGAAGCCCGTCCTACCGGTCTATTCCTCAATCACCCGGTTCCGCAGTGTCCCGATGCCGGGCACTTCCACTTCCACCACATCCCCAGGAACAAGATATTTTGGCGGATCGAACCGCGCGCCGGCCCCCGTCGGCGTTCCCGTGGCGACCACGTCTCCCGGCTGCAGCGTGCAGAAATGCGATATATAGGAAAGCAGCGCGGGAATCGGGAACAGCATGTGATCAGTGGTGTCGTCCTGCCGGACTTCTCCGTTGACCCGCGTGACGATGCGCATCGGCGCGGCGCCCATCTCGTCCGCGGTCACGATCCATGGACCGAGCGCACCGGAGCGCTCGAAATTTTTTCCCGGCGTGACGTTGAATTTCCCGTGCCGGATCCAATCGCGTATCGAGCCTTCGTTGCAAATCGTGTAGCCCAGCACATGTGTCAGCGCGTCCGCTTCGGATACGCGACGGCCCGCGCGGCCGATCACCAGCGCGATCTCGCCTTCGTAATCCAGCTGCTTCGATTCCGGCGGGCGGACGATCGCCTCTTCATGCGCGACGAGCGAATCCGGGAAGCGCACGAATAAACTCGGATATTTCGGCTGCTCCGAGTTGTCCTTATATTCCGCGTTGCGATCGGCGTAGTTCACGCCAACGCAAATAATTTTTCCGGGCCGGACAATGGGCCGCAGGAATTTAAGGCCCCCGACCGCGAAATCCGGATTTACATTTGACGCCAGCTTTCCCAACTCGCCGATGGCTCCGGCGGAGATCACCGAGAGCAAGTCGGGAAATTTCGCTCCAAACCTCGGCCCGGCATCGATGACGCCTTGCTGCGTGACGATTCCATAGGACGCCTGGCGGTCGGAGAGGAAACTGGCCAGCTTCATACCGCCTGGCTCACGGGGAGAAGACCGGCGCGGGCCAGCACGCCGTCGAGGCGCTTCTCGAGCTCCGGCGTCGCGGGAACCATTGGCAAGCGATGTTCGTTGGTGGCGAGAATGCCGAGCCGCTTCATCATGTATTTCATGGGGATCGGGTTGGTGTCGAAAAATACGGCTTGATTGATCTCGAATAATTTGCGATGCAGCGCCTTCGCCGTCTCGAGGTCGTTCTTCCAGATCGCTTCGCACATTTCATTCAGCGTGCGCGGGCACAGATTTCCCACGGCGTTCATAAGGCCACAAGCGCCGATCGCCATCATCGGAAACGACAATTCCTCGAGGCCTACGAAAATCTTGAAATCCGTGCCGAGCACGGCGAAACATTCCGAAACGAATCCGAGATCGTTCACGGCGTGCTTCATTCCCACTAGCGTTGGCGACTTAGCCCTCAATTCCTTGAGCGTGTCAATCGTGACGCTCACAGCTGTGCGGCTGGGAATGTGGTAGACCATCCACGGTAGATCGCTGATTTTCGCCAGTTCCAAATAGTAGGCCACCAGGCCGCGTTGCGGCGGGCGCGAGTAGTACGGCGTCACGATCAGCAGCGCGTCAGCTCCGGCCTTGGCTGCGTGTGCTGTAAGCGCCTGGGCTTCCGCAAGAGATTGCGAACCGGTTGCAGCCACGACAGGGATGCGTTTGCCGCAGACTTCGATGGCGATGTCGACTAGGCGGTTGCGCTCTTCGATCGTGAGCAACGACGGCTCGGACGTCGTGCCGTTCACCAAGATGCCGTGCGTGCCGTTGTCGATTTGGAATTGGACGAGACGCGCGTAAGTGTCGTAATCCACGGCGCCGTTTTTGAATGGAGTGACGATGGGCGGGATGGATCCTTTTAGACGATCAAGAGCGGCGGGCATGCAAGTTCTCCTCAGTGGCACAGGCTTCAGCCTGTGGGTTTTAGTTTTGCTGGACGCCGACGGAAGACAGGCTGAAGCCTGCCCCACTAAGGCGCCACAATCGGCTGCGCTTCGAGAACGGGGTCGCGCAACGGCTGACCGACGAAGATGGAACCTTCCTCGAACCAGCTTCTTGGCGCAGGGGCGCCCCACAGTGTCTGCCGCTGCGGGTCGCGCAGATCCCAGCGGAGCGGCTTCATGTCGGGATCGACCGTGAGGTAGTCGCTGGTGAACAGCTCGACGCGATGACCGTCCGGATCGCGCAAGTACAAAAAAAACGCGTTCGAGATTCCGTGCCGGCCGGGGCCGCGTTCCATGTTTTTCAGCCAGCCGGTAGTTGCCAGCACGTCGCAGGTGTGAATTATATTTGTCACCGAGCTTACCCACACGCCCATGTGATGCAGGCGCGGCCCTCGGCCATTCGTGAACGCAATGTCGTGAACGCCCCCCTTGCGGTGCATCCACATGGCCCAGAGGTCCTTGCCGTCCTCGGTCTCCGTGTATTCCGTGGGGCGGAAGCCGATCTCATTGTAAAACTCGTAGGAAGCTTGCACGTCCGGCGTGAAGCAGTTGACGTGATCCATGCGCAGGATGTGCGAACCGCGGTAGGCCCCGTATTTTCTGAGCAGGCAGTCGGCCTGCGTCATTTCGTGGTAAAGCTCCAGCAGCATGCCGGTCGGATCGGTGATCGATAATGTGCGGCCCTGCGCGGCCTTTTCCACGAAGCGGTGCGGGATTCCGCGAGATTTGCAGAAGAGAGCGGCTTCGTCCAGATCTTCCTCGCTGAACACCTTGAAGCCGAGTGCCGCGACGGCCGCCTGCGATGCCTCGCGCAATATAACGGAGTGATGGCCGCGCTCTTCATAGCCGCGGAGGAAAAGCGCGTCCTGGGTCTCTTCGGTCAAGACGTAGCCGAGCGCATCGACCCAAAATGCTTTCGAGCGCGCGAGATCGGTCGAGAGATAGTCAACGTAGCTTACGCGAACGACATTGAAAGCGGGATGCAAGTTGGGCGCGAGCAATGGCATGGCTTCTCTCTTAGGCGCCAACGCGCGGGATTTTATGGCTGTCGAGCGCGACGCAAATATTTCTTGTCTCCATGTAGAAATCCAAGGAATAGTCGCCGCCGTCGCGGCCGATGCCCGACGATTTCATCCCGCCGAACGGCGTGGGTAAGTGGCGCACGTTTTCGGAATTCACCCAGACCATGCCTGCATCAACGGCTTGGGCGAAACGGTGAGCGCGGCCGGCGTCGCGCGTCCAGATGTAGGCGGTCAGTCCGTAGCGGATGTCGTTGGCGATCTTCAGCGCGTCGGCTTCGTCTTCAAACGGGATGGCCGTGAGCACCGGGCCGAAAATTTCCTCCTGGGCAATGCGCATGCGGCTGGCAGCCTGCGTGTAAAGCGTCGGTTGAAAATAATTTCCGCGTCCGCTGTTGGCGCGTTCGCCGCCGCAGCGGATCGTCGCGCCGTCGGCGCGAGCGATCGCGGAATAACTCAACACTTTTTCCACGTGCCGCGGATGAATCAGCGGACCGATCTCGGTGGCCGGGTCCAGAGGATGGCCCACCTTAATGCGGGCGATGCGCTCGGCCAGGGCCTGCGTGAAGCGATCGTAAATCGAACGCTGCACGAGCGCCCGGCTCGACGATGTGCAGCGCTCCCCGTTGAGGCTGTAAATCATGAACAGCGCCGCGTCCAGGGCGCGTTCGAAATCGGCGTCTTCGAATACGACCACCGGGTTCTTGCCGCCGAGTTCGAAATGAATGCGCTTCAGCGTCGGCGCTCCCTGCGCCATGATGTGGCTGCCGGTCACGGAATCGCCGACGAACCCGATCGCCTTGATCGCGGGATGCTCGGTGAGCGCTTTTCCTGCCTGCTCGCCAATTCCCTGCACCAGATTCACGACGCCCGCAGGCAAACCTGCCGCGGTGATCGCTTCGTTCATGATCTCCGCCAGCAGAACGGCGGTGAGCGGGCTCCACTCGGCCGGCTTGTGCACCACCGTGCAACCGGCGGCGAGGGCGGGAGCAATCTTCCAAGTGGAAAGCATGAACGGCGTGTTCCACGGCGTGACGATGCCGACCGGGCCGATGGGAACGCGCATGGTGTAATTCATGTGCGTGTTTGTCGGCAACGACAAGCCGTCGCGCGCACCGGGAGCGCGATCGGCAAAGAAGCGGAAATTTTCGGCGCCGCGCACGGCGGCCTTGCTCATGTAGCGAATCGGCTGGCCGGTGTCGGCGCTCTCGATCAGGGCGATTTCCTCGGCGCGCGCTTCGATGCGATCCGCGATCTGGTGAAGGATTGCACGGCGCTTTTCCCCGTCCAAGCTGCGCCACGCAGGGAAGGCGTCCGCGGCCGCTTTCGCGGCGCGATCAATGTCGGCGGCGTCGCCGGCCGAGACGTTGCAAAGCACGGAATTATCGATGGGCGAGAGATTTTCAAATGTCTTCCCGCTGCCAAGATCGGCCTTGCCGGCGATGAAATGCGGAACTGCCGCTGCCTTGAAGCGGGAGAGGTAGGATTCGGCAGCAGCCAGATTTTTCTCCAGCGCGCCAGCAGCAACCGCTTGGCTCATGGGTCGTTTCCCTCCTGCCTATTCAAGCCGAAAAAAGAGGCCCCACCTTTTTGCCACTTAGAGCGAAGCGCGAATAAGATTGCCCCACCCCTTTGTCATTCCGGTCGAAACACGATAAAGAATGCCAAACTATTCTGTCATTCCGAGCCAAGCGAGGAATCTCTCTTGCTTTTCGCGGGCGTCAACCCCAGAGAGATTCCTCGCTTGGCTCGGAATGACAAAATAAACTGGCGTTTCCGCAGCCGCTGTAGCTTCCTTACGATGCCAGCTCTCACTTTAATGCTTTTGTGGCGCGATCTTTCACGATGGCGTGCAAATTATTTTTCTTGAATGTCGCCACGGGATCGATCTCCTGCACGTCGAGCGAAATCGCCAGCGGCGTGTTCTCAAAAATTCCCGCGAGATGATCGCACAGCCTGTCGAAAATCATCTGTCCGGCGCGCTTCCGCGTCTCGGCGTCGCGCCCGTGTCCGACGCGCACGATGACGGCGACGAACGAACTGTCCTCGTGGCCATCGGAAATGAAATACACATCGCGGGGCTCGGCGCGCGTCCGCAAGCCGCCGATTTCAAACACGCCGGTTAGCAGTGCGGTTTCATGGACCTTGCGCAGAAGCTCCGCGATGCGAATCCGATCCTCCAGGTTCCTCGAATATTCCACGATGATGTGCGCCATGCATCGCTCCTCGCACGCGAACGGCTACGTCTTCGGTTCATCCATGGTTGGCGCCGGAAACATTTCCTCGATGGAAATTTCCCGGACGGCGATATGCTGCTCCATCGAATAGCGAATGGCCGCTTCGAGCGTCTTGCAACTGGCCTTCACGCCGTAAGGAAAAATGTCCGGCCCCAAGACTTCCTGCGCGGACAAGGCGGAACTCACCACCCAGGGAAGGCCGACTCGCAGCGCGGCCGTCTCAAAGAGTTCCGCCTGCGTGATCTTCTTGGCCTCCGAAAATGCCTGATAAATATTCACGGCCAGCCAGGGATGTTTTTCGTAAACATCGCGGCGGATCCCGATGGCGTGCATGATCGGGAAAACGCCGCTCTTGCGGTAGTAGGCCTTCTCCACTTCCTCGAAGTTTTCAAACAGACGCCGCACCGGAGTCTTTCCGTCGCGATAACACCTCGGCGTGCGCGGGCAGATCAAGGCGTCCAACTCGCCGGCCTCGAACATCTGATTGAGCGTGCCCGTCTCGCCCAGGTACGTGATCGGAAAGCCCGGAGGAAAATTGTTGGGCCATTTGTCTTTGCGCCCCGGATCATCCATCCCGCCTTGCACCCAGTTGATATCGTCCACCTCTAATCCATATTCATCGTGCAGATATCCGCGCGACCAGACCGCTGCCGTGATTTGATATTCAGGCACGCCAATTTTCTTGCCTTTCAAATCGAGCGGCGATTGGATGCCCCGGTCGGTGCGAATGTAAATGCCCGAACAGCGAAAACTGCGCGAGGGAAAAGCGGGAGTGGCGACGTAGGGACTAATGCCAAACGGAACGCCGCGCGGGGCGCGCGAAATTCCGGCTATATATCCGCTAAGCCCAATCTCCGTGACGTCAAACTCCTGATAATTCCACGCGCGATGAAAACATTCCTCCGGCGGGACATTGATGAAATTGATTTCGCATCCCTCGACTTTCACCCGCCCGTCCATGATCGGGCGCACCCGGTCGTAATCCCAAGTCGCAATCGTAAGATTCACTGGCGGCATCGTTCGGAAATCCCTCTTCTCAGCAGATCAGCGCAATTTTTTGATTTTTTAGTATGGACCAAGAATTGCGTCGCGTCCATTGCAAGCTGTCCTGATCTTATCGGCGCTTAGTTTCTTCGCGGCCGGAAAGGCAAAGATTGACACCGCGCACCATTTGACTTAGGTTGTGGCAAAAGAATTTAAGTAAATGTTCAAATTCAGGCGCAGCAGGAGGGTGCCATGTACATTTCCGCGTTTCAACTCATGCCCCACAGGGAATTGCCCGCTGACTTCGAAAAACGCTACCAGTCCATTTGGGTCACCCCGCCGTTTCACGAGCTCGCGGACGCCAAGCGCGTGGGCCAGTATTACAACTGGACCCTGGACGAGCTCATCGCCTCGGCCAAAGCAGGCGCCGACGGCATCTGCACTAACGAGCACCACCAAAACGCGTATGGATTTATGCCCAGCCCCAACCTCATGGGGTCCGTGCTGGCCCGCGCCACGGAAGGACTCGACTGCGCCATCGTTCAAATGGGCGCGACTCTGGTGGCCTCGCAGCCTCCTACTCGCGTCGCCGAAGAGTACGCCATGCTGGACTGCATCAGCGGCGGCCGCTTGGTGGCCGGCATGCCGCTGGGCACGGCGATGGACATGAACCTGTGCTACGGCGTGACGCCCATCGAGCAGCGCGACCGCTACCGCGAGGCGCATGACCTCATCCTCAAGGCTTGGAAGTCGCGCGAGGTGTTTGCGTGGAACGGGAAATACACGCAGTTGCCGATGGTCAATCTCTGGCCCCGTCCGATCCAAGAGCCGCATCCGCCCATCTGGGTTCCCGGAGGGGGCAGCACCAGCACCTACGCCTATACCGCTGAGCGTGATTACTGTTTTTGCTTTCTCAGCTATTTCGGCTACCTGAGCGCCGAACACAGCGTAAAAAAATATTGGGAAGTTGCCCAGCAAAAGGGGCGAGACACGAATCCGCACCGGCTCGGTTTTCTGCAACTCGTCGGCGTGTCGGAAACCGACGCGCAAGCGGAAAAAGATTACGCCGAGCACATCGAATATTTCTATCACAAGGGCCTGCACGTGCCCGGTGAGTGGATCGGCGTTCCCGGCTATCAGGATTATCAAAGCATGGCGAATACGATGCGCAATCCGATCATCCAGAACGCCGTCAATTCCCTCAAGGACAAACGCTACAAGGATTTCATCAAGGAAGGTTTTGTTGTTTGCGGCAGCCCGGCCACCGTGCGCGATCAGCTCAAGGAGATGTCGAAGAAGTTGCGGGTCGGCAACCTGATGGTCTTGCTGCAAATCGGCTCCATGCCGCACGAATTGACACTGAAAAATATCGATCTCTTTTTCCGCGAAGTCGCTCCGGCCCTGCGTCCCATCGACGAGGAATGGGAAAATCGTTGGTGGCCGGCCGGACTGCGCAAGAAATCTTTGCGGGGAGCAACCGTATGACCAGCGTCAACGATCGCCGCGTCACCGTCTGGCAGAACAAAATCAACGTAAACGTCAAAGTGGCCGGAAGCGGTTCTCCTGTCGTCTTCCTGCACGGAGCGGGCGGACTGCAGTGGGGCGAGTTCCTGGATTCGCTGGCCTCGCGCCACACCGTCTACGCTCCCGAACATCCGGGCACAGCCGACGGAGATCCCGACGCGATCCAGCACCTCGACACTCTCTGGGACTTGGTCCTCTATTATTACGAAATCCTCGACGCGCTCGATTTGAAGTCGGTGCCCGTTCTTGGACATTCCTTTGGCGGCATGATGGCAGCGGAACTGGCGGCCACCAATCCCGCGCGCGTCAGCAAGCTCGGGCTGATTTGTCCCATCGGCCTGTGGCGCGACGATGTTCCTGTCACGAACTGGATGATCTACACGCCAGCCAACGAAATCGTGAAGATCCTCTTGTATGACCCGGAAGGTCCCCTGGCAAAAATGATGTTTGGCCAGCCGGACACCGAGGCCATTATCAAAACAATCTGGTCGATGGCCTGCACCGGAAAATTTGTCTGGCCCATCCCCGACAAGGGACTGAAGAAGCGCATCCACCGCATTCAATCCCCGACGCTAGTGCTCTGGGGCAAGCAGGACAAACTGATCTCGTCGGTCTACGCGCAAGAGTTTGCCAGCCGCATCCCCGGCGCGCGGGTCGAACTCATTGACAAGGCGGGGCACCTCCCTTTCGTGGAACATCCGGCGCGCTTCACCGGACTCGTCGAGGATTTTTTGCGTGCGTAGCGGGGGCCCTTGGGAGGCCGTATCCGCGTACGTGATCTCCACAGATTTTCCGTGCCCTCTTAGTTCTCAGTGTCCTCCGTGTCCTCTGTGTTGAATTCTTGGCTGTCAAAAGGTCAAAGCCTTTCAACACAGAGAACACGGAGAACACAGAGAAAAACGAAGAGATGCATCGGCCGATTCTGACGGCGGGATCCATTACAGGTTTTATTGAGGTCGCAATCTATACACCAAGCTTATAGAAATTGGTGTATGATATTTTCATGAGCAGGACGAACATCGAACTTGACGATACGCTGGTGCGCAAAGCCCGCAAACTCACACGGCTCAAAACCAAACGGGCGATCGTGGCTAAAGCCCTGGAACTGCTGGTGCGCTCGGAAACCCGCAAAGGTATCCTTGCGTATTACGGTAGCGGCATCTGGAAAGGCAATCCTAAACGGATGCGCGGGAATCGCTCTTGATCCTGGTGGATACTTCCGTGTGGATCGATTTTTTCAGCTCTTCTCCGGGCCGCGCGGGCCGCGAACTGCGCCGAATGATCGAGGAAGCCGAGCCCTTCGCTCTCACCGGCGTGGTAGTGACGGAAATCCTGCAGGGGCTCTCGCGCAACGTCAGCCGCATCGAGCATTATCTCTCCCTGTGGGAAATGCTCCAGCCGCGCGGCTTTTCCACCTACCGGGAGGCGTCCGCAATTTCGCGGCTGGCTCGATCGCAAGGCATCACCTTGAGAACCATCGGCACCTTGATCGCCGCGATTGGCTTGGAACACGACGCCAGTCTTTTCAGCCTGGACAAGGACTTTTCGCGGATCGCTCGCGTAACCCCTCTCCGCTTGTACTCGTTACCAAGTGCAGCGTCCTGAATCAAATTCGGAACCGGGCTCGGGTCCTCTTCCAGTCTCTGCCCCTCCCGACCAAAAACGCTCAATCCAACATTCGCGTCCGGCGCGGCGCGATTTGCCCTTTGTGGGTTTTTGCCGCATGAGGTTTCAGACGCAGGGCGTAAAGGCCGCCCTTCCGCCGAGCCGCACTCTGCCGCGTAGCCCCGCTTTACATCGATTTAACTTGCATTTGTGACATAGCTCACGGATGCTCACCGTGTTTCCGCGTTAAGCTTTCGTTCCCTTCGAGCGGCTTGCGATTGAAGTCTCGCCGCATTTGCATTTCTGCGGGAACGGCGCGGAAGGCGCGAGGGCCAGAGAGAGAACGCGGGAAATAGTCACGCGCTCAATCAGGAGGCTGCACGATGTGGGAAGCACTGGAACAAACGGGATGGGTGAAGACGTTCGGCGGCACCGGTTGGATGTATGCGAGCGTTTCCGTCATTCACTACCTGACCATGTTTTGGTTCATCGGGTCGATGGCGGTGGTGGATTTGCGGGTGATGGGCATTGCCGCGCGCAAGAGAGATCTATCGGAACTCGCCACACAACTATTTCCCTGGGCATGGACAGGTATGGTCCTGGCGATTATTTCCGGATTTTTCATGTTCGCCACGGCCGCGGGGGATTGGGCGCCCGATCCAGTCTTTCACGTGAAGTTATTGATGATGGGGCTCTCCATCGTGTTCGCGATTCTGGTGCAAATGTTCGCTCCGAAGTGGGCGGCGGCCCCGGAAATACCAGCCTGGGCGAAAGTCGTCGCCGCGATTGCCTTGCTGCTGTGGATTGCGACGATTTTGACCGCGTCGGAAATCCCCGCAATGGAAGGTTTGGGATAGTGTTCCCGGCCCCGCAAAGGGAATGAGGACAGGAAAGAGTCACGACTTCGAAAGAAACGAGGACAGCCCGATATGCACGGATTGCTTGTGGGTTTCGCGAAATGGCTCGAGGGAACTCCGTGGGGCACAGGGGTCCGCACGTCGCTGTGGGCCTATCCGTTCACGCAACTGATTCATTTCACCGGCCTGTCCATCTGGCTGGGGACCAATCTGGCGCTGGATTTGCGGCTGCTGGGAGTCGGAAAACGCCGGGAAACGGCCGCGGAGCTTCGCGACGACCTGTTCGCCTGGAATTGGATCGGCTTCTGCATCGTGGTGCTGGGAGGCTTTCTTCTGTTTTCCTCGACGGCCACCACGTTTCTGGTCAACATCGCATTTCAGTGGAAGTTGGGCTTCTTCGTTCCGGCGGCTCTGCTCTGGCACATCTTCGTACAATGGAAAGCGCGCGAATGGGGAACGACGCAGGAAACTCCCGCCATCGCGAAATTTTCAGGCTTGGCGGAAATTTTGCTTTGGGTGTGCGTAATCACCGCGGCCGTCGAAATTCCGAATCATTAGGCGTCCGCCCCGCGGAACGAGGAACCGCACCTGTCGTCTTGGCCGCTCCGCTCCGGGACGCTTTACCATTCAGGCTGCGGAAGATGTCCCCCATCGATTATGCCCTTCCGAGCGAAGCGAGGAATCTCTCCTGGGTTGGGCCGCCCTCGAACAGAAAGAGAGATTCCTCGCTTCGCTCGGAATGACAAAATAACTGCTTATTCCGGAACCTCTATAACATCGCCCACCATTTCCCTTGTATGATCCATGTGCGCCGCGAAACTGCGCGGGTATACTGAGCAAGTCCAACTCATGCATGCTTACTTGAATCGGATCGTCTACGCGCTGCTTCTGCTGCTGGCCCTGGCTTATGGGTACGACTACGCTTCGGTTCGTCGCCGGATCAGCGCGAAAAAACCGGGCGATCCCTTCGATGTGGTGACCTATCCTCACCTTCTGGCGATCCCGCAAAAGGGCAACAAAGTCGATTACGAGTTTGACGCGCAGTCGCCCATGGAATCGGATCCCTGCGTCCACTCCTTATTTCCTCACTACGGCTATGCTCCCTGCTGGTACGTCGTTCGCAGGTCGAAGAGTCCGACTCAGATGACGATTGTCCTGCCCCCGGGGTTTTAGTAGCACAGCCACCTCTGGCCGTGCGGTTTTCTCAACTTTCACACATTGGCGATGCGATCGATCCCGAAAATCGCACAGCCAGGGGTGGCTGTGCTACCTTTTCGCAAGCCACAAACCCGTGTGACTGAGGAAAAAATGAAAAGATCGCTGCCGCTGCTTTTATTCCTAGCGTGGATTTCGACCGGGCCTTTGCGGGCGCAGACGCCCGCGGTCAAACCGATCGTCAAACTGGATCCTTCCCTCGACGCGCTCATCTCTCCCGACGCCAAACTGGAACTGGTGAAAAACGATTTCGGATTCACCGAAGGTATCGTGTGGGTGGACCAGGGAAACAGCGGCTACCTGCTCTTAAGCGACATGTACGCGAACGTGATTTACGAAGTCACGCCGCAAGGAAAAGTTTCCCTCTACCTCGATCACAGCGGCTACACCGGATACGACATCTGGCGCGTCGGCATGCCCCAGCCGGACCCGGACCGAAAAGACGTTTTCTTCATGATCGGATCGAACGGCCTGGCGCTCGATCGCCAGGGCCGCTTGCTGATCGCCACCTGGACGGGTCGCTCGATCGACCGCATCGAAAAGGACGGCAAGCGCACCATCCTGGCCGATCGCTACGAAGGCAAACGATTCGGCGGGACGAACGACCTTGTCGTTAAGAAGGACGGAGCGATTTACTTCACCGATGGCTACGGCGGCCTGCGCGGCCGGGACCAGGACCCCTCGAAGGAACTCGATTTCGCCGGAATTTTCATGTGGAAAGACGGCAAGGTCACGCTGGCCATCAAAGATATTCCCACGCCGAACGGCCTGGCCTTCTCGCCCGACGAAAAATATTTATACGCGAATGGGAGCCAGAACAAATATGTCCGCCGCTACGACGTGCAGCCCGACGATACGCTCACGAACAGCCGGATGTTCATCGACATGAGTTCGGACAAGGCCGGAGGAATCACGGATGGCATGAAAGCGGACACGCTCGGAAACATCTACGAATCCGGCCCGCGAGGAATCTGGATCCTGTCGCCGGAAGGAAAACACCTGGGCACCATCCTGACGCCGGAATTCGTCGCCAATGTCTGCTTTGGAGACGCCGATAATAAGACGCTCTACATCGCGGCCCGCACCGGCGTTTACAAAATTCGCGTGAATGTTCCCGGCCTTCGGTAGGACGGGCTTCAGCCTGTCGGTTTTGATTTTCCCAGGCTGACAGAAAAGCCTACAGGCTGAAGCCCGTCCTACAAAAAATGGGACGCCATTTCTGGCGTCCCACTCTTCCGCTGCGCTGTTCTCTTCCGATCAAGATATCCCGGCAAGTCCGGACGCTTTAATCGACTGGCGTCGAGCTTGGCAGCGTTCCCGTGTAGAAAATGACCACGTACGCGTTGATCGTGGCATTCGCTTGCGGGACGCCGTAGACCTTCACAGGAACCCCGGCAACCAGGTTGGTCGCAACCGCACTTTGCCCGGCCGAGGTGGTGATATCGACAGCCGTAACCGTTATGATGCCGCCGCTGGATCGATTCACCTGATACACGAGCGTCCCCGAACCGGATGTCGTGCTCAGGTTGATCGGAACCGCCATGGTGCCGCCGGTCTCGGACATCGTAAACGTCCCGTCCGTTGATCCGAAGGTAGCGGAAGTGGCCGCCGTACCGAGCGGCACCGTCGTGGGCATCAGCACCGCTTCCGGCACCGCCCAGCCATTCGCCAGGATGGGATCGTTCCAAACGGCGAAGCTTTCGCCCCACGCCGGATACGCTCCCGCGGAGCCGCCAAAGGTCACCGTGCCGTCGGTCGCCGTGTCAAAACCGGTGATCGCGCTCGAGCCGCTGTTCACGATGGTGGGATAGGCATAGCTCCACCACTCGAATCCGGTGATCCCCGAGCCGGTGGAAGGATTGGAATTATTCGCCGTGCTGCTGGAAATGAAGGGCACCGTGAATGTGTAATCGTCCGAGGCGGTGTTGAATTTGCGAGTGTAGGTAAAGTTCAAAAGATTTGCAGCGGAGATGCTGCCGTCGTACCTGGCGATTTCGATGTCAATCGTCTGCGCCACGAACGGAGTTACGGTGGGATCCACGCTGGCGTGGATTTTGAATCCGCGCACCAGGTCCTCGTTCGTCAGGAAACTGGTTCCCTGACCGATGGGTGCGGCGTCCGCCACCGCATTCCATGGAGTCCGGAAGTAGAACAGCGTATTGGCATTCACCGTCACTGGAACGGGAGCGCCGAGTTCGTTTTGAACCGTAACCACGTCGGTCGTCGAATTCACATGCAAGACGTGGCCTTCGGGGCTGACGAAGACATTGTTAAAGGAGTTGGCGGCCCACATGCGCACGGCCACGAGCGTCCCATTGGATTGATAACGGGCCGCGACGCGGACATACCTTCCCACGAGCGTGCTCGCCACGGTGGAGAAATTGTCTATGGTCACGCTCGTCTGAGCGTCGACGTCATAGAAGATCGTGCCGTTCGCGGCGTCCGCCAGAATGTTGAGAGACTGGGTGGAAGTGGTTTCAGTTTCGGGATTGGTCGGCGGCTCGGCGGGAAAATCCTTGTTAATGGTGATGTAGGTGTTATCGCTGGAGACGCCGGTCACGGTGCCATAGGTGTGCCGAAGGATCAGCCGCGTGACGTCCCAGATGGGATGATGGCGCACCGGCCCCTTCAGAAAGTTAACCGCCCAAATCGTTTGTCCGCTGCCGGCCGGGACGTGTCCCACCAGAAACGCTGGATGGGCCAAATCGAATTCCACGTCCAGTGATGTGGTTGCATTCGCCGCCACGGTCAGCGGCGAACCGAAATTCACCGTGACCGGGACCGTCAAACTCCCGCTGGCTCCGGTCGCGCCCATGATCTGAATTTGGCCGGAAGGAATCGTCGATCCCGCCGCGGCCGGAAAGCCGGTCTCCGGGTCCGCTGCCACAATCAAAGTAACGTCGCCCGGATTTGCGCTGACCGTAAGAATTGCGCTGGTGTATGTCCCCGCAGAAACACTGACAGTGCCGAGAACATCGCTGAGTTGATCGAGCTGTACCAAATTGGTAGTCGGCGTCGGACTCGGCGCTGTGTACACCACAACGGGACTCCCTCCACCTTGCGGGACCAGAGCAACCGTCAGGATTTTCACGCCAATGTTGGCCCAGTCCTCCGTCGAGGCGTCGCTTACCATCATGTTGACGTTCCCGGAGGGACTGCTCCCTTCGGGAGAGCCCGTGCTGGCGCTCGAACCGGATCCACAGCCGACTGAGAATAGGGGCATTGCCGCCATCGCTAGCCCCAAAAAAATGCGCTTTATTCTGGAATTCATTTTTCGTCTCCTGCGAAGACCGGATGACCTCCACTCGCTTGATCAGACCAAAGCCGGATATCCCTGCGCCGGTTCCCCAGACCGGGCAAAGATTCCGGCTAGCACCCTACAAAACACGCAGGCGGGAAAAGAGTTGCGGCGGCTGGGACGAAAGGCGTAGTACGAAAGTACCATTTCGCGAAGCAGAGGCCAGGGCGATTGTTGGGTTAGAAGTTCCGCCGGGCGTTGTTGCCGCATTTGGCACAGATACACTCGCAGGCTATTGCTGTATGCCTACTCAGGGCCTAACCTTTTTAGTAGATACTACGGTCGGGCCAAGAACACCCGGATGCAGGCGTCGACGAAAGATTTACACGATGACGAGACACCCTCACCCTCGCGGCTTCTCTCTAATCGAGTTATTGCTCGTTGTCACTATCATTTTGATTATTGCGGCGATCGCTATCCCCAGCCTCATGCATTCGAAAATGTCCGCCAATGAATCCTCCGCCGCGGAATCGCTCCGAGCGATCAACACCGCCTGCGTCAGTTACGATTCCGATTACTTTGTCGGCTTCCCCGTGGTTTTGACCGATTTAGGGCCCTCCACCTTGCCATCTTCGACCGCCGCGGATTTAATCGACGCCGTGCTGGTTACGGGAATTAAAAGCGGCTACACGTTTTCCTACACGCCGGGTCCCGCGTCGGGTGGAATGATTACGACGTACTCGGTTACCGCCAACCCGATTGCTCCGGGGGTTTCGGGACAGCGAGGGTTCTACACGGATCAGACGCTGGTGATCCGCATGAATATGACGGGACCCGCGTCCTCGACGGATGGGCCCATTCAATAACAGATCGGAAACGAACCCGGCATCTGCACTGCACGGTGGAATTCACACGCAAAAGTTGCTGCGGAAAAAATCATGCCTTAGCATCTCGGGATGCGGCAACCCACTTGCCCTGCGCCTTGACGATTAGCTCGATTACTTCGCGAACCGCTCCCTCGCCGCCCGACCGCGACGTCACGAAATGCGCCGCGCGCTTCACCTCCGGGACCGCGTTGGCCACGGCCGCCGCCAGTCCCACGCGCTCCAGCACCGGAATATCCGGCAGATCGTCGCCGACGTAAGCAACTTCATCTGCGCTCGCCCCGGTCGTCTGCAAGATTTCCTCGAGCGCGCCGAGTTTCGTGGCGCGGTGCTGGTACACAAATTCGATTTCGCATTCCTTGGCGCGCTGGGCGACCGCGCTGGATTCTCTCCCGGTGATGAGTCCAGTGCGAAGTCCAGCGGCGCGCGCCAGCTTCAATCCCGCTCCGTCATACGCGCTGAATCCCTTGATCTCACTGGCCGTCCCGTCGCGGCGCGAGAGCAGCCAGATGCGCCCGTCCGTCAGCACCCCATCCACATCCATCAGCATCACCTTAATTTTTTTCGCGCGCGCGAGTAGGGACGCCGCCCATTTTGTGTTCGTCCGTTTTTCCGCCATTGGAATCCAGTCTCTCTTTGCCCCAGGTTTTCTCAGTGTTCTCTGTGCTCCCTGTGTTAAATCTTTTTCCGGCGTTACGCCGTCAAACCTTTAACACAGAGAACACCGAGAAAAGCGTAGAAACCTCACCGGCTAAAAGAGTTCGAGCGTCCACAGATCGTGCAGATGGATCACGCCGAGCGGCTTTTTCGCGGCATCGGTCACGACGAGCGACGTAATGTGCCTCTCTTCCATGATGCGCAGGGCGCTGCCCGCCAGTTCGCCGGGAGCGAGTGTTTGCGGCGTCTTGTTCATGCAATTGCCCACGACCAGCTCGAACGTGTCCGCGCCGCGCTGCTGCATTAAGCGGCGCAAGTCGCCATCGGTCAGGATTCCCGCGAGCCGCCCTTCGCCGTCTACCACCGTCGTCATCCCCAACCCCTTTTTGCTGATTTCGTAAATCACGTCGGGCATCTTCGCGGCGATAGGAACGCGCGGCATGGCGTCGCCCGAGTGCATCAGATCTTCGACGCGCAGAAGTTTTTTGCCTAGCCGGCCCCCCGGATGCAGCGCGGCGAAATCGCCGGGGCCGAATCCGCGCCGGTCGAGCAGTGAAACGGCCAGCGCGTCGCCCATGGCCATGGCCGCCGTGGTCGAAGCCGTCGGCGCCAAATTGAGCGAGCAAGCTTCTTCCTTCACGCTCACGTCAAGCGTAATATCGCTCGCCGCCCCGATAGTGGATTGCGGATGCCCGGTAAGCGTGATCATGCGCAGCCCCAGACGCTTGATCGTTTCCAGCAGCGCCGCGATTTCTTCGGTTTCGCCGCCATACGTCACCGCCATCACCACGTCTTCGCGCATCAGCATTCCCAGGTCGCCGTGCACCGCCTCCGCCGGATGCAAAAAAACCGAAGGCGTGCCCGTGCTCGAAAACGTCGCGGCGATTTTTCTCCCGATCAATCCCGATTTCCCCATGCCGATGACCACCACGCGCCCCTTGCAGGCCAGCAACATTTCGACGGCCCGCTGGAAACTCGCGTCGAGCCGCTGCAGCAGCTCGGTGAGCGCCTCGGCCTCGATCCGCAAAACGCGTCTCGCCGTATCCAAACTCACGCGACGCTCCATCCGCGGACCAGCGCAGCGATCTGTTTCAGCTTGCCCAGCAGCGAGGGCAATTCCGCAAGCGGCAAAGCATTCGTTCCATCCGACAGCGCCTTGGCGGGATTCTCGTGCACCTCCAGAAAAATGCCGTCCACGCCCACGGCCGTCCCCGCGCGAGCCAGCGGCTCGATGAATTCCGGCTGCCCTCCGCTAGACTTCCCCGCCGCGCCGGGCAGCTGCACCGAATGCGTCACGTCGAAAACCACGGGACAGCCCGTCTTGCGCATGATCGGAAATGACCGCATATCAACGACAAGATTCTGATACCCAAACGAAGCCCCGCGTTCGGTCAGAAAAATCCGGTCGTTCCCGGCCTTCGTTACTTTCTCCACGGCGTTGGCCATTTCCCACGGCGAAAGAAATTGCCCTTTCTTCAAATTTACCACGCGTCCAGTCTTTCCCGCGGCCACCAGCAAGTCCGTCTGTCGCGAAAGAAATGCCGGAATTTGCAGCACGTCGGCAACCTCGGCCACCGGCGCCGCCTGCGACGCTTCATGAATGTCCGTCAAAACCGGAAGCCCGAACCGCTCCTTGATCTTTTTCAGGATCCGCAAACCTTCCGCCAGCCCCGGCCCTCGAAAAGATTGCTCCGACGAACGGTTGGCCTTGTCATAAGAAGCTTTGAAAACAAGCGGCACGGTGGCGTGAGCCGCAATCTCTACCAACCGCTCGGCCATCATGAACGCGTGCCCTTCGCTCTCAATCACGCAGGGCCCGGCAATCAAAAATAGGGGCAGCCTGCCGCCGATGCGAACATTTCCAATCGCGATTTCCTTCGCAATTTGCATTCTAAATTCTCATCAATCCAAGAAGCGGATCATAGCGTATGCGGGACAGTCAAGATTTGCAACGGGGCGCAAGTGTGGCGCAGGCTTCAGCCAGTGGGGGGTCGTTCTTGCGATGACCAACCCCCACAGGCTGAAGCCTGCGCCACGTAAGATGCCCGCCTGAAAGCGGACGCTACAAATTCGCACGGTAAGTGGATCCTTCCTTGCGAGGATTCTTCGGCTATAATCCCGCATGTCCATGACCCTCGCCGCCGGCACAAAAATTGGGCCGTTTGAGATCCTGTCGACGCTCGGAGCGGGCGGCATGGGCGAGGTGTATCGCGCTCGCGACACGCGGCTGGGGCGCGAGGTCGCGCTGAAAATCTTACCGGAACTGTTTTCGCGCGATGCGGACCGGCTGCGGCGCTTCGAGCAAGAAGCGCGCGCGGTCGCCGCGCTCAATCATCCCAACATCCTGGCGATTCACGATATCGGCGAGCAAGACGGCGCGCCCTATCTGGTCTCCGAACTTTTAGAGGGCGCCAGCTTGCGCGCCGAACTTGAAAACGGCGCGCTCCCGCCGCGCAAGGCGGCCGATTACGCGGCGCAAATCGCGCAGGGATTGGCAGCCGCTCACGAAAAAAACTTCATCCATCGCGACCTGAAGCCGGAAAACGTCTTCATCCTCAAGGACGGCCGCGTAAAAATTCTCGATTTCGGCCTCGCCAAGTTAGCCGCGACCCTCGCCGGGGGCAACTCCGAAGCCGGAATGATGACGTTGACGAGTCTGCCCACCGAAGCAGGCGTGGTCCTGGGCACGGCGGGCTACATGTCTCCCGAACAGGTGCGCGGCTCGGCGGTCGATTCCCGCACGGACATTTTTGCGTTTGGCGCGGTGCTATACGAAATGCTTTCCGGCCAGCGCGCCTTCCGCCGCGACACCGCCGCCGAGACCATGACGGCCATCCTGAAAGAAGATCCGCCGGAACTGCACGAGTTGTCTCCGGCCGTCCCACCGGGACTCGAACGCATCGTGCGCCGGTGCCTGGAGAAAAAGCCCGAGCAACGTTTCCAATCCGCGAAAGACCTGGCCTTCGCGCTGGAAGCACTGAGCGGCTCGGCCTCAAAAACGGCGGCATCCGCAGCGATTGACAGCGCCGACAAGTCGCGACGCTGGCTGCCCATCGCCGGGGCCGCCGTGCTCGGCCTGGCCTTGGGAGCCGGGATCGCGTGGTCTTTGCGACCGGCCCCTACCCCGCCGCCGACGTTTGCGAAAATGTTATTCGATCGGGGCTTCGTGATTCGCGCGCGCCTCTCGACCGACGGCGAAACCGTCCTCTACAGCGGAATCCTCGCCGATGGACTCCCCAGCACTTACGTTCTCAGAAAAGACTACCCGGAATCGGCCCCGTCCGGACTGCAGAACGCCCTGATCCTGTCGATCTCACGCCAAGGGCAAATGGCGGTGGTGGTGCGCCCCAAGCTTTTCGCCCACTATCAATGGTACGGCACTCTGGCCACGGCGCCGCTGGGCGGCGCCGCTCCGCGTGAATTGCTCGAAAACGTCTACGATGCCGATTGGTCGCCCGATGGAAAAGACCTCGCCGTCATCGCCGGGGACCAAAAAAACTGGCGCCTCGAATATCCCATCGGAAAAGTTTTGCTCCAGGGAAACAACTGGATCAGCGACGCGAGAGTGTCTCCCGACGGAAACCAGATCGCGTTGTTCCAACACCCTGGAAATTCCGGGAGAGCCGCCGATGACCGCGGAGAAGTTGCGGTGGTGGACCGCTCCGGACGCCTGCGGACGCTCTCGACGGGTTGGGAATCCCTCGAGGGCCTGGCGTGGACGCCCTCCGGCAAAGAGGTCTGGTTTTCCGCGGCGGAATCCGGCGAACAGTATTGCATCCACGCCACTACGTTGTCGGGGAAGCAAAGGACCGTGTATTGCGGCACCTCCGGAGCGCGCGTCCAGGATATTGCCGCGTCGGGACGCGCCCTAGTGGCCACGAATGAAACGCAACTGTTCATGCCGGTTTTAGAGCACGGCGCAACCGATGCCCGTGAAATGGGCTGGCTTGGCGGATCGATCCTGCCTCGCATCTCGCGCGACGGAAGCGAAATTTTGTTCACCGATGTGTCCGAACAGGGGGGAAATGACTACTCCGTTTACGTGCGTAAGCCCGATGGCTCTCCGCCGGTGCGCATCGGGGGCGGGGGATACGGGACGGATATTTCTCCCGACGCAAAATGGGCGGCGATTGCGCTTCCCGGCGACCCCAAGAGCAGCCTCCAAATCGTGCCCGTGGGGCCAGGTCAGGCTCATGATTTGCATTGGGATGGTTTTCAGATTCTTTGGACTGGATGGTTCCCGGATGGAAAACGAATGCTCCTTTATGCGAGCCAGTCGGGCCAGCCCACGGGGCTGTACTCCACGGACTCGAACGGAGCCCCGCCGAAATGGATCGCCGCCCAAGGAATCCCCTTGGAGGGAGTCGCGCCCGACGGGGATTCCCTCTTGCAATTGCAAGACGGGGCCTGGGAACTCAGGTCCATTCAATCAGGCGCCGTAAAGCCTCTTCCGGCGCTGCACTCCGACGAGCAACCAATCGCCTGGGCGGAAGACTCCAATCACCTCTTCATTCAAAGTCCCAGCTTCGCCACTGTGCAAATCTACAGGCTCGACATCAGCTCGGGAGCGCGCCAATCCTGGCAGCTTTGGAAGCCGAAAGATGCGGCCGGTGTTCTCCCGCAAAACATTCTGATCAGAATGTCGGCAGACGGACGCTGGATCGTCTTCAATTACCGAACGCAAGTGGGCCAGCTCTACAGCAGCGATACGCTAAGGTAGCCCGTAGCGCCGGCGTCCCGCCGGCAAATTTGTAATTATTTGTGGAGCAGCGGAAAACCGCCGGCGGGACGCCGGCGCTACAAAAACCTGCAACTTCACATATCGAAATACTTTAGACAATCAGCTTAATTGGCCGGCGAAGGCTTCGCTACCATAGATACCGCGGCGGTGCTCCCGGATGCCACGCCGCTACCGAGATGCTGATTCGCGTGCGCCGCCCCCAGGAATGCGTAGAAAAGCGGATGCGGGACGAGCGGCGTCGACTTAAATTCCGGATGGAACTGGCAGGCGAGGAACCAGGGATGGTCCGGGGCTTCCACGATTTCCACGTATTTTCCGTCGGGCGAGCGGCCGGTGATGCGGAAGCCGGCGTCGGTCAAAGTTTTTTCGTATTCGCAATTGAACTCGTAGCGATGGCGGTGCCGCTCGCTGATGTCGGCGGCGCCGTAAGCCTGGAAGGCCGTCGAATCTTTTTCGATCTTGCAGGGCCACGCGCCGAGGCGCATGGTGCCGCCCATTTCGTCCACGCCCAGCAGCTCGCGCAATTTGTAAATCACGCGGTGCGGCGTTTGCGGATCGAACTCGGTGCTGTCCGCGCCGGCCAGGCCTGAAACGTCGCGCGCGTATTCGATGGTGGCGCACTGCATGCCGAGGCAAATGCCGAAGAACGGCACCTTGCGCGTGCGCGCGTACTCGATGGCGTGGATCATTCCTTGAATGCCGCGCTTGCCGAATCCACCGGGGATCAGGACTCCGTCGGCATGCTGCAAGCGCAGCGCCGCGGTCTCGCGCGAATCCAGGTCTTCGGCTTCGACCCATTCGATGACGGTGCGGTCCTTGTGCGCGAGGCCGCCGTGGATCAGGGCTTCGCGCAAACTTTTGTAGGCGTCTTCGAGCTGCACGTATTTCCCCACCACCGCGATGCGCACCTGCCCCTGCGGTTTCCGAATACGATCGAGTAGCTCGAACCACGCGCTCAGATCGCGTTCCTGCGCCTCGAGATGCAGCAGCTTGAGAATCTGGTCGTCGAGACCTTCGTCGGCGAGCGCAACCGGCACTGCGTAGATCGTATCCATGTCCGGCATGGAAATGACGCGCGCCTCGGGCACGTTGCAGAACAGCGCGATTTTCTGCTTCAATTCCTGCGGCACGGTGCGGTCGCTGCGGCACAGCAGAATGTCGGGCTGAATTCCAATGGAAAGCAATTCCTTCACGGAATGCTGCGTCGGCTTGGTTTTTAATTCCCCGGCCGTGGGAATAAACGGGACGAGCGTCACGTGTACGTGCACGAAATTTTCCGGACCAAGTTCCAGCCGCATTTGCCGGACCGCTTCGAGGAACGGAAGCGATTCGATGTCTCCCACCGTCCCGCCAATTTCAATGATCACGATGTCGGTGTCGACGGCAATCTTGCGAAACGCGGCCTTGATCTCGTCGGTAACGTGGGGAATGACCTGCACCGTTTTCCCCAGAAAATCGCCACGCCGCTCCTTGGTCAGGATGGACTCGTAGATTCTGCCGGTGGTCCAGTTGTGATCGCGGGTCAGTTTGGCGTGGGTAAAGCGCTCGTAGTGGCCGAGGTCCAAATCCGTTTCGGCGCCATCGTCAGTGACGTACACCTCGCCGTGCTGATACGGGCTCATTGTGCCCGGATCCACGTTCAAATAAGGATCGCATTTTTGCAGGGTAACTCGGAGACCGCGGCTTTCCAGGAGACAGCCAATCGACGCTGCGGCAACGCCCTTGCCCAGGGAGGATACAACACCACCGGTAACAAAAATATACTTCGGCCCCATCCGCTCAGTTCCGGCCGCTTAAAAAAATACGGTTCGCGAAACTGGGTTAAATCCTCCAGAAAGATGTTGGCGTACAACGCATTCTACGGAGATTGAGGTCCCCTGTCAATGCAAGAGGTGCGTCCGCAAGAAAAATTATTCGAAATGGCGCATTCGGCCGCGCATTCAGACCGTGGGACTCCTTTTCCGGACGGGAGAAAACGCAAATTTCTCTTGACTTTACCATGGGCGGACGGTCTATTGTCACATTCCGCTTTTGTGCAGGCGACACAAGGATGCGGGACCGCATCTATGCCTCGCGGGGAATGAGATTCTGCCCAGAATCCCAAACGGATAGCAATCAGGTTGGTTGCAGGTGTGCGGACGTGGGGATTCAGGGGCAGTGGAACACACGGTCCGAGGGGCAGGAAATTTACCGGCAAGTTTGAAAGTTTTTCAGGTAGCAAGGCTAGCGGAGGCGTTCCTTCGCAGGTCGCGGCATCCGGGCAGGTTCGCGGCATCGGAAGGATTTGCATCTTCCTCAGGAAAATCAGCGTCGTGCGGGCGGGGGGATTTCTAGTGCTTGAACGAAATTTTCGTTTGTGGCGCGGCAAGGTGCGTTGGGAGCGAGTTCTCTTCTGTTTCGGACTGACGGCGGCGGTGGTGATTCTGAGTTCCTGCGGCTCGAGCTCGACCACAACTCCCTCGATCACGGTTTCCTGCACCCCCACCGATGTAGTCGTCCTCGGCACTTCCCAATGCACGGCCACAGTCATCAACGAAAGCAGCACCCTGGTGAATTGGACCGTGACGGGTACCGGAAACGGGAGCATCAGTAGCGGCGGCCTTTATACAGCTCCCATGGGCGTGCCGACGCCGAACAACGTCATCACCATCACCGCAACTTCGCAAGTGGACGGCAGCTTGAGCGCCACGGAGAGCGTGACCATCGAGAACGCCGTGACGATCACCTCCGTCATCTGCGACGATGCTAATGACGTTGCGGTGACAACCGTCTCCTCCAACAATGAGTTGGACTGCGAGGCAACAGCTTCCACCGGCGCGATCGTTCCCGTCTATTGGAGCGTAACGAACACGACCAATCCGACAAATACAACAAATCTTGGGACCATCTCGGCGGAAGGCGTATACAGCGCACCGCTCGTTCCACCGCCGGGACAGATGGTCACTATCACAGCCACTTCGCAGTCCCTGGCGACGGATGTGTTGAATTTGACGGTCACGGTGACTTTCGGGTCGAATGTGCTAAATGGGCCGTATGTGTTCTCCTTGAGCGGTAGGCTGGCCAACTCGTCCAATCCATTTTTCGCGCGCGTCGGAAGTTTTTCCGCAGGCGGCGGCACCTTCACGGGGATCGAGGATACCAATCAGGGCGGATCGCCCAATACGGCTAAGACTCTGCTAACCTTCAAGGGATCTTATTCCATCGGTTCCGATGGCCGAGGGACGATGCAGTTCTGCGAGGCGGCTACCAATCCGCCGGACTGCCCGTTGGGGTCTTCGGCGGTCACCGCGTATTTCCGAATCGTGGTGGTTTCCCCGACGCAATTTGAGATAATTCAATTCAGTTCCGCCTCTGCCGATTCCGCGACGGTTACCGCAGGGGGCGAGATCCTCTCGCAAGATTCGGCCGTTTTTTCTTCCGGCAATGGAAATTTGTCCGGCCCCTATTCGTTTAATTTCGCGGGAGTTTCGACGGGCGCGGCGGAAGAGTCCGCCGTAGGAGTGTTCGCGGCCAATGGTTTCGGCACTATCAACCCCGGCAGCACGGTTGCGCCCTTGGCGCCCGGAGAGTTGGACATCGATGCCAACGGGCCGGTGACCCTTGCCGCCAGCAGCTATTCGATCAGTTCGAACGGCCGGGGTACGATGACCCTCGGCGGGCTTTCCTTCAGTTTTTACATCGTCTCCGCCGGCCATGCGAAATTTATTGAAATCGATGCCCCCACTGCCCCTGCGACGACACCGGATTCCATATTGGTCGGCGACGCCTACAAGCAGCAAACCAGCCTGACTTGCGGCTGGGGGCTGAACGCGCTCGCCGGCTCGACGGTGTTGGAAACTTCCGGAGCGTCGGCCGGGGTTGTGAACACAAACTTGGGAAGCTTCACGGCGTCGAGCGGGGCGGTGAGCGCCGCGTCACTTGACGAAAATAACGGCGGCACGGTTACTTCGCAGATCGGGACGCTCACGGGCAGCTACACGATGGACCCGTGCGGCAGAGGCACTTTGACGGTTGGCACCCATTCGTACGTTTTCTACATTATTTCGTCTTCGGACGCCGTGCTGCAGGAAACCACCTCCGGGATCGTCGGCCACGGTTTCCTGGTTCCGTCGCAGGGCGGCGCCTTCGCGGATAGCACATTGACCGGCAGCTACGCGTTCCGCCTCGGCGGCACGGATGCCGCCGGAACCGCGGGCAGCCGGGAAGATTTTCTCGGGCAGGTGACCAGCGCCGGTTCCGGCACAGGATTGGCGGGCACGCTCGATCTCAATGACTTCGGCACAACACAAACTGGGGTCGCGATCACCAATGGAACGTATCTGCCATCGGGAAATCTTCGAGCCACGATGGCGCTCCCGCTAGCCACAACGCCGGCAACGACGCGGAATTTGGTGTTGTATCTGGTGTGGGTGAATGCGAATGCAACCCCGCCGCAGTATTATTTTTACGCCCTGGACGTGGACCCAGCCCCGGCGGGCACGGCGATTGGCACGATCTACGATCAGTTTTAACTGGCTGCGGGAAAAGTAGAGTCTAAAGTTAGTCTTTTTTTGTCATTCCGAGCGGACCGAGGAATCTCTCCTGGTCTTGCGCCCGGAAAAAGAAAGAGAGATTCCTCGCTTCGCTCGGAATGAAAAAAAAGGTAGGGCAATTCTTTCGCAGCCGGTTCGGCGAGACCGGCCGGTCGCGCGACTGGGAGCAAGAAAAAATACCGGGAACGCCAATCTCCCGATTGGCGGCGCGCATGTCGCCATTCGGGAGAATGGCGTTCCCGGGCAAGCGATAGGATATAATTTCAGATTTTAAGGATCAGGGTTGAGACGCAATCGCATGTTTCGGGAACTTCGAAGAGCGAAGAGAGAGGCGCGGTGAAGCGCCTCCTATTGTTTGCCGTACTGCTTTCCCTTTCCGGTCTGGCTTCCTGCGGCTCGACCACAAGCACGGCCATCAGCTGCACCAATTCCAGTTCCACCTCTTCCACGACGACTTCCACTTCCACCTGCACCGACCCTTCGACCAATATCAGCATCACGATTTCGCCCGCCGCGATCTCGGTAAACGTCGTGGCCGCCCAGCAGTTCCAGGCCTCCATCACGGGAGGCACCAACGCCGTCACCATCTGGAAAGTAAACAACATTACCGGCGGCAACAGCACCATTGGCCTAATCGATTCCAACGGTCTCTACCATTCCCCGACGGTGGTTCCCAACCCCGCGACCGTGAGTGTGATTGCCCAATCGTTTGAAGACCAAAGTCTCACCGCTACGTCCACGGTGACCATTACGCCCGCTCCTGTGGTGACGATTACTTCTCCTGCCTCTCCCGTAACCGTATCTTCAGGCGCCGGCAACACCGTAGATTTCAGCGCGGAGGAAACCGGTGGAACGACCGGCATTATTCTTTGGTATGTGGGTCCGGTGGGCGGACTCGGAATTCTGGGCGGAAATTCGACCTTCGGCACGATCAGCGCGAGCGGCGTCTATAGCCCTCCGCTCGCACCGCCCATCGGCCAGACCGTTTCAGTGACCGCTGTGGCGCAGGATTTTCCGACTTCGACCGCGAGCCTGTCCGTCACCATTGCCGGCTACTCGACTTCTTCCCTGCAGGGCCCGTTCGCCTTCTCGATGGCGGGAAGCAACGCGTCAGGCCACTTTTACAGGGCGGGCAGCTTTGTGGCGGATGGCCTGGGAGGCTTGAACGGCGTGCTGGAGGACGTAAACAGCGCCGCAGGCGCGACGACTTCTCCGACTTCCACGACCGGCTCCTATACCATGGGCGTGGACGGCCGCGGAACTTTCCAATTCAACGACGGGCTTACGCCCGCAAGTTTCAACTTCGTCCTCGTAAATGGCACGCAAATGCAAATCAATGGTTTCGACGCCACGGGAACGGCGGCGGGGCAAGCCAACGCGCAGGTGGTTTCGACTTTTGCGGGGTCGCCGACCTCCGCTTTGGCTGGAACGTACGTCTTTGACTTTTCCGGCGTGGACGGATCGAACGGCCTTTCGCAGATCGGCGAATTCTCCGCCGACGGCGCGGGCAATATTACGAGCGGCTCGATTGACATCAACGACGGCGGAACACTGAGCCAATATCAAATCGCCGGAAATAAAACCGCGTGCGCTTCTCTGCCCTCATCCCTTTCCACCTATTCGCTCAGCTCCAACGGGCGAGGGACCGTGACGTTCACTACCTGCTCCGGCGGCCCCACCTTGACGCTCAACTTCTATGTCGTCTCCCTGGGAGGCGCGAAATTTGTGGGGACGAACACCACGCAGCAAGTCGCGGGATACACGTCGCAGCAGGCTCCGAACACCACGTTTAACGCCGCATCCCTCAGCGGCAATTTCGCGTTTCTCTTGGCTGGATCGGTCTCGGGCGTCCCGATCGCCACGGCAGGAAGTTTTGTTGCCGATGGAAACGGCAACCTCATCAGCGGTGTGCTCGACGAAAACAGGGATGGCACACCGGTTCCTGGCCTGGCATTCCAGCCAAGCGGGACGGATGCGGGCACATATACGCTGGCGTCGAATGGCCGCGGGACAGCTATGTTTGTGACCTCCGAGAGAACCTACACGCTGGTATTTTATCTGGGCCCGGTTGGAACCAACACGACCGCCGTGTTTCAGGAAACCGATTCCGGAATCACGAGCGATGGAAATTTCACCGTGCAGCAGAGCACGGCGTACACGCTGGCATCCATCCAGGGCAACTATGCGATCGCGACCAGCGGGACTTCCGGCGCCTCCTTACAAGTCAGCACCGGCCAGATCGGCACCAATGGCGCCGGTTTGATTACGTCCGGAAATATCGACATCAACACCGCCGGAACGCTTACCTTGGGGCAAACAGTGACTGGCTCCTACTCCGCCCCAGCCACTTCCGGACGCGCCACCCTCGCGCTCAATTCCAGCACTCCGAATTACGCCGCATACGTTGTCAACTCCACCCAGGTTTATCTCCTGGGGATCCAATCCGGCCAACTTGCCTCCGGGGCGCTTCTCCGTCAATTCTAAGAATTCCCCGTTCTCGCAGTCCCAACAGGGACGACACAATGTAGCCCACCTCGTGAGAGCTGGGGTTCGTGGGCCCGCCAAAAAAGCTAAGCCCCGTAAGGGCGGCACAATCCCGACCATGTGCCGCCCCTGCGGGACTTGCCCGTCATGGTTCCTGCGCCTTCCCACCACTTCCGTGGTGGGCTACGATCTGCCGTCCCCCCGGGACTCCGAACGACAAACACGCAACGCCACACAGTGACGGCGGTCAAATTCCCGGCGGGATGGACTCCTGTTCCCACGCGTTGTTTTCGGCAACACGCATGCCAACCGGTCCATGCCTTCCTTCCGTGAGCCAGTGGAACGCTCAGGTGTAGAATGCCCGCATCCTGGAAGCCGGAGTCGGATTCTCCATTCGATTGATTGATCTGTTCTGCTAATTCTTTGAATGAGGAGAGAGTTGCAGGGAAGACGTATAAGCCTAGGGGGGAGGATCTCATGAGAAATCCTTGCAGGCCGCGTTTCGTTTTGGCGAATTTGTTTTTCACAGGACTGGTCCTCTGTATTGCCGCCATGATGGCCCATGCGCAAACCTTTCGCGGCACAATTCTTGGGACGGTTTCCGATACCAGCGGCGCGGTCGTGCCGGGCGCCACGGTCACCATTCGCAATGTGGACACAGCCCTGGTCCGAACCACGGAAACGCAAGCGGACGGGAGCTACCGCGTTCCTGAGTTGCCCATCGGAACGTATGACGTGACGGTGGAAAAGGGCGATTTTCAAACTTCCGTCACCAGCGGGGTGAAAGTGGATGTGTCGGCCGAGCGGCGCGTGGACTCCACTCTGAAGCCCGGCGCGGTCAAGGAATTGATCACAGTTTCCGGCGAGGCGCTGCCTCAGATCGAAACGACCAACGACACGCTCGGCGGAACGATGACGCAGGAAAGCGTGAAGGATCTACCGATCAATGGCCGCGACTACACGAAATTGATTTATCTGAATCCAGGCGTGGCCGGATCGCCCGACCAGATTACCGATTCGCCAGGATCCTACGGCGAGTTTTCCATGAACGGGGCTCGCGGGAGGTCCAACAATTACTTGCTCGACGGCACGGACATGAACGACGGCTACCGCAACGATCCGGCCATCAACCAAGGCGGCGTGTTCGCCACGCCGTCAGCCATTCTACCGATCGACGCCGTGAGCGACATGGCCGTGCTCTCCAATTTCGAGCCGGAATACGGACGGAACGGCGGCGCGGTGGTCAACATCGTCACCCGCAGCGGAACGAACCAATTTCACGGCAGCCTCTTTGAATATTTCCGAAATGACGCGCTGGACGCGCGCAATTTCTTCGATACGTCGCCGGCGCCGAAGGCCCCCTTTCATAACAATCAATTCGGCGGATCGCTCGGCGGACCGATCATTAAGGACAAAACATTTTTCTTCGCGGATTATGAAGGCCAGCGCGAGAGCGTCGGCGTGGTGACGTTGGCTTGCGTTCCGACGGCCGCGTACATTGCCACGTCCACGGCGGCGGCAGCCGCGGGCACCGGCGTCAGCCCGGTCGGACAAGCGATCCTCAATTTTTTCCCGCACAATGCGGCCAACTATATTCCCGGAGTCACGGCAAACGATTCCGGGTGTTTCAACGCCATGGGGAACTCCGCGCCGGACTACACGGCGATAGCGCCTTCGTTCAACAACTTGAGCAGCGTAATCGGAAAGATCGACCATGAATTCAACCAGAACAATACCGTCACCGGCCGCTATTTCTTCGGCAACAGCGATCAGCAATTCCCGCTCGCCCTCGATGCCACGGGCGGCGAGCTTCCCGGTTTTGACACGGACACGCCCACGCGCGTCCAGTTGGTCTCCCTCTCTTACCTGCATGTGGTTTCACCTACGAAACTGAACGAATTGCGCTACGGCTGGAACCGCTTCACCGAAGGATTTTTCCCGCAGGATCAGAATTTCGATCCGAATTCAATCGGGCTCTGCAATGTCCCCACCGGGTCAGCCTCCTGCAACTCCTCGGGGCTGCCCATCATCCTTCTCTCGCCGACGCCGACAGGCAGCAGCGGTTTCTTCTCGCAGATCGGCGCCACTTCCGGCGACCCGCGCAAGCGCGTGGACACCAACAATCAGCTCATTGACAGTTTTTCCTGGAAGGTCAACAGCCACGACTTCAAGTTCGGCGGCGAATTTCACCGCACCAGCATCGAGCAGCACTTCGACAAATACTCCCGCGGCAGAATTAAATTCGACGATCTGACTGACTTGCTCGAAGCCGCCCCCAGCGCGGGCTTCGCCTACATCGGAGACACCGAGCGCCACACCCACGAAAACGGCTACGGCCTCTATTTCCAGGATAGCTACCACCTGAGGCCGCGCGTCACCCTGAATTACGGCTTGCGCTGGGACTATTACGGCGTGGTCTCGGAAAAGAATGATCTGTTTTCCAATTTCGTGGAGACCAGCCCAACCACGGGCCAGCTCGAGCAGGTAGGCGTTTCCGGGGGCCTGCCGAGACTCTACAATCCCGACCACCGGAATTTTGCTCCCCGCGCCAGCATTGCCTGGGATGTTTTTGGGAATGGCAAGACGGTCGTTCGCAGCGGCTACGGAATCTTCTTTGACGCGTTTTCGCAGGACATGTTCCTCGGTCACTTGCCCTATCCTACCTTCTACGCTCCCGGCCCCGCGTATAACAACATTGGGCCTGACCCGGTCGGCGAAGCTTTGCTGGATTTGCCCACGGGGGTATTCCAGCCGGGCGTGCCGATTTACGACCCGCCGGGCTGCGGCGGTCCCAACGCGCTGGAGTGCGACATTTTCGCGTTCGACCAGAACATCAAGACGCCGTACATGGAAAATTACAATCTGAATATCCAGCAGCAGATCACTAATAAGATATCAGTGCAGGTCGGCTACGTGGGTTCGCAGGGGCATCGGCTCTTCCGCTTCTTTGACATCAACCAGCCCAGCCAGGCGCAAATCACCGCCGCGGATTGCCCGAACGGCATCGCCACCTGCGCGACGACCGGAGCCATTCAGGACTTCACCGTGCCCCGGGTCTTCGGCAACCCCTCGGGAGCTATTTATATTTTCCAGGAAAATTCCACGGGGAAATCGAATTACAATTCGCTGCAGGCCAGCTTGCGGGTGAACCAGTGGCACGGCCTCAATTCCGTGTTGAATTTTGTCTGGTCGCGTTCCCTGGACAACTCGAGCGACGGCGAGGATTTCGTCCCCAACGCGGCGCAGCCCCAAGACAGCAACAATCCCAACGCCGAATACGGCCGCTCCAACTTCGACATTCCGCACCGCCTCACCTGGTTGCTCACCTACTCCGTGCCCACGATGAGCGGCCGTTGGCAAAAGCTGAAGAACGGCTGGGGCTTCGACAGCACCGTCACCGTGCAGAGCGGACAGCCCTTCACGCTGAATTACAATGGCGAGGACGATTACAGCGGCGGCGGGGATTTGTATGACCGGCCGGACGTGGTCGGCCCCATCGTTTACAATTACCACGACCCCAGCAATTTCCTCGATCTGAGTTCCTTCGCCATGCCGTGCACGGTTCTGCCGGCCATTCAATCGGGCGCGCAGCCGTTTTCCGGGTTCGCCACGGATTGCACCCCGGGGACGCGCCACTACGGAGACTTGGGGCGCAACTCGCTGGAAGGCCCGCCTTTCAAACAATGGGACCTGGCGATTTATAAAACCACGAAACTTACCGAGCTATTAAGCCTGCAACTTCGGGCCGAATTCTTTAACATCATTAACCATCCAAACTTTTCCAACCCGCTCCTGCCGGCCTTCATCGCCGATCCCGCTAGCAATATCAATTCCGTTTGCGGCTGCGGCTTCGCCTTACAGGGTAATCGCGAAGTAGGAAACGGCGCCTATCAGATCGTCGCCACAGGCGATGTCGGAATCGGCAACCCGTTCCTCGGAGGAGGCGGTCCGCGCGGGATTCAGCTGGCCGCGAAGTTTTTGTTTTAGGAGTTAAGTAGCGCGGGCTTCAGCCTGCGTGCATTGAATGAAGCGAGGGAAACCTTACCCAGACTCACACCCGCAGGCTGAAGCCCGCGCTACTTGGGGCTACGAAGCGGATGCGGATTTGCGCAGCAACTGTTCGACGCGCGCCACATCTTCCGGCACATCCACGCTGACGGAATCGTGCTGCGTTTCGGCCACGCGAATTTTGTAGCCGTTTTCCATCCAGCGAAGCTGTTCGAGCTGCTCGACGCGCTCGAGGTCCCCCACGGGCAGCGTCGGGAAATCGAGCAACGCGGCGCGACGGAACGCATAGAGCCCAAGGTGCTTCATGTGCTGCGCGTGCACCGGGGCATCGCGGTCGCGCACCCACGGAATGGGCGCGCGCGAAAAATAGAGCGCGTTGCCGTCGAAATCGAGAACCACCTTCACGATATTCGGGTCCATGATGTCGGCAGGTTTCCCTATGGGGACCATCAAGGTGGCGACGGAAACGCCGTCCTCCGATTCCATGGCCTCGACCAGGGTGTCAATCGCGCCCGGTTCGACGAGCGGCTCGTCTCCTTGCACGTTGACGAAAATCTCTTCGTCCGCGCCTCCAACGTGCACGGCCACTTCGGCCACGCGCTCGGTGCCGGAGCGGTGTTCGGAGCGGGTCATGACCGCCTCGGCCCCGAAGCCCGCCGCTGCTTTCATGATGCGCTCATCGTCGGTAGCGACAATTACTCGGGCGATGCGCTTGGCCTGGCTCGCCCGCTCCCAAACGCGCTGGATCATGGGTTTTCCTGCAAGAGAGACAAGAGGCTTGCCCGGCAAGCGGGTGGCGGAATAACGAGCGGGAATCACGGCGATAGCCATAAAGATTTTTCTCCGTGCGCCGAAGAACAAGGTGTGCGCCGAATCCTGGAAATCCTATCACAATGTTCGAACAAACCCCCACGCCGCGCGAACGAACGCAAGCAAGTGTGGCGGTTCGAAACTTTTAGTAAATAAATTGTCTAATCAGCATCTAGGGACTTGCGCGGGCCGTACTCGATGGTAGAATGGCGCCAAGGTTCGCGCGTCGGAACTGGCCTTAACCGCCCAGGCAGCGCCGGCGAAGGCAGGCAATGCGGTGATGGCAGCACGAAATCAGGTTCGCCTCCGTGGGTTCGCTCTTGCTGTGTGCGCCTTAATGGCGGGCACGGCCTTCAATCAGACGCAAGGCCCCGTTCAACCCCCGAAGCAGTCTCTCGAGCCTCTCATCAAGCCAGGGCAAGGGATCAAGGTTGACGTCGAGATGACCTTGGTGAACGCCACGGTCACGGATCCATTGGACCGCCTCGTCACCGGGCTCGAAAAAGAACATTTTCGCGTATTTGAAGACGGCACCGAGCAGGAAGTTCTCACGCTGTCGAGCGAGGATGTGCCCGTTTCGATTGGCTTGGTTTTTGATATGAGCGGGAGCATGTCGGACAAGGTCGAGAAGGCTCGCGAAGCCGCCGTGCAATTCATGCGCACGGCCAATCCGCTGGATCAATTTTTTCTGGTGAGTTTCAACGACCGCGCCGAGTTGACTAGCGGCTTCACCAGCAGCGTGGACGAGCTGCAAAACCGCATGATGTTCACCGCCTCACGCGGGCGCACCGCTCTCCTGGATGCCATCTATTTGGGGCTCAGCCAGATGAGGGGTGCACACAACGGCAAACGGGCCTTGCTCATCATATCGGATGGAGGCGATAATCATAGCCGGTACAATGAAACGGATGTAAAGAACTACCTGAAAGAAGCGGACTGCCAGCTCTACGCGATTGGTATCTTCGATCCGATCGGCATACGTTCCCGAACGCAAGAAGAATTGGAAGGGCCCTCGCTGCTTTCTGAAATGACGGAGATGACCGGTGGACGGGTCTTTCCGGTCGGAAATCTCGGCGAGTTGCCCGACATTGCCGCGAAGATCGGAATGGAGCTCCGAAACCAATATGTCCTCGGATATAAATCGAGCAACCCGCGACACAACGGCTCGTGGCGAAAGATCAAGGTCAAGCTGCGGCCACCCAAGGGGCTTCCTCCCCTCAACGTCTTCGCAAGAACCGGCTATTACGCGCCCAACCAGTAGCCGGGGCCGTATCATCGTTTTGTTTGCAACGTTTTTTCTCGCCGCAATGAGTGTGCTCTTTGTGGCGGGCGTTTCCGCTCAGCAGCAGCAAGCGCCCATATCTCCATCGGTACAACCACCCGCTCCACCCGTTCCAGGGCAAGCGACTGCGCAGGATACGTATAGGATCCAGACGCAAGTCAGCCTGGTCGTTCTGCACGTTTCAGTGCTCAATGACCGCAGCGTGTTCGTGCCCGGGCTCATGGAGGATAATTTCAAGGTGCTCGAGGACAAAGTCGAGCAAAAACTTTCCGTCTTCAAGCAGGAAGACGTGCCCGTCAGCTTCGGGCTGGTGGTGGACAATAGCGGCAGCATGAGGGACAAGCGTCCGCAGGTGAACGCAGCGGCGCTGACCTTCGTGAAAACCTCGAATCCTCAGGACGAAGGGTTCGTTGTCAATTTCAACGACGACTACTACCTGGACACCGAGCACGATTTCACGAGCGATCTGTCGGAAATGAGGACCGCGCTCGAGCGCATCGACGCGCGCGGCAGCACGGCGCTGTACGACGCAGTGATCGGCTCGCTCGATCACCTGAAGAAGGGCACGCGCGACAAGAAAGTTCTGCTGGTGGTGACCGACGGCGAGGACAACGCCAGCCGGCACAGCCTGGAAAACGTGGTCGAGCAGGCACAGCGGTCTAACGCCGTGATCTACGCCGTGGGCGTGTTCAGCGACGACGATATCAAGCACAATCATCGCGCCATGAAGAAAGCGCGCGGCGCGTTGAGCGATTTGGCAACCGCTACCGGCGGGCTGGCCTTCTTTCCCGAAACCGCCGACGACACGGAATCGATCTGCACGCAGATCGCGCACGACATTCGCAACCAGTACACAGTCGCATACTATCCAACCAATACCGCACACGACGGGACTTTCCGCACCGTGTCCGTATTGGTGACGCCACCGCGCGGTGCGGGGAAACTGACCGTGCGCACGCGCACCGGATACTACGCCTCCCGCGCACCTTCCTCCGGCAACTAATAGCGCAATTCTGGTTGGTCCAAGTGGCGCAGGCTTCAGCCTGTGGTTTTTGCGAATGGCAGGTGCGCCCCTTACTTCGCCAACCCCCACAGGCTGAAGCCTGCGCCACTCGACCCCTGCCCAAATTCACCTGTACGAAGTTTCAAGTGTTTGAAACTTGCGGCAGGAAACTTTTGCCGTGTGGAATCGAGCCGCCGAAATTTTCGGCGATGGTCTGGCCCATGTCGGCCAGGGTATCGCGGATGCCCAGGTTCGCGCCGCGCTTCCCTGCCGGGCTGTAGGTGACGATGGGCACGTACTCGCGCGAGTGATCCGTGGTGGGCCAGGCGGGATCGGGATCGCAACCGTGATCGGCGGTGATCATCAGCAAGTCGCGCGGGGCCATGGCTTTTACGAGCGGCGCAAGAAGCATGTCGAACTCCTCGAGCGATTTCGCAAATCCCTCCACGTCCTTGCGATGCCCGTAGAGCATGTCGAAATCCACGAGATTGGCAAATATAAGGCCGGTCTTCCGCTCCGCGAGCGCGGCGTGGAGTTTCTGCATCCCGTCCGCGTTGTTTTTCGTGGTCACGTAACGATCGACGCCGCGGCCGTTGTAGATATCGTGTATTTTGCCGATGCCGAAGATTGGAATTTTTCTTTCGACGAGAGCGTCCATTAGCATCGGCCGCGGCGGCTCGACCGCGTAATCGTGGCGCCGCTCGGTGCGCCGGAAATTTCCCGGTATGCCCGTGAATGGGCGAGCGATCACGCGCCCCACTTTGTTCGGCCCATCCAGCATTTTTCGGGCAATTTCGCACATGCGGTACAGCTCGGCGATAGGGATCACGTCCTCGTGAGCGGCGATCTGGAAAACGCTGTCGCCCGAGGTGTACACGATAGGAAAGCCCGTTCGAACGTGCTCCGCGCCAAGCTCCTTGATGATTTCGGTTCCCGAGGCGGGCTTGTTGCCGATCGTCTTGCGGCCGATGGCGCGTTCGAACTCTTCGATCAATTCGCGCGGGAAACCATGCTTGTAAACAGGAAACGCCTGCGGCAGCCAAATCCCAGCCATCTCCCAGTGCCCCGTCGTCGTGTCCTTGCCCGGAGAATGCGTGGCGCCTTTGCCGTAGCAGCCTTCAGGACGCGCCGGAGGCGTCAGGTGGGCTAGCGGCGCAATATTCGCGAGTCCGAGGCTCACAAGGTTCGGCAACGCCAGCGGACGCGATTTAGCGATGTGTCCGAGCGTGTCGCGTCCCACGTCGTCGTAATCCGCTGCGTCCGGCAGCGCGCCGATGCCGACGCTGTCCAGCACAATCCAGATGATGCGTTCGAATGGCGCCATGGTCCCTCTCGGCGGAAAGTATACAACCGTGTGTTCGAAGACGTCCAAAAGCCAGAAGATCGCGAGTGGGCGCCGGTGTCCTGGAGTACTTTTCGAATCTAAGCGGCTTGTTGTGGCTCCCGCCACAGAACCATTCGCGCTTTTCCGAGAATGCGATATCATCTCGGCGATTCCTTTTTGAGCTGACTCCGAAGGAACGGGCTTGGCTCAAAATTCCGAGTGAGAAACAAAATTGGAAGTTTGGGGAGGAGACGCAATGGAAAACGTGATCGCGAAACTGCTTGGGGACTTCGAACAGGGAAAGCTGAGCCGGCGCCAGTTGATTCAGAGCCTGGCGTTGGCGGCCACGGCAGCCTCGGCCGCTGCCACTGCCGCGAACGCGGCCACCGGCATCGGCTCCAAGGCCATCAATCTCAACCACATCAGTTATCAAGTGGTGGACTACGCCAAGAGCCGCGACTGGTATGCGGATCTATTCGGAATGAGGGTCGTCGGAGACGACGGCAAGACGCGGGCGAATCTTTGGGTGGGCGAATCGCAGCTTGCCATCCATACGCGGAAAACGACCGAGACACCGGTCCTGGATCACATCTGCTTCACGCTCGCAAATTGGGACGAGGACAAGAGCGTCCGGGCGACGGTGGAATCCGAGATCAAGCGCCGCGGGCTGGTTATGTTGCGGTCATCGGACAACAGTATCTTCCTCAAGGATCCCGACGGCGTGCCAGTGCAGATCGGCGGGAAGGATCAGTGAACGGCTGATCGCTCAGAACGTGATCTAACTTTCGATGGGGGCACTTGAGTAGCACAGCCACTCTTGGCTGTGCCGGTTTGAGAGGCTCGCACTCGGATTACCTGTGGGGCAGGCTTCAGCCTGTCGGGTTTGGTCGCACTGTGAAAAAATATTAAAACCTACAGGCTGAAGCCTGCCCCACTGAGTTGAATGGCGATCGCAAAACCCGCACAGCCATGAGTGGCTGTGCTACTTGAGGCGATACCCTGAGACGACGTCGGAGGTTGTGCCGTACGGATCGGCCTTCTGGTCGGCGGCGTCCATCGGGATTCGCACCGTCCAGAGATGGACGAAAAGGCCCTGCTTCGACAATACGTCGGCGCAAGTAGGATTGACGTAGAGCAGATCAACGAGACCCGAGCCGGATGCGGCCACGGCTGCGAGTTTCTCCGTCACCTGAGTGACGAGCGAGCACGCGAACGGATTGTACAAGTAGACGAGCAGCGGAGTTCGCGGCCATCGAAATTTCGCCGCGTCCCCGTTGACGACGCGAATCTTGGCCTTTGGCCGCGCGACGCGGCTCCATCGCGCGGCGTTGCTCTGCGCGGTGCGCGCCAACTCTTCGCTGATCTCCACGCCGATAACTTTGCGGAACGCCAATTCCGCCGCGAGCAGGAGCACACGGCCCTTCCCTGCTCCTACGTCCACGAAGCTGTAGGCTTCGATCCTGCCCGACACCGCGGGCAGAGTTTCGCGCCAGCGGCGGCACGCTTCTCGAAACACGGATGGGGCGACGGCCGAATAGCCATGGTTGTGCGCGTCATTCGCACGGCCTTTGACCAGCTCTTCCGGGCTGAGATAGCCACCCGTGTCCGTGCCGTATTTCCGGTCGAACGGGTGAAGGGCGCCGCGATTCGGAGCTGTTTCGGAAGCTGACGCCATGGTGGCTGGCCCTCGCTTGCTATTATAAGAGTAACGCAGAACGTTTTGGTAGGACGGGCTTCAGCCTGTCGGTTTTGACCTTCGCTATCCTCCCACCAAAACCGACAGGCTGAAGCCCGTCCTACTGAATAGGGAAGCCTAGGCACATCGTATCCCCCCTCGTCGTTGAGGTAGTAATCCAAAAAGACCGGTGGAAGCAAGCAAAGATCGAGCGGGGAACGAGGAGTGAGCCGCTCGATGATCTGCCAGGGGGTGA